>Ga0308159_1000097_pt1 | contig 352195 bp, 336 predicted proteins | sample PhyCR1_FD_201040 | JGI IMG/M metagenome (GOLD analysis project Ga0308159, IMG submission 201040) | Phyllosphere microbial communities from UC Gill Tract Community Farm, Albany, California, United States - DLSLC.R1 | ecosystem: Host-associated > Plants > Phyllosphere > Unclassified | place... | reverse complement strand
GGATCTTACTCCCAACCACTTCGAATCTAAATCAATCACCGCCCCATTCGCATTCGTCATTACTTTATAATCAAATAAACTGATGTCTAAATCCTCAATGTCCTGCTTTAACTGATTCTGCTCGTAAGACGTTAGTGGTCTTGCAGATTTACCAGTAATTGTTCCCGTTGCACCGCCGTAGTGCCCTCCGATAAACCAAACATCTAAAACCCAATTATCTTTTCTACCTAACAACCATTGTGCACCAATCATCAAACCCACATTATTGGAATTTGCTTTCCCAGTGAATGCAATCGGAATTTTTTCTCCTGAAACCGCCGGATCTTCCGATCTATAGTTATAGGTTAGATTATCTATGTTAAAATGTGAATATCTATAATACGGTGCAATATAAAAACCGTGACCATAACCACGACCTAAATAAATTCTAGGTTCTAAAGTAAAATTGCTTCCGCCCATTTTTATATTATTTACATCCTCGTCTTTGATATATTCATCCACCAAAGGAACTTGCCCTGTTGGAATGAATCCATAAGAAACCTGAACTCCAAGACGTTTTGTAATCGTTCTCTCGTAAGCGAATTGATAATTTCTAAATGCAATAGAAGTCAGATTGACTTTTATTAGATTTCTCTTTTTGTCCTGATTATCAGTATTTATTTCTTGAGATTTTGCAACAAATGAACAAATGAATGCCAATGCAATTAATATCTTATTCATAACCTTTAGTTTTTGCCAAATATATAAAATAATTGAGTTATGAATGATTATATTAAAACTATTTTAACTCTAAATTCGAAAAATAATTTACGAGTTCACGTCTTTGTTTTGTTGTCAAATTAGCTTTGGGATGATAGCCAATATAAGAAGGTAATGGCATTTGAAGGTTACGAACTGAACTTACGGTCTTCTCGATGGCATTTTGCTTAAGATCTTTATTGTAAGTTCCCCACTCAGAAAAGTTGAGATGCTCACGACCTTCATTGATATGATCTTTTATTGTCCACGAGATTGGAGCAACATAAGCATAATTCGGATATTTGACTTCATTGGAATGACAATCGTAGCATGCATTCTTCAAAATCGATTTGATATTCTCTGGCGTTTTATAAATATCAACAAAATTATCGCGTTTATCAACAGCTTTGTTTTCTCTATCAACAGGAATCAATTGTATTGCTAAAAAAACAACAGCTATCCAAAAAATTATCTTTTTCAATTCGTCGGCTGTTCATCTAAAGTTACATCCCAATTTTCATTGATTTCCCACATCGGACGGATATTAATCTTGGTCATAGCATCTTTGCTTCCTGATTTTTTGAATAGATAAGCATCTTCTGCCAAAGTCTCATCTGCAAAATTGGAATTGTCCCAAGTCCCGTTTCCATTATTATCGACTAAAATCCTAAGTTTATAAGAAGCTGGTTTTAGATTAATAAATTTGACCTCCGATTGATCCGTATATCTTTGGTAAGCCACTTCGTTTTTATCATCTAGAAGCTGAATCCAAAATTTTTGATTTGGCAAATTAATAATACGCACGGTAAAACTTCCGAATTCTTCCGGTTTTGCCACCTCAAAATCAAAACGAACACTTTCACTGGAACGATTGAAGTACGAAGCTACTGTATTTTTCGGAACCGTTAATTGGTATTTTTTTCCTGTGATGAAATTAGATTTTATAATCACCTGCGTTGAGTCTAATTCTGAAATTCTTGCTGTGAAATCCTGAGCAATACTATCCGACTCCAGTTTCCAGTTTTCCGACTGGATTCTATTAATAATATAATTGGATGAAAATCTAAAGTCCGTTTCCGGCGCCAGCTTATTAGAGAATGGATTAGCGATTGTCATTTCATCTTTCGCCGGTTTTTTATAAAAGACAGAAACCGTGTCTTGTTTGGAATCTATATCGTAAGAGAATTTGAGATTCTCGCTGACTGTAGCTCCGATATTTTCTTTCGCAGCATCAAACCAAATCCTTACAGAATCTGACCTTAGCTTGTGTGTGACTTTATAATCTGCAGGTTTTTCGCCAACTCTTTTTACAATTACTTTTTCAGGATTACCTTCGAAAGTCATTACAACACCACCAACGAAAGCCGCCATTTCTTTATATCTGATTGCTTTCTTGGATGGAAAAATCTTAAGTTTCATTCCGGAAATACTTGACTCAAGATTAATTTCTTGTTTTTGAAAAGCAATACTTTCCTTTCCTAAATCATAAATAGAATTATTATTCTCATCATCAAAACCAATAATTCTATATTTTCCTGGCGTAAGATAATTCAGTTCAAAATAACCATCCGGATCCGCTTTCGTTATGTAGTAAGGTTTTTGGCGATAGTTCATCGTGTCTTTTACCTGATAAAGTCCAATCACGAGATTTCGATCTTTTCCTTCTGAATTTTTTTCATTACCCAAAGCGTCCGAAATAGTTCCGCTGATGTAAGTATCATCCAATTTTTCTCCTGTAGAAAAGGCAAAATTGAAATAAGGCAACGGATTACTCTCATTAAGATCTACTACCGAATTTCCAAAATTGAAATTATAAGTGGTGTTGGCTTGCAAAGTATCTTTCCACTCTATCTCCAAATATTTGTTCCCCATAGAAGAAGGAATAATCTTGGTATACTGAATCGGAGGCGAAATAATGAGATTTTTACTGACGTCTTTCAACATAATATACTCATTAAAATCAATCCTCAGTTTTTTGAGATTTCTTGAAACATTGATTCTTGTTGTATCGATATTTGATCCTATCATTTGTGGTGGGATAGAATCTTTCGTGCCACCAACCGGCGAACCCACTCTGGCACAACTTACCAAAACCAACGATGCAAAAAGCCAAAGAAGAAACTGCTTCATTATTAAATATGTTGTTAGATTTTAGAAATTATACTAAAATCAATTTTACTTAAGCGCAAAAATAAGCAAACTTTGATACAAAATGCTTTCGTGAATTGTAAAGTAAGTTAAATTGAAAATAAAAATGAGTTTTAAAATTAAAACTCATTATAGATATACTTCAAAATATCTTTATCCGTTTCGGTGATTGCGATTTTTCTGCGTTCCATTGCTTTTTCTGCAACCTCATAAGATTTTTCGAGTTTGAATTTCTCATCGCCTTTCATTCCGCCCCAAGAAAAACTATCAACTAAGTTTGGCGGAAAACCGGACTTGAAAATATTAGCCGCAACACCGACAACTGTTCCTGTATTCAACTGTGTATTGATTGCAGTTTTGGAATGGTCACCCATTATCAGTCCGCAAAATTGCAAACCCGTATCTAGGAATCTTTTCTTTCTGTAATTCCAAAGTTTTACGGAAGCGTAATTGTTTTTTAGGTTGGATGAATTGGTATCCGCTCCCAGATTACACCATTCTCCAATCACAGAATTACCAACAAAACCATCGTGACCTTTGTTTGTATATCCGAAAATCACAATATTATTAACTTCTCCACCTACTTTTGAATGTGGGCCAATCGTGGTTCCACCATAAAGTTTGGTCCCCAGATTAATTTTAGAATCTTCGCAAAGCGCTAGTGAACCACGGATATTAGAACCTTCCATAATCTCGGCATTTTTTCCGATGTAGATTTTTCCGGTTTTGCAATTGAGTGTTGAGAATTCTATTACAGCACCTTCCTCTATGAAAAGATTTTCGCTGTCGCCGATGAAACCATTCGTGGATGACAATTCCTGAGATGTTCTGCCTTCCGTCAATAATTTGAAATCATAATCAATGGCTTTATCATTATAAGAAAATATGTCCGTTGGTTTCTCAATAAAAAACAATTTCTCGTGAATATCGGTCATTTTACTGATTTGATTCAGAGAGAAATTCTCCATATTGATATTAGCAACCAAAACTTCGTTTTCATAAACCAAAGCTTCGCCAGGTTGCAATTCCTTGATTTGTTTCAAAACCTCATCAGACGGGAAGAAATTCGGAACAATGAAAAGACTTTGCTTTGGTTCCGGTTTTTTGAATTTGTCCTGAAGATAATTTTCTGTGATGTAGAAAACCTCATCAATACCAAGCAATTTTTTCCATCTTTCTGAAAAAGTCAGAATTCCCATTCGCATTTCTGCAACTGGTCTTGTAAAAGTGAGTGGAAGAAAATCTTCCCAATATTGTGCGTCTGAGAATACAAGTTGCATTTTTTAGATATTAGATGTTAGACTTTAGATGTTAGACAAAAGTGTTGAAAATCTAATTCCTCACTTAATAAGTCTAATTTCTATCTTCAGCAAAAATAATAAAAAAAGCCTCTCGGAAATCCGAAAGGCCTTGATATTTGTACAAATTAGCTAAGATTATTTAGCGAATTTTTTGTATTTATTCATAAACTTATCAACTCTACCAGCAGTATCAACTAATTTAGTTTTACCTGTGTAGAAAGGGTGAGAAGTAGAAGAAATTTCCATTTTGATTAATGGATATTCAGTTCCTTCGAATTCGATAGTGTCTTTTGTGTCAGCAGTAGATTTGCAAAGGAACATCTCATCGTTGCTCATATCTTTGAAAACTACTAATCTATAATTTTCTGGGTGTATGCCTTGTTTCATTTTTTCAGAAGTTTTAAAATTTGTTATAATATGAGCAGTGGACTAATGGATCCGACAACTCTGGTTTTGAGGATGCAAAAATAGGAATTATTTTTTATTCTGCAAATATTTATTCTGAAAATCAAAAAAATAATGCCACTTTAAAAAGACATTAACTTATTTTATAATTTTTATCAATTTTATATCAATAAATAAATATTTGTATTGCATCTATAAAATTCTTTATATACTTTTATCCCGAACTAAAATTATATAAAAACTTATGGCAATCTTAACTCGTGAGAATTATACCACTGCTATTAAAAGCTGGGCAGAAGTAAAATCAAATTATTCTGAAATCCAAAACGTACTTTCACCAGAACAGGTTTTTATCTTGACTCGTGAACAAATCGAATGGTTTGATAAGGAAAACGAAGAAGAAACTTATTTCCGTGCAGATATTGGCGTTTGGGAAAATAAATTAGCTTTAATATTAACACCTAGAGACAGTGCTGGCGCTGTAAAAACTTTAGATAATTATGAATATGCACCTCTGCAATTTCTTGAAAGTGATCTTACTCTAAAACAGACCAAAACTTATACTGTAACTAGTACCTATACTCTGACAAAGGACTTAAGTAAAGGGAAAGAAGATTCTGACATCGATTTTCCTATTATGGACAAACCTGTAACAGGACAGCTCAAAGCCGTAGACGAAATAGAGTCATGGAAAGAAAATGCAATGGATTACTTACAAAGAGAATCTCTGGAGTTCAAAGGACAAAGGATTTTCCAAAGTTTCTATATCCCAAAAGCAGACTTATTACATGATAAAGAAAAGATGCATGATGTTGTTTGTGTTTTTGGGTTTAAATATTCTGAAGTTTACCAGAGATTATTGGCTACAATAATTTTCGTCAGCAATGAATTGGGGGCAAAAATTGGAACTCCTGGAGCTGTGTATGTTGTTCAGGCTGATCCATCTAATACATATGATTGGACAAAGCCGTGCCCACCTGTTTGTCAATCTTATCCTTAATCAATGAAAGAATTTTCTGCAATATCTGGAGATGTATCAGTTATTTTATTGACAATTGCTTTGATTATTGCAATTATTAAATTTAAACATTTCACTAAAAATGAAAAATGGTATAGCTACTATATCATTTTTATTTTTTTAATTGAAATCAATTCATATATAGTTCTTCCATTATTAAAAATTCAATCCAACTCGTTCTTATATCCCATTTATGTAGCTGGAGAATTTTTTACAGTAACAAGTATATTTATAAAAAAATTAAATTTGGGAAAGAATGCTTTCATCTTAACAGGATTATTAAGTTTATTCTTTTTAATTGGAGACAGAATTCTAGTACAGTTTCAATATAATAATGATTATTCTAAAGCAGTATCAAATATTATTATTATAAGTTTGATTGGCTACTCATTGATTCAGGATATTAAAAATGTGAGAGCCAAAAATTCTTTTCAAATTATAGATAAAGTGTTTTTTCTGTATTTTATAGTAAGCATATTTATTTTTATGTTGCAACATCAGCTTGTTGAGTTACCATTAGAATATTTTTCTGCTGTTTGGGTTATTAACAATTTAATGATTTGTATTGTATACGCATTATTCATCAAAACATTTTTACAATTAAAGAAGTAAAACTCAATATCATTTTTCTTGTTGTACTGATTCTCGTTTTGATAATCATCATATCGTTTATGTTATTAGCTTACAAAAGCTTTATCCAAAGAATTATTCAGGAAAAAGATTTGCAGTTTGAAGCAGAGATGGAACATCAGAAAGAATTAACACTGGAAAATATAAAAGGGCAAGAAGATGAAAGAAAAAGAATAGCAGTTTCTGTTCACGATGATATTGGAAATCGTTTGAACATCCTTTCACTTTGGCTCAATAATTTGGACTCAGAAAACCAAGAAGCATCCAAAAAAGTAATTACCTCACAGATTACAGAGCTGATAGATTCCACAAGAAATATTTCCCACTCACTTTATCCTGTGAATCTGGAAAAATTGGGACTTGTTTTGTACTTACAGGAATTAGTTACCAATCTGTCTCATAACATTAATCTAATATTGAATATTGATTACAAGTACGAGAAGAAAGATAATTTCACAGAAGTTCAGATTTACAGAGTCATTCAGGAATTTACAACCAATGTTATCAAACATTCTAATGCTGATGAAGTGATTGTTTATATTAGAAATCATGAAAAATATCTGACGATGATTTTGTCTGATAACGGACAAAGTTTTGATTATAGCAAAGCCAGCAAGGGAATGGGACTTAAAAACATAGAGTCCAGAATTACTTCTGTGAAAGGTTTTTACAAATGGAAAAATACAATTGGAAAAGGAAGCCGTTTAATTATTAATATTCCTAATTAATCTAAGATGAGTAAAAAAATCAAAATAGTTCTTGTTGATGATGAACAGTTGATTCTGGAAGGTGTGAAAATGCTGCTTTCTGCAAAAGAAAATATTTCCGTGGACTTTATGGCAACAAGTGGGGCAGAAATATTAGCCCATTTGGAAACGCTTGAAGCAGATAATTTTCCAGACATTGCGATGGTAGATGTTCAGATGCAGCCAATGGATGGTTTTGAGTTGGTAGAAATTTTGAAAAAAAATTATCCCAATCTTAAAATCATTATTCTTTCTTCCCATTACAAAAGCAGCGTTCTAGGATACATGATAAAATTGGGCGTTTCAGCTTTTCTTCCAAAGAATTCCAGTAAAACGGTTTTTATAGAAGCTATAGAAGCTGTTAACAAGAACGGGATGTACTTCACAAAAGAAGATCATCAGATGTTAAGCACTTATCTGAATTCTCCTGCGCGGAAAAAATCGCTTTTCGATAACGAAGAAACATTAACTGCCCGAGAAATAGATGTGGTGAAACTAATTTGTCAGGAAAAAACCAACCAACAAATTGCAGATACACTCTTCCTAAGTCCTAGGACAGTGGAAAGTCACCGCCAAAGAATTCTTGATAAAATTGGTGCGAAAAATACAGTCGGGATTGTTATTTATGCGGTTGTCAACGACATCTATTCAGTTCCTATTAAACTTTAATTTAAAATTCAGTATTTCTACGCTATCCTAATTTTCATTTTTGTTCTTTCTTTGGCATAAGAAAACGTTAAAACAAATTAATCAACATTCATCTTATGTCTTCTCCTTTGGAAATAATAAATTCTACGGATTATATCATCTCAGGCGAGGTGTCTTATATGACTGTTTTTTGCTCCAATCATTATTTTTTTGTGAAAGCACACAGCAATTGGAAATCAGAAAAACGCGGCATTTGTCCAATTATTGAGGTTTCTGCAACCGTAAGAACACCAAGAGGACTTTTTGCTGCCCAGCCATATATTTCTATCGGAACCACTCATAGTCTGTTTGAAGTTGTACAGATCAGAGAAAATGTTTTTAAAGTATTGAGAGTGAGAAATTCAACCATTGAAAAATCAGCAATCCTCGACATTTACAATCCAACGTTTTTGGAAAAAATTTAAAACCAACCAATCCATACTTTTTTAGTCTCATCAAAATTTTTGATGGGGCTTTTTTTTGGTTGAAAAATAATGTTCGTAGAAATACTGAATTTAGATTTTAGTATTTTCTACTCTATCTCTTTTCTCCTAACTATTGTTACTTTGGAATATCAAAAAACAAAATATTAATTATAAAAACAATTTATTATGGAAGAGTACATTGGAATCATCAAGTTATTTGCAGGTAATTTTGCACCTAGAGGTTTTCTGCTTTGTAATGGTCAGATATTAAACATACAGCAGTATACAGCACTGTTTTCAATTTTAGGTACGAACTATGGTGGTAATGGTCAAACAACGTTTGCACTTCCCGATCTGAGACAAAAATTTCCAATAGGTACTAATAATACAACAGGAATAGGAGTTATCGGAGGTAATAAAACAGTTACCATTGGGGCGCAGAATTTACCTAACCTTAGTTTAAACCTAAAAGTTAGTAATACAGATTCAACGGCATCAGTTCCTGCTTCCGATAGTTTCTTATCCATACCAGGAACTGTTAGCGGAAGAGATTTTATCCCATCTCTAGGATTTTCTAATGCAGCTACTCCAAATCTTGTGACAATGAATCCTCAATCTGTTACTTTGAATTCCACTAATACACCAATTGATATTACACCACCATCTGTTGCGTTGAATTATATTATTTGCGTTGAAGGAATCTATCCATCCCGCCCTTAAAATAAACAAGAACTAATAATCGTGAGAGACTAATAAAACATTCTAAGTTAGCTAGTTAATAAAACCGCCATTCAAATTGAATGGCGGTTTTTTATTTATTCTTGAATTGATTAATCGCATTCACAGTAAAATCCGACAGAACCAAATTACCGCTGATTCCAGCTCGTTCTGCTAATAAATCATCCCAAAGCTCAGTTCCTTCCCAGAAGATTTCTTTCAGTTGAGACATTGCTTCCGGATTTGAGTTTGCTAATTTCTCAGCCAGAATTTGGATCTCCGCATCCATTTCCTCTGGCGTTTCATAAACGTCTTGATACATATTTTTCTCTCTCGCCCATTCTGCCGAGTAAAATTCGGTCGCATTAATTGCTAATTGTGCAAAAGATGAAGTACCGATTTTCTTTTCTACAACTGGTCCAATCACGAAAGGTCCAATGCCAACAGCCAATTCGCTCAATTTTACCGAAGCATTTTCTGTTGCAAAGGTATAATCTGCCGCACAAGCAATTCCTACTCCTCCACCAACGGCTTTTCCATGGATTCTTGCAATAATTAGTTTTGAGGATTTTCGCATAGCGTTGATGACGTTGGCAAAACCTGAGAAAAATGTTTTTCCCGTTTCGAAATCTTTGATTGAAATCAATTCGTCAAAAGATGCGCCCGCACAAAAGGCTTTTTCTCCTCCACTTTTCAGAATAATAACTTTGACCTCATCATTTTTACTGAGGTCATTAATTTCTTCTACCAGATTTTTAAGTTGAGAACTCGGCATCGAGTTGCTTTGTGGATGAAAAAACTCTATGGTTCCGATTCCTTTTTCTATGGTTGATTTTACGTACGCGTTCATTTTTGTTGTTGGTTGATAGTTGTATGTTAATTTTATTTTATGTTTAATCTGCAGCCCGACTTGAGCAGAAATCCTTTTTTGCGTGGACTTCGAGTTCTATTGATACTGAAATCGTCTGCAAAAAAGATTGGGAGCGGAAGGCGGATAAAGCTGCCATAATTACAAAACTTCGAAAATACTTGATTCTTTTTACTTTTATCTTGTTTCTTATTTTATTCTTGATTCAATTTTTTGACCATTGTCAGAATCGTAGCAATCGCAACAGTTTCTCCGGTTTCATCATAAACATCGACTAGCCAACGGACGATTCCTTTGGCAATATCATCTTCATCCCGTTTTTCCTGATTGATTTTTTCTTTGCAGGTAAATTTAACACCAATCGTCATTCCCGGATAGACAGGCTTCACAAAACGACATTCGTCCAGACCGTAATTTAATAAAACAGGACCTTTTCTCGGGTCAACAAATAACCCTGCCGCTTTGCTCAAAATGAAATAACCATGCGCTACCCGACCTTCGAAAATCGTTCCTTCCAAAGATGTCGCGTCCATATGTGCATAGAAATTGTCGCCGGAAACATTGGCAAAATTGGTAATATCCGCTTCTGTGACCGTATGTTTTGCAGTGATGTAAGTTTCACTGACTTTCAGTTCTTCAAAATGTTTTCTGAATGGATGAATATTGTCCTCAAACTGTTTTCCGCCGTATTGATATTGTTGCGTAATGTTCGTCAAAGTTGTTGGCGAACCTTGAATCGCCGTACGTTGCATATAATGAAGAACGCCACGTTTGCCTCCCATTTCCTCGCCACCGCCAGCTCTTCCCGGACCGCCGTGAACCAGCATTGGCAAAGGCGAACCGTGACCTGTACTTTCTTTCGCACAATCGGAATTTAAAATTAAAATACGTCCGTGCATCGATGCAGCGCCAATGACAAATTCTCTTGCAAAATCGTCGTCAGCCGTCACAACAGAACAGCAAAGTGAACCTTTTCCCATTCTCGCCAACTCAATCGCTTCATCGATATTATGATAAGGAATAATAGTGCTGACTGGTCCGAAAGCCTCAATATTATGGCAATCTGTAAATTTAAAAGGGTCTGAATTAAGGAATAAAATCGGGGAAATGAAAGCACCTTTATTTTTGTCCGCACCTTTCACATCGAAATCATCCAAATTTCCGAAAACGATTTCCTGAGTTTTGGATAATTCCTGAACTTTCCCGGAGACTTCCTTCACCTGGTCTTTATTTGCCAAAGCACCCATTCTCACACCTTCTACATTCGGGTCACCGATGATTACCTTGGAAAGTCTTTGTCCAAGCGCAATCTGAACATCTTCAACCAAATTGAAAGGCACTAAAATCCTTCTCACCGCCGTACATTTTTGTCCTGCTTTGGTTGTCATTTCACGAACGGCTTCTTTAATGAACAAATCAAATTCCGCTGTTCCTGGTTTTGCATCTTCGCCTAAAACCATTGCATTCAAAGAATCGGCTTCCAAATTGAAAGGCACAGATTCTTCAAGAATTCTTGGATGAGACTTTAGCATTTTCCCTGTGGAAGCCGAACCTGTAAAAGTCACGACATCTTCGCTCGTCACACTTTCCAAGATTCCGTTGGCTGAACCACAAATCAGTTGCAGACTTCCTTCGGGTAAAATTTGGGAAGCGATGATTTCTTTAACGACAACTTCTGTTAAAAAGCTTGTTGCGGTTGCAGGTTTTACGATTGCCGGAACGCCAGCCAAAAGATTGACCGCAATTTTCTCCAACATTCCCCAAACCGGAAAATTAAATGCATTGATATGAATTGCAACCCCACGTTTCGGCGTGCAAATATGATGACCAATGAAAGTTCCTTCCTTGGAAAGTTTCACTGCATCGCCATCTATATAATAAGGTAAATCAGGAAATTGTCTTCGAAGTGATGCATTCGCAAAAAGATTTCCGATGCCACCTTCAATGTCAACCCAACTGTCAGCTTTGGTTGCGCCGGTTGCCCAACTCACTTTATAGAACGTTTCTTTCTTTTCCAAAAGATGAAAAGCTAGTTTCTTCAGCATCAATCCTCTTTCCTGGAAAGTCAATTTTCTAAGAGCCGGACCGCCAACTTTTCTGGCGTAATCCATCATCTCCGCAAAATCCAAACCTTTGGAAGTCGCTGTTGCCACCAAATCACCGTTGATGGAATTATATAAAGCCTGCCCTTCTCCCTCTCCTTTTGTCCATCTGCCGAGCGCGTAATTTTCTAGTTGCATAATTTTAATTTTTAGACTTAGAGATAATAGACGGATAGATGATAGATTTTAAAATGTCTGTTTTCTATTCGTCTATCATCTATTGGTCTGATTTAAACTTTCTCAATAATCACCGCAAAACCTTGTCCCAACCCAACACACATCGTTGCCAGGGCATATTTTTTATTTTGGTTTTGAAGTTCATACATTGCTGAATTCAGGATTCTTGCACCACTCATTCCAAGTGGGTGTCCGAGCGCGATTGCTCCGCCGTTTGGATTGATTCTGGAATCGTTGTCATCCAATCCCCAAGCTCTGATGCAGGCTAAACTTTGCGCTGCGAATGCTTCATTTAATTCAATAATATCAATATCATTAAATGTCAATCCTGCTTTTTGCAATGCCAATTCTGCTGCCTTTACAGGACCGATTCCCATCAATCTTGGTTCTACACCAACAACTGCGCTGGAAACTATTCTGGCTTTTGGTGTTAATCCAAATTCTTTAATCGCATTTTCCGAAGCCAGTAAATTTACCGCTGCGCCATCATTCAATCCGGAAGCATTTCCTGCTGTGACCGTTCCGTCTTTTTTGAAAGCAGTTCTTAATTTTGATAAGCCTTCCAGAGTTGTATCATTTTTAGGAAATTCATCTTTATCGAAAATCAAATCGTCGCCTTTTCTTCGAGGAATATTAACAGTAACAATTTCTTGAGATAATCTTCCATTTTCCTGAGCAACTTTTGCTTTTTGCTGAGAATTGAAGGCAAACAAATCTTGATCCTCACGGGAAATTTGGTCACGTTCAGCCAGATTTTCTGCCGTTTCACCCATTGCATCAACACCATACATTTCTTTCATTCTCGGATTGATGAAACGCCAGCCGAAAGTCGTGTCATAGATTTTCGCATCGCCTCCAAAAGGACTTTCTGATTTTGAAATCACCAATGGTCCACGCGTCATATTTTCAACACCACCCGAAATCATCAAATCGGCATCACCAACTTGAATAGCTCTCGCTGCATTAATCGCTGCCGACAAACCGGAAGCGCAAAGTCTATTCACCGTTTCGCCTGGAACGTGATAATCCAAACCGGAAAGCAAAGCCGACATTCTTGCGATATTTCGGTTGTCCTCGCCCGCTTGATTAGCGCAACCTAAAACAACGTCGTAGATTTTACTTTGGTCAATATTGGGATTTCTTTCCAATAATTTTTTGATGACAAAAGCCGACATATCATCGGGACGAACGGAAGATAAACTTCCTTTCAGTTTTCCGATTGGCGTTCGGATGCCATCTATTATATATGCGTTGTTCATTTTTTTATGATTGATTAATGATAATCGATAGATGATTAATTATTGTCTTCGACTCCGCTCAGACTGACATTGTTTTAGCGCGTTGTCACGCTGAGCATTTCGACTTCTCTCAATATAAACTCAATCGAAGCGTCTATGTTATTTAATTATAAAATTTTCTATTTTGTTTCACTAAGTTTCTTATAATCGGACTGCATCTATAGCGGTCTTCGTGGTAAAAATTATATAATTCGTCCAATTCATTCTTAAGATTTTCCAATCCAAATTCATCTGCCCATTTCAGTAATCCTTTTGGATAATTCACACCTTTTGTCATTGCCAAATCGATGTCTTCTTCGGAAGCAATGTTTAAGAAATAAGCATCTGAAGCTTCGTTCATCAGCATTATCAAAATCCTTTTGAATATTAATTCTAATAATTCCGGATTATCATTTGGTTTAGATTGTTCTGCATTTTCAGAATAATCATAAAATCCTTTCCCTGATTTTCTTCCGAAATATCCCGCTTCAAATAATCTTTTTTGAGTAAATGACGGTTTAAACTTCGGGTCATAGAAAAATTCTTTGAACACACTTTCCGTCACTCGGTAATTCACATCGTGACCAATGAAATCCATTAATTGAAATGGTCCCATTTTGAATCCGCCCAAACTTGTCATAGCAAAATCAATAGTCGCACAGTCGGCAATTCCTTCTTCTAAAATTCTAATTGCTTCTCCATAAAATGGTCTTGCGACGCGATTCACAATAAATCCAGGTGTATCTTTTGCAATGACTGGAAGTTTTTTCCAGCCTTCTACAAGACTTTTCACTTTTGAAATTAAATCTTTATCCGTCTGAACAGCAGGAATCACCTCAACCAAAGTCATCAAAGGCGCAGGATTGAAGAAATGAATCCCAATCACACGTTCCGGTTTCTGACAAGCCGATGCAATGGACGCAATGGATAACGATGACGTATTTGTTGCCAAAATACAATTTTCAGAAACCAGACTTTCTAATTTTTGGAATAAGTCTTTCTTGATTTCCAAATCTTCAATAATGGCTTCGATGATTAATTCTGAATCTTTCAGTTCCGATAATTTGTCGCTCAATCGAATCTTATCGAAATAAGTTTCTGATTCTTTGAAGGTCATTTTGCCTTTCTCAGCCAATTTTTGAAATTGCGCTTCGAGATTTTGTCCGGCTTTTTCTACGGCAAGTGGATTGCTGTCATACAACAAAACCTCGTTTCCTGCAGTTGCCAAAACCTGTGCTATTCCGCTTCCCATTGCGCCACTACCGACTATTCCTATTTTCATTTTTTATTGTAAAATGTTTTTTCTTGTAAAAAGTATAATGTATAGAGTACAATGACTTTCCTTTTTACTTTACTAACTGTTCACTAATTAACTTAACAATTGATTAATGGCATTTAAAATAATCAAAAGGCTCTTTGCAATCATCACATTGGTATAATGCTTTGCACGCTGTGGAACCAAACTGACTTACCAAATGCGTGTGTTTTGAACTGCAAAGCGGACACTCAACCTCATCTGTTTTTGAGAATAATTCGTCATTATTTTTTGAATAGACAGGTGGCGCGATGCCGTAAGCTTTCAGTTTTTGTTTTCCTTCTTCCGTCATCCAATCGGTTGTCCACGCGGGACTCAATTGGTTTGTTATTTTAATATTGTTGAACCCTTTTTCAATCAGTTTCAATTTAATAGACATATTAATCATTGATGTTGCCGGACAACCGGAGTAAGTTGGTGTCACAATTACTTCGATTTCGTCACCATTGAATCGCACATCACGGATGATTCCCAAATCCAAAAGATTGAGAACGGGAACTTCCGGGTCGGGAACTTCCTTTAGGATTTGCCAGATGTCGTTTTCCGTGATTGTCATTTTATTTTGAATTCTTTTTGAACGCAAAGTCCGCAAAGATTTTTTTTATCATTATTGAAAACATTTTTAAGTTCGCAAAGGCGTAAAACTCAGCTAAGAACTCAAAGATAATTTTATTACCACTTTCACCATTCCATATTAGGATAATTGCGTTGCATTATTTGCATTTCAGCTAGGATGTAACCCATTTTTTCGGTGTGTTTTCCGTCTTTCCCACCTGTCAGTTTTCTTGATTTTTCGAAATCGATTGTCAAAGTTGCTTCGTTCAGGATTTCCAGAACTTTTGTTTCCCATTTTGTTCGGAAGGTTCTGATGTTGGGGATTATTTGTTGTTCGATTAATTCCAATTCCCAGTTTGTCGGAATGAACATTTCATCTGTGAAATCCACCAAATCATTGACTGACTTTTGGATTTTGCTGTGGCTTTCTTCTGTGCCGTCGCCCAATCGAATCATCCATTCACTGCTCCATTTCAAATGATACGTCACTTCTTTCAAAGACTTCTGGGCGATGGAAGAGAGTTTCAAATCTGAATGGTGTTTCAGTTCTGTCAATAATAAATGATGATAGGCATCGAAGAAAAACTGTCTTGCAATCGTGTCTCCGAAATGTCCGTTTTCTTTTTCTACTAACAATAGATTCTTAAACTCTCGCTCGTTTCTTAGGAAAGCCAAATCATCTTCGGTTTTTCCTTCATTCTGAATCTCTGCTGCATATTGATAATAGTTGGAAGATTCTCCCAGCAAATCCAATGCAATGTTCGACAAGGCAATATCCTGTTCCAAGACTGGACCTTTTCCGCACCATTCGCACAAACGCTGTCCGAGAATGAGGCTTGTGTCTGCGAGATGTAGGAGATAATTGAGATAATTATTATTCATTGTTTGCTTCAATTTTTATTGTCATTAGTGACCACCCCGAATTTCAAATATTTTGAAATTCTCCCCCTCCAAGGGAGGGAATTATAATGCTATTGAAAGCCTTTGTTGAAGAGCTTTCAGAAAGCAAGCTTGCTACGAGGCAAGAGCAAGCTAGGTTTTGGGTCAAAGCAAGCTTGCTTTCTCTAATAAGTAAGCTTGCTTTTTACAATTAGCTTCTTATTACATATTTTTAACCTCATCCGGAACGTGGTAAAACGTCGGGTGGCGGTAAACTTTGTCTTCCGAAGGTTCGTAAAACGATTCGTAATCGTCGGGGTTTGTGGCGTGGATATGCTTGGATTCTACGACCCAAATGCTGACGCCCTCCATCCTTCTGGTGTAAACGTCGCGTGCGTTTTGGATTGCCATCTCAGCATCTGCCGCGTGGAGACTGCCGACGTGCTTGTGGTCGAGGCCTTGTCTGCTTCTGATGAAAACCTCCCAAAGTGGCCATTCTGTATTTTGCATAATATTTTAGATTAGAGACGGATAGATTAGAGATTATAGACTTTAATCTACCGGTTAATTATTGTTGATTTTATCGCAAAGGCGCAATATTTTTCTTTTCTTAATATGTTGCAAGTCGCAAATGATAAACGTTTGAATCAAATTTTGCGACTTATAACATTGCTTTGTCACAGCACTTGCGCCTTTGCGTTAGAAAACATTAGACTGTTTTTCTGTTGTGTTCTTCTCTTAATTTTGTTTTCTCGTGGTAAGCGGTTGCGGCTTCTCGTACCCAAGCGCCGTCGTCGAAGGCTTTTTTGCGGGTTTCGACACGTTCTTTGTTGCAAGCGCCGTTGCCTTTGACCACTTTCCAGAACTCATCCCAATCGATTTCTCCAAATTCGTAATGTCCGGTTTCTTCATTGAATTTCAAGTCAGGGTCGGGAATCGTCAAGCCCAGATATTCTGCCTGAGGAATGGAAACGTCTACGAAACGCTGTCTCAGCTCGTCATTGGTGAAGCGTTTGATTCGCCATTTCATTGAGAGTTCTGTGTTTCCAGATTCGGCATCTTTGGGTCCGAACATCATCAACGTTGGCCACCACCAACGGTTGAACGCATCCTGAGCCATTGCTTTCTGCTCTGGCGAACCTTGAGCGAGTTTCATCATTAGCTCGTAACCTTGTCTTTGGTGGAAACTTTCTTCCTTGCAAATCCGAACCATCGCTCTGGCGTAAGGTCCGTACGAAGCGCGACAAAGTGGTACTTGGTTCAAAATCGCAGCGCCATCTACTAGCCAACCGATTGCACCCATATCTGCCCAAGTGAGTGTTGGATAATTGAAAATACTGGAATATTTGGCTTTTCCTGAATGCAAGTCATTGATGGTTTCGTCCCTTGTAACGCCCAAAGTTTCGGCGGCACAATAAAGATATAAACCGTGACCAGCCTCGTCCTGAACTTTTGCCAAAAGGATTTTCTTCCGATTCAAAGTCGGGGCGCGTGTAATCCAGTTGGCTTCCGGCAACATCCCTACAATCTCGGAATGGGCGTGCTGAGAAATCTGACGAATCAGGGTTTTTCTGTACGCGTCGGGCATCCAGTCTTTTGGTTCGATGCGGATTTCGCTGTCTATTTTATTCTGAAAATGTTCTTCTAAATTGATTTCTGTTGTTTCCATAATGTTTTGTTTTAATGGAATTATATTGTTTTAATCTATTGTAGACTCAAATATCTTTGAAAATACAAGTACAATTGCAACGAGATAAATTGCCAAGTCAATAAAAATTAATCGTCTTAATTCTCTGTGTTTATTCTTAATAATTGAATAAAATATCGAAGCAATAAATATTAATACACTAAAAAGAGTAACTGTCCAACTGTAAATAATGATATGAGCATAAATATTAGGTGCAGGAAATTCGTTAGGATTAATTGAAGAAATTCCACCAAAACCAAGAATTAATCTGTAATAAATATAAAAAGTCAGTGAAGAGATTATAAATACAGCTGGAATTATCCCTAATATATAGAAGGACAGATTCCAATATTTTATGTTCTCAATCTTATTCATTGGCTTAATTTTCAATTCTATTTAATATCAAAATTCACAACCACTTCCTCCGACCTCGGATGCGCCTGGCAAGACAGGATAAATCCTGCGGCAATCTCGTCTGGTTCGAGGGAATAATTGATGTCCATCACGACTTCGCCTTTTTCCAGTTTGCATTTGCAAGTGGCGCAAACACCACCTTTGCAGGCATACGGCAAATCGGCTCCGTTTTGCAAAGCGGCGTCCAAAATGGTTGGGCCGTGGTAAGCTAAATCTAATTTCAGAGCGGTCGCATCCAATTTGACGGTGACTTTGCTAAATACATCATCCGATTTATTAATTGCGGATTCGTGCTCTTTTTTCTTTTCGGCGGAGGCTGCGCTGAAGAACAATTCGAAGTGAATCTTCTTGGCATCTACGCCGGAACTTACCAAAGTGTCTCGCACGCCGAGAATCATTTCTTCCGGTCCGCAAAGGAAAACTTCATCGATTTTCTCTGCCGGAATGATATTATTAAGGAATGATTTTGCCTTTTCGGAATTGATTCTGCCACTCAACAAATCTGCATCAGCTACCTCGCGGCTGAGAATGTGATAAATGCTGAAGCGTTCCATAAAACGGTTTTTCAACGCTTCGATTTCTTCTTTGAAAATGATGGTTGCTTTGTTTTTGTTTCCGTAAATCAGAATGAACTGGCTTTGAGGCTCGTTTTTCAAAACGGATTTGATGATGGAAATAATCGGTGTGATGCCACTTCCTGCAGCAAAAGCAACGTATGTTTTTTTGTTTTCGGGATTCAGTTCTGTGTAGAATTTTCCCATTGGAGGCATCACTTCCAGAATGTCGCCTTCTTTCAGATTTTCATTCATAAAAGAAGAGAATAGACCTTCGGGAACTTTTTTCACAGCGACTTTCAGTTCGTTTTCGTGCGGACTGGCGCAGATTGAATACGAGCGGCGAAGTTCCTCGTTGCCGTTGATTTGTCGGAAAGTCAGGTATTGGCCTTGTGTGAATTTGAATTGTTCTGCCAATTCTGCAGGGACATCAAAACTCACGGAAACACAATCCTGCGTTTCTTTTTTGACTTTTTTGACGGTTAAAGGGTGAAATGTTGTTGACATTTTTATTTGTAAAATGTATGATGTAAAAAGTACAATGACTTTTAATTCTAATTATTTAAACCTTTCATTAATAATGTTTTCAAGTCATCTTCCAGTTCTTGTGGCGTGATTTCGCGGCTTGGTTTGTACCAGAGTTCAATCCATCTTAAGGAAGATAACATTGTGAAAAGGGCGACGGAAACATTCATTTTTTTGAATTCGCCGTTTTGCATTCCTTGTTCTATGATGTTAGCGAAGCTTTTTTCGTAGGATTTTCTGGTTTCTTTATATTGATTTTTTTTCTCCTCCGAAAGATATTTCCAATCGTTATTTGCTACAGAAACTGAGGCTGCATCTTCGATAATAAGTTGAACGTGAAGTCCGATGATGGCATTCAGTTTTTCCTGAAAAGTCTGGTTTGTATTTTCGATTTCTTGTAATTGCGAAATATATTGATTGGCGATTTTGAAACAAATCAATTCCAGAATTTCGTCTTTGGACTTGATGTGATTGTACATACTTGCCGCTTCCATTCCCACTTTTTCAGCAAGGTCACGCATACTGGTTCCGCCGAAACCTTTTTCTTTGAAAAGCATTGCGGCTTCGGACAAAATCAATTCTTTTTTATTGATTTTTATTTTTGGAGTCAGAACATTTTCTTCCATCATTCTAATATTTCAACAATTGTTCTATTTCTTTAATTAATTTCTGTGTGTTTGGCAACATTTCCTTTTCTAATTCTGAATTGATAGGAATTGCGGGCAAATCTTTTGCGCCAACTACTTTTACCGGAGCGTCCAGATGTCTGAAACAATTTTCACTGATTCTCGCTGCTAAACTTTGAGCAAAACTATTATTCACAGGTTCTTCCGTCAAAACGATGCAACGGTTGTGTTTTTTCACACTTTCGAAAACTCGGTTTTCATCTAAAGGGGCGAGTGTTCTTAAATCAATGATTTCGATTTGATTGTCAAATTCTTTCGCTGCATTGGAAGCCCAATAAACGCCCATTCCGTAAGTGATGATGGTTAACGTTGGTTTGTCCTGGCGATTTTCGCAAAGCAAAACTTCTCTCGCTTTACCAAATGGAATGATGTAATCTTCATCCGGTTCAATTGTTTTTGCATTTTCTGTCCCTTCGATTTTTGACCAATACAATCCTTTGTGTTCAAACATTACAACCGGATTTGGGTCGTAGAAAGCGGCTTTCATCAAACCTTTCAAATCTGCGCCTGTTGATGGATAAGCGATTTTGATGCCTTTGATATTCGTCAAAACACTTTCGACCGAGCTTGAGTGATAAGGTCCGCCACTGCCGTAAGCACCAATCGGAACTCTTAAAATCATTGACACCGGCCATTTTCCATTAGACAAATAATAACTTCTAGAAGCCTCGGTGAATAATTGATTCAAGCCTGGCCAAATGTAATCTGCGAATTGAACTTCGACAATCGGTTTCAGTCCGACAGCGCTCATTCCTACTGTTGAACCGACGATAAACGCTTCCTGAATTGGTGTATTGAAAACGCGTTTTTCTCCAAATTGTGCTGCCAACGTAATTGCTTCACGGAAAACGCCGCCTAATCTTAATCCAACATCTTGTCCATATAATAATGCTTCCGGATGTTTTGTCATCAATTCTCTAATGGCGAATAGTGCGCAATCTACCATTACGGTTGGAATTTTCCCACTTGGGGAACGTTGCCCTTTTTCTTCGGTAATTGGTGTTGGTGCGAAATCGTGTTTGTAAGCATCTTCCGGTTTTGGGTCTTCTGCTAAAACTGCATTTTCGAAATCGGTTCTTACGAGTTCTGCGACTTCTTTTTCTATGGTTTCAACTTCAGAATCTTCTACGCTGAATTCTGAAAGTTGATTTCTTAATTTAATTAATGGGTCGTTTTTCGCACATTCTTCCAAATCATCTCGGTACCATTCTTTTCGTACGCCGGAAGTATGATGATTTAATAATGGAACTTTTGCGTGAATCAGCATTGGTCGGCGTTCTTCACGGATGATTCTAATGCATTCTTTTACGGTTTCGTAAGATTTGATAAAATCAGTTCCGTCAATGGTTCTGGTTTCGATGCCATTGAAACCTCGCATATATTCTGTAATATCTTGCGCTCGAATTTCTTTTGCATTGGCGGAAATATCCCATTCGTTGTCCTGAACCAAATAAAGAATTGGCAATTGCTTCAACGCCGCCATTTGGAAAGCTTCAGAAACTTCACCTTCTGTACAACTTGCGTCGCCGAGTGAACAGACCGCAATTGATTTTTCGTCAAGGTTTTCAGCAATTCCTGTTTCTTCCTTATATTTCATTCCCATTGCAATTCCTGTGGTTGGGATGGCTTGCATTCCTGTTCCGGAACTCTGGTGAATCATTTTTGGAAAATCATCCCGTCTTAAACTTGGGTGAGAATAATAAGTTCTTCCGCCGGAAAAAGGGTCGTCTTTTTTTGCTAGCAGCTGAAGCATTAATTCGTAAGGCGTCAATCCAACGCCCAACAAAATTGAATCGTCTCTATAATAAGGACTCACAAAATCCTGTGGTAACAATTGCATTCCCAAAGACAACTGAATCGCCTCGTGTCCACGGGAAGTAGCGTGCACGTATTTTGAAGTGATCTTTTTCTCCTGTTCAAACAAATCGCTCATCGTTTTGGCTGTAAACATCAATCGATAAGCCGATTTTAGTAAATCAGTCAGGCTAATTTCTTTGTTTAAAAAATGTCTTTTGGTCATCTCCATATTTAAACATTTGACATTCAGATAATTAATTCGAATATTGAATTATGAATGTGATTTATTCAAAAATACACTTTTTTATTAAACTAACAAATGTTAGTTAGTTGAAATTAGTTTTTGAATCTCATTGAAAATCATTACTTTTATAAAAAAACTTAACCTATGAAAAAATCTTTCCTTTTTATTTTTATCGTAATTACTTGTAGCTTTGGGTTTGGACAAATAAATCCTATCCAAAATTTAGTCTGGAATCATTATTATGATTATACAAATTACAGGAATATCTACTCTCTTTCTTGGCAATCACCCGAAACACCACATAATGAATTGATTGGATACAATATCTACCGTGGAAATGAATTATATAAATTTCAGACAACAACATCTGTAGGTTGTAATCCTGATTGGGGTATAACTTCTGGCTGTGATTTTCTAAATTATAATAATGGCAGCTCATTTACAGGCTTTGTCAAAGCTGTTTATGAAGGAAATATTGAATCAGAATCTGTTTCTTTCGGAGTAGGAGGTGTTATGCTGGATGTTACTGATTCTAAATTGAAATCGTTAAGTATTTTTCCAAATCCGACAAAAAACATTCTCAATTTTTCAGAAGAAATATCTAATATTACAATATCTGATTTTTCTGGAAAAGTTATCAAACAAATTCCCAATTCAGAAAAATCAATCAACGTTTCAAAACTTACAAAGGGCAATTACATTATATCTGGTAAAACAAAGACTGGGGAAACAATCAATAAGAAATTTATAAAAGAATAAATTATGCTTCTAAATATCTAATCCTTTCAGCTCTTGAAAGGATTTTTGCTTAATATCATTAAAATATCTTCGCCTTTACAAAATAAAAATTTAAATTTTGTAGTTTTGAAGATTAAACAAGATAGATGAAACGCCAACGTTCAAAATTTCTTTAACATTATTAATTAAAAACAATTATTGGCGTTTCATCTGACCATTAAAAAAGATAAATAAGAATAGATGAAAATTAAAATACTTTTTGGAATTGCATTTTGGTCACTTTTGCTATTAACAGGCTGTAATCGTGATGATATTTCTTTTGATTCACCCACTCAACTTTTGAGATTCTCTACTGACACGGTTTTCTGTGATACAGTTTACAACCAAATGCGTTCGGAAACTTATGCTGTAAAGGTTTATAATAATGAAAACAAAGATGTTCTGATTCCAAGAATTGCTTTGGAAGGCGGAAGTGGTTCACTTTATAGAATCAATGTAGATGGGAAAGTCGGAACTAGTTTCGAAAATGTGGCTCTGAGAAAAAAGGACAGTCTTTATGTTTTTGTAGAAATTGCACCAGTTGCCAATGCTCCAGAAATGATTGCTGAAGACAAAGTTGTTTTCAATACACCAGCAGGCGAACAAAAAGTTACTCTTCTTTCTGTAGTTCAGGATGCGGAATATTTCATCAAAACGGATACAAATCCTAACATTATTTCTGAAAACACCACTTGGACAAAAGATAAAGTGAAAGTGATTTTTGGAGATTTGACTATTGCTGAAGGTAAAACTCTGACAATGGAACAAGGAACGAAAGTCTATTTCCGAAAAAACAGCGGAATGAATTTTGCAAAAAATTCGATTCTTGATGTGAAAGGTGCTTTAGGCGATGAAGTCATTTTCCGAGGCGACAGAAGTGATACGAAGTATGACACTCTCCCTGCCAACTGGGACGGCATCAAAATGGAAGAAGGTTCTCTTCTTAATATGAATTACGCCAGAGTTTTCGGTGGAAATGTTGGCTTGCAGTTAAAAAAGAATAGTGCAACTATTAATAATTCAATTTTCCATACATTTCAAAATGCAGGAATTTATGCAATTAGTTCAACACAATTTACAGCGAATAATGTTGTGATGAATAATTGTGGAGAAGCTGACCTTGCAATTGCCGGAAGCGGAACTTATAATGTTAATTATTCTACAATTGCCAATTACTGGAATCTAAATCCATCAATGTCTGCTGTTGGTATCTATGCAAGTAATGTTTATCAAAATGATGATGAACTTCTTGTTGGAAATCCTACAGTTAATCTGAATAATTCTATTATTTATGGTGATGTTCCAGATATGATTTCTTACAACAAAGTGGATGGTGGAAGTTTTACCGCTAACATTAATAATTCTCTCTTGAAAATAAGCTCCAACGCAGGATTTACTCCAGTTGGTCAAAATATTATTAGAAACGAAGACCCAAAATTCCAGAATTACTTTACTCAAAAAATGAATCTTCGAGTTAAAGCTGATTCTAAAGCAAAAGAAAATGGAAAGCCAATTGTTGGAATTCCAAGAGATATTGTTGGAAATCTAAGAAGTACGATAACTCCAACAATAGGAGCTTACGAATAATGGAAATCACAACACTCCAAAATCAGGTTGATGAATGGATAAAAACCATCGGTGTCCGCTATTTCAATGAGTTGACGAATATGGCGATGCTGACAGAAGAAGTGGGCGAAGTCGCCAGAATCATTGCCCGAAGATACGGCGAACAATCTGAAAAAGAATCCGACAAGTCAAAAGATTTGGGCGAAGAATTGGCCGACGTTCTATTCGTAACTCTTTGTCTAGCCAACCAAACCGGAACAGATTTACAAGCCGCTTTCGATAAAAAAATGAAAGTGAAAACAGACAGGGACAAGGACAGACATCAAAATAACCAGAAATTAAAATAATTTGTACAATGTAATAATGTAGAATGAATTCACGAATTAGAATCATTAATACTTAATACTTTTGACACCAATAAAGAAAAATGATATTAAAAAAATCTGAATTAATCGATAATCAAAAAATCCAAATTACCGGTTCGAAAAGTATTTCGAACCGTCTTTTGATTTTAGGGAAATTGTTTGGGAATATTGACATGCTTAATCTTTCCAATTCTCAGGACACCACTTTGTTGAAAAAAGCTTTGGAATCTGATTCCGAAACCATTGATATTCACCACGCTGGAACGGCGATGCGATTTTTGACTTCTTATTATTCCATTTTTGAAGGCAGGAAAACCATTTTGACAGGTTCTGACAGAATGAAAAACAGACCAATCAAACCTTTGGTAGATGCACTTCAATCTCTTGGGGCTGACATCACTTATCTTGAAAAAGAAGGATTTCCGCCGTTGCAAATCATCGGAAAGAAATTGCAGAAAAATTCGGTTAAAATTTCGGCCAATGTTTCCAGCCAATTTTTAACTTCTTTGATTTTAATTGGAGGAAAATTACAAAACGGTTTGACCTTGGAATTGGAAGGCGAAATCACATCCCGACCTTATCTCGAAATGACTTTGAAAATCCTGAACGAAATTGGAATCAAATCTCATTTTGCAGAAAATAAAATAGAAATTGTTGCACATTCTGATAATTTCAGAACCGAACATTACGAGGTGGAAAGCGACTGGTCTTCTGCTTCTTATTTTTATTCTTTGGCAGCGATTGGCAGAAAATCAATCACCTTAAAAAGTTATCACACACTTTCTCTTCAAGGTGACAGTGTAATTAAAGAAATCTACTGGAAATATTTTGGAATCAATACCGTTTCGGATTATGCAGAAAACTCGATTTCATTATTACCTGAACCCGCTTTTGAATATCCTGAATTGATTTCTCTGGATATGAATGATTGTCCTGACATTGCGCAAACCCTTTGTGTAACAGCGACGGCATTGAAAATTCCATTCATTATAACTGGACTTCATACTTTGAAAGTGAAAGAAACTGATAGATTGGTGGCGCTTCAAAATGAATTATTGAAAATAGGTGGAAAAACACATATCACAGTGGAAAAAATCGAATCTTGCGAATTTATTGAACCAGAAAATAACATTTCTATCGCGACTTACAACGACCACAGAATGGCAATGGCTTTTGCACCTTTTGCCTTAATCAAAGAATTAAATATCGAAAATGAAGACGTTGTCGAGAAATCTTATCCTGAGTTTTGGGGGGATTTTGCTGAAGTGACAACGAATTAATTTTACATTAATGAAAAACTATATTCTCATTTTACTGTTTCTAATTCCATCCACGATTTGGTCTCAATATCTTTTGCCAAATGAGGAAATCGTGTATTCTTTTGAAACAAAGAATGGGAAGAAAATGGCTTTGGTCAAGGATAAAACCAACAAGTACATTCAGTACCGCTTTGGAACCAAAAGTAAAATTGAAATGGAATTCCCACCCAATAAAACAAAAGAAAGTTGGAAACAATTTCACTATAATTCTTATTGGCGAGGTGGTGGAATTCAAAATGCGGGAATGGAAATTGACAATCTTCAGTTTACAAACGATGGCTATACATATCTTCTGTTCCGAACATATCACGCGGAAGGCGAAGATTATTCTGCAGGCATTATCATTACCGATAAAAAAGGAAAAGAAACCCGCATTTCCGGAAATTACAAAACCGTAAAAGGTTGCATTTGCAATTTGCAAGACACGGGAATGATTGAAATAGAAGATATTGGATTAAGTTTTTAAATCATAGAAAATGAAACATCTTTTTTCTTTTTTAGCCTTAATATTTTGTTCAATTCTTTACTCTCAAGAATTGAATTATTTCAAGATTCCAAAAGGTTACGAGAAGATTTTGGAGATAAAAGGAGACCTCGACAAAGATGGAAAAGATGAAGTCGTGATGGTTTTTAACACGGATAAAATCATCAATAACATTTCTAATGGATTGGAAAGAAAACTCTACATCCTGAAAAATATTAATGGTAAATTAAAAATTTGGCAAGAGAATTCTAATCTGCTCTTCGATAGTAAAGAAGGATTTTATCCGGAAAGTAATGAATTGGAATTGAGTATTAAAAATAATTGCCTAATCATTTTTCAATCTTATTTCTCAAATTCCCGTCATACTGTGACTTCAAAAAATACATTCAGATTTCAAAATGGCGATTTCTATCTGATTGGTGCTTTGGTTCAACTTGATGATACCTGCGAATTCAATTTCTCTAGCGAAATTAATTTTTCAACTGGCAAAGTGATTATTGATGACCAATATTCTGATTGTGATAGCGGATACGAAAGAGAGATTCCGAAAAATTACTATAAAGAATTCACTTATAAAATTCCCAAATTGATAAAAATGAACGAGTATAAAATGGGAAAGAATGAAATCAAAATCCCTAATTCAAAAAAATCATTCAATTTCTAAATGTCAAAAACAATCATCATCACAGGCGCTTCATCCGGAATTGGATTTGCATTAGCTGAATATTTCGGAAAGAAAGGAAACAAAGTTTACGGGCTTAGTAGAAAGGTTGTAAGCTCCGATTATTTCTTTTCGATTCCAACCGATATTACCGAAAAAGACCAAATCGACAATGCCATTTCTGAAATCCTGAAAACAGAAACCAAAATTGATGTTCTGATTAATAACGCCGGAATGGGAATGGTTGGCGCAATTGAAGATTCTACGAAAGAAGATATTTCGAAGTTATTCAATCTTAATTTAATTGGTTCTGTTCAAATGATGACGGCTGTTCTTCCAAAAATGAGAGAACAGAAATCTGGAAAAATAATCAATGTTTCCAGCATCGGTTCAGAAATGGGATTGCCTTTCCGAGGATTTTATTCCGCTTCCAAATCAGCTTTGGACAAAGTGACAGAAGCAATGCGCTACGAAGTTTATCCTTGGAATATCCACGTTTGCTCGCTTCATTTGGGCGATATCAAAACGAATATTGCAGAAAATCGTGTGAAAACAAAAGTTTCCGAACCCTATAAAAATGTCTTCGATAAAGTTTATGCTTTGATGAATTCTCACGTTGGCGACGGAACCGAACCGTTGGATGTTGCAGTTTATGTTGATCAGCTTTTAGGAAAATCAAAATGGAAAGCGCATTATTATTTTGGCAAATTCGGACAAAAAATTGGTGTTCCCTTGAAATGGATTTTACCTCAGAATACTTATGAAAATCTGATGAAGAAATATAATAAAATGGATTGATGATGAAGAAATTACTTTTTCTATTAATTGGAAGCCTTTATTTCGCACAGACATCCAACCCAAATCTAAATCGCGATCTGAATGCGATGAAAAATTCATTCCTAAAAAAGGATTTTGAAACATTCGTCGAATACATTTATCCAAAATCTTTTGAACTAACGGGAGGAAAAAGCAATACCGTGATGATGATGAAAATGATGTATGCAAAAATGGGAAAAGACATCAGTATTCAAAGTTTGACTTATAAAAATCCTGGAAAATTCATTAATCTAAACAATGAAATCCAAGTTACCATTGATGAAGAAAGTGTAATTAAAACACCAAAAGGAACGAGTAGTAACAAGAATGCTGTGATCGCTATTTCCAGTAACAAAGGTAAAAACTGGACGTTCATCAATACGCTAAATCAGTCCAAAGAAAATCTTATTAAAGCGTTTCCTAACTTGAGCAAAAAATTAGAAATCAAGTCCAATTCTACGATTCCGAAAGCAAATTCCAAAATCAAACAATAATTAAAGTTGATTTCTGTTTCTAAAATATGCAAAATGATATTCTGAATGCAGTAAAATGGAATGACGAATCTCCATCAAAAGATTCTTCGCTTCGTTACGCTTTGTTCAGATTTATAGTTTTGAGTTTCTTCTTCTTTTTTACTTTGTCAACAGCGCAGAAAAAAGAATTTTGGCTAATAGACAAAGAAACCAACACAAAAAAAATCGTTTCCGACTCAGCAAAAGCAGTTAAATTTCTGGATTCTCTGGCAGAAAATTCTTATTTCTTCACAGAACTGAAAGATGTTAAAAAAATAGACAATCGAACAGAAATCTATTATGACAAAGGGCCAAATTTCAACAAAGCCAATGTCCGATTTTCAGATTCTTTGGTATCAGATTTAAAGTTTCAGAAGAATGAGATTTACACAAAGAATTTAGACTCGCTCAAGAAAAACATCAATCAAAAATACAGGGACAAAGGTTTTGCTTTCAATCGTGTGAAAACCAAATTCCAGAAAATGGAAAACGGGATTCCATCCGTTAAAATCTCTGTTGTTCCAGCTTCTCAAAGAAAAATCGACGGCATCGTTTTCAAAGGTTACACACGTTTACCGAAACAGTTCGTTAAAAACCTCAACAAACAATATCTTGGAAAAAACTATGATGACAAGAATTTGGTTTCTATGAATCAGTCTTTGCAAAATCATCAATTTGTTTCGTTGGAAAAACCACCGCAGACATTATTTACCAAAGATTCCACGCAGGTTTTTCTATTCACTCAAAAACGAAAAACCAATACTTTTGATGGGATGATTGGCTTTGGGAATGATAAAACCGAAAAATTCACAGTTAATGGAACGCTAAATGTCCAGATGAAAAATATGTTCAACAGCTTCGAAAGCATAGGCATTTATTGGCAGAGAAATCCCGACAAAGGTCAGACTTTTGATATGCAGACTGATATTCCTTACACGTTTGGGAGCAACGTAGGTCTGAATGTGAATGTTAATATTTTCCGTCAGGATTCCACCTTTGCAAATGTCAAATTTCTGCCTGCGGTTTATTATCATCTTTCTCCGAAACAAAAACTGGGTCTCAAAGGAACTTTCGAGTCGTCTGCGATTTTGGATTCGCTGTACACGAGCGGTCGCGATTACAGTAAAAAAGGGATTGGCATCTATTATCAATATCAGGAAGGAAGCGACATTCCGTTGTTCATCAACAAAAGCAACATCCGTCTGGAAGCCGATTTCCTGAAGACAACGTATGATGATACGCAAGAAAAATTTGACCAGATTCGGTATTTTCTCTTTGCGGAACATAATTTCAATTTGTCAGGAAATCACTTTCTCAATATCAAAGGAGAATCTGCTTTGCTAAGTTCCAAAAACGAATTATCAACAAACGAACTCTTTCGGTTTGGAGGCTGGAACTCGCTTCGGGGTTTCAACGAACAGAGTCTCGTCAGCGATTTTTACGCTTTTGCTGGTGCCGAATACCGTTATCTCGTCAATGACCAAGCCTTTTTCGATTTGTTTGCGCAATATGGGCAAATGTCCAACAAAGCCCTGGGAATCACGCCAAAACTCTACAGTATAGGCCTGGGGTTCAATTTTTTTCTTCCCGTAGGTTTGATGAGTTTTCAAATTTCCAACGGAAACGAATTTGGTAATCCTTTCAAATTCAACGAAATAAAGATCCATTGGGGAATCCTCAGCAGGTTTTAATTAATAATAAGTGATAAATGATTGTTAATACTAATAAGAATTTGAAAATCATTTATCAACCATCACTTATCAATTATTTAAATCTATCATCATTTCTCTGAATATTAATTATTTATCAAATAAATTATGATATTTTCAAATTCCATAAAAATAGCTTAATTTTGCAAAGAAAGTAAAGATGTCTATTCATAACAAAATTGTAGAGACAGCCATCACTTTCGATGACGTGCTTCTAGTTCCTTCTTATTCAGAAGTTTTACCTAATCAGGTTTCCTTAAAATCAAGACTTACAGACAAAATTTCGCTTAACGTTCCGATTGTTTCCGCAGCAATGGATACAGTTACAGAGGCTGATTTGGCAATTGCATTGGCGAGAGTTGGCGGTTTGGGTTTCATTCATAAAAATATGACCATTGAAGAACAAGCGGCTCAGGTCAACAGCGTGAAGCGTTCCGAAAACGGAATGATTGCCGACCCAGTAACTTTGTCAAAAGACCACACTTTGGCAGAAGCAAAGGCTTTAATGACAGAATACAAAATCTCTGGTCTGCCAGTTGTTGACAAAAATAATTATCTCATAGGAATCATTACCAACAGAGATGTGAAATATCAAGAAAACCTTGAAGTAAAAGTTGAGGAGATAATGACCAAAGACAACCTCATCACTTCTGATAAAACCACGAATCTGGAAACAGCGAAAGAAATTTTGCTGAAAAACAGAATCGAGAAACTCCCAATAGTTGACAAGAAAAACAAATTGGTTGGATTAATTACAATAAAAGATATCGACAATCAATTAGAATATCCAAATGCCAACAAAGACCAAAACGGCCGTCTTATCGTTGGAGCCGGAGTTGGCGTTGGTGAAGATACAATCGAAAGAATCACAGCATTGGTAAAAGCAGGCGTTGACATTGTTGCCATTGATTCTGCACACGGACATTCGAAAGGTGTTTTGGACAAAATCTCTGAAATCAGAAAAACGTTTCCAGATTTAGATATCGTTGGTGGAAACATCGTAACCGCTGAAGCTGCGAAAGACCTCATTAAAGCCGGAGCAAACGTTCTGAAAGTTGGTGTTGGTCCAGGTTCAATCTGTACTACAAGAGTTGTTGCAGGAGTTGGTGTTCCTCAACTTTCTGCGATTTATAATGTTTACGAATTTGCAAAAAAGAAAAACGTTGCAGTAATCGCTGATGGTGGAATCAAACTTTCAGGAGATATTGTAAAAGCGATTGCAAGTGGTGCTGGCGCTGTAATGTTAGGTTCACTTCTTGCTGGAACAGATGAAGCTCCGGGAGAAGAAATTATCTTTCAAGGCAGAAAATTCAAATCTTATCAGGGAATGGGCTCTCTTTCAGCTATGAAACGTGGAGGAAAAGAGCGTTATTTCCAAAGTGAAGCTAAGAAATTTGTTCCGGAAGGCATCGAAGGCAGAGTTCCTCACAAAGGAAAACTAGAAGATGTAATTTTTCAATTGACTGGCGGTTTACGTGCTGGAATGGGTTATTGTGGCGCAAAAGATATTGAAGCATTACAAAAAGATTCGAAATTGGTAATGATTACCGGAAGCGGATTAAAAGAATCCCATCCACATGACGTCATCATTACACAAGAAGCTCCGAATTACTCTTTATAACTAATCGCTGATTTTTCTGAATTTGAATTTTGGCTTAATAACTTTATTTAAGAAAATTCCTTTTGAGAAAGCAGATTTGAATTCATCAAAAATTTTCTGAGACACATTCAGATAATCATAGACTGCTCCGGATTGGTAAACGATCCGGAGTATTTTTTTATCCTCGAGATAATTGTAATTGCTGACAACTGACGAAGGCATAATTTTTTAATTACAAAAAATATTCCTATAAATTATTAAAAAACAAAAACTTTGGTGTCAAGTTTGATGATAATTTTATAATTTTGCAGCGTTATTAAACCAATGAAGAAGACTACACTTTTCCCACTATTATTCTTAACCGTTTTTGTTTTCGGAATGCTTTCTTTCACATCAAATAAGAAAGTAATTGCCGTTGTTTTTAACAAAGAAATGACTAGGCAAGACCTGATGAGCCTGCAGAAAAATCTAAAAGATAAGAACATCATTTTAGTATTTAACAAAATGAAATTTACCAAGAATAGGTTGAGTTATATCGATTTCAGTATCGATTTTGGGGATGGTTTTTCAGGAACTTCAAAATCTGCCATTACAAAAAATACAGAAATAGGTTTTATGCGAGATTATAACGATAATGCTGAACAACCTTTTGTTGTCGGTAATTTAAAATAAAAAAAGCTTCCTAACTTGGAAGCTTTTTTTATGTGTTACTCTGATTTCGTTTTGTTTCTTTTCTGATTTTAAGGTCATCTTCAAAATCATCGATTCGATAATCGGTCAATGAGTTTCCTTTTCTGATTTTCTCTTTAGAATAAAGCTTAAATTCGTTCTCCGTTTTTTCCAAAAGATAATCGTAAGGTCCAACCGAAGAAATTAGTTTAATCAAAACCGGCGAAATTTCCAGACAGACAAATAATCCCATAATGAAACTTGCCGCCAAAGCAATGATTGCTGAATTCTTTCCTAATTCGTCCAAAGCCTGCAATCTCGCTGCAAAACCATTGAATTTATCTTCAACTCCTTCAGTCGATTTTCTTTCGGTTTCAAGATTAGAATAAACTTTCGAAATTTCTTTATCAAGATATTGCAATCTTTCCTGTTGTTGCTTTTGGTAATTTTCTAGGTCGGCACGTTTTTGTTCTTTAAGTTCTGCTTTTCTTTTGGCGTTAGTTCCGTAACCTACTTTTCCACTGGTTAAGCCAGATTGTTTTCCAAGAATTTCTTTCTCTAATTCTACAGAAGCAGAATCATAAGCCATCTGATAATTTTTAATTTGATTTTGGATTTGTTTCTTTTCCAAATCAAAAGGTCCGGATTGTTGCAGAATTCTTCCACTCATTTCTGCCTGTAATTGTTTTTTATTCCTTTGAATAATCGTATTCAGTTGCTTGTTAACTTCCTTCTCAAAGATTTTTAATTCCAAAGGTTTTGAAATAATAATTCCCAGAAAAGTCGCTAAAATCAAACGCGGAATAGTCATCAAAACCTGATTCCACCAAGTTCCAGTTTTTTTGATTGAGGAAACAATATATCTATCAAGGTTGAAAATCATCAATCCCCAAAGAATTCCAAAACCAACGGAAGCCCAAATGTTATCAAAAACGGTAAACATCGCATAACCTGCTGATAATGTTGCAAAAACAGCAGTAAACAAAACGATTCCCCCGATTCCGGCAAACTTGTTCCATTCGGAAGGCGATTTTTTCAGCAGATGAATATTCCCTCCGGAACAAATCATCAGAAAATGCTGAAACCAATTCATTTTATGTGTGTTATTCTTTTTCATTTAATTATAATTCATCATAATTTGTCATTTAAAACGTTAATTTGTTACAAATAGTATTAGGCTTTACCTAATAACTAAATCTGTACCAATTATTTTTATTCATATTAAATTTCTAGGTACTATATTTGATGACAGATTTAAAAATATTTTATGAAAAATCTACTGTTCCTGACAGCTATTGCAATAGCTTCATTTTCGTGTAAGTCCACAATTAATCCAGACAATCTTCCCAAACCTCTTCCAGAAAGGCCAAAGGAAAATCCGGATAATGCAAATCTGACACAGCAGGACGCACAGGAAATGGAAAATTTGAAATCCGAAATTCTCACAATGGCGAAAAGTGAAAAATGCGCCAATTCTGCTGATTGGAAATCAGTTGGTTTAGGTGTAAAAGCTTGTGGCGGCCCTGTTTCTTATATTGCTTATTCGTCAAAAATAGATGAAGCAAAATTTCTGGAAAAAGTCAATTTGTATAATCAGAAATCAACAGAGTACAATAAAAAATACAATTTGGTATCAGATTGTATGCTGGTAATGCCAGCAGAAAAAATCGAATGTGAAAACGGAAATCCGGTTTTCAAATATTAGAATCCGGATTCTGAGGCGTAATTTTTTGTGCTTCAGAATCTCTGTATAATTTTTCTTTGCTCCATTTAGCGTGTTTGGAAGGAATGATTGTATGCCCTTTTCTGTAAGTATAAATCTTGGTAAACTCAGCTCCAAAAAATATCAATTGACAAGAATAATTGATCCACATCATCAATAGAATTACAGTTCCTGCTGCTCCAAAAATGGAAGTTGGCTTAGAAACATCGAAGTAGAAACTCATCAGCATTTTTCCAAGATTGAAAAGCAATGCTGTTACAATTGCACCAATCCAAACGGACTTCCATTTGATTTCCACATCGGGTAAAACCTTGAACATAAAAGCGAATAAAATAGTAACGATTGCTAATCCTAAAATAAAATTACTCGCTTGGATGATCACATAAGTTTCCAGACCAAAATATTGAGTAATTAAATTATTTGCAAGTCCAATAGCAGAAGATAAAAGCATACTTACGAGAAGAAGAAAAGCGATAATAAGAATCATCCCCAGAGAATTAGCTCTATCAAGAATGAATTTTTGCCACGCTTTTTTCGGTGCAGCTTCCACATCCCAAAGATTATTAAGCGTGCTTTGCATTTGAAAAAATAAGCTGGTGGCACCAAAAACTAAGGTTCCGACTCCAAGCGCCTTCATCCAAAAATTCTGTTTATCAACCATTGCACTTTTGATAATATCCTGAATGCTTTTTGCACCTTCATAACCCATTATACCTTGCAGTTGTCGACGAATTTCGCCATTCACAGCTTCTTCACCAAAGAAATGTCCTGCAACCCAAATCACGATAATCATCAAACCAGGTAAAGAGAATATCGCATTATAAGCCATACTGGCACTGTCTTTGGCTGCGGAAGAAGACATCCACTCACTGAAGGTTTGTTTTAGAACTTCCCAAAAAGAATTAAGTTTTTTCATTGCTTATTTTTCTTGGGAAATTCAATCTTTATACCAACTTAGTCTTCTTTATACCAGCTGGAGTATTTAACATAATTATTGGCGATTCTATCAATCTCGCCCGTAATCAGATTTTGAGATACATCCTTCACTTTTTTTGCCGGAACGCCAGCCCAGATTTCGCCTTCTTTGATGTGTGTATTAGCCGTTACCACAGCGCCTGCCGCAACAATAGAGTTACTTTCCACAATGCAGTCATCCATTACAATTGCGCCCATCCCAATCAGAACATTATCTTTTATTGTACAACCATGCACAATCGCATTGTGACCAATCGAGACACTATTTCCAATTGTCGTCGGGCTTTTTTGATAAGTACAGTGTATCATCGCATTGTCCTGAACATTCACTTTATCGCCCATTTTGATGAAATGGACATCGCCTCTCAAAACCGCATTGTACCAGATACTGCAATCCTTCCCCATTGTCACATCACCAATAATCACGGCTGTTTCAGCCACAAAAGTATTTTCTCCAAGTTGAGGCGTTTTGCCTAAAAGTTCTCTAATAATTGCCATTTTTTTATAATTGATGATTAATAAATGATAGTTGATTTTAAAATAATTTTTTATTTGGGCGCCTTTATCCGTTCTCCACTCCCGCTTTTTTATTTTTCCAAAGAAAAATAAAAAGAGCTCCGTTCAGGCCGGGGCGCAGATTGGTCTTTCAAATCCAATTTCGACATTCACCTAGCCAAAATCAAACCAATAGAAAAAATCGAAAATCCGCAAAGCTTCTCATAATCAAAACTTAACATAACATTGGGATTTATCAGCTTTTTTCTTCCACCAAATTACGATAATTTTGTAGTTCAATTTACTTAAAATGCGAGAAATCATTATAGAACCTACGGAAAATAAAAAAGTAATGAAGTTCGTGACGGACTACACTTTGATTCCCGGTTCATTGGAATTAGACAGAGATTCTGATGTCTCTGAGATTCCGTTAGCTCAAGAGTTGTTTAATTATCCTTTCGTTAACAGAATTTTCATTACAGCCAATTTCATTGCGGTAGCAAAAGAAGATACGGTAGAATGGGAACACGTTGCGGAAAGTCTGAAGAACATCATCGAAGACGAATTGCTGGCAAATCCAAGAATCTATCTTCAGAAAAGAAAAGAGATGTACCAAATCTATTCTGAGATGACGCCAAATCCTGCTGTTATGAAATTCATTTCCAGCAAAATGCTGATGGATGGATTTATCGAAGTTAAAAACAGAGAAGAAGCTGATGAAGTGCCTTTGGCAAAAGAATTATATGAAGCTTTTGATTTTGTGAAAGAAATTTATGTGAGTGACAACTTCGTGGCGGTAACCAGAGACAGTCAGTTTGAATGGCACGAGATTATGAACCGAGTTCGTTCTTTCATCGCAGAATTTTTGCAGGCTGGAAAAACAATTTCGAATGCAGAACCTCATCAGCACGAGAATCCTGTTTTGAAAATCATCAACAGAGAATATACGAACGACGAGCAGAAAATCAATGATATTCTTAACGAATATGTTGCGCCTGCAGTAGAAAATGACGGTGGGAAAATCTCACTGATTGAATACGACGGAGAAAACAAAACCGCAAGAATGCTTCTACAAGGCGCTTGCAGTGGTTGCCCTTCTTCCACAGCAACTTTGAAAAACGGCATCCAGAACATTCTGAAACAGTTCGTACCTGAATTGGTGGAGAATGTGGAAGCTGTAAATGGATAATGGCTTCGAGAGTCTCAGCCTGACAATGTGTAAAAAGAATTAATTTAATCTTAAATTTGTCATTCCAAAGAAATCTAGATAATAGAGATTCCTACGGAATGACAAATTTGCGTTTATTTCTAAAAATATATTATTTTGAATCAACCAGTTCATAACAAAAAAGGAATTCTACTCGTAAACCTAGGTTCGCCGAAATCGACTGATGTAAAAGATGTAAAAGACTATCTGGACGAGTTTCTGATGGATGAAAAAGTCATCGATTACCGTTGGATTTTCCGAGCATTATTGGTTCAAGGGATTATCCTGAAAACCAGACCTAAGAAATCAGCGGAAGCTTATAAAACCGTTTGGACAGATGAAGGTTCGCCTTTGATTGTGATTTCTAAGAATCTGCAGAAAGAACTTCAGAAATTAGTGGATGTTCCTGTTGGATTGGGAATGCGTTATGCCGAACCATCAATACAAACCGGGATTCAGGAATTGGTTGACAAGGGCATTACCGAAATCACTTTGGTTCCGCTTTATCCGCAATATGCGATGAGCACGACAGAAACTGTGATTGATAAAGCTGAGGAAGTCCGACTGAAATTCTTTCCCGATATTAAAATCAATTACGTTCAGCCGTTTTATAATCGTGAGATTTATATCGATGCTTTGGCGAAAAGTATTGGCGAAAAGTTGCCTGCAGATTATGATTTGCTTCAGTTTTCTTATCACGGTGTTCCGGAAAGACATATTTATAAAACCGACCCAACGAAGACCTGCAGTATGGATAACTGTTGTCAAAAAGATGATCATCCGTCGCATAAATTCTGTTATAGACATCAATGTTATAAAGTGACGGAGTTGGTTCGTGAGAAATTAGGTTTGCCTAAGGAAAAAGTTTTAGTCACTTTCCAATCTAGGTTGGGGAAAGACAAATGGATGGAACCTTACACCGACGCTACTTTGGAAGGTCTTGGAAAGAAAGGCATCAAGAAACTGGCGATTGTTTGTCCGGCTTTTGTTTCTGATTGTCTTGAGACTTTGGAGGAGATATCTGTGGAAGGGAAAGAGATTTTCCTACACGGTGGAGGCGAGAGATTCGACTATATTCCTTGCCTGAATGAAGACTCAAATTGGGTGAATGTGGTGAAGACTTTATCTGAAGAGAAATTAGCTGAGTTTTAATTTAGATTGTCTGAAATATGTTATCACAAACTTTAAACTCACTTTTTGAAAGAGATTTGAATAAAGTGATTGATGAACTTAATCTTTATCAATCAGAGTCTAACATTTGGGAAGTTGAAGGGAATATTTCTAATTCGGCGGGGAATTTGGTTTTGCATCTGATTGGGAATCTCAAAACTTACATCGGGAAGGAAATCGGGAAGTTTGACTATGTGCGAAACAGAGATTTGGAGTTTTCGGATAAGAATGTTTTGAGAGAAAAAATCGTTGCTGATTTGACTGATACGATTGCGATAATAAGAGATTCTTTGAAATCTGTATCAGATGAAGATTTGAAGAAAGAATATCCACTTTTGGTGCTGTCGGGGAAAACTTCAACTGAATATTTTCTGGTTCATCTAGCCACGCATTTGAATTATCATTTGGGACAAATCAATTATCACAGACGATTGATAGAAAAGTAATAAAAATTATCTTATAAAATACAAACCACTTCAACTAGTTGAAGTGGTTTTTGTTTGGGTTTAATAAAATTAATGATAAGGAAATATCTTGTGGTCAGATTAATCTGAAGGATTTGACAATTCAAAAATAATCCTGCATTGATTAGATTCCTCTGGAATGACAAAATTGGGGTTATTTCTGTTGAAAGGGAAATGTTGTTTTTACTCTGCTGAAAACACACATAGCCCTGATGGTATTGGCTAAGATATGAGGAAAATGGGGATTGGAGAGCCTTGGCGCAAGCGGATAGCAGGTTCTCGGCTCCCAAATAAATTGGTGAATTCATTGAATTGGATAATTGTGAATACTGGAGAATAATTATATTTACAAAGATGAAACTGCGAATGGACATTTCACTTCGACTATAATCTTAAAAAACTAATGCCTAAAATGCAAAAATTCTTTATTTTTTTTATTCTTATATTCAATTTATCTCTAATACATTCTCAAAATCAAAGATTTACTTACGAATACTCTTTCAAGGTGGATTCGCTAAATAGAGAATCTGTTGAAAAAGAGATAATGTATCTGGATGTTACCAGTACCGGATCCAAATTTTATAGCGCTTTACTGCTAACAAGGGATTCGCTTTTCTCTGCAGAGCTCGAAAAGGGGAAGCGGTCGCAGTCTATAGAAATCGATTTGAGAAAGATTAGACGCCCAAAGGTTAATTTTAAGGTTTCTAAGCGTTATCCCGATTTGGAAACAATTTATCACACTTCACTTAATGCCAGCAATTTGGCTTTGAAGGAACTGGGTAAAATGGATTGGACCATATCGTCCGAAACAAAAGATATCGAAGGTTTTAAAACTCAGAAAGCCCAAACCACCTTTGGTGGTCGGCGATGGACAGCGTGGTTTACGAATGAAATACAACTACAGGACGGACCTTACAAATTCTGCGGATTGCCCGGTTTGATCCTGAATGTTGGGGATGACAAAGGAAATCATGTGTTCCGCTTAATCGGAAGTCAAAAAATGGATATTATGCCAGAATTAATGGATGCTAAAACCAGTGAAATTTTTGTTACTAAGGAGAAATTTGGTCAACTTTGGAAAGAATATAAAAATGATCCAGCCAAAAACATCAAACAGATGCATAGTTCTTCTGAACTATCTGATACGGTTATCTATGACCATAATAAGAACCCTTTGACTAAACAAGAACTTATAAGAAGAAAGGAGCAAGGTGCGAAGGAAACTTTTAAAAAGGTGAATAATTTTATAGAATTGGATCTATATAAATAAGTACTAATTACCAAAATAAAAAAACCGTCTCAATAATGAGACGGTTTTTTTTGGACGTGACAAATAATTATTTCTTGTTAAAATCTCCTGCGAATACGGAAGTCATTTTATCTTCGCTGATATATTTTCTAAGAACGTCATTCACTTGAGAAACTTTCAACGCAGAAACTTTCGCCTCCAAAGCGTCATACTCATCCAAAGATTGACCGTACTGAAGCTGAGAATTGACTAATCCCATCAAAGTATTGTCGTTTCCTAAGCCTGTTTTTCTGGAGTTTAACCAAGAAGTCAAATTGGATTTGAATTCTTCTTCTGTGAAACCATCTTTCACTGCTTTATTAACTTCTTCTTTCAAAGCCTTGTTCACTGCATCTTTTTTGGTCGGGTTGAAGAATGCATACCAAGCCCAAGACGCTACATTGTTGTCAATAGGAATATTCACATAAGAACCCGCACCGTAACTTATTCCTTCTTTCTCACGAAGTCTGGTCGGAATCCTTGCTGTTAAGAAACCACCACTTCCTAACATTTCGTTTGCGATAACGAAAGCTGGATAATCCGGAGATTTTCGGTCCATAGAGAAACTGATTTTTCCAACTGCAGCACCATTTTCTTTGTCCGGAGTCAGATAATCTTTATCTTGTTTTTTGGTTGCGAATAATTCTGGCTTGATGTATTCATAGTTGGATTTGGAATTCCATTTTCCGAAAGTCGATTCTAATAATGCAGCCGTCGTTTTTGTATCCACATCGCCAATTACAGAACCTACTCCATTATTACTTCCCAAGATTTTGTTATAGAAATCTACCAACTGTTCTCTCTTCACTTTCTTGTTATTATCAATCTGTTCCTGAGTAGAAGCTGTATAATAGATGCTCTCTTTAGGATAATTTTCAGTGATTTTTTCGATTTCTGTAAAAGCGATAGATTGAGGGTCATTCAAAGAACTTTCCAGATAGGTGTTGTACTCGTTTACAGTTTTTGCTAATTCTGCATCCGGGAAAGTAGATTCGGTCAAGATTTCTTTAATTAATGACATTACTTTCGGCAAACTGTCTTTGTAAGTGCTGAAGTTCACAAACAATGTCTGACCGCTGAACCCGAAATTGATGTTAGATTTCCACTCATCCAACATATCTTGTATTTGTTCTTTGGTGTGAGACTTAGTTCCTGTTTTTAGAACTTGTGCCATTAGAGAACCTACATCAGATTTTCCGTTCAAATCTTTAGCATTACTAACAGGGAATTTGAAACTTCCAAGAACCTTACCTCCTTTGATATCTTTTTTAATTAAGCCGTACTTCATTCCGTTGCTCAGTTTGCCTTCTGTCAAATTAGCTTTCAGATTTTTGATACTCGCTTCGAAAGGAGCTGCATCTTTTTCCAATGCTTTTCCTTTGTAATCTTTGGTCAAAGTGGCGATTTGGTCATCTGTATATTCTACATTTTTGACTCTTACCTCATCTTTTGAAGGAATAAAAACTCCAACTGTTCGGTTGTTAGTCTTGAAATATTTAGCAGCCACTCTTTGGATATCTGCGGCTGTTAGTTTCTCCACCGTGTCACGATAAATCATTCCCAATTTATAGTTTCCAGCACCAACAATTTCTGTCAAATTAACAGCATAACCAATTGTGTTATTCTTGATGTTTTCTACTTGCTTAAGGATTTTCGCTTTTGCTCTTGCAACGTCTTGGTCTGTATATTTGATAGTGGCGATTTTATCCAGCTCAGCACGGAAATCATTCTCTGTGGTTTTTAAATCTTTATCAGCCGGAATATCCAAACCGAAATACATAAAACTCGCATCTCTCACCAATGGCTGATAAGCATAAACAGAAGCCGCTTTGTGAGAATCTATCATCGCTTTGTAAAGATAACCGGAAGGGTCAGCCGTTAAAATCTCCTGCAAAGCATCCAGCGCTGCATAGTCTTTATCTGCATAAGGCGCAGTGTGATATAGTGCTCCAATCACTTTGCTGTCTCCTGCACGTTTCAGCTCTACAAAACGTTCGCCATCCTGAGCAGGTTCTACTGTATAAGGCGCATCCAAGACTCTCGCCGGTTTTGCAATCGTTGAGAAATACTGGGAAATATATTCCAAAGCTTTTTTCTCATCAAATTTTCCCGCTACAATCAAAGTTGCATTATCTGGCTGATAATATTTTTCATAGAATTTTCTAAGCGTTACCGCTTTTACTCTTTCCACATCTTCTTTGCTTCCAATCGTACTGTTTCCGTAGTTGTGCCAAAGATAAGCTGCAGAAATAATGCGTTCCATCAAAACACCACTTGGGCTATTTTCTCCTATTTCAAATTCATTTCTCACCACAGAAAACTCTTTGTCCAGGTCGGATTGAAGAATGGTTGCATTAATCATTCTATCTGCTTCCATTTCCAAGAACCATTTTAAGTTCTCATCATTAGAAGGGAAAACTTCATAATAATTGGTTCTGTCATACCAAGTTGTTCCGTTGGCATTTCCACCCTTGTCAGACAGCATTTTCTTGATATCACCTAATTTTTTAGTGCTTTTGAACAACATATGTTCCAGCAAGTGAGCCATTCCTTTTTCGCCATAACCTTCGTGCTTGGAACCCACGTTATAAACGATATTTACAACAGCATTACTTTGAGAAGGATCTGATAGCAAAAGTACTTTCATTCCGTTACTTAAGGAATATTCTTTGATTCCTTCGGTATTACTTACAAATTTCGGAGTTTCGGCTTTTTGTGCAAACACAGGCGTATTAAGTCCTGCATAGAAAACGACTGCCGCAGTCAGTAGAAAATTTCTCATGTTTTGATAGTTATTTTTAGGTTTCTAAATTTAATAACTTTGTATGAAAATATATTTTCTCTTTTGATATTTATGAAAATCTTAACGTAATTTTGCCGATATGTTAGTTGAAAAAGTCATTTTAGGGATTGACCCTGGAACAAGTATTATGGGTTTTGGAATTATTTCTGTAAAAGGGAGTAAAATGGAGTTGATAGCTATCCACGAATTAATCCTAAAAAAATATGAGAATCATGAGACTAAACTTAAAGTTATTTTCGATAAAACCTTAGCTTTGATTGATGAATATCATCCAGACGAAACTGCTTTGGAAGCTCCTTTCTTCGGAAAGAATGTCCAGAGTATGCTAAAACTGGGAAGAGCGCAAGGCGTTGCAATGGCAGCAAGTCTTCACAGAAACATTCCCATCATCGAGTATTCTCCAAAGAAAATCAAAATGGCCATCACAGGAAACGGAAATGCCAGCAAGGAACAAGTTGCAGGAATGCTCCAGAACCTTTTGAAACTGAAAGAATTCCCTACAAAATACCTTGATGCCTCTGATGGATTAGCGGTTGCAGTCTGTCATCATTTTAATTCTGGCAATATTTCCACTGATAAATCTTATTCCGGTTGGGATAGCTTTTTAAAACAAAATCCGGATAGGATTAAATAATTTTCTTCACTCTTTCAATTTTTTTCTACCTTCTTTAAACTTGATTCGTCTCTCCTGATTCTTTATCTTTGAATCGATGAATGACTCTCTTTTTGAAATCGTAGAACACACCAACCGAAGCATTTTTCTGACAGGAAAAGCAGGAACTGGAAAGACTACATTTCTCAACGATTTTGTGAAAAAAACCAAGAAAAAACACATTGTAGTTGCGCCTACCGGAATTGCAGCCATCAATGCTGGTGGTGTTACTATCCACTCTATGTTCGGATTGCCACTCAGAACTTTTCTTCCAACTACTGAAAGAATCGACCAAAATTTGGCGAACAACATTGCAGATTTGATGCCACATTTCAAATACAGAAAAGACAAACTCAAACTTCTCCGCGAAATCGAAATTATCATTATTGATGAAGCTTCGATGCTACGTTCGGATGTTTTGGATATGATGGATTTTGCATTGAGACACGTTCGCAGAAATCAGCAGAAATTTGGAGGAGTACAAATGTTATTTATTGGCGACCTTTATCAGTTGCCACCAGTTGTGAGAGATGAATATATTTTATCAATGTATTATTCTTCGCCATTTTTTTTCCACGCAAAAGCTTTGGAAGGCAGTAATTTCATCACGCTGGAATTGACCAAAGTTTATCGTCAAACCGATGAACATTTCCTTGAAATCCTCAATGCAATTAGAGACGGAATTACCGAAGACATCGATTTCGAAACTTTGAATTCCAGATATCAACCAGACTTCGACCCAAAAGATGAAGCCTACGTTTATCTCTGTTCGCATAACAAAATGGCGGATGACATCAATCAGAAAAAGATTAAAGAACTTGGTGGAAAGTCACACACTTATACTGCAGATGTTGTAGGCGAATTCAAAGAAACGCAATATCCAAATGATGAAGTTCTGGAACTGAAAGTTGGTGCGCAGATTATGTTTATCCGAAATGACACTTCATCTGACAAAAAATATTACAACGGGAAACTAGCTCAAATCTCTTATCTCGACGAAGAAGAAATCTCTGTAATCCTTGACGGAAGCGAAGAAGAAATCACGCTAAAAGCGGAAACCTGGGAGCAAAAAAAATATTCTTTGGATGATGAAAAGAACATCAAGGAAGAAGTTTTGGGGAGTTTCAAACAATTTCCGATTCGTCTGGCTTGGGCGGTTACTATTCACAAAAGTCAAGGTTTGACCTTTGATAGATTGATTATTGATGCAGGAAAAAGTTTTGCTTCCGGACAGGTTTATGTTGCATTGTCACGTTGCCGAACTTTGGAAGGAATTGTTCTTAAATCCAAAATCACACCCGAAGTTATTTTTTCCGACAAAAGAGTTTCAAAGTTTCAGGATGAGACGCACGCCAATTCGAAAATAGAGGAAATCCTTAATTCTGAAAAATATGATTATAGCATCCAAAAAGTCATTAGAAGGATTGATTGTGTTTGGTTTCATTCCGCTTTGGAAAACTGGATGGTTATCAGCCGAAGCAGTAAATTCATTGATAAAGAAAAAGCCGATTATCTTTACGTTTGTTTGAAAGCTGATATTGAAAATTACATTACTATTTTCAAAAAATTTGAACGAATCTTAGTTCAGAAAACACAGAAATTCCTGCAAGGCGAGGAAGAATGGACCGAAATTGAAGTCAAGGCGAAAGGTGCTGTTAATTTCTTTTTCTCGAATGTGAATGAGAAAATATTTTCTCCGCTCAAGGATTTCTATTCCGAAACGAAAGGTGTTAAAGGTTTGAAAGCCTTCAACGAAGATTTCCGTGTCTGGCTGGATGATATCGAAGATTATCTAAAGGATTTGAAAGAGGTTTATCTTTTGGAAACACCATTATTCGACAAAGAAAAAGATGTGGAAGTTTCTATGGCAATCAAAAAAGTTCCGACACACGTTTTGACCTATCAATTATTTCAAAATGGAAAAACGGTTTCTGAGATTGCAAAAGAAAGAGGTTTGGTGAATTCGACTATTTTCGGTCATCTGTCAAAATATGCTGAGCAAAATCTTTTAGACAGAAATGACCTTCTGAGAATCTATCCAAAAAGTAAAGTTGAAGCTTTCGAAAAACAATTCAAAGCTGAGCCAAAAGAGAATATCAATGACTGGAAATCAGTTTTGCCTTCGGATTTTGATTATGGCGAGATTCGATTGATTTGGAATTATTTTTTGAATTTGAAGAAGTAGTTTTATTTTAAACGCAAAGTCGCAAATAATTTTCAATTCAATAAAAAAGAAAGTCGCAAAGTAAAATTTGCGACTTTAATGTTATTAAAAGAATTCAAATTAATTAATCAATTCAAATCTTGCGTATTCTGCAATTTTCTTTGGTAATTTGATTCCTTCTGGTGTTTGGTTATTTTCCAAAAGAGCTGCCATAATTCTTGGCAAAGCCATTGCAGAACCGTTCAGTGTATGAACCAACTGAGTTTTTCCATCACCTTTGTAACGACATTTCAAACGGGTTGCTTGAAACGTTTCGAAATTGGAAACAGAACTTACTTCCAACCACTTTTCCTGTGCAGCGCTCCAAACCTCGAAGTCGTAAGTCATTGCTGATGCAAAACCTGTATCGCCTCCGCAAAGTCTCAAGATTCTGTACGGCAATTCCAAATCTTCCAAAATAGATTTAACGTGCTCTACCATTTCTTCTAAAACAGCATAAGAATTTTCAGGTTTCTCGATTCTTACAATCTCCACCTTTTCGAATTGGTGAAGTCTGTTCAAACCTCTTACGTGTGCGCCATAACTTCCTGCCTCTCTTCTATAACACTGGGAAAAAGCGGTATTCTTGATTGGCAAATCTTTCTCGTCAATAATCACATCTCTGTAGATATTTGTCACTGGAACTTCTGCCGTTGGAATTAAATATAAATCATCTGCACCCACATAGTACATTTGTCCTTCTTTATCGGGCAATTGTCCAGTTCCGTAACCGGAAGCTTCGTTCACAACGTGTGGAACGTTCACTTCCTGATAACCTGCATCTGTATTTTTGTCCAGGAAATACTGAACCAAAGCTCTCTGCAAACGTGCACCTTTCCCAAAATAAACAGGAAAACCAGCACCAGCTACTTTAACGCCTAATTCAAAATCAATTAAGTTATATTTTTTAGCCAATTCCCAATGAGGAATTGCACCTTCGCCAAGACCTTCCACTGTTGTAGATTCGTAAACAATCTCGTTATCATCGGCAGAAACGCCGGCAACTACTTTTTCGTAAGGGATATTTGGGATTTGATATAAAATATTGAGAAGTGACTTCTCAGATTCATTCAATTGATTTTGTAATTCTTTGCTGGACTCTTTGTATTGCGACGTTTGGGATTTGGCAGCTTCTGCTTCCTCTTTTTTTCCGTCTTTCATCAGAATTCCGATTTCTTTGGAGATTCTGTTCATTTCGGAAAGTTGTGAGTCTAGCTCAAACTGTAATCTTTTTCTTTCGTCGTCAGCATTAACCGCTGCATCGACCAAATCTAATTCCTTGAAGTTTCTTTTCTTCAAGCCTTCCAAAACGCGCTCTTTGTTCTCGCGCAAAAAATTAACCTGTAACATAGTTTGGTTGTTGGTTGATAGTATTTCGTTATCAGAATAATTATTCTAATTTTCCGACAATTGCAAATTTAAGGATTTTATTTCACGATTTGAACCACATTTTTCTGACCCGGAACTTTTGTGAATTTTAGTTCATCGTCATACCAAAGTTTTGATATTTGAAACAATGATGGAGTCCAATTATATTCGATTTCAATAATGTCATCGTCATTTACAATCTGCGAATTTACAATCTTTGAATATCGAATTGTAAATCTGGATCTGTAGGTTTTTAGCTCAGGACTGATTGAATCCTTCAAAAGACGGATAGCACCTGCTGGATAATCCATATAAACTACAGTATCTGCATCTTTCGGGAAAGTTTGTCCGGTAATGGGTTTATTAGCAGTAGTTTCGTCTAAGAGATCCAATAAAGTAACAGCAGAATAAGAACCATCAATTTTTGAGTTTAACAAATCCTGACCAGTAGTTGCACTTTTAACATAAAGCATCAGAATCTGATCGATGACTTGTACATCATCTTCGTTATCTCCTTTGCAAGACAATAACAAAACAACTGCTGTTAAAATTATGGATATTCTTAGTTTCATTTATCGTTATTTTTTCCGGATAATTTTTGAGTCAATATTTGAATTTCCAACTTCGAAAAGAAAAAATCTTTAATTCGAAAGTCCGTTATTTGATAAAATTTCCAAAATAGTACTGACGAAGATAAGCAATATGAAATAGATGTCACAATACAAGCTCCTACAATACCCCATTTTGGAATCATAAAAACAGAAGCTATTACTGTGAATATCAATCCTAATGTAGATTTTACATTCAGTATCCGAAGTTTATTAATACCTGCAAAATAAAAACCAATAATATTACTTACAGCTATTGCCAAAATACCGGGTGACAAAAGCAAAATAATCTTTTTCGTCTGACTAAAATCTTTGCCAAATATCATCGAGTAAAATTGTGATGGTATTATTACAACAAAAATAATGAATACTAAAGTGATCAGAAAACTTATTTTGAGAGAAGTTTTGGCTTTGGCCAAAATCTCGTTTTCATTGCTATTATTAACGACATCTGAGTATAGAATAACCGACAAACTCCTGCTTACTGTCCAAATGGCTTCTGAAAATGCTACACCGATGGAGAAAATACCAACACTAGCAATACCTTTATAAAATTCTAAAAAATAAAATGACAACCTGTAATTTAAGAATTGAATAAATGCACTAAGCTGTGTTTTCCATCCATAACTAAAGAGTAAATTCTGAACTTTACCAGAGAATCTAATCTTTGAAAATTTACAGTTTTTCAGAATCTGATAAGAACTTACCAAGAACAAAATTGCACAACACGCAATTTGTGCCATAAAATATGCCGTAACAGACAGAACACCTAAAGCATAGATTATTAATATCAGAAAAACAATATGAACAGCTTGTTGCAGAATTGTGTATAGATTGAACATTTTTATATTCTTCTGCCCTACAAAAAGATTGATATTGGTAGTTAATAAAGATGATAAAATTGATAATGCTATAAGATAACAAGTGTATTCTGAATCATGAAATAATAGAATTATCAATGGAACGAAAATACCAACTACGAGAGACCAAAGATATCCATACAATAAAATCTGTTCGGTTTTATATTTTGATGCAAAATAAGTAACGCTGCTTCCTGAGAAAACATTACTAATAAAACTGATAATTGTAAGATCTGCAATAACAATAGAAATAATACCTTTACCATCGCTTCCCCACATATTGGTAGAATAGATGACAAGACCAAAATTGAGAATCAATATCAAGAATCGGGAAACAAAAGTCTGGATAATGTTCATCCTCTGAAATTTTATTTTATTGAGTTTTTCACAAAATCTACAAAAGAATCCCGAATCATATCCCAATTATATTTTTCCTCATACAACATTCTTGCATTATGGACGTGAGTACTATATAAATTAGGATTATCAATATATTTCCCAATACAATCTGCAATCTGCAAAGCGTTTTCAGGATCCACTAAAAAACCAAATTTTGAAACTTCTACAAACTGCCTGGTAGCTTTCAAATCTGTATAAATTACAGGTTTCCCAGAAGCGGCATAATAGAATATTTTAATTGGTAAACAATGATGATTTTCCAAACTGATTTCCCTCAAATCAAAACAAATATCTACATTAGCATAAGCTTTTGTAAAATTTTCAAATGATGTAGGCTTTTCTATATTGATATTAAACTTATTATATTTCTTAAGTAATTCTGAAAAATAAACTTCATCTATTTTCCTGCGCGAACCACCAATTAATGTAACATCAATTTGTAAATTAGGTCTTTCTTGTTGTAATTGATTGACCGCTTCAAAGAAATTTCCAATTCCTTTTTCTTTTGAGAAAACTCCTGTATAACAAAGATTTATTTTATTAGGATCTAAACTTTTTTTACTTTCATGAATATAAATATGATCTGGGTAATAAGGCAGAATCATATTTTTTTTAAACGGAAAAAAATATGCTAATGGAAATTTTTTTGTTTTCTCACCAAAAATAAAATTATGACTTAAGAAGCCTGCATAAATCTGGATAAGAAAAAATTTGATAGCGTGAATAAATCTCAAAAAGAAAGAATATTCTTCTATCATCCTAAAAGATGGATACCATTCTGTAATATCGTAAGTGATATTTGTTTTTTTACTTTTGTTGAATTTTCTTGCTGCAATGACAGCAAGAGGCTCTGAGCAAATAATAGAATCTGGCTGATAATCCTGACAAACCTTCAGAAAAGTATTAACTTTTTCTTTTGTGCCAGAACTTAAAATTGGGTAAGATTCGATTTTGATATTATTTATCTCTCCCTGGAAATCTGAACACAAACTACAAATTTTCACATCAAAACCTCGTTTCATAAGTTCCGTTGCCTGATGATAATATATACGATCATCATTATATTTGTGAGCCGTAGTCAGAAAAAGTACTTTCAAAGTATTATTGAAATTAATAGAAATAAATTGATAAAACTAAGATATTGTTGAAGCCCAACTTCTCGCAAAAGGCTGTAAGAAGTGACTTAAAAAATCAAGATAAGTATTTTTGGAAAAATCGAAAACCTCGATATCTTTTGATATTTCGCCATTTCTAATCTTGCTTTTGAAATCTGATAATTTCAAAGTTTTCACTTCTCCATTTTCTACGTAACTGGCTTTCATCCTATCAAACAATCCAAGATCAAATTCAGCATCTAGTTCTCTCATTACTTTTCCAAGTGCATCTATACTACAGCCAGAAGCAGGTTCTTTGTCTTCATCAACACAAATAATAATGAATTGATTTTTTTCAATTTTGAAAGAAGAAGATAATTCTTTTCCATGAGCTGCCCAATCGCCCAAGAAATCATATAGTTTCTCTGCGATCACTTTACTCTCTTTAGCTGTAAAAGGTCTAGACGCTGGATATATAATTACACGGTAATCGTTTGTTTCTACAATACTTGATTCCTCGATTTTCATTGTGATGATTTTAAAGAAGTAAAATTAAGAATTTTTATCGAGTTCAGCCTGATTATATCTTTGACTGATGGTGTACACCAACATAATTAGTAATAATAAAATAAATCCAAAGAAAAATCTGAGTCCAGAAGAATGTGGAAAAAAAACAAACTTTATGTAGATATTAGTGAAAATAAAAACTGAGTAAAATCTTGCCCACTTATCTCTCGACAGATAGAAAATCAAACCTAGACTACCAAATGCAATTAAACTTACTTTCTTAAAATAGATAATTTTTCTTAATAATATTTGTAAATAATCAGTTACTCCAAAATCTGCTCTTTCTTCCGAAATAATTGGTCGTCTGCAAATAAAAGAATCATAGAAAAGACTCTTCCAACCTGGATAATTATAAAACTTCATTATGAAAATATATAAGAAAAAGAGAAGGCTTGCTTGTAAAAAAACATTAAAATCTATTTTCTTTTTTTCATAAAAATTAAAAACAAAATTAGCAATAAGATAGGTCAATGTAAACGTAATATAATCTGGTCTTATAAAAGTAATTGCAAATAAAATGAAAAACATTGTCCATTTTTTCCAATGATTAAAAAGACCTATCATAAAGATTAATAAGAATTGCAGAATAAACATATCTGGTGTAGAAACTCTAGCCATATATGTCATAGGTGGTAATAATAAAATCGCTAATGTTATGAAAAAACCTATTAAAAGATTATTGGGAAAAATAATCTTGAATATAAAAAACAAAAGTATTCCTGAAAAAAAATACGATAGAAGGCTCAAAAAAAGAACCGACATAGGCGCAGTAAAACCAATTTTATATAAAAACTTGATTGCAAGATTATAACCAGCTTTTATCTGAAAATAAGGAAGCTGTTCAGAAAAGGCTTTGGTACTTTTTTCAAAATATTGTCTTGCAACATCTTTAGGATTTTCACCAATTACATCTTTATATTGATCTATTGGTGCTTCTTTTTGTATAGAACTAAAGGTTAATTCTTTTACTTTTTCTGGATTGTTGGGATATTGAGAAGTATACATGCTGCCAATATAGCCTGGCATATCCCAATCATAGACTCTATTATTATAATTCCAAAAACAAAGAACAAATAAAACAGGCAGCAAAAATAAAAAAGAAAATGTCCATTTACTTTTCATGAATAATAAATCAAAACTAAAGAATTATCAGAGATCTTCCGCTTCTGCCAAAAGTTCTACAATATCTTTGACTTCTACTTCTGTATTTTTATTGAAGTGCTTCACACCATCTGTCATCATTGTATTACAGAAAGGACACCCCGTAGCAATCACTTTTGGTTCGAATGAAAGCGCTTCTTCTGTTCTTTCGATATTGATGTCTTTATTTCCTTTTTCTGGTTCTTTAAACATCTGCGCCCCGCCAGCTCCGCAACATAATCCGTTGGTTTTGCAACGTTTCATTTCAACTAATTCAGCATCTAACTTTTCCAAAAGCATTCTTGGCGCTTCATATTCATCATTAGCTCTTCCCAGATAACAAGGATCATGAAACGTAATTTTTTTTCCTTTGAAGCTTCCGCCTTCAATTTTCAGCCTGCCTTCATTCATCAAATCTTTTAAAAATTGTGTATGGTGCAAAACTTGATAATTTCCGCCAAGACTTGGATATTCGTTCTTCAAAGTATTGAAACAATGTGGGCAAGCTGTTACGATTTTTTTGACTTCGTAAGCATTAAGAACTTCGATGTTCGTCAAAGCCATCATTTGAAAAACAAACTCGTTTCCGGCACGTTTTGCAGGATCGCCAGTACAAGATTCTTCTTGTCCCAGAACAGCAAATTCTACTCCGATTTTATTCAGAATTTTGCAAAATGCACGTGTGATTTTTTTCGCACGATCATCAAAACTCCCAGCACAACCAACCCAAAAGAGAACTTCGGGAGATTTGCCTTCAGCAGCGTAATCTGCCATTGTTTTTATATTGAAATCCATTTGTTGTAAAATGTATTTTGTATTAATGTAAATGTCCTTTACTTCAATATTAATCGTTAGCCCAATTCAATCTGTCAGCTTGATTATATTGCCAAGGTGCGGCATTATTTTCGACGTTTGTCATCATTAAATTTAATTCTTGAGGAGCTGCGGATTGTTCCATTACCAAGAATCTTCTCATTTCGAAAATAATGGAAAGCGGGTCAATCAAAACAGGACAAGCTTCTACACAAGCATTACAAGTGGTACAAGCCCAAAGTTCTTCTTTGGTAATATAATCGTTCAGTAGCTTTTTACCATCATCAACAAACTTACCCCCGTTTTTATTAAGATTTTTTCCGACTTCTTCCAGACGATCTCTGGTTTTCATCATAATCAATCTTGGAGACAATTTTTTACCTGTGATATTAGCAGGACAAACCGATGTACATCTTCCACATTCGGTACAAGAATAAGCACTCATCAATTGATGTTGATTCAAATCAAAAATATCTTCTGCTCCGAATTTTGAAGGAACTTCTACCTCGCCTTCTGCAGGAGCTGCATAAGGGTCTGCGTTTGGATCCATCATTAACTTGATTTCTTTAGTTACAGAATCCAGATTATTAAATTCCCCTTTTTTCTCAAGATTCGCAAACCAAGTATTTGGGAATGCTAAAATGATATGAAGATGTTTGGAATAATATAGATAATTCATAAAGAAAAGAATGCCAACAAAGTGAAACCACCAAGCCGATTTCTCAACAATATGAAGTGTTTCTATACTGAAATTTCCAAAGAATGGAAATAGATGTTTTGATATTGGAAAGTTTGAACTAAAACGAGTTGAATCTGTATAGAAATCTGCTCCGTTCATTGTGAAGAAAGCGACCATCAAAGCAAACTCAATAATCAAAATCCAATTGGCATCTTGTTTTGGCCAACCGAACAATTCTTTCATCGTTAATCTTTTGACACCATAGAAATTTCTTCTGATAAAAAATATGACGACTGCTAAGACAACCAAAGCCGCTAAAATTTCTAAAAATCCTGTGAAAAATGCGTAGAAAGAATCTCCTAAAACACTTTGCAAAAATCTGTGCGTTCCAAAAATACCATCAATGATAATTTCTAATAACTCGATATTAATAATGACGAAGCCTACATAAACGAAAATATGCAAAATCCCTGCGATAGGACGTTTCACCATTTTGCTCTGTCCAAGTGCCACTCTGGTCATTATTGCCCAACGTTCCGCTTTTCTGTCGGTTCGGTCAATTTCTCTTCCGAGTTTTATATTGCGATATAATTCTTTCAGGCTTTTAGCAAACAAGCCGAAACCTGCAATCAATAAAATCAGAAATATTACATTGTCAATATATTGCATAGATTATTTTTTATCTGTGTTTTTACCAAAAACCGAGAAGTTTACATATCTTTTCGGATTAGCTTTGAAATCTTCTACCAAAGCATTCAGGTTTCTAGAAGTCTTTTCAAGATTATTGTAAAGCTCTTCATCTTTCGCCAATTTACCAAGAGAACCTTCGCCGTTTTGTATGCCGGAAATAACGTTATTCAGTTTACCAGCCGTTTGGTTGAATTGGTCAATTGTTCCGTTCAATTTATCAATATCTACACGTTCTGCAACAGATCCAAATTTATCCAAAGTTTTGTTGGCTGTAACCATTGCATTGTTAGCATTAGCTTCTACTTCGTGCAGACCTTTTTCGTTATTGGCAAGGATAGCATTTGTTCTGTCAGATGCGCCTTTGAAAGATTCGATGGTCCTGTTAAGATTTGACAACAACAATTTTATTTCTCTTCTATTTTGCTCATCGACAATTTTATTTGTACTTGCTAAAGTTGAATCCAACTTCAATAACACATTTGATAATTGATCTTTAACTGGTTTTACTTGGGAAGAAAGAGAGTTAAGCATAGACAATTGATAATTTCCTTTCAGCGTATCACCATCTTTGGCAATTCCTCCTCCATAAGCAAGGTTGATTTTCATTTCTTTTCCAGACATCAATCCAGGTTCAAAAATCTCTAATGTAGAATTTTTTGAAAACTCAAAATTATCATCTATTGTCAATTTAACAACAAAATGTAATCTGCCATCTTTTGTAGTTATTGGTTTTATTTCATCTACTTGTCCTACCTTCAATCCATTTATAGAAACCGGATTGGAAACAGAAAGTCCTTCTACATTATCATACTTGGCATAGAAAGCATTATCTGTTGTAAAAAGGTTTTTTCCTTTCATAAACTGATAAAGTACAACGAAACCAATTATGGCGAATATAGCGATTAATCCTGTTTTTAATTCTTTACTTAACTTCACGTTTTATTTGGGTTTTACTAATTAGCAAATATAAGAATATTGGGTTTATAATTGATATAAATAAAAAACAACAAAAGCGACAATTATGCCGCTTTTGTTTATATTGATAAATGTTGGGAAATTATTGCTGAGCTGCCTTATCCCAAACTTCGATTCTAAAATCTTTGATGTTAGCATTATCCTGAAGACTCTTCAAGAATGCACCTGTAAACTGCTGAGAGTTTTGCTGATTGATAGATTCTGTAATCTGTTTGATATCACCTGGCAATTTGTTAGTTTTAACAGATTTTTTAACCACCAGATAAACACCTGTCATCCCTTCAACTGGCTGAGACAATTTGTTGGTTGCTACTCCAAATGCTGCACCTGCAACTTTAGGTTCCATAGCGCCATTTACAGCTGGGTTGAACAAGTTAACATCTGCATTTCCTTTTGTAGTTCCAAATGCTTTCGCTGCTTGGTCAAGAGTAGAATATTTTCCTGCATTGATTTTTTCAATAATTTTCTTAGCAAGAACTTTATTTTTTACAATTGGCTCAATTTGGTCTCTTACAGTTTCCGGATCAGCAAGACCTTCATCCTGTTTTCCTACAACGTAAGCAACAATTCTGTCGCCTGTTCCTTCTACTGTGAAGATATCTGTATCTCCAATATTTCTTTTCTTATCGAAAGCCCAAGCAATCACATCGCCATCCTTGTCTGTGTTAAGACCTGGAAGTGTTCCTTGGAAACGACCAACTGTTTTAGGATTGTCAAATCTGTATTTGTTTTTCTCAGCTAAGCTTTTGAATTGATTGAAGCTTTTACCTTCAGTCTGTTGAATGAATCTTGTTGCCTGAGTAAGAACTTGATTTTCTGTTTTGTCAGAAGCTTTGATATTTTTAGCTAAGTGTGCAATTTTATAAGTCATAGCACCACTTTTCTTATCTTCAATATTGATGATGTGGTATCCGAAAGCTGTTTCTTGCAATCCAGTTGCTCCTTTAGGATTATTTGCTAAAAAGCTTAAATAGCCTGGTGCAAACTGACTTGCTGGAGTTGTCCAACCCACACTTCCGTTTCTTTCTACTGCATTTGGCTCATCAGACAATTTCAATCCGTCAGCAAATTTTGCAGGGTCAGCTTTGATTACAGCTAACAAACTATCTGCAGTTTTCTTCGCTGCTTCCTTTGTTCTGGTTGCTGTAGATCTTTCCGCTCCTTTATAACCAATCAAGATATGTTTTGACAATGTAGAATCAGAAGCTTTTTTGTCTAGCAATTTAGACACTACATAAAGCGTTTGCTCTTTGTAAGGACCAAAAGTTTGTCCAATAGCTGCAGTTGCAATTTTATCTTTCAGCTCAGCTGGCAATTGAGCTGGGCTTACATACTGAGGAATGAAAGGTACATCAGAATTCAATTCTACGAACATAGAATCGTTCTTTGTATTTTGGAAATTTTCTGCTCCGTTAGAAGCATCAGTTCCTTTAAGGTATAATTTGTTGATTTCGTTTAAAGTTGCAGCATCATCCTGAGCACTTGGTACAGCTGGGAAATATGCATAAGCCAAATTTCTGCTCGCAGTAGCTTTGAATCTTGTTGGATGCAATTTGATATAATCTGCAAGATCTTGAGTCGTCACTTTTACGTTATTCTTTTTAGCAAACTCAAGGTAATCAACTTTTACAAAATCGATGTTTGCCATATCATCACGGAATTTGATCATCAATTCAGCTTCTTTTTTGCTGGTTGTGATTCCTGAAGTGATATTTCCGAATAACATTCTGGCCATCATTCTGTACTCGATTGATTTTTTGTTTTTCAACCAATAAGAGTAATTTTCAGGACTAGTCGCTTGTGCTTTTTCTATTTCAGATTTAATTTCCTGAAGTTTGAAATTACCTTTCTCATCAAAATATTGTTGATTTTGAGCGAACATTGGATCATACTGCAATTGGCTCCAGAAAATATCATCCGTCAACTGAAGACCCATTTTATCAAACTGCTGCTTGATTAATTTTGACTGTACAAGAATCTGCCAAGCTTGTTCTTCAAGACCTTTTGTAGGTTGACCTTGCTGCTGAGCCTGTTGCTGCATGATGAATAACTGGTCGTTGTACTCATCTCTTGTGATATCTTCGCCATTCACTTTACCAAAAACGTTCGGGTTTTTTGAGAACATCTTATCAAAAGTATCTGCGTTGAAAAGAAACGACACCAACCCTAAGGCTATTACACCTAGCAGAAGCCATGATCTCTTTCTAATTTCGCCTAAAATTGCCATTTTATATTATGTGTTTATAATCAGTTTGCGAAAATACATATTTTTAGCAGAATAGGAAAATTATTTGGATACATTTGTGAATGTGCAATATAAAATAAGAAAAACCTCTAGATTTAGAGGTTTTTTGTTTACTTATCGTTTTTCTTATCGAGAACTTTTTCCCGCATTTTTCCTTCCGTCTGGAATAATTTCAGAACCTGTTGTGGTGTAAGAATTTTTAAAAATTTATCAGCATAAGTTCTTCTGTTGTTTAGAAGTTGCTGACCAACATCAAAACTTTGATTAAGTCTTCTCGTAGCTTCTTCGTCCGAAAGATTTCCAATGTTATTTTCTACAAGAAATTTTTCTTTAATCTGCTTCTGATTAGTTTGATATTCAGCATAAAGCGCTTTGAACTCGTCTTGTTTATCTGCAGAAATATCAATATCATCGATGACAATATTTTCCTTCATCTTTTGTAGAAAAAGAGAACGTTCTTTTGTAGACATATTGTTCACCACTTCTCTTTTCTCCTGTGTATTCATACTTCTCCACTCAGAAGTTCTGGGAATATTGGTCTGTCTTTGCATAGTTCCAACTGGCGATAACGATGAAGAACTGCCACGCAAGCTAGAATTCGAACCCGAATTAGACCTTAAATTTGTAGTACCGGATCTTCTGTCTTGTCCACTAACTGTGTGAGCAGAAAAGAATCCGGCAATTAAAATAGTCAATAACAATTTTTTCATTTCTCTCTATTTTGTTATTAATTATAAAGATCAAGATAAACATCTTGCTCACTATTTCTATCCAAATCTTTCAATTGGTCTGGCGTAAAAGCCACTAAAACCTTCTCCACTTCTGATTCAGATTTTCTTTTAGTTTCTACAGCGTAATCTTGTTGGTCGGTATTATTAAAAGATTTTGCATTAGAAACATTTACTTTAGCAGAAGCGATGTGATGATTTTTAACATTTTGTTTTTTGATAACATCTGTATGATGATCTTCAGTCACAGTGTTATTTGCCAATTGTTCTGATGTATTGCTTTTAGGCTCATTAATATTATAAACAGAATCTACAATTGGTTTTTGACTAGCAAAGCTCTGTGTTTCAGAAGAATTATCGAAGCCTAAAAACGCTGTAAGTCCTGCAATCAAAACTACTGCAGCGGCAGCCATCCATTTGAAATTCAGAGAGAAAACTTTTGCTTCTTTCTGAACAACAGGAGTTTTCTCGCCAATAGCTTTCAAAATCACTTGATCCTGAAGCGTTTTGAAAAACTCATCCGAAGGTTCCGGATACGGTGTTTTTCTGTTCAGTTTTTCTATATCAATTTTCATTTGCTCTTATTTTAATTTTTCATATCAAATGAAATGTTAAAAACATTTCATCATTATTCTCTTATTATTTTAAAACTCTTCCGAGTAGTTTTCCTTTATATATTGCTCCACCTTATCTTTGGCGTAATGATAATTGGTCTTCAAAGTTGCGACGGACATATCTAACATCTTCGAAATCTCTTCATAAGGCAAATCATCATAATAACGCATATTAAAAACCAATTTCTGCTTTTCTGGCAACGTCTGAATTGCTTTTTGGAGCAATATCATAATCTCTTCTCCATCTTTTCCTGCATTATCAGCGACTAGATTCTGCATATAATATTCTACATCTTCATCTGTCTTTCTCATCCGGTTCATTTTGTTGAGTTGCTGCAAAGCCTCGTTGGTTGCAATTCTGTAGAGCCAAGTGTACAATTTGCTGTCACTCTTGAACTGGTGAATATTCTGATACGCCTTGATAAAAGTATCCTGTAAAACATCCTGAGCTTGGTCGTGATCCACAATCAATCGTCTGATATGCCAATAAAGGCGACTCTGATAGATATCCATCATCGCGCGCAAACCTTTCTCTACAGTTTGAGGTGCAGTTAAAAGCTTTACAATTTCCTCATCCTTGAGCTTCATTCAGATGTTTCGTTGTTTTGATTAAAAAATAAGACCAAAGTTAAATTATTTTTTCAATTTTCTCCGAAAACCTCAATCTAAAATCAAGCCTTTTCGATTAATAAGTGGTTTCAATTCATCAAATTATTACCTTTGTTAGATGCAAACAGTAATTATTGGTTCGGGAAACGTAGCATATCATCTGGTGAAAGCTTTTAAGCAAAACAACCTTGCGATTCATCAAATTTTTGGAAGAAATGAAGCCGAACTTTCGAAGATTTCTGATGAATTTACTATTCCTTTTTCAACGGAAGAATTGGAAGATGCGGAACTTTATATTATAGCCGTTTCAGATTCTGCTGTAGAAAATGTTTCAGAATTGATTAAAAATGAAAATGCACTCGTTGCTCATACTTCCGGTTCACTTCCAATGGAAATTCTGAAAGGCAATTACAGAAAAGCCAGTTTTTATCCTTTGCAGACTTTCTCTAAAACCAAAGATCTGGATTATTCCAAAATTCCATTTTTCATTGAGGCTGAAAATCAGATTGATGAAAAATCATTATTTGAACTGGCTTCAATTATTTCTGAGAATGTCGAAACCTCAGACTATGAAAAGAGAAAATACATTCATCTGACAGCCGTTTTTGCCTGCAATTTCGTGAATCATCTTTTTGCAAGAGCTAAAGAAATTTCAGATTCTCAGGATTTAGATTTCAATTATTTCATTCCTTTGATTGATGAAACTGTTGAGAAGATTCATCATCTGGAACCAAAATTAGCTCAAACCGGACCGGCAGTAAGAGGTGACGAAAGAGTCCTAAAGCTTCACGAAGAATTGATTGCGGATGAAGAACATTTGAAGATTTATAAACTGATGAATGAATCCATTAAAAAAATGTATCAATAATTTCTGTAACATTTTCTATAATCTTACACTAATTATTTGAAAACAGAAAATATAGAAATTATGAAATCTCTCAAAAAATTAGTCATTCTTCCTTTGCTATTATTAGGATTGATAGCTTCTGCGCAGGAAACAGCCAACCGTTTCTTCTATGAACTGACATATAAACCGAAAAAAGATTCAACAAGATTGGATAAAGTAATGACTACACTTGACATTGCTAAAGACAAATCGATTTATCAGGATTTTACTTTGCCTGCGCAAGATTCTATCATCAAATCTGCAGTTGAAGAAATGGAGAAAACAAAAACCTTCAAGGATATGTCCAAAATGATAAGATGGCCAAAATTTTCCTATAAAATTTACAAAAACTATCCTGCAATGACAGAAATGTACGTTGACAGAATCAACAGAAATCTTTTTGCCTACGATGAAAGTCTAAAATTTGATTGGAAAATCCTGACTGACAAAGAAAAAATTGGAACTTACAACACCCAAAAAGCTACAACTGAGTTTGGAGGAAGAAAATGGACTGCCTGGTTCTCAACTGATATTCCTTTCCAAGATGGACCTTACAAATTCTACGGATTGCCTGGGTTGATAGTAAAAATCGAAGACGATGAAAAAAATTACTCTTGGTTATTATCTGGTAACAAATCGGTGAAAGACTGGAAAGAATTCACTTACGCAGAAGAAGTTAATGCAAAATATGGGATGAGCAATGAGAAGAAAACGATTGCTAAAGATAAATTTGAAAAAGCTTATGCTGCCTTCAAACAAGATCCGATGGCAGAAGTAAGAACTCAGGTTCCACAAAATATGCTTTCTATGAAAATGCCAGGAAGCGACCTTACCATTGGAGAAATGTTGAAGAATCAGGAGAAAATGCTAAACGATTTCTTCAAATCTACAGACAACCCAATAGAAGTTCAACAGGTTATAGAGAAAAAGAAAAAATAAACATAAAGCCGGAAATTAGTTTCCGGTTTTTTTATGACAAACATCTTATTTAGATTAATTTGAAATAAGCTATCTTTGTAGTCCAAAAATTTTAGTCTTGCAAACAAAACACATCGATAAACTCTGTTGTTTTCCGAAAAATAAAATCGGGAAAATTCTTGGTTATGATAATGAAAACCTTCAGATGCCAACCAAAATCATCGAAATGGGATTGCTTCCAGAAACCACTTTCAGAGTTCTATATCAAGCTCCTTTTAACGGACCGCTTTACATAGAATACGGTTCGGATAAAACCAGAATCGCCCTGAGAGAAGCAGAAGCAAGATTTATTCAGGTAGAAGTTTCAGAATAATGCAGGACAAAAAGCAAAAACAAATTCTTTTGGTAGGGAATCCCAACGTCGGGAAATCCACACTTTTCAATATTCTTTGTAACAGAAAACAAAAAACGGGAAACTATGCTGGTGTTACAGTTGCCAGCCATTCCGGAAATTACATTTACAAAAACGAGGAAGTCGAGGTTATCGATTTGCCTGGTTCTTACAGCATCTATCCAACTTCTGAGGACGAAGCTATTTTTTCACGTTATCTGATCCAGGAAGATTATTCCGGTGTTGTTTACATTGCTGATGCGATTAATATGAGAAGAAGCTTGCTTCTTTTTCAGCAGATTCAGGATTTGGGAATTCCTGTGATTTTGATTGTCAATCAGGTGGATGAAGCCGAAAAACGAGGAATTAAAATCGACATTTCCAAACTTGCAGAGATTCTGAACATTCCGGTTTTTGAAACCAATGCAAAGAATAATATTGGAATAGAAACGGTTCGTGAAGCGGTTTTTAATAATGATTTCAAAATTTCTCAAACCAATTCTTTCGAAATTCCGACAGAGCAAAAAGCCTTGGTTTACAAAATTTCGTCCAATACGTCTGAGAAAAACCTCTATAAAATCTGGACACTGTTAGCCGCAGATACTTATCTCGGAAAAATAGAAAATATCCACGAAATCATCACGCAAGAAGATTCAAAATGCAGTGTTCCAAAGCGTTTACAAATACAGGAAACGATAAGAAGATATCAAAATATTGATAAAATAACTTCTCAAATTACTGAGAAAAAACCTCAGTTAAAAGAATTACTGACGGAAAAATTAGACAAAGTTTTAGTTCATAAAGTTTGGGGCTACGTTGTCTTTTTATTAATTCTATTATTAATTTTCCAAAGTGTTTTCTTCCTTGCAGAATATCCGATGACTTGGATTGAAGATTTCTTCACTTGGTTATCAGAATTCTCAGCAGAACGCCTTCCTGAAGGGCCAATCAATTCTTTGGTTTCCAGCGGAATCATTCCAGGAATCGGTGGAATTATGGTTTTTGCGCCACAAATCGGAATTCTTCTTTATTTTCTTTATCTGCTGGAAGATTCCGGATATATGGCGAGAGTTGTTTTCCTTATGGACAGGATGCTCAGACCTTTCGGACTCAATGGAAAAAGTATCGTTCCATTAGTTTCCGGAACTGCTTGTGCGATTCCTGCGATAATGTCAACCAGAAACATCGAAAACGTCAAGGAAAGATTGATTACAATTCTTGTAACGCCGTTTATGACTTGCTCTGCGAGACTTCCGATTTACAGTATTATTATTGGATTAATTATTCCCGACGAAAGTTTTTACGGCATCAAATACAGAGCAATTGCACTGATGATAATGTATCTGATAGGATTTCTGATGGCATTATTTTCATCATTTATTTTGAAAAGTTTCATCAAAACCAAAATCAAAAGTTTCCTCGTAATGGATTTGCCGACTTACAAAATGCCTTTGTTTGGATATGATTTTAAATTGGTTTTAGGTAAGGTCTGGGAGTTTATTTCCGGTGCTGGAAAAGTGATTTTCACTGTGAGTATTATTCTTTGGGCTTTGAGTTATTTTGGCCCGCCACAACATAAAGATGAGATTTTAGCGACAGAATCATCTCTAGACCATTCTTATCTTGGAAGAATTGGAAGAACGATGGAACCAGCCATTGCTCCGCTTGGTTACGACTGGAAAATGGGAATCGGAATCCTGACAAGTTTTGCGGCGCGGGAAGTTTTCGTAGGAACTCTATCAACACTTTACAGTCTGGACGATGAAGCTCCGGAAGGAAAATTAATAGAAAAAATGAGACTGGATGTAAAACCGAATGGCGAAAAAGTTTTCAGTTTTGCAACCGGCGTTTCGATTTTACTTTTCTATGCTTTTGCAATGCAGTGTATTTCTACAATTGCTGTGGTTTACAGAGAAACGCGAAGCCTGAAATGGACGATGTTACAAACCGTTTCGATGACATTTTTGGCATACTTTTCGGCTTTGATTATCTATCAAATTTTAAAGTAAATTTAAAATGGACAATTCATTAATCTTACAATACGTAATTATTGGACTTATCGTTTTAACGGCTGTTTATGCGATTGCCAGAAAACTTACAAAAACATTTTCCAAAAAAGATAACGGTAAACACTGCGGTCCGGATTGTGGCTGTTCTTAATTGAAAAAAAGTCAGTATTTTAGTTTCAGAAAAACTAATCAATGCGAATCCTCACTTTTATTTTGCTCAATTTCTGCGTATTAACATTTGCACAGAATGACAGCATTCATAATAAAGTGATTTCCTATGACGACAAAATCATTCTTCGCCTTAATTTTGATACAAACATTGATAATTATGTCATTTCGTCCAAAGGATTAGATATAAAACCAAGGCTGAATCTCAATAATAAAATTAATACAACTATTGGGTTTGATTATAAAATCGTCAGTGCAACTGTATCTTTCGCACCCAATTTTTTACAGGGAAACAACAATGATTTGAAAGGAAAAAGCAGTTTTACCAACTACACTTTCAGATTCTTTCCAAAAAACATTATTCAGACACTTTCATACAAGAATAGCAAAGGGTATTACATCAGCAACACTCAGGATTTTGTAAGCAATTGGCAAAAAGGCAAAGACCCTTTTCTGACTTTTCCGAATCTTAGAATCCAAAGTTTTGGAGGTTCGACTTCTTATATTTTTAATAAGAATTTTTCGCTCAAAGGGATTTATTATCAAAAAGAATGGCAGGAAATGAGCAGTGGAAGTTTTGTGCCGTCCATTAATTATGAATGTGTTCTTTTTTCTGATAATCTGAACTCTATAAAATCCAGAGAACATCAATTGGATTTGAGTTTTGATGTTGGATATCATTACAATTATGTCGTTACAAAGCACGTCAATATTGCACCATTTGTGTTTGCAGGATTAGGAAAAAAATGGAGCAGTTATAAAGCTGACATCACAAAAGATGAAAAAGAAAAACAAAATTTTTTCACTCAGAATTTCGGCGCTGGTCTGCATTTAGGTTATAATTCTGAGAAAATTTTCTTCGGTTCCAAATTCAATTATTCTGGTAATCATTATGACGACAATGGTTCTAATATTATCAATAATAATTTCTATGTTCTTTTGTTTTTCGGTTATAGACTAAATGCTCCTACAAAAGTAAAAAAGGTCTATGAAAAAATTCAGGATAAAATACCTGAGCTTTAATATAGAATTAAAAACAAAACGACTTCTTTTTAATACATTTGCATTCAGAAAAAACCTTAAATATTCAAAGATGTCTTTAAACAAATATCACTTAATTCTATTTTAAAAATGTTGAAAACTAAATTATCTTCCATTTATCGATTTTAATTAATTTTGTTTTAAACATCAAATATGAAATTAGAAACAGTAAAATCTTTAACAAATTCTTTCGAAGATTTTTCTCACAAAACAAATGAAGATATCGAATTTTGGTTTGCGAGAGATTTGCAACAATTATTAGGATATTCTGAGTGGAGAAATTTCCACAATGTTATTATAAAAGCAAAAACATCTTGTGAAGTAAGCGGAAATAATATATCAGACCATTTTGTTGATATCAACAAAATGGTTTCACTTGGTTCGGGCTCTCAAAGAGAAATAGAAGATATTATGCTTACTAGATACGCCAGTTATCTGATAGCTCAAAATGGAGACCCTCAAAAAGAAGCAGTCGCTTTTGCGCAAAGTTATTTTGCAATTCAGACAAGAAAATTTGAAGAAATTCAAAAACGAATTAAAGAATACGAAAGGCTTCAGGCAAGACAAAAACTGAGTTTATCCGAAAAAGAACTTTCTGGTCTTATTTATGAAAAAACAGGAAATGATAAAGATTTTGGAATCATTAGAAGCAAAGGAGATTTTGCCTTGTTTGGGAAAACAACCCAACAAATGAAAGACAAATTAAATATTCCAAAAAACAGAGCACTTGCTGATTTCCTCCCAACAATAACAATAAAAGCGAAAGATTTTGCAACGGAAATTACAATTTTCAACACAAAGGAAAAGGAGTTGAAAAGTGAAAATTCAATTTCTTCTGAACACATTATTAATAATAAATCTGTTAGGAAAATTTTGTTAGAAAGAGGTATCACACCAGAGAATCTACCTGCTGAAGAAGATATCAAAAAATTAGAAAGAAGAGTAACATCTGAAAGTAAAAAAATAGAGAAAAATCCAAAAAAATTAAAATAATAAAATAATAAATGTCATTAATAAAATCAATCTCCGGAATCCGAGGAACTATCGGCGGAAAAGTAAACGATAACTTGACACCGCTTGATATTGTGAAATTTGCTTCGGCATTCGGAGCTTGGCTTCAGAATAATAAAAATAAGAAAAACTTAACCTTAGTTATCGGAAGAGACGCCAGAATCTCTGGTCAAATGGTTTCATCTCTTGTAGCTTCTACGTTGCAAGGTCTTGGAATTAACGTTGTCGATTTAGGACTTTCGACTACTCCAACTGTTGAAATAATGGTTCCAGAACTGAAAGCTGACGGCGGAATAATCTTGACGGCTTCTCACAATCCAAAACAATGGAACGCTTTGAAATTATTGAATGACAAAGGCGAATTCATCAGTGGAGAAAACGGCGCAGAAGTTTTGGTTTTGGCAGAAAATGAAGATTTCAATTATGCAGAAGTGGATGATTTGGGGAAATATGAAACTAGAGACGATGCTTTTGATATTCATATCAAGCAAATTTTAAATTTACCAACAGTTGATGTTGAGGCGATAAAAGCTAAGAAATTCAAAGTTGTCCTTGATGCTGTCAATTCTACCGGCGGAATTTCCATTCCACCTCTTTTGGAAAAACTAGGCGTTGAAGTTGTGAAACTTTATTGTGAACCAAACGGGCAATTCCCTCACAATCCGGAACCTTTGAAGGAACATCTTGGCGACATCTGCGAGTTGGTCATCAAGGAAAAAGCAGATATGGGAATCGTGGTTGACCCTGATGTTGACAGACTGGCTTTGGTAGACGAAAAAGGCGAAATGTTCGGCGAAGAATACACATTGGTTGCTGTTGCAGATTACCTTTTGAAAGATAAAAAAGGCGTGGCAATTTCCAATCTTTCTTCCAGCCGAGCTTTGAGAGATGTTGCGAAAAATCTGGATTCAGAATATTTTGCAAGTGCTGTTGGAGAAGTGAATGTGGTGACCTTGATGAAAGAAAAAAATGCCGTCATCGGTGGCGAAGGAAATGGTGGAATCATCTATCCGGAATTACATTACGGAAGAGATTCTTTGGTTGGTGTAGCTTTATTCTTGACTCATTTAGCAAAAGAAAACAAAACTGTTTCTGAACTGAGAGCAACTTACCCAAGTTATTTTATGGGCAAAAAGAAAATCGAATTAACACCAGATATCGACGTTGATGCTTTATTAATCAAAATTCAGGAAGAATATAAAAACGAAGAAATTTCAACTGTTGACGGTGTAAAAATTGATTTTGATGAAAACTGGGTTCATCTTCGAAAGTCGAATACAGAACCGATTATCAGAATTTATACTGAGGCTTTTTCTCAGGAAGAAGCTGATAAATTGGGCGATGATATGATTGAGAAGATTAGAAGTTTGATATAGAATTAAAGGAAGCAGATTTTGCTTCCTTTTTTATTTTGAATTAAATCGCTTCTTTATAATAAGCCACAAATTCCCTGAATATTGAGTAAAAATCCCTCAACTCAAAATAATTAGGACTTGCACTTTCAATATTCTCAAAACCATTTTTACGGAATAATTTCTTAGTTCTGGTCTGATGAAAATATTGTGAAACAGAAATTGCACTTTTGAAATTCAAACTATCCATCATTCTTATCGAATTCTCAACCGTTTTCTCCGTATCATTTCCGAAGTTATCAACTAATATTTTCTCAGTTGGAATTTTATTTTCAATCAAATATTCCTTCATTTTCTTTCCTTCCCAAAATCCTTCTTTTCCCAAACCACCGCTGACAATAATTGATTTGATTCTTTTTTGATTGAATAATTCGATGCCTTTATCAAGACGGGCTTTCAATCTTTCGGACAAAGTTCCGTCTTCATTCACTTTATTTCCAAGAACAATGGCGACATCCACGTTTGTCTTTTTATCATTCAATCCATCAATCGTAATATAAATCGAATGGATTAAAAACCAAACGACTATTAAAAGCAGAATCGATTTAATAATTTTATAAAATCTTTTCATCGAGAATTGAAAATTAATACTCCATTTTCCTCAACTTCTTAGAAGTCGCTCCAATAAACAACGCCGTCAAAACCGTCATTGTTCCTCCAAAAACCACAGAACGGACGACGCCCATTAATTTGGCAGTCAATCCACTTTCAAATTGTCCAAGCTCATTGCTCGACATTATGAAAATAGAATTCACACTCAGAACTCGGCCACGGATCTCTTCAGGCGTTTTCAACTGAACAATTGTTCCTCGGATGACAACACTGATTCCGTCCAGCATTCCGCTTAGAACTAAGAATCCAAAAGACAACCAATACAATTTGGACAATCCAAATCCAATAATACACAATCCAAATCCAGTTGCTACACAAAGTAAAATCTTTCCTTGATTTTTTCGCAATGGAACCAGAGAAAGCGTAATGATAATCAACATCGAACCAATATCCGATGCTGCGTTCAGCAACCCAAAACCTTCAGAACCAACCTTCAGGATGTCACTTGCAAAAACCGGAATCATTGCCACTGCTCCTCCAAAAAGCACAGCAAACATATCCAGCATCTGAGCACCAAGAATCTCCTTCGTTCTATAGATATAAGCCAAACCTTCCTTCATACTTTCGAAGACTTTCACATCTTCCTTTTTATTTTCAGACTGTTGTTGATTAATCGTCCAGAAAAACAAAGAAGCGAAAATCATACTACAGACAATCACTACTAAAGTCCATTTAATAGAAATCAAAGCAATCAGAAAACCACCTAAAGCGTGACCGGAAACCGACGCAATCAGAAAAGTCGCTTGATTCAACGTCACAGCATAGGGCAGATTTTCCTGCTTTACAATCCTCGGAATCATACTTGGAACCAAAGGACCGAGAAACGAGCGTGAGATTCCCGTAAAAAAAATGACAGCATAAATAAAATACGTGATCTCGTGACCAGTAAAATGCATCCGATGTCCAAAGAAAGCTGGAATCAAAAGCAAACTAATCAGAATCACATAAGCATAATTACAAATCAAAAGCAGTTTTTTCTTCTCGTTCATATCGATAATATGACCGGCATAAAGTGCGCAAGAAACTGCAGGAATTACTTCAGAAAGACCAATCAATCCAATGGAAAAAGGATCTTTTGTCAACTGATAAACCCACCAACCTAGTAAGGTTGCGAGCATCCTGAAAGCGATGATAAGGAAAAATCTTCCTGTAAGAAGATGACGAAATTCTATATTTTTTAAAACGCGAAGTGGTGTAAAAGAAATCATTATGCAAAAATAGTCGTTGTACGCCGATTACTTCCACATAAATCCATAAATTTTTAGGAGCTATTTCCCGCTATCCGCTCATACTCCTCGTCCCAGCGTTTTGCCAAACCCAAATCCTCCAACTCTCCCACTTCACTCCGGGGTAACCGCCTCTATCGGGGCTAGTCAGAACCGTTAGTCAAAAATCAGAATATTTTCAACCAAATCAGATTGGAACATTCTCAGGTTATAAAATTTAGTAGTAATAATAATCAGTTGTAGAATTGTTAACTAATGCGACGATTAGCGCAACAAAACCAGCCACTCCCACAACCGAACCAACAACAATAGCCGTTGTTCCTTTGGAATTATTCTTTTTGATGACTCTTATATCATTTTTTGCAATAGTCACTTCCTGATTGTTTGCGACTCCAACAATTTTGTCATCCTCTACAGCAGAAACCCGAACCTTGTATTTAGGTTTATTGTTCTCATAGAATGTATATCTTTTTCCTGTTTCGACTGCGGAAAAATCATTCTTATTGATATTATTTCTGTAGATAGCTGTAGTGCAAGATTGCAAAAGCAGAAGTAAAGAAAAAAGAAAAGAAAAAGTTTTCATTGTAAATTTAGTTTCGCCAAATATACTGCAATTTTCCGGTCATTTGCCAGGCGTGGAATTTTATTTTGACCACCTAATTTACCCTCCGACTTTGCATAATCCTGAAAAGCATTTTTCTTTAATTTTGTTATAATTAAAGGCTGAAGAATATTCCCGGAAACTAAATCATCATAATAAGTATTCCTTTGTCTGAGTTGTAAATCCAATTCTGATTTGAAAGCTTCAAAATTTCCAGGCTCTTTTTCAAACTCAATGAACCATTCATGATAAGGTAATCCTTCCCCTGGATTCACTTGCGGCGCGAGATGGAATTCTGTAATCTGAGCCGGAAATTTCTCAACCGTTGCTTTCAAAGCTTCTTCCACCTCAAACGCAATCACGTGTTCGCCAAAAGCAGAAGTGAAATGTTTCGTTCTACCTGAAACTAAAATTCGGTAAGGATTTTGATCAATAAACCGTACAACATCTCCAATCGAATAAGCCCAAAGCCCAGAATTGGTGGTGAGAATCAATGCATAATCTTTGTTCAACTCCACATCTTTTAATGTCAATCTTTCTGCATTTGGTTTTCCATATTGTTCGAGTGGAATAAATTCGTAGAAAATTCCGTGATTGGTCAAAAGTAATAATCCTTCTTTTGTATAATCATCCTGAAAAGCAAAGAAACCTTCCGAAGCAGGAAAAGTCTGAACGATGTCAACAGGTTTTCCTAGCAATTCGTTCATCTTATCACGATAAGGTTCATAGTTAACGCCACCTGTTATTATCAATTGAAGATTTGGAAAAATCTGAGTGATTTTTTTTCCGTGTCTATCAATTAGTTTTTCAAAATACATTATCAACCAGGGCGGGATTCCGGAAATCAAAGTCATATTTTCATTCTCGGTTTCTTCTACAATTTTATCGACTTTGGTTTCCCAATCTTCGATGCAATTGGTTTCCCAGCTTGGCAATCTATTTTTTTGAAGATAATTTGGGATATGATGCGCGACAATTCCTGAAAGTCTTCCATTTTTGATTCCATTGATTTCTTGCAATTCTGGTGAACCTTGCAGGAAAATCATTTTTCCATTGACGAAATCTGCATTGTTTTTCTTTTCGATGTAATGCAAAAGTGCACTTTGAGCTGCTGCAATTTGAAAAGGCATTGCTTCTTTTGAAATAGGAATATATTTGGCGCCGGAAGTTGTTCCGGAAGTTTTTGCAAAATATTCTGGCAAATCTGGCCAAAGAATTTTGGATTGTCCTTTTTTGATTTTCTCGATGTAAGGTTTCAGGTCTTCGTAATCAGCAATTGGAACATTGGTTCGAAAATCTTCAATAGTCTTTATCGTCTCGAATTGATGTTCTCTTCCGAACAAGGTTTTCTCAGCTGTTTTGACAAGTGAAAGCAAAAGCTCTTCTTGATTCTTGACCGCATTAGTTTTGAAATCTTTTGTTTTTGCGATATGTTTTTTGGCCCAGATGAGCGCAATATTTTTCTTGATAAAATCCAACATCATTAAGAATTTTCGGTTGTCAAATTTATGAACAATTCTTTATGTATTATTAATTGGGGTACAATCTTTGTCATTCCGTAGGAATCTCAGCAGTCTAGATTCCTACGGAATGACAAAATTTGATTTTATCTTGTCCCGTGTTTTTATGTAGAATCCGCAGCCCGACTTGAGCGGAAATCCTTTTTTGCTTGTACTTAAGTTCAACTTACCGGGAAATCTTGAGCAAAAAAGATTGGGAGCGGAAGGCGGATAAAGCTGCCCGAATAATTATTATTGAAAAGTTTGTGATAAGTGTTTGTGTTTTAGAAAGTAAATATGTACTTTTGCACCTCGAATAATATAAAATTTATAAACAATGTTTGCAATTGTAGAAATAGCAGGGCTTCAATACAAAGTTGAGCAAAACCAGAAGTTGTTTGTGAACCGTTTGAAAGGAGATAAAGGAGCGAAAGTTTCTTTTGATAAAGTTCTTCTTACTGTAAACGGTGCAGTAACTGTTGGTGCCCCGGCTGTAAACGGTATCGCCGTAGAAGTAGAAATTCTTGACCACGTTCAAGCTGACAAAGTAATCGTTTTCAAAAAGAAAAGAAGAAAAGGTTATGCTAAGAAAAATGGTCACAGACAACAATTAACTCAAATCCAGATTGTTTCTATCACTGGTTTTGACGGTGCGAAAAAAGAGGCTAAAAAAGCTGCTCCTAAGAAAGCTGCTAAAGCTGAAGTAACAGAAACCAGCGAAACTGCTGAATAATTTTTAACCCAAAAAGCTTAAAATAAAATGGCACATAAGAAAGGAGTTGGTAGTTCCAAGAACGGTAGAGAATCTCATTCTAAAAGACTAGGTGTTAAGATTTTCGGAGGACAAACTGCAATTGCAGGGAACATCATCATCAGACAAAGAGGTACTCAACACCACCCAGGTGAAAACGTAGGAATGGGTAAAGATCATACTTTACACGCTCTTGTTGACGGTACTGTAGTTTTCAGAAAGAAAGCAAACAATAGATCTTTTGTATCTGTTGAGCCAAACGCATAATTAAAAGCGTTTTATAAAAATAAAAATCCCGACTTTTCAGTTGGGATTTTTTTTTATTTGTACAAAATACTTATTCTAAAGTGATTCTAATTGTTCATCTGTAAACTCCATATTATGGAAAACATTCTGAACGTCATCATCTTCTTCAAACCGCTCTAACATCTTCATATTAGCCTTAAATTGATCTTCTGTCATTCCTTTTGTATTATTCGGAATTCTTTGTAGTTCCGCACTTTTGGCTTCGATTCCAAGTTCATCCAATTTATGCGACAATGAACCAAAATCTTCAAATGCTGTAGTAATCATTACTTCTTCTTCATCTTTTTCTACATCCTCTGCTCCACCATCAATCATTTCCATTTCGAAGTCATCCCAATCCATTTTAACTTGAGCTAAATCTATAGTGAAAATTCCTTTTCTATCAAAGATGAATGCTAATTCTCCATTCTTACCAAGGCTTCCGTCAAACTTGTTAAAAATAGCTCTTACGTTAGCCACGGTTCTCGTAGGATTGTTTGTTGTACATTCTACAAAGAAAGCAACACCTCCTTGTCCATATCCTTCGTAGGTGATTTCTTCATAGTTTTCAGCATCTGCGCCACTTGCTTTTTTAATTGCTCTTTCGACATTGTCTTTTGGCATATTAGCACCTTTTGCATTTTGTATGCATCTTTTAAGAGCAGGATTGGAATCTGGATCAGGACCACCCGCTTTTACCGCCAAAGCGATATCCTTTCCTATTTTTGAAAATGTTTTGGCCATCTTATCCCATCTGGCCATTTTTGAAGCTTTTCTATATTCGAATGCTCTTCCCATTACAGTTTTTATTTTATATTACAAAAGTACTGAAATCTAAAAACAAAAAAAATACCTCCAATAAAATTGGAGGTATTTATATTTAGAAAATTAATTATTTAAAATTATTTTTTCTTTTTAGCTGGAGCTTTTTTCTTAGCTGGAGCTTTTTTCTTAACTTTTACTGGAGTTGGATCATCATAATCTCTCTTTTTAAGAGCATTCCACTGAGCAGCATCTTCGATAGCTGTTACAACAACTTTTCTGTCTACTTGTCTCTCAGCATCTGAAGCTGTAGCAGGAACTGTTGCTTTAGCTTTACCAACACCGATAGATTTAAGAGCGTTTGGATCTACACCTCTAGAGTCTAATGCAGCAACTACAGAAGCAGCTCTTTGTCTAGAAAGTTTTAAGTTATAAGCTTCAGCACCTTTAGCATCTGTTCTACCTTCCAGCAAATAGTTACCACCATCTTTCTTGATCAAGTCAGCAGCAGCATCTAGAGCTCCTTTAGACTCAGCTTTGATTGTAGCTTTGTTGAAGTCGAAGAATACACCTCCGAACAATTTCTCAGCTTCTTCAGCAGTTACTTTTTTAGGTTTAGGACAACCTTGGTATTCTCTTAATCCAGGAACTGTAGGACAAGCATCATCTTTGTCTAATACTCCATCACCATCAGTATCTGGCCAAGGACAACCTTTGTTTTCAGCTGGTCCAGGAACGTCAACACAAGCATCATCTTTGTCTAATACTCCGTCTCCGTCTGTATCTGGCCAAGGACAACCGTTATTTTCTTTTGGACCTGCTACATCTGGACATTGATCGTCTTTATCTGGAACTCCGTCTCCGTCTGTATCAGGACATCCTTGGAATTCTGGTAAACCTGGAATATCTGGACAAGCATCATCCTTATCAGGGATACCATCTTTATCTCTATCTGTATTACCAAATCTGAACAACAATGAAGCAGAAGCTTGCCAGAAGTTAGCAATATTAGACTTATCTACTGGAGTAGTTACATAATCTCCTTGAACACCTAAACCGAAGTTTTTAGTTACCCAGAAATTGATACCTGCACCTGTACTTACAGTAAAGTGGTTTGCTTTTCCAGTCAAATCACCATCTTCGTTATATGCAGGGTAAACACCTCCACCTCTAGGCTTAGAATCAGTTACAGGGAAAGTTACACCACTGTAATCATGTCTCAAATAATTAGCCCCAACTCTTAAATAAGGATCAAACCAAGACTCTTCGTCCCATAAAAGACCCGCTGCTTTGAATTGAACACCAAGACCTGTCATTAAGAAGAATTCTTTATCCATCCCAATTCTCTTGTTATCAACATTCCCAACAGTAGTTTGCCAGTCAAGAACAATACCCTTACTTAGGCTTCTTGCAACAGTTAATTTAGACAATGGTGGAGTAATTGAATACTTAGAAACACCAAATAAGTTTTCTTTGAAATTGTTGAATGAGAACGTATTGCTAAAGTTATTTCTTTGCGCAACGTGATTCACTCCATGAGTACCTACACCAATAACCCACTTATTGGTAGTAGTTTGTGCGAAAACAGTAGAAGCAACAGTAAGTGCTAATGCTGAAATTCCTAATTTTAGATTTTTCATAGAATTAAATGATTAAATAATTGATAATGCAAAATAAATATAATTTTTCTTTATAAACAAAGTTTTTTTAACTTTTCTTTAATAGACGCTGGATGTTTACTTTATTTTCTCTATCCTTTATAGCCTCTCTTTTATCGAAGAGTTTTTTACCTCTGGCTAATGAAATGAGCAACTTCGCTTTCCCATGATTATTGATATACAGCTTCAAAGGTATTATCGTATTGCCAACATCCTTTAACTTTTTTTTAAGTTTTTGCAATTCGTAATGATGCAGTAACAATTTCCGTTCCCTTTTTGTTTTGTGGTTGTAAAAAGTGCCTAATTTGTACTCATCTATCATCATATTAATGACATACAATTCATCATCTATGAACTGACAGAAGCTTTCTGTGATAGATGCCTTAGAAGAACGCAGAGATTTTATTTCGGTTCCTGTTAATACAATACCAGCCTCGTATTCGTCAAGAATTTCATATTCGAAACGGGCACGTTTGTTAAAAATGTTAACCGACTTTTCTATTTTAACTTTCATTAAGTCTAATTTATATAAAATTTAGGACACTTCAGTATCCCAACTTATTTTCGTATTTTTGCACAAATTTACAAAACTATATGTTAACAGTATCTAATATATCTTTACAGTTCGGGAAAAGAGTACTCTTCGACGAAGTTAATATAAAATTTACAAAAGGAAATTGTTACGGTATTATCGGTGCCAATGGTGCCGGAAAATCAACATTTCTTAAAATTCTAAGCGGAAAGCAAGATCCAACTTCAGGGCACGTTTCTCTTGAAAACGGAAAAAGAATGTCTGTTCTTGAGCAGGATCACTTTGCTTATGACAATTTCACAGTTCTTGAAACAATTCTTAGAGGTAATAAAAGACTTTTCGAAATCAAAGAAGAGATGGATGCGCTTTACGCTAAAGAAGATTTCTCTGACGAAGATGGAATCAAAGCTGGAGAACTAGGCGTAATCTATGACGAAATGGGTGGATGGAATTCTGAAGCTGACGCACAAACTTTGCTTTCAAACGTTGGAATCACGGAAGACATGCATTATCAGTTGATGAGCGAGTTGGAGAACAAAGACAAAGTAAGAGTTCTTCTTGCTCAGGCTTTATTTGGTAATCCTGATGTGTTGATTCTAGATGAGCCTACCAACGACTTGGATATTGCAACAATCGCGTGGTTAGAAGATTTCTTGGCAGATTATGAGAACACGGTAATTGTAGTTTCTCACGACCGTCACTTCTTGGATACGGTTTGTACACACATCGGAGATTTGGATTATGCAAAATTAAACCTTTATACAGGTAACTACTCTTTCTGGTACCAAGCTTCTCAACTAGCAACAAGACAAAGAGCTCAGGCTAACAAAAAAGCAGAGGACAAGAAAAAAGAATTACAGGATTTCATCGCGAGATTTAGCTCCAACGTAGCAAAAGCTAAACAAGCAACCGCTCGTAAAAAGATGATTGACAAGTTGAATATTGATGACATCAAACCTTCATCAAGAAGATATCCGGCAATTATCTTTGATGTTGAAAGAGAAGTTGGAGATCAGATTCTAGATGTTAAAGGTCTTGAAAAAACCAAAGACGGCGAATTGTTATTCTCAAACATCGACCTAAATCTTAAAAAAGGCGACAAAGTAGCTGTTCTTTCTAGAAACTCATTAGCAATTACAGAGTTTTTCGAAATACTAGCTGGAAATATCGAAGCTGACAAAGGAAATATTGCTTGGGGCGTTACCACAAACCAATCTCATATGCCTTTGGACAATACAAACTTCTTCCAAGATGATTTGAACTTGGTAGATTGGTTGAGACAATTCACGAAGAACGATGAGGAAAGACACGAGGAATTTATGAGAGGTTTCTTGGGAAGAATGTTATTCTCCGGAGACGAAGCCCTTAAGTCTTGTAAAGTTCTTTCCGGAGGGGAAAAAATGCGTTGTATGTTCAGTAGAATGATGCTTCAGAAAGCGAATGTTCTTTTATTGGATGAGCCAACCAACCACTTAGATTTGGAAAGTATTACAACCTTGAACAACTCTTTGAACAACTTCAAAGGAAACATCTTGTTATCATCTCATGACCACGAATTGTTGGGAACCGTTTGTAACAGAATCATCGAGTTGACACCAAAAGGAATCATCGACAGAGATATGACTTACGACGAATATCTTGGAGACAAAAAAATCAAAGAATTGCAAGAGCAGCTATATTCTTAAAGAATTAATTGGGGCGTCTTTATCCGTCCTCCGCTCCCGCTTTTTTGTCTCGTCTCAAGAGACAAGACAAAAAGAGCTCCGCTCAGGCCGGGACGCGCTTCGCAAAATTGAACATTTGTCAACAAAACAGATTTTCGTCAAAAAAATAAATATTAAAAAGCGTTTCATATCGAAACGCTTTTTTTAATTTTAGAGAAATATACCAACCTTATGAATTCTCTAAAATATCTACTATTATTACTGCTGGTTCCATTCCTGGGAATTTCACAGGCCAAAGATTCTCGTTATCAGCCAAAACCTTACGTTCAGCTAAAACATCTCGAATGGAGCAAAAACGCTACGATTTACGAAGTCAATATTCGGCAATATACCAAAGAAGGAACTTTCAAAGCGTTTGAAAAACATTTACCAAGACTCAAAAAAATGGGTATTGATATTCTTTGGCTGATGCCGATTCATCCCATTGGGGAAGAACACAGAAAAGGAAAACTAGGAAGTTATTATTCAGTCAAAGATTTCAAAGGTGTGAATCCTGATTTTGGAACTTTGCAGGATTTGAAAAACTTAGTTGATAAAATTCACGCAATGGGAATGTACGTCATTATTGATTGGGTTGGGAATCATTCTGCCTGGGACAATCCTCTGGCAAAAGAACATCCAGATTGGTACACGAAATCGAGAGAAGGAAATTTCCAGCCAACACCTTGGTACGACTGGGATGACGTGATCGACTTCGATTATAACAATCCTGACTTCCGAGAATATATGACTGGCGCGCTGAAATATTGGGTAAAAGAAGGCAACATCGACGGTTACCGATGCGATGTTGCCGGTTTCATTCCGGTTGATTTTTGGGAAAATGCCAGAGAAGAATTGGACCAAATCAAGCCTGTCTTTATGCTCGCCGAATGGGAATCTCGCGACCCTTACAGAAAATCATTTGATATGACTTATTCCTGGTCAATTTGGGATAAACTGAAACTGGCGACAACAGGTGGAAAAGGCGCTAATGCTTTGTACGAATATATGGCGCATGATGTGGGAAGTTTCCCTTACGATTCTTACCGAATGCTGTTCACAGATAATCACGATAAAAATTCTTGGGAAGGCAATCAGTTTTCTAATTTCGGGAAAGGATTAGAAACTGCTATGGCACTTTGCGGAACAGCCAACGGAATGCCTTTGGTCTACAGTGGACAGGAAGCTGGACTGAACAGAAGCCTTGAGTTTTTTGAGAAAGATGAAATTGTGTGGAAAGATCACAAATTTTATGGAATGTATCAGAAATTATTTGATTTGAAACATAAGAATCAAGCGCTTTGGAATGGAAAATGGGGTGGGGAAATGATTCGGATAACTAACAATCAGATGAATGATGTTTTGTCTTTTTACAGAGAAAAAAATGATGATGCGGTTTTATCAATTTTCAATTTTTCTGATAAAAGTTTAACAACTTCTGTTGGTACCAAATATTATTATGGACAATACAGAGAATTGTTCACTGGGAAGATTTTTAATATTAATTCTGAGAAAATAGTTCTTAATCTGAAACCTTGGGACTATTTGGTTTTGGTAAAGAATTAATCTGGAACGTAGAATCTTTGCAGCCCGACCTGAGTGGAGCTCATCCGCTGCAGGCGGATAGCGGGAACGGAGGGCGGAAATAGCTGTCCAAATAAAAATCTTAAATGACTAAAATAAAAAAAGCTGCCTTTCGGCAGCTTTTTTTATTTTGTCAACTTTGCAGTTGGTAAAGTAACAGTTCCGGGGTCTTTCCAAAGACCATCTTTCTCTGCTCTTTTCTTGATTGCTTCGGCTCTCTTTCCACTATCAGGATGCGAATTAAACATCTTTTGGAATCCTGATTGTTGGCTTCCTTCTGATAACAAAGCCAATTTTTTGAAAGCGGTGTAAGCTCCTACAACATTGTAACCATTAGACTTCATAAAGTCGTAAGAATAAGTATCAGCTTCCGATTCCTGTTTTTTGCTGTGAGATGCATCCATAATTGCATTCGCCATTTGACCTAATTGGCTGTCATTAAGCGTAGCTACCGTTTTTGAAGATGCTGAAGCCGCATCCAATGCAGCCGCCTTCAAATAAGCAGATTTGATAGCATCTTTAGTATCCTCGTTCTTAACGTGACCAATCTCGTGACCAATGACTGCAAGAAGTTCATCATCTGTCATAATATCCATCAACGAAGAAAATACTCTTACGCTTCCATCTGCACAAGCAAAAGCGTTGATGTCTTTTACTTTGTAAACTTTGTAATTCAAATTAAGTCCGTCTTGGGATTTGTGTTTTGCAAACAGTTTGTTGAGACGAACTGTGTAAGGGTCTTTTGCGCCGGCAACCGGATTATTTTTATCCATCCAATCAACAGATTCTTTGGAAAGTTTGATGGCATCCGCATTGGTAAATGTTAAAGCAGAAACACCTTTTCCTGCTGCTTTTGTGACGTTTCCAAGGTTAAATTGAGCATTCATAAAACCTAATGTTCCCAAAAGGAAAAGAGAGAGAATTGTTTTTTTCATAAAATTGTTTTTGAAATTATTATTTTTTATTAAAAAATGAACATCAAAAATTCAACCAAACCAATAAACGATTTGAATTATTTTATGAAATAAAATATCTTAGAAAGTTAGCCCTATCTAAACAAGACTGTTTTTGTCTGCGTAATTGAGTTTAAAGAAAATAAAAGTCATTATAGAGAATGCCAAAAGCGAACTTCCTCCATAACTAAAAAACGGCAAGGGAATTCCTACAGTTGGAAACAATCCCATAACCATCCCAAGATTAATCACAAAGTGAATCAACAAAATTGAAGCGAAACAATAGCCAAAAACCCGATTAAATATTGATTTCTGATTCTCTGCGAGATAATAAATTCTACCAATGAAGATGGCATAACAAAGAATCAGAATTGTACTTCCTAAGAATCCCCATTCTTCTCCAACGGTGCAGAAGATATAATCAGTTTCCTGTTCGGGAACGAATTTTCCTTGGGTTACAGAACCTTGTTTATAGCCTTTCCCCAACATTCCGCCAGAGCCAATTGCAGTTTTGGAATAAAGCAAATTATATCCGGATGTATCACGAAATTCCCTTTCCCCTTTGTACAAAACTTCGACTCTTTCCTGCTGGTGTTTAGGCAATTTTTCAAAAACAATTGGTGAAACGATTGATAAACCAGCTAATAAAACGATAATACCAATTGCCGGAAGTAGAGAATAAATATTTTTATGCAGCATTGCAACATTGAATGCAACCCAAATTGCACCTAAAATAAGAATGATAACAGTGAAATACCAAAGGTCGATTTTCAATGGGTCATTCAGATAATTGGCAATAAGGAAAACACCTGCAAATAGTGTCCCAACTAAAAATAGCTTCCCAGACAGCCCTTCTCTATATAAAGCTATTACGAAAGCCACAAAAACCAATAATGACCCAACATCCGGTATCATCAAAACGACAACTCCAGGAATTGCAATGATGGCTAAAGACGTAATCAATGAACGTTGATTATTGATATTAAAATCCTGATTGGAAACATAATTTGCTAACATCAAAGAGGTTCCTATTTTCGCAAATTCAACAGGTTGCATTGTGAAGCCTCCAAATTTGTACCAGTTTTTTTGTCCAAGAATTTCTGTTCCGAAAGGAAATAGTCCAATCAAAAGTAAAACACCACCAACATAAATGATGGCTGACATATTCTCAAAGAACTTAGTTCTCATAAAGAAGATAATCAATCCAACGAAGCAAGAGATTCCGAAGAAGATCAATTGTTTTTCTCCCAACTCCGCTTTCACACTATGAATGTTGATAATCGCAAACACACACAGCAGGATATATAATGTCATCCCCAATTTGTCAATACCTTCTGCCCACTTCATTATACTTTGGATTTTAGAGGTTTAACTTTGGAACTATCTTTCTTTAATTTTTTATCTTGAATTGCCTTCAGACTATCTTTAATTTTTTTCAACTGAATAGAATATTTTGGCGGTTCTTTATACCAGCCTTTTCGCTTCATATCGGCAACATACTGTCGTTTATACTCCGGCATAAAACTAGAGGTAATCATTTTCTTGTAGAGATGTTCTCTTTTCAGTTCTCCCGTGATATATTTTTCAGCAATCGTCGTACAAGCTGGACCAGCCCAAGTAGCACCAAATCCTGCGTGTTCCATTACAGCTGCAACCACAATTTTCGGTTTATCAGCGGGAGCAATCAATACAAAAATCGAATTATCTTTCCCTTGCGGAACCTGCGCTGTTCCTGTTTTTGCCAATTGAGTAAAATCTTTGGACATCAAACTTCTTCCCGTTCCTCTCAACATTACCGCTTCCATACCTTGGAGAACAACATTGTAGAAATAAGGATTCTGAACCAAAGTCATATGCTTTTTCTTGAATCTTGGATCTGGATTTGGTTTTCCATCAATAGACTTAACAACGTGAGGTGTATAGTACCAACCCTTGTTTGCAATAGCAGCAACAAAATTGGCCATTTGCATTGGTGTTAAAAGCACATCGCCTTGTCCCATACCATTATATATAGCTCCGGTTGGCATCTCGTCCCAATTTTTATAATCGGTCCGTTTAGAGCCACTCGCTTTATAAATAGATTTCATTCTCTTTTCATAGAATTCTCCGGAAGGTATTCTACCTTTTGCTCCAACAGCCAAATCATTATTAAGGAATTCTCCAACACCAAAACTGTTGATGATCTTTTTCCATTCATCAACACCTTTTGATGGGTTTCCTGGATATTTTTTTATGATTGAGATATAAGCATAAGTGAAATAACAGTTACTAGAAACCTGAATCGACGGAATCAAAGGGTCTGCTCCACCGTGACCTTTGATGCTTTTCCCACGATAGAAAAACCCTCTTCCACAAGGGAAAATGGTTTTATCATCCATCACACCCATTTCCATTGCAGCCAAAGCGGTCAGTAGTTTGAAAGTAGATCCTGGAGGATAAGCCGCCTGAACGGAACGGTCAAACGTAGGTTTGTTTTCGAAAATAGTATCGTTGGCTAATCTATAGAGATTTCTTGATTTGTTTGGTCCGGTGAAAAGATTCGGGTCGATGTCTGGCCCGGTTGCCATTGTCAAGATTTCGCCATTATTTGGGTCAAGGGCTACAACTGCTCCGTGTTTATTAACCAACATTTCCTCCGCCATTCTCTGCAAATCGTAATCAATGGTTAAAGTTAAATCTTTTCCAGTTACAACTTCTTTGTCAAGCTCTCCGTTTTTATAAGAACCAATACTTCTTTGGCGAATATCTTTCTGGATATATTTCATTCCCTTTTCGCCTCGAAGTTCTTTTTCGTAAGCTTTCTCGATTCCACTTTTTCCTACAATATCTCCAGGTAAATAATACAATGAATCTTTCTTAATATCATTATCATTCACCTGATTAGTATAACCCAAAAGATTTCCGGAAGTATTAATTTCATATTGTCTCTGCGGACGCGGAACAATTGAAAACGCCGGATATTTGAAAATCAATTCCTGAATCCTTGCCATATCTTCACGACTTAGATTTTTCATAAAAGTCATTGGTGTCAGCTTAGAATAATATTTCTCTTTCTCAATATTTTTCATCGTTTTGATGAAATCGGTTTTGGAAATATTCAATAATTTACAAAAGCCAAGCGTATCGAAATCAGGTTTAAGAAGTGCTGCAGTGTATGAAATTTCAAATGCTGGTTGATTTCCAACAAGTATTTTTCCATTTCTATCAAAAATAACACCTCTTGGTGGAATTACGTATTCGATTTTAATTGATGTATTAGCCGCATTCAATGCATATCTATCTGTGAATAATTGCAAATACGAAAGCCTTGCAATAAAAATTAATGCAATAATAGAAAGCGCTAGAATGATTCTGAGGTATTGTGATTTCATATGTATTTTTCAATCTTTTCAGAGGACATATGCAACCTCGGTTTCAAAGAGAGTATTTTTTGGTATTGGATAGACATGCTTTCGGTTCAGACTTTTTGCTTGATTTTAAATGCTAATGTATAGGCTAATATAAATACAAACGAGATTATACTGGTTACTATTACATTAAATAAAATTTCAAAAAATCTATCGAATTTAAAAAACTCGATGTACTGTACCAAAAATTGATGGATAAAAATACTGGTGATAATAAAAAAGATGAACTGAGTCCATTGGATACTTTGGAAAGAAAAGAAATCCGTAGTCGTATCCGTTGATGTTCTGAATATGATTGTCCTAAAGTAAGCAATAACTGTCGTCGCAAAAGCATTGATACCCCAAGTTCCCAAAAATGCGTCCACACATAATCCTAATAAAAAGCTCAATCCTAAAAACTGAAATTGATTTCGAAAAAACGGATAGAACATTACAAACACCGGGTAAAGCACAGGAATATATTGCCCAAACAAAGCAATCCTGTTCAGGATGAAAACCTGAAAAGCTGTAAGTATTGCTATTAAAAGCAAATCTGATGCAATGTTTCTACTGACCATCTTTTTTAATTTGAGCCTTTAATGTATCATCTATTTTCTGAACCTCCGATTTTTTAAGATTTCTTACAACATAAACCGTACTCAGTTTTCCGATTTTCTCGCTAAGTTCTACAGAAACGTCCCAGAATCCTGTCTTGCTGTCAACCTGATAACCGGCAACTGTTCCCACCAAAATCCCTGCAGGAAAGATTGAAGATTTTCCGTCTGTTACAACCGTATCTCCAACTTTTAGCGGAACATATTTCGGGATATCAGAAAGCGTCATCGTTCTGGTATCATCTCCTTTCCAGGAAAGTGTCCCGAAATATCCTGACTTTTTAAGCGATGCGCTGATTTTGATTTTATTGGTACTCAAAACAGATTGAACCAAAGAATAATTATCTGTTGTATTGATAACGATTCCGGCAATTCCTCGAGGCGCAATAACACCCATTTTAGAACTTACGCCTTGCAGACGCCCTCTGTTAATTGTGAAATAATTATCTTTTCTGTTTATAGTATTGTAAACAACTTCGCCGTCAACAAAAGTATAAATCTGTCCGCCTCCGATTGTATCATAAACTCTTCGGAAAACAGGTTTATCTAACTTTTCTTTTCCGTAAAGTTCTTTCATCAAAGCTTTATTCTGAACAACAAGGTCTTCATTGATTTGTTTTAATTTCAAGTAAGAAGTTCCCTCATCGATATAACCGGAAACCCAAGAATTGAAAGCCGCCGTTTTTGCTGCCAGGAAACTTTGCTGCATAGCGTTTTTGCTAAATATCAGTACAATTGCAACCAATTGCAGGAATATGAAGAACACAAATAATGCATTCTTGGAAAAAAATCTCAGCAAAGCACCCATCTAAAAAAAGACCTCGAAAAAATTATTATTTGATAAGGAAATTGAATTTATCCATATTTTTAAGAGCAATCCCTGTTCCTCTTACAACCGCTCTCAATGGGTCTTCTGCCACGAAAACAGGAAGTCCGGTTTTTCTGTGAAGTCTGTCTGCCAAACCTCTCAAAAGAGCGCCACCACCAGCAAGATAAATTCCGGTTTTGTAGATATCCGCTGCCAATTCAGGAGGAGTTAAAGATAAAGTTTCCATAACTGCATCCTCGATTCTGATGATTGATTTATCAAGCGCTTTGGCAATTTCTTTATAATTGACCATAATCTCTTTTGGTTTCCCAGTAATCAAATCTCTACCTTGTACAGGTATATCATCAATTGGAACATCCAGCTCTTCAACAGCCGACCCAACTTCCAATTTGATTCTTTCAGCCGTTCTTTCTCCGATATATAAATTATGGTGCGTTCTTAAGTAATAAGCAATATCATTGGTGAAAACATCACCAGCAATTTTCACAGATTTATCACAAACAATTCCACCAAGTGCCACTACAGCAATTTCTGTTGTACCTCCACCTATATCGATAATCATATTACCTTCTGGTTTTTGAACATCAATCCCAACTCCTATTGCAGCTGCCATTGGTTCATAAATCAAACGAACTTCTTTTGCATTCACTTTTTGAGCAGAATCTCTTACCGCTCTTTTCTCAACTTCAGTAATACCTGAAGGAATACAAATCACGATTCTAAGTGCTGGTTGGAAAAGCTTTCCTTTGATGCCCGGAATTTGTTTGATAAATTCCTTAATCATATGTTCTGAAGCGTGGAAATCTGCAATAACCCCATCCTTCAAAGGACGAACCGTCTTGATATCCTCGTGAGTCTTCCCTTGCATATGTTTTGCTTGCTCCCCAACGGCAATCGGCTTACCAGAAGAACGCTCTATCGCAACGATAGAAGGCTGATCCACAACGATTTTGTTATTGTGAATAATAAGCGTGTTCGCAGTCCCTAAGTCAATCGCAATTTCTTGCGTAAACATATCCAATATACCCATTTTGTTCAGTCATTATTAAGTTTACAAAGATATAAATTTAGACTTATTCTCTGTCCTGATTTCAAAATAATTTGGTTAAAATTTCCTTAAAATTTCAAGAATTTTTCACCACCCATAAATCTGAATTCCAATTAGAAATCAAAAATTATTACTCTTATAAAAATTCTATTAAAACATTGTTGTTCTTCTATGTTTTTGAACAGAGTTTATAGATTTTATCAATTTTCGAAAATGATATTCAGAAAGAGTCTTTGTTTTAAAAATCGTAATTTTGCAAACTGAAAATGAGTCCAAAACATAAATTTCATCAAACATCAGATTTTGCAGTTCTAAGCATCAGTTATGAAAAAGCTGATGCAGAAATCCGTGGAAAATTTGCTTTTTTTGATGACCACATAAAATCTTTTGCCAACAAAATCCACGAGGAGGATTTGGGCGATGCATTTGTGGTTTCCACTTGCAACAGAACCGAAATCTATTCTACGACCAAAAATTATCTTCACATTGCAGAATTGTATTGTAATACTGTTGGCGTTCAGCTTTCAGACTTTTTGAAATATGTGAATGTTATTCAGCGCGAAGATGCTTTATTTCATCTTTTCCGGGTTGCAGCAGGTTTGGAAAGTCAGATTATCGGCGATTTCGAGATTGTTTCTCAAATCAAGAACGCCTATCATCGATTCAAAAAGTACAAAGATTTTTCTAATCCATATCTAGAACGCGCGATTAATTCATCGATTCAAATTTCAAAAAGAATCAAAAACGAAACTGGAATCAGTACTGGTTCTGCTTCGGTTTCTTATGCCGCGGTTCATTATATTTTGAACAACACCAGACATCTCCACGAGAAAAACATCTTGCTTCTTGGTGTTGGAGAAATTGGACAAAACACGATTGAAAACCTCGTGAAGCACGTTTATCAGCCAAAAATCAAAATCGCGAACCGTTCTTTTGAAAAAGCTGAGAAAATTGCTGATAAATATAAAATTCCACAAATCGATTTCAATCTTTTTCCTGAAGAATTGAAACAAACTGATGTTCTGATTGTCGCAACCGGTGCTCAGAAATATATTATTGATGAGTCTAATTTCCCAAAAGATAAAGAAATGCTGGTCATCGATTTATCAATTCCGAATAACGTTCAGAAGGAAGTGGGAAATTGGGAAAATGTGACTTTTATAGACGTTGATCAACTGTCGCAAACCATCAAAGCAACGATGGAACAACGCAAAAAAGAAATCCCGAAAGCAGAAGGAATCATCAAAGAAATGGCGAAGGAATTTGTGGATTGGGAAAAGAAAAGAAAACTGGCTCCGAATATCAATCAGTTCAAAAATTCTTTGAAACAGATTGAGGAAAATGAGATGCATAACATCCATAAGAAATTCCATTATGCAAAAATCGAGGATATGGTTTTATCTAACAATTTAGTACAGAAAATCACAAACCGATTTGCAAAATATATTCTGGAAAACCCTTCCCGCGCAGACGAAATCACGAAAATGATGGAAGATATTCTGGACATCCATAAACAAGAATCCGATGACGACAATAAAAATAGGAACGAGAAATAGTCCGCTTGCACTTTGGCAGGCTCACGAAGTTGAATCGAAACTACAGAATCTGGGTTTCCAAACCGAGATTGTTCCTATCCTAAGTTCTGGCGACAAAAATCTGGACCAACCGCTTTATGCCTTGGGGATCACAGGCGTTTTTACTAAAGATTTGGACATCGCTTTATTGAATGATGAAATTGATATCGCCGTTCATTCTTTGAAAGATGTTCCGACGCAATTGCCGAATAACATTCAGATTTCTGCCGTTTTGGAAAGAGATTTCCCAGAAGATGTTCTGGTTAGAAATAACGATGCCGAACCTTTAGATTTGGAAATTTTGAAAATCGCCACAAGCAGTTTGAGAAGACGTGCTTTTTGGTTGAAACAATTCCCAGAAACCGAATTTACCGACATCCGCGGAAACGTTCAAACCCGTTTGAAAAAACTGGATGATGGCGTTGCCGATGCGACTTTATTTTCTCTTGCAGGAATCAAAAGAATGAATATTGATGTTCATTACGAGCAAATTCCGTTTATGTTGCAAGCGCCTTCACAAGGTGTTGTTGCGATTGCCAGCAAAATCGATAATCCAGAATTGAACGATATTTTAAAATCGATTTCTCACCAGGAAACTGAAATTTGTGTTAATATAGAAAGAGAGTTTCTGAAAACTCTTGAAGGCGGTTGCACAGCTCCAATTGGCGCAAAAGCTGAGATGGTTGATGGACAAATTAGATTCCTTGGAAGACTTTGTTCGCTTGACGGAAAAAACTGCATCGAAACCGACGAAATTTTTGAGTGGAATAATTCTGAAAACTACGGAGAAAAAATCGCATTGAAAGTTTTGGAAAACGGCGGGAAAGAATTGATGGAAGAAATTAAAAAATCTCTGTAATTTAACCACAAAGAAACAAAGGATTTCACAAAGCGCACAATTAACAAGCCTTGTGTTCTTCGTGAAAAAAATTTTGTGAACCTTGTGTTAAAATCCTCAATATGAAAATCCTTTTTACAAAATCACTGGACAAAGAAAAGGTTTCCGAGAAATTGGGAACGGAATTTTTGGTTGATTTCGTTGAGGTTATTAATACAGAATTTATAAAAACTAAACCTTTCGGTTTAAAAAACAATTCCTTAATTTTCACGAGTGTGAATGGCGTAAAAGCTTTTTTTGAAAATGGATTTTCTGCCAACGAAAATTTTGCGGAACCGAAAAATTACAATAAAATTTATGTGGTAGGTTCGCAGACGAAAAAGGAACTGAGGAAACATAATTTTGGGACTTTTAAACTTTGTAGGAATGCCCACGAACTTTCGCAGTTTATTGTTGAGAACTCAGCGAACGAAAAGTTTTTGCATTTCTGCGGAAATATTGCACTTGATATCTTGGATGAGAAATTGCCATTGCAAAATATTTCCTACAAAAAAATCCCTGTTTATAAGACAAAACTACTCTATCCGAAAATCGATGAGAAATATCAGGTGATAGTTTTTTTCAGTCCGAGTGGAGTTCGTAGTTTTGCTAAGTTTAATAATTTTGACGATGTCAGGATTTTTTCGATTGGAAAAACAACAACTTCGGAAATTGAAAAACTAACTGATAATAAAATAATTACAAGCTCGAAAAATACTTTAGCGGATTTGTTGAATTTGATTAAAAGTGAAGCTAATTTTTAGCTCGCAGATTATTCAGATTTAGCAAATTTTTAAGTTGTCGCATTTTTTGCAATATCTCAAATTAATGAAAATTGAAACGTTGCAAAATGCAGTAGTTGAAAATATTTGAAAATAAAAATGATTAAAAACGACCTATATTTAAAAGCACTTCGCGGGGAAACCGTAGAAAGACCGCCAGTTTGGATGATGAGACAAGCCGGAAGATACCTGCCGGAATTCATCGCTTTGCGCGACAAATACGACTTTTTTACAAGATGTCAAACGCCGGAATTGGCTTCGGAAATCACGGTGCAGCCGATTAGAAGATTTCCTTTGGACGCGGCGATTTTGTTCTCTGATATTTTGGTAGTTCCGCAAGCAATGGGAATCGATTTCAAAATGAAAGAGTCTGTTGGACCTTGGCTGGATGAGCCTATCAGAACTGCTGAACAAGTTGAGAACGTAATTGTTCCAGACGTAAACGACACGTTAGGTTACGTTTTTGATGCGATAGAAATGACTTTAGAAAAGTTGGACAATGAGATTCCGTTGATTGGTTTTGCCGGTTCGCCTTGGACGATTTTCTGTTATTGCATCGAAGGTAGAGGTTCTAAGGATTTCAATATTGCGAAATCGTTTTGTTTTCTACAGCCAGAAGCAGCGCACAAATTATTACAAAAAATCACAGATACAACAATTGCTTACTTAAAAAGAAAAGTAGAAAAAGGTGTTTCCGCAGTTCAAGTTTTCGATTCTTGGGGCGGAATGCTTTCTCCAGCCGATTATCAGGAATTTTCTTGGCAGTATATTAATCAGATTGTTGAAGCGCTTGCACCATTGACGCACGTTGTAGTTTTCGGAAAAGGTTGTTGGTTTGCATTAGACGAAATGACAAAATCTAAAGCTTCTGCAGTTGGGGTGGACTGGACAATTACGCCGGAATTAGCCAGACAATTCACGAATAATGCCGTGACTTTGCAAGGGAATTTTGACCCTTCAAGATTGCATTCTAAGCCAGAAACGATTAGAAAAATGGTTCACGAAATGATTAACCGTTTTGGGAAAGACAAATACATCGTCAACCTCGGACACGGGATTTTACCCAATATTCCAGTAGAAAACGCCGAAGCTTTTATCAAAGCCGTGGTGGAATGGAAACCATAAACAATTTAAAAAGGAGCAAAATAATTTGCTCCTTTTTTATTCTAATTGTCCGGGCGCCGGTTGTGCTTGCGGTTTTGTTGTTTCGTCTGTAACACCATCTCTGCGTGGGACTGCTGGTTGAGCCACTTTTTCATCTGCCTCTTTTTGTCTTTGCTCAATATTTGCGGTGTCTACCATTTTTGGAGTGTTACTTTTTTGAGTAGACTTTGTTGATTTGAGCACGGTCGTCTTTGTGGATGATTTAGTTTCTAATTTTTTTGTTGTCTGAGCGGTCATCAAGACTGTTCCAAAAGTAAGAAAAGTGGCTGTGATTAATATCTTTTTCATAATAATTTATTTTTGTCTTAATTACATTAACCCAAATATCAAACCAAATTTTATAAAAAATAAAAAACCAGAGCAATTATACTCTGGTCATTTTTAAGTTTAAAATCCTATCTTGTTGGATTCGGATTTGTTGGGCTTGTTGGTCCTAACGGTTGTTGAAGATTAGTAGAATTGTTTGGATTCGTTGTGTTTGGATTCTGCAAAGTTCCGTTATTTGGTAACGTATTGTTCGGGGTTTGCATTGTTCCATTATCCGGCAAAGTCTGATTTTGTCTCAGTCTATCCGGATTGCTCTGCATTTTTTGTTTATTATTAATTGTTGCAGTGTCAACAGTCCTGTTCATTCCGTTGGGCTGAACAGTTTCAGGAGTTTTCTGATTCATTTTGTCAATCTTTTTCTCCTTGCTCGTTTTATTAGTTCTTGAGGTGTCTTGTGGCGGTGTTACCTGTGCGGTAACGAACATTGCTCCGAAAATCATCAGACCGCCTGCTATTAACTTTTTCATAATACTTTTATTTAGTGTTGATTATCAAGACTAAACATTAAACCAATATTATGTTAAATTCGGAAATTATAAGATTTTTGGGAAAACTTTAGGATAAGCTATTTTTCCAAAACTTGTCTCATTTTCTCCACAAAGACATAAGTTGCAGGACAAATTAAGGTATTCTTGATTGTGAGATTATTAATCTGATAAATCTTCTTCCGGTCTGTGTGAGGATATTCTCTACAAGCTTTTGGGCGAACATCATAAATTGAACAAGTGTTGTCATCATTCAGGAAAAAACAAGGTAAGTTTTGAAGAACTTTATCATTGTCTTCATCTACTCTCAGAAATTTGGACTCAAAATCGGATTGTTTCATCCGCAGATGTTTGGAAATTCTCTCAATATCTTTCTCTGTGTAAAGCGGACCGGTTGTTTTACAACAATTCGCACAGCTGAGACAATCGATTTCATCAAAAGTTTCTTCGTGCTTTTCCAAAACCAAATAGTCCAGATTTTTTGGTGGTTTCTTTTTGAGTCCGTCCAGAAATTTTCTGTGTTCTTTTTGTTTGAGTTGAGCTTGCTGTTTATAGAAATCGAGGTTCATAATTAAGAAATGTTTGGTAATGGTGCAGGAAAATTACTATTAATCAAATCCAAATTAAGAACGGTAAATCTATTGGTTTCATCTGGCGCATACATTTTTTCGAACTTGGCGCCGTAAATAATTTCGTCTGAGGTGTAACTCGTTCTCTGAACCACATCGCTGGAAAATATACTATCAAAAGCCTTCACGTGAACGATAATTTCTATATCCGTATTTTTCAGATCATCCGCATTTAATCCATAAAACGGAGATTCTTCATCTATATAATGTACGATGGTCCAATTCAGAATCAAAGATGTAATTTTCGTCACTTCGAGTTTCAGATTGTAGAATGAACTTTTAGTCTGTCCATTTTCTGTGATTTCGAAGGAAGTTAAAACCGTAATACTAGCATCCGTAAGCGAAGTATTTTTGAATGGCGCCATCCGGAACATCAATCCCGTTTTGTCTTTGTGAGGTGATATCAGGGCGACATCACTAAATTGCAAAAAAGCTCTTGGACGCGAAAAACGGCCGTAAAAAAGACCCGTCGCAATGGCAAATGCCAACAATCCCAAGAAAGCTTCAAAGGTCGCCACCAAACTAGCCAGAAAACCGACAGGTGCAATCCGTCCGTACCCAACCGTGGTAAAAGTTTGGGAACTGAAAAAGAACACATCCGTAAACTCGTTTTGGAAATTGCTTTTGTCAATACCAGTCAGGTGTTCGATCCCAATTGAATAATAAATCAGGGCAAAGATAAAATTGACAACAATATAGCTCCCGATCAACAATCCAATAAACTGCCATCTTTTCAGGTTCAGCATCGTGTGATACCAGCTGTAACGATTCAGGATATTGATGCCTTTCTTCTTGATATTCGGATAACCGTCTTTGTTGATAAATCTGCCTGAAAAATTATCTCCAAAACCGGTGTCTTTGGTTGAATTTAATCTGGAAAAACTGAATTTTGACATAAGTGCAAAATTACATTTTAATTTGTTTTAATTTTGAAAAATGAAAGATATTCAGACACGCGCCGATGTAGAATTTTTGATTAACAAATTCTATGACCAAGTTATAAAAGATGATTTAATCGGATTTTTTTTCACAGATATCGCAAAAATTGACCTCAGCAAACATCTTCCGAAAATGTATAATTTCTGGGAAAGTATTCTTTTAGGAAATCCTGTTTATGAAGGTCATCCAATGGCGAAACACTTTCCAATCAATGAAGTTTCGGCTTTGGAAGAAAAACATTTTAATCGTTGGTTACAGATTTGGGAGAAAACGGTTCACGATAATTTTGAAGGCGAAAATGCTGAAAACGCCATCGCAAGAGCTCTGAATATCGCCAGAATTATGAGTTTCAAAATGTCGAATGCTAGGAATTAATATTTTAAATGCAAAGCCCGCAAAGTTTTTTTTGACTACTCTATGTTTTTTAAGATTCACAAAGGCGTAAAACTTATCAAAGAAAACACTCTTCTAAACGTTGAATCACACGCAGCCCGACTTGAGCGGAAATCCTTTTTTGCGTGTACAAAAGTTATATTGAACCTGAAATTGTCTGCAAAAAAGATTGGGAGCGGAAGGCGGATTAAGCTGCCCCAATAATTTCAAAAATTCAGATGATGTAGCTGGCAATCTATCCAATCCGTCAACATATGAAAGAGCAAACCAACGCCAATAATTCTTGGAATACCTCTAAAAAACAATAACAGAAAATAGACACCCATCGCCCAATAGGTGTGAAACGGATGAAAATTGATACTGCATCTGTCTGGTGCAAAAATCGGTGTGCTGAGCAAATGGTCAGCATCTACGAGCATTGTCCCAAGCATTATGAAATAAGCTTTTTTCCAGTCTTTCCTAAAAAAGATGTAAGCCAACACAATGGGAAAACCAAAATGCAGAAAATAATGGATGATTGTTTTTAATGATAAAATTTCTGAAACATTCATCTTATTGGCTTAATATAAATGGTAATTTATCTTTTTTTAATTGCAGTTTCAGGTAATAATAATCTGCCTTGTTGCCATAAAAAAGGTAATTTACTTTTGAAATCGATTTTTTGTCGGAGGGCGAAAGTACTTTTAGTAAATCAACGAATAATAAATTATTTTTAAGCAATATAAAACTGCCTGATGGCGATTCTCCAAAATTTATATTTTTCCGAGTGGATTGAATCGAAATCTCAAAGGAATTTTTTTTGATTTCATTAGGTTGAAATGGAATTGCTGTGAACTGATTTTCTGCATTAATCCATTTCTTATCTTGAAAGTAAGACCAAAGTTTCTCAACATCCGAACTTTGTACATTAATCGTATAATTAGGTTGTACCAACTTCTGATAGCTGACTTTTTCTACCTCGTTGAAATTATCATCATAAGCATAACTCACAATCTTGTCATTAACAGATTCAAATTCTGAAATCGCACTAACGGAATTGATGTCAATCGAATCAATCAGATTTTCATTAAATAATTTTGAGACGATTTTAGCATTTTTAGAATCTAATTTCAATTTTAGAAACTGTGTTTTCTTTTCCAAATCCGAGATTTGTGATGAGAAAATATCCTGAACAGTTTTGGTTTTGATTTCGATATTATCGTCATTCAGATAGACTGCAAACTTGTGAATTTTAGATTTTGCAAAATAAGACACGCTCGCAACCGAATTATTAATTAGCTCATCAGCGTATAAACCTTTGGTTTTAGAATTAAGAATCAAGTTTGATTTTTCCTCGAACGAAGAATTTGAAAAGCCGATAACACATTTCGAAGCTTCAATTTTGACAGAGAATCTATCTTTTTTATAAATATTATTTTCTGCTATTTTGAAACCTTTTCCCTTTAAAAATTCAAGAAAATTGTCTTTATTCTTAATTTCAAAAATGCTGTACCATTGCGAAAAATTGGTGTTTTCTAAATGAAAAATCTGGATATAATCCGGAATTATCAATCCATTATTTTTAGAGATTATTGTTGAACCTCCGAACCAGACAGACGGATGTTTTAGTGCCGAGAAAAAATATTGCTCTTTTAATTTTTTGACATCAATCAAAACTACAGCATCTGCATCTTTGGGAACTAATTGTAAATCCTTGTCCTTGAGAGACCAGAAAAAATAGCCAACGATTGTCAACACAAAAACAATCAGAATAAAGACCAAGATTTTCTTCATTTATAATTCCGTTGATGTTTTTGGTTCCGTCAGCTTAATGATATCGTTGCAAAAATCAAAGAAATACATTAAACTATTGTCCGAAGAATTAGGCGTTGTGTAATTGATCTCTGTCTCGATACTTTCTTTTTTCGGTTCCGATTTAAAATCGAAATCGCCCATATTTTTCCTGAAAAGATCCAAACTTTTTTTATCCGATCCGGTTTTAAATTCCTGCTCCAAACCATTTAAAAACCTTCTCATATCAAGTTTTCCATACACAGGAAATTTAGATGCATCTTTTGTAAATTTCTCAGTTGTCGAAGATTGTTTTTTAGCAAGTAGATTGCTTGGAGAAGTCGCCAAATAAACGATTCCGTCTTTTACGGTAAAACAAAGCTGATCGATATAGGTATTATTTTTCGCATCATTTTTGAAGAAATAAACATCGCCATTTTTCACAAATTTTTTCGCTAACTCCTTGCTGGTCGACAAAAAATTGAAAACTCTTTTCCAATAATTCTCGTTATCCGTCGCAAAAGCAAAAGTGAAATCCGGAACTACAACATCCTTCATTTTTTTGACTTCTTTGCTGTTGTAGTTTTCATCATATTCGTAATCTGTGTATTCAACTTTTTTGGTATTGAGTTCATTCAGAACAAAGATTCCGTTGCCTGGCGCAATTTTAGAAATCGCTTCTTCATCCAACACAATTTTTACAGTTTCTAATACGAGTTCTAGTTCTTTTTGATATTTGGAATTATCATCAGAATTATTCTCAAAGAAACTGTACATCAAGTCAAAATACTTGTATCCATCGATGTTAATTGCATAGTAACCAATACTTTTATCATTGATTAAAGCTGTCAGTTTTTTATTCTTTTTACCTTTGTAAACCGCAGCCATATTTTTCTGAATGTCCGGATTTTTATGCTGGTAATTGCTGACTAACCTCACTTTATTCTTTTCAAAATAAAGATTGTAGAATGTATTAGAATTATAAAAATTATCGATTAAACCGCCCAATTTATAAGCGCTCATCATCTTACTGTAAAGCCCATTTTGGAAAATCTCACCATAACTCACAAAAGCAAAAACATCGGACTTCACATCCTGAAAAGCTACCAATTTTTTAGGAACTACAATTTCTGTCCCCGCATCAAAATATTTATCAAAATCAATCTCAGCCAAGGATTTTAGAATCTTAAAATCTGCAGCTTTTATCGAGTCCATTTCTTTTTGATAAGCCAATTCCTCTGCTTCCTCATTATACTCTTCCGTAGGTTTTGCAGATGCAACTTCTTCCGAATCTAAGTTTTCCGTAGTTTTTTGTTCAGGATATTTGTGGTGTTTTTCCAGGTATTTGATATCTTTCTGGAGACGCACAATTTCCTGTTGATGTTCTTTGATATCTTGTTTCTGATATTTGATTTCGTCCTTTAGATATTTGATTTCTTCTTTGTAATCAAATGGTTTTTCTGGCTCATAATAAGTTGAATCAACAGCAGCGATAGAATCTGTAGCTACAGCCGCAGAATCTATTACAACAACGGAACTATCTTGGTCATTCCACAAGACTTGTGGGAATTTTTTGGTGTAAGTTATGAGGCTCATCACCGCTTTTTTATCATTCCATGCAACAAAAGATTCATTGTTAAGATGGACATAAGAATATTTGTCTTTCTTGGTTACTTCCAATTCTTTTTTGGCAGAAGTATTCAGGAAATTCAAGAATTTTTTGGAATCTTTTAAAATCAAATGTGCCGTGTAAGTTTTTACAGTATCATTGAAAACAGCATAATGGTATTGCTTAGCATCGTTTTCTATACCAATATCAGAAAAGTCTTTCCAGCTTGGTTTTTCAGCACTATTTTTATTTAAATCTTGTAAAATTGGATTGAGTTTCTGCCAGTCAACTTTGCCATTCAACTGTTTTCCATTGACTTCCATATAAAACAAAACATTGTCCGGAACCTGAATTCTGCTTTGCGAAATAGCAAAACTGAAACAGAATAATAAAAATAGGAATAGAACTTTCTGTAAAATTGATTTCATAGTTTGTTGTTTTTATTGCAGTGTAATATTATTTTGAACTTGTTTTTTCTGAAGGATAAAATCTAAAATTGTTCCATCCAATTTCATCGCTTTTTTGCTGGGCGAGATTTTATATTCAGAATTGGTTTGAGATTTTATCAGATTTTCGAATTGTAAAATCGAGGTATAAGTCGCATTATTAAATACTTCTTTATCTGCAGAACTCATTTTATCATATTCGGTTTTGAAACTGGAAATTTTATTTCTTACCAATATTTTCTCCGATAAATTATTTTTATAAAGCTGAGTCGGAACAATTTTTCCAATAACATTTTTCGATTTCAACAATTCCAAACCAGCATTGATATTTTCAATTTTCTTGAAATTACAACTCAGTTTAATAATATAATTTTCTGCATCGAAAGACGTTTTTACATTGCTGATTCCCGCAACGGTTTTGAAAATTGCAGAAGCGTCATTCAGTTTTTTATCAATTTCGGATTTCTTGGGAACTTTTTTACCGTTGATGGTTTCCATTTTGGAGATAGATTGCAGACGTGTCTTGCTTTTGCTGGCATTCAGAATTACAGAATATTCTCCGCTTCCATCGGCTTTCAAACTAATTTTATCGATGATATCAAAGCAACTTGTCAAGCTGAGAAAAACAAAGAAAATAAAACTATATTTTAAAATAACTTTCACAGTATAGATATTTAGTAAACTAATTTTTATGAATAAATTCGGGAAATGTTGATTCTCAAATTCTACCTTTCAAGTAATCTTGCCGAAGTTCTTCATCCAATTTCTCAATGGCATAACGGAGACAAGTTCTTGGCATTTCTTTATAATGAAGATCGAGGAAGTTCAACAATTCGGATTCGTTCATTTTTCCCATTTCGCGGAGAAGCCAGCCGTTGGCTTTGTGCATCAAATCGTGTGGATGTTTCAAATTTTTCAAGGCAAATGTTTTCGTCAGTTCGAATTCTCTTTTCTTAATGTGAAACATTGTTCCTACAATTGCCATTCGTTTTTCCCACATATCATCAGAATCTGACAGTTTTTCAAGGATTTTAGAATCTTGATTTTCAAAACAATAGCGACCTAAAATTTTATAACACGACGTATCAACCAAATCCCAGTTATTGATGTGTTTTGTATGTTTCAGATAAAAATCAATGATTTCTTTTTGTTGAATTTTATCTTTTGTTCTCTCGAATTTGTAAACCAACATCAACAAAGCTGTCAAACGATGTTCGTGAATTTTTGAAGACAATAATTCACTTAATTCTTCAAGAGATATTTTATTATAAAATTCTTTCGCAATGCTTCTTTGGTCTGGAACTGTAACGCCAATAAATATATCGCCTTCGCCATATTCGCCTTTTCCCGTTTTGAAAAATCTGGGAAAGAATTCTGCTTTTTCGGGAATAGCAAGAATCTGGAGAGCTTGTTTTATATCGTCTAATATTTCCATCAAAATCCGCCAACCAATTTTATATAAATTTTAGAATCTCCAACCGAATAAGTTGTTAATATGTTTCCATCTGCCAAATCTGTCATTTCTTGCTTAAAGTCAGAAGGTCTTGAGGCTCTTGGCAAACTTGAGATTTTACTTATCATATCTCCAGCACGTATAACACATATTGGAGAATCTTCTGATTTTCCTGTGCCACTATTTTCTATAGTTTGGTCTATTAAATCATTTTGTAAATAATATAAATTGCTCTTTTCTTTATTACCTAAAGCTTTATAAATATAAGATAATTCTAAAGCAATACCTTTTAACAATGGATTCTTATTATATTTTGTCTGAGCATCTTCAACAATTTTCAAGGCTTTATTTTTTGACATTCCTAATTTTGCCGACTTCCAAATCTTCTCATAATCCTGATTATAATCTCGCATTTGATATTCAGACTCTATAAACCGGCTTCCGTAATACATTTGATTCAATTCTTGCTGAGTCAGTTTAGCAGGTTCCATTTTGAAGATTTCTAAATAATCGTAATAATAAATTTTAGGGTTTTCTAAAACTTTATTTTTAATTTCTTCAGTATTGATTTGACAAAAAGCAGATACATAAAGAAGTAAACTAAAGAAAACTATTATTTGTTTCATCATTAAATGGAAATTTTAATATTTTTTCAAATTTAATTGATTCTGAAATTCTTCCAAATATTTTGCAAGATGAAAACCATCCATCAAACCGTGATGCGCTTCCACAGAAATCGGCAACATTTTCCGTCCATTCTTTTCAGAGAATTTTCCAAAGACAATTTTAGGAATTGATTCTTTTGGGTCAAAATCTGTCGGATGAAGCAAACCTGTAAAATTGGTCCAAGGCATTGTCGAATGTCGAATATGATTTGGTGGCAATTCCTCATTTCTGATTCTTAAACCTGTGGAGTTTTGAACCTCATCAATTTCTTCCTGTAAATTTTGATTAAATATTTGAAAGTCATTAGAATATTTGAAGTAAGAAAAACCAAACGTCCCGTCATTTCTGGCAATCGTAGAACCAACGTGTACAATGTCGAACGCCATAACTTCATCATTGACAATTCGATAGCCAAATTCTTCTACCGAATTAATAGCCTTCATCGATTTATGAAGATAATGAGCGAAGAAAGATTCGTTATTTTCTTTAGCAAATTGATAAGTTTCTGTACAATCAACTTCGGTCACGATTCCAAAATAAGGACTTTTCATTCCGGAAAAAAATTCAAAATGTTCTTTTCTCTTCCAATTTTCAACATCAATAATTTTCATTTCTAAATTTAGATTAATGAATTTCTTCTTCTAGTATTTTTTCTTCTGTAGCAATTTTCTTAGGATTCGCGACTTTTGCAATTGTCAATCCCTGAACTATAATTGAAAACACAACTACACAATAAGTGATGCTGATGATAATCTGGCTGTACTCATTAATCGGAATTGATAAAGCCAAAGCGATAGAAACACCGCCTCGGATTCCTCCCCAAACCAAAACTTTCACAGTTTGCGGACTGAATCGGTATTTGAAAGCCATAAACTTTGTCGGAACAAAAATCGCCACCCAACGTGCCAACAAAACGATTAAAATACAAATCCCGCCCGCTACTAAATATTCATTTAAGTCTTTGATCAACAGCAATTCAAAACCGATAAACAGGAATAGAACTGCGTTCATTATTTCGTCAATCAATTCCCAGAATTTTATCAAATAATCCTGTGTTTCAGATTTCATTTTGAAGCTTTCACTGAAATTCCCCATAAATAAACCGGCAGCAACCATTGCCAAAGGTGCAGAAATATGCATCTCGTGAGCAATCAAATAACCGCCCATAACTACTGATAATGTGATGAGTACAGAAATAATATAATCATCCACAACACGCATTGCCCGAGAAGCCGAATATCCGAGAAGAACTCCTAAAAGTAAACCTCCACCCGCTTCACGAAGCAAAAGTAAACCAATGTTTTCAACATTCAGATCGATTTCTTTTCCAATGGCAATTTGCAAAACAACTGTAAAAACAACAACCGCCATACCGTCATTAAACAAAGATTCTCCGGCAACCTTGGTCTCCAAAGATTTTGAAACTTTTGCTTGCTTCAAAATACTTAGAACCGCAACCGGGTCGGTTGGAGAAATCAGTGCGCCGAAAACGATACAATAAATCAACGGCATCTGAACACCTACCAAAGGCAAAAGATAGTAAACACCAAAACCAACTGCAAACGTAGAAATGATAACTCCGACAGTTGAAAAAATCACGACCGGCCCAAATTGCTCTTTCAAATCTTTGATATTGATATGAATTCCTCCCGCAAAAAGCAGAAAATTAAGCATCGCACCCATCAGAACTTCTGTAAAATCAAAGCCGTGTACTAATGCGGTTAAATGCGAAGTTGTCTTTGGTAAAAAATTATCGCCCGATGCAACCAAGGTTACAGAAACGATAATTGCGATTACCATTATCCCGATTGTACTCGGTAATTTGAGTACTCGATAATTGATATATGCAAATAAGGATGCTAAGACGATAAGAACTGAGAATGAGTAATATAACTCCATTTATTTTTTATTTTGTGTTGATTGTTGAGATTCTCCAACTGATTCAACTTATTTAAATTTATTATATATTCTTAATTTTCTTCTTCGTCCTCAAAATATTCGAACAACAAATCATTGTAAGGGAAACGTGAAATATGAATCCTGTGAACCTCATCATAAATCATCTTTTTCATCTCAGGGAAATTCTGTTTGTTAAGCGCAGAAATGAAAACCGTTGGGTATTTTGATTTTGCCATCCACGTTTTTTTCCATTCTTCCAGAGAAATGTTCTTTTTGGATGAAGGTGTCAAATCATCTTCATCTTTCTTCTCATAACTGAAATCATCAATCTTATTGAAAACCATAATCATTGGTTTCTGATGCGCATCAATCTCCTGAAGAATCTGATTAACAGAAGCAATATGGTCTTCGAAACTATCATGAGAAATATCCACAACATGAACCAACAAGTCGGCTTCACGAACCTCATCCAAAGTGGATTTAAAAGATTCTACCAGTTGCGTCGGTAATTTTCTGATGAATCCAACCGTGTCCGTCAAAAGGAAAGGAAGATTTCCAATCACGACTTTTCTCACAGTTGTGTCAAGCGTTGCAAATAATTTATTTTCAGCGAAAACATCGGATTTTGACAAAGCGTTCATCAAGGTAGATTTTCCAACATTGGTGTAACCTACCAAAGCAACACGCACCATCTTGCCACGGTTTTGTCTTTGGGTTCCCATTTGTTTGTCGATAACTTTCAATTTATCCTTCAGCAAAGTGATTCTGTCGCGGATAATCCTTCTATCGGTTTCGATTTCCGTTTCTCCAGGACCACGCATCCCGATTCCCCCTTTTTGTCTCTCAAGGTGGGTCCACATTCTAGTTAATCGCGGTAAAAGATATTGATATTGAGCTAATTCTACTTGAGTTCTTGCGTAAGAAGTTTGAGCTCTTTGGGCAAAAATATCGAGTATAAGATTGGTTCTGTCTAAGATTTTAACTTCCATATCACGTTCCAGATTTTTTAACTGGGAAGGCGATAATTCGTCATCAAAAATCACAGTTCCAATTTGGTGTTCTTTCACGTAATCACGAATCTCCTCCATTTTTCCTTTCCCTACAAAAGTTTTGGAATCCGGCTGAGATAATTTTTGAGTAAATCTTTTATCAACTGTAGCTCCGGCTGTGAAAGCCAAAAACTCCAATTCGTCCATATATTCTGTCAGTTTATCCTCATCCTGATTTTGGGTAACTACACCTACCAAAACCGCTCTTTCATACTGATGTTCTTTCTTTTCTAACATTTAAAATTTATAATTTTCTGATTCTCACAAGGTACTATTTTTAGACAAAAAAACCAAAGGTTAAGTTTCATAATAACGAAATGGTTATATCCGCAATGAAAAATCTGCGTGCAAAAAAAAGGCCGTTCCCAATAAGGAACAGCCTAAAAAACACAATTTTAAACAATTTTATTTTTTGATAAGCTTGAAAGCCTTCACTTCATTTCCGCTGCCTACTTTCATAATGTAAATCCCAGAAGCCAGTTTGGAAAGGTTTATTTCAGCATCTTTTTGATGTAATTCTTTAGCAAAAACCTGTTTGCCTGACATATCATAAACACCTATATTGTTAATATCCTTGATGTTAGAAACTTTCAAAATATCTTTTACCGGATTTGGATAGAAAGAGATTTGATTTTTAGAGATCTCTGCTGTGCCAAGGATCTTATTAACGTTTACATTAAACACACAAGTATCTATTATAGCACCTTCGTATACAAGGTTATGGATAACAACAGTATTACCTTCAGGAAATGCAGCTCCCGATTCTAATCCTTGGGCCAAAACAACTTGTGGTTCTGGAGTCTCACAAATATAGCTCACCTTGAAAACACCATCAAAACCTTCTTTTGCCGTCCAATTCTGTCCATCCCCTGTTGTAAATGCAGTGGTTCCGTTTGATAAAGCCGATTTTATTTCCCAGGAAACCAACGGCCCTTGCATATTAATGGCAACCCAATATTTCCCCGATGTCAATTCTAATACCTCAGGCAATTTGATAACCGTTTCATATGCTGTTCCACCAGTAGTACTTCCTATCTCATTTTGTGATTCTATCGTTGGCGTAGCATAATTCATGATCAATTCTCCCGGTTTGCCATTATTATCTTTATAGAATGCAACAGTGGCTCCGTAAGAGAATCTGATCAAATGAGGAATTACTTTATCGATTTTCAAAGTTTTTCCAGCAGGAATCACAAAGTCGTTAGCTACAGTATTGAAGTTTGAAGCCGGCATCCAGTTTTCATAATTATTTCCAGGATAGTCTATGCCACAACTGGAGCTTCCTTGAGAACCGCAATTGAATGGCAAATTATAATTCACGATTGCAGTTTCTCCTCCCGGGATTGTATTCACATTAATATCTGAAGGACAGGTAAAAGCACATCCTGGATCTGCGATACCACCAGAAATATTCAAAGTATAATCTTCCGCTTGTCCGGAATTGTAATAATAACCAGAAGCACCTGTTGGCCAAAATAGAGAATACTCCGTAGCCGATTGCATTTTAAGTACTCTTATTCTTGTATTCCCGTTGATTGCATTTTGCGGAACTGTTATTGGGAATTGTGTGAATTTATCATCTACACCAGAAGATGCGAAAATATAACCTTCACTGATGATTTCATTGCTTTCATCCAGAATACCGTTGTGATTCCAGTCAACAAAAAGGGTATAAGTATCCGGCGCATAATCAACACGATTTTTACCTTTGATTTTTACATTGTAGGTTTGACCTGCTTGTAGATCGAACACTTTATCTGTCATATCTTCATAGAAAGCAGAACTATTTGGGTCTGAATTGTAGCCCACATCATTCACTTCGAAACGTGTTATTGGTGTTGACGGAATGCCATTGTCCACATTAGAAATTAAATCATACGACTGTGGATTAGGGTTGTCTGGCAATACCCTAAATTCTGTTGTTCCGTAGAAATTAGTTTCAAATTGCTCCACATTAATTCTCCAGGTTCCTGCTACATCAGGCATCGTGTCTCCCCAAGGATAGGTTGGCGTATTTCCATTGAAATCAATATCAAAATTTCCGTTGGCATCTGCATAGTATTGTCCGGTAATTCCTGAGCCAGACTCGTTCGGAGAGAAAATATGGACCACGACTTGTGCATTCGGTTCAATATTTTTGGCGTGTAGTTTTATCCCAAAGTTAAAAAACTGTTGCATTGTCAATGTTTTATTAGAAACTGAAGCTTCCAATACTTCATTTTCATTTGCGACAACTTGTAATGTCGCGGTTGCAGTTTTTCCTTGTCCATCTATTGCCTTCACTGTATGAGCACCTTTCAAAGAACGAATCATCTTGGCGCTTATCTGTACAGAAAAATTCCCTTGAGCATCAACGGTTCCTGTAAAATCTCTCCATCTTTTCCCATTTGCGTCAGTATCATAAACTGTAACTGTAGAGTTAGGAGAAAATCCAGTTCCAACAACAGGAAACCCGCCTGACCAATACCAAAATTCTTCAATTGTATTTGGTTCATCGGAAACCAAAGAAGTATCCAATGTAATCTGCTGTGCGCTAGTTATGCCGAACATAAATAGAAACAGCCACTTAAATAGTAATTTCACATCCATTTTTAAAAATATTTTATAATTATTGAGACAATATTAGAATATCATCAAAGAATTTGAATATTCGTTAAGATAACAATATAACTACTAACAAAAAATCAGAGGTAACATTATATATACATTTGATTTAAGATTTTGAAAATCAATTAATTAAAAAAGTAATTTTTTTTGAAATTTATTCTTCCTATCTTCGGGTCATATTTCTGAAAATGCGTTGGGCTTTTTGTATTTTTTTAGCTTTTAACCTGATATTTGTTTCCGGTCAAACAAGTCTTTCCAAAGACCCGGACAATTACGCCACTACTCTTCTGAAGCAGACGGTGGATTATATGCAAACCAACAGAAAAAAGGCAATGAGTTATCTGCAAGAAGCTCTAAAGTTGGAAAACAAATTGGCAGACAGCACAAAAATCAATCTGTATGTTACTGCAGGAAACACATATAAAGATCAAGAATCTTACTACCAAGCGCTTAATTATTATTACAAAGGATTAGAAATCAACAACAAAACAGATTCACGTGATTCTTATTCTATCTTAAATAATATTGGAGGTTGTTATTACCTAATGGGAAATTTCAAGAAGGCTAGACAGTTTTGGGAACAATCGCTTAAAAAATTCGAAAGCAGTAAACCTGATGAGAAATCTGTAGAAGGCTCAATTATTTACAACAACCTTGCTGTTCTGGAAAAAGAACAAGGAAATTATGCCCGAGCGTTGGAAATGCTGAAAGAATTCAAGACTCGTAATACGGTTGCAAAAGACACGCTTAACATTATTATGGCTTATGAAAATATTGCCAACGTTAATCTGAAATTAAAGGAAACTGAAACCGCAGTCGATAACCTGAGACAAGGCATCACTCTGGCAAAGAAAATCAAATCGCCTTACGACATTGCAAGTCTTTACAATATCTTGGGAAACATCTACCTCAATAATATCATTAACAGAGATTCGGCTTTATATTACTTAAAAAGCTCTTACGACATTTCAGAAAAGAGTAGCTTTTCTGATCTAAAATTGTTTTCATCGGAAAATTTGGTAAAACTATTCGAAAAGGAAAAAGATTACAAAAATGCACTGCAATATCTTCATACGGCAAAATCATTATCCGAAGCTTCCATCAATCAGGAAAATAATAAAAAAGTAAACCGATTGGAAATTGAATTCAATGAAAAAATGACCCAAAATGAACTTTTAGCTTCTCAAACCAAAAGAGAGCGCTTTTTTATTTTCGGAATTGTCTTGCTTTTATCTTTCTCGGTTATCATCTTTTTATTATTCCAATTACAGAAAAATAAAACAGCCAAAAGAGTTGCCGAAAACGAATTATTAGCCAAGAAATTAGAAGAAAAAAACAAAGAGCTTACGAATAGCGCTATCCAAATGTTGCAAACTTCAGAAATTATCCAATCCACACAAAAAGAATTGAGCGAGCTGAATTCAGGAACGGAAATGTCGGATAATAAAATATTTCACATTATTTCTGAACTCAAAAAAAGTTCAAAGGGCTTTGGAAAAGATGAGTTCTACAAGATTTTTATGGAAACCGAAGATCAATTCTATAAAAAACTCCTGAATGAATTTCCCGACTTGACTAAAAACGAATTGAGACTTTGTGCTTTCCTCAAACTTAATTTATCATCAAAAGAAATTTCCGACATTACACACCAAAGTCCCCACAGCATTGTAGTTGCGAGGTCCAGACTTAGAAAAAAATTAAGACTCTCCAATTCAGAAAGTCTTAATAATTTTTTGATTAAATATTAGCGTTTAGCTAAGTAAAGTCGCAGTCAACGATTTTTCGAAACTGAAAGCCTGACTTACAGGACAATTTTCCTTGGCATCTTTTGCAATTTTCTGGAAATCATCTTCCGAGATTCCGGGAATTTTTGCATTTAAAGTCAATTCTGACAACGTGATTTTTCCATCAACCAAAGAGATTTTACAATCTGTTTCCAAAGATTCTGGAATAAAACCTGCTTCTGACAACAGAGCCGAAGTTTTCATTGTAAAACAACCCGCGTGAGCTGCTGCCAACAATTCTTCCGGATTGGTTCCAACACCATCTTCAAATCTGCTTTTGAAGGAATACTGAGTTTCATTAAGTGTTGTACTTTGCGTTGTCAAAACGCCGCTTCCGTCTTTTACAGTACCTTTCCAGACTGCTTTTGCACTTCTTTTCATAATTAATTTTGTTTTGGATTTATATTGTTTAAATTTTAATCAGATAAAATTAATAATTCATCATTTATAATTCATCATTAATTTCTCAATCCCAATCTTGCTCAACAAATTTCATTTTGTCGCCGTTTGCATTGGATAAAGTTAAGAAATGTCCTTCGATTTTGTACTGTGCCATATTTGGTAAAGCTTTTCCGAATGAGTCTTCTAATTTCATTCGCCCATCACAATACATCATTGTGGAACCAACGCCTGAGAATTTTGCTTTTCCATTATTAAATTCTGCCGTGAAAAACATTCCGTTGCAACCCATTTTTGCGGTGTAACGATTGGGCGATTCTGTATTTTTCGTCAAATCAATATGAGCTTCCAACTTTACCAATTCTTCCTTGGTAAAATCTTTGTATTCAACGAGCATCCATTTTTTGTGAAGATTATGCATTCCTGACATAGATTGATTTGATGATTTACAAGAAACTGCAAGAAGTAATATTAATGATAAAATACCGATTGACTGTAGAAATTTCATACTTTAAAGTTTGCCTAATCTCTTATCCAAATTCATACCATTAGATTTAAAATAATGAGTAAATTAGCCCCATTAAAATAAATTTCTATTATGAAAAAAATATTTTTGGCGCTGACTTTTTTATTGAGCTTTGCGCAAATGAGAGCAGACGAGGGAATGTGGCTTCTGATGCTCGTGAAACGTCTGAACGGCGTGGATATGCAGAAAGAAGGTCTGCACTTGACTCCGGAAGAAATCTATTCTGTGAACAACTCTAGCTTAAAAGATGCCATCGTAAGTTTCGGCGGGTTCTGTACTGGAGAAATGGTTTCTGACAAAGGATTGATTTTTACGAATCACCACTGTGGTTACGATGCTGTTGCTGCAGCTTCTACACCTGAAAAAGATTATTTGAAAAACGGATTCTGGGCAATGAAACCGAATGAGGAATTCAATGCAAAAGGTCTTTACGTGAGATTTTTGGTAAGAATGGATGACGTTTCTGAAAGAATCAATGCAAAATTGAATAACAATATGTCTGCAGCGGACAGAAAAGCAGTTATCGATGCAGAATATAAAGCTATCCAAACAGAAAATTCTGAGAACGGAAAATATACTGTTGTTGTAAGAGATTTTTTCAACGGAAATGAGTTCTATTATTTTGTATATCAAGATTATAAAGACATCAGATTGGTTGGAGCACCACCTTCATCTTTAGGAAAATTCGGTGGCGATACAGACAACTGGGAATGGCCAAGACACACTGCAGATTTCACGGTTTTCCGTGCTTATGCAGATGCCAACGGCAACCCAGCAGAATACTCTGAAACCAACGTTCCTCTGAAGCCAAAACATCATTTACCAGTTTCTCTTAAAGGTTACAAGCCTGGAGATTTTACAATGATTCTTGGGTATCCTGGTAGAACAAACCGTTATTTGACGTCTTACGGAATCGAGCAAATGGTTGACAAAGATTATCCAGCTTGGGTAGAAGCTTCTAAAGTGGCGATGGATGTGATGAAGAAATATATGGACAAAGACAAAGCGACTCAATTAGATTACGCTTCTCAGTACGCAAGTGTTGCCAATTACTGGAAAAACAGACAAGGAACAATTGACGCTGTTAAGAAAAACGGAACAGTTGCTGAAAAGAGAAAACTGGAAGAAACATATAACCAATGGGCGGCACAATCTCCGAATGAGCAGACTTATTACATTGTTTTACCAGAAATTAAAGCTTATTACAATCAGGTTTCCGGAAGAAATGTAGAAAGAAACTATGGTGGACTTTTACAGAGAAATGCACATTACATCGCAACAGCTTATCAGTTAGGTAGTCTTTTCAAAACGTATGCTGACCAGGACGAAGCTGGAAAAGCAGCTATGAAAACGAAAGTTCTTGACGCTGTTGATAAAGCTTACGACGGTTTCCACGATAATGTTGAAGGCGAAATGCTGAACTCTCTTGCTTCTCTTTACAAAACAAGAGTGGCTAAAGAATTTGCTTCTCCAACTATTTTGGCTGCAGATGTAAACAATCTTTCAACTTTGGCTTATGAGTCTGTTTTTGCTAATAAAAAATCGGCTTTAGCTTTTGTAGAAAATCCTGACAGATTGAAAATCGATGCTGATAAATTGAGACAATTCGCAAATGGAGTTGTTGAAGACCAAAAATTAGGATTGGAAAAATTTGCTAAGGTGGATGAAAACTTTGCTAAAAACAGCAGACTTTTCTTAGACGGACTTAGAAAAGCTCAGCCTGAGAAAAAATTCTATCCGGATGCTAACTCTACAATGAGATTGACTTACGGAACGATTGAAACACTTCCTGTAAGAGAAGACAGAAACTATAAAGGAATCAAGGAAAACTATTATACCGACATCAATGGTATGGTTGCTAAATACAAAAAAGGCGACGAAGAATTTGACCTTCCTCAAAAAGTTCTAGACCTTGCTAAGAAAAAAGATTACGGACAATATGCTGATAAAAAAGGCGGATTTATGCCTATCAACTTCTTGTCTAATAATGATATCACAGGAGGTAACTCAGGTTCTCCAATTATCGATGGAAACGGTCACTTGATTGGTCTAGCTTTCGATGGAAACAGCGAAGCTTTGAGTGGCGATATCGTTTTCGAACCACAATTGCAAAGAACAATTAATGTTGACGTTCGTTACGTACTTTGGGTAATTGACAAATATGCTGGCGCGACGAGATTAATAAGCGAGCTGACATTAGTAAAATAAAAATATTTCAATATTTTTTCTAAATCCACCAAAATTTTGGTGGATTTTTTGTTGCAGTAATATCCAAAACCATTTTCAGTAATTTTTTGTAAATTAGAGAAATCATTTTTTATGAGTTTAAAAACCCTACTTCATTGGTCCTTTATTTTCCCGCTTTTATCATTAATTTACTATCTGCTTGGTGTTACAGACGACAGTCCGTTGTTGGCTGTATTAGGTGGCGTTTTGTTAATCACTTCCGTTTTAGGAGCCGTTCATCACGCAGAAGTTGTAGCTCATAAAGTAGGCGAACCATTCGGAACAATCATTCTTGCGATAGCCATTACAGTTCTGGAAGTAGGATTAATTGTTTCATTAATGGTAGCCGGAGGAAAAGAAACGCACACACTCGCAAGAGACACCGTTTTCGCAGCAGTAATGTTGATTTTAAATGGAATTCTAGGTGCTTGTCTTTTGGTAGGCGGCATCAAATTCAAAGAGCAATTCTTCGCCAGAACTTCCGGAAATATGGCGTTGATAAGTCTCGTCGCAATTGTGGTAATGACTTTGATTTTACCCAATTATACCACCAGCGAACTTTCAGCAACATTTAGCAAAGCACAATTGATATTCTTTTCCGTCGCCTCTCTCGTGATTTACAGTACATTTTTGATGGTTCAAACCGTGAGACACAGAAATTATTTTCTTCCGGAAAACGATGATGAACCACACGCAGAACCACCAACAAACTTCGAAAGTATAATGAGCTTGATTTTCCTGATTATCTGTTTGGGCGTTGTGGTATTTTTAGCAAAAGCATTGTCTCCGCAAATCGAAAATATGGTTCATAATTTTGGGGCACCACAAGCATTAGTCGGGGTAATCATTGCAGCAGTTGTCCTTTTACCGGAAGGAATGGCGGCGATAAAAGCAGCAAGAAGAAATCAATTTCAAACAAGTTTAAATCTGGCTTTAGGTTCAGCTATTGCGAGTATCGGATTGACGATTCCTTGCGTTGCAGTAGTTTCTATTATTTACGAAATGCCTTTATTACTTGGACTCGATATCAAATCAATGGTTTTACTTGCACTGTCGCTTTACACCGTGATGTTGTCCTTAAACCGAGGAAAAACCAATATTCTTTACGGCGTTGTACTCTTGGTTAATCTTTTCGCCTATATTTTTACCGTTATCGTTCCTTAAAATTTTTAATTTTGATTGATGAAATTTTAGGTATGAAACAAAACTGTAGCAATTTGGATTGTCAGTCTGAAGCTCTCGAAGACCAATAAAAACTCAAAAATCTTCAGATTTTTCCCTTACAAATTGACCTCGCTACCTAAATAGTTTAATTTAAATAAAAAACTTTAGAATAATATTTTTGAAAATTATTGAACCAAATCTTTAAATTTAAAAAATATTTAAAACCACTAAAACTAATATGAAAACCTTCGAAACCGAACGATTAAGAATGAAAGTCGCAGACCTAGACGATGCGGATTTCTTTTTGGAATTGTATAATCTACCGTCATTTATCAAGCATATTGGCGACCGAAAGCTCCGCACCAAACAAGATGCAGAACAATATATTAAGGACAGATTTCTCCCTCACATTGAAAAATTAGGTTACGGAAATTATGTTGTGATTCATAAAGAACTTGACAAAAAAATCGGTGCTGTTGGCGTATTTGTCCGAGAAGGTATCGAAGTTCCTGATATTGGTTTTTCTTTCTTTCCGGATTTTGAAGGGAAAGGATTTGCTTATGAATCAGCTTCGAAACTGAAAGAATTAGTCGCCACTAATTTCGGTTTGACAAAAATCTCGGCAATGACTTCTGACGAAAATATTTCTTCTCAAAAACTAATTGAAAGACTAGGATTGAAATTCCAAAAATATGTCATTTTCCCCGATGACAATGAGGAATTGAGATATTATGAAAATTAAATTTTGAATTAAAAAAACGCAAAGCAACAAAAGCTTACTTGATAAAATCAATATGTTTTTAAGGCACTAAGAAAATGTAAAATTTAAAAAATCGAAGATTTTCTTTGTGCTTTAAATCTTTCAATAATTTTAATTAATTTGTGCCTTGTGTTTAACATTAAACTATCAAAATTTAATTCCACAAACTACTACTGATGTCAAAAACTTACGAAACAGAACGCCTTATCATAAAGCTTATCGATATCGATGATGCTGAATTTATTATGCAATTGGTCAACACAGAAAAATGGCTGAAAAATATTGGCGACAGAAATATTCACAGTTTTGAGGATGCTCAGAAATATATCCGTGAAAAGAATCTCCCAAATATCGAAAAACTGGGCTATGGAAATTGTGTTATAATCCTGAAATCCAACAATGTGAAAATCGGAACTGTTGGTTTATATGATAGAGAAGGAATTGACGGCGTTGACATTGGTTTTGCATTTTTGGAAGAATATGAAGGAAAAGGTTATGCGTACGAATCTGCCAAAAAAGTGATGGATATCGGAATCAATGATTTTGGAATTAAAAAAGTCAGCGCAATAACTTTACCAGAGAATTTCTCTTCGATTAAATTAATTGAAAAATTGGGACTGAAATTCAAAGAAGTGGTAAGAATTCCGAATGATGATGTTGATCTTAATCTCTATGAACTCAATTTATAATAATGAATTTACCACACCGCATCGAAATTATTGAATCAAAAAAACTGATTGGATTCAGCATTAAAACTTCTTTTCAGGATGATAAAACACCTATTATCTGGAAGAAATTGATGATGAGAAGAAATGAAATCACCAATCGAATTTCGAATCGATTATTCTCGCTTCAAATCTATCCGGAGAATTTTACACCGAATCAAACTTTCACAAAATATGCTTTGGCTGAAGTCTCTAATTTTGATAATATTCCAAATGATTTTGAGTTGTTTGACTTAGAAAGTGGAAAATATCTTGTTTTTAATTACAAAGGAAAAGCGGAAAACGGACCGGAACTTTTCCGATATCTATTTCAAAATTTCATTCCAGAAAATCACTTCGAGGTTGATAACAGACCTCATTTTGAAATTTTCGGAGACCATTATAATCCGAATGATGATTCTGCTGAGGAAGAGATTTGGATTCCGATAAAATAGTTATTCTGTAATCTCGATGATATTATTTTCCGGATCCAGAATGACGCTTTCGTAATAACCGTCGCCAGTCGTTCTTGGTTCAACAATGATTTCAAAACCGTCATTTCTAAGTTCTTCAAATCATCACCACCTATAATCTCAAAATCAGGGATTACATTGTTTTTATAAACCTTTTGGTTTCTATCTATCACATAATCTGTTGACAGATTAAGATTTAATTATTCTATAATTTGTGCAGCGTGGTCTTTGGTTTTGACTTTCTCAATAACCTGAGTACAAATTCCGTTTTCATCAAAAACAAAAGTCGTTCTCACAATTCCCATAAACTCTCTGCCCATAAACTTCTTCAACTGCCAAACCCCAAACTTGTCAATGATATCGTGATTTTCGTCTGCAATGACATCAAAGGGTAAATCATTTTTATCACTAAAGTTTTTCTGACGCTTCACAGAATCTGCACTCACTCCTAATAATTGAAAACCTTTCTTTTTAAAATCCGAATAATTATCTCTCAAATTACAAGCCTCGGCAGTACAACCAGGTGTGCTTGCTTTCGGATAAAAGAAAACAACCAATTTTTTGCCTTTTAGTTTTTCTGAATCAATATTTTTTCCTTCCTGATTAATTCCAATAAATTCTGGTAAAGAATCGCCAACGTTCAACATAATTTCTATTTTTGTTGAGACAAATTTACCATCAAAATGACGAAAAAGCAAAGAGCAAAAATAGTTCAGGAAGAATTAGAAAAATTATATCCCGAAGTTCCGATTCCGCTGGAACACAAAGACGCTTATACTCTGATGGTTGCAGTCGCACTTTCTGCACAGACGACCGACAAAAAAGTGAATCAAATCACTCCAGGACTTTTCGCTGTTGCTGATACACCTGAAAAAATGGCCAAGCTGAACGTTGAAGAAATTAAAGAATTACTAAATGGACTTGGACTCACAAATACCAAAGCGAAAAACCTTAAAAAAATGGCAGAAGTTCTTGTTGAAAAATACAATTCTGTAGTTCCGCAAACTTATGAAGAATTGGAAAGTATGGCTGGTGTTGGTCACAAAACAGCTTCGGTGGTGATGAGTCAGGGATTTGGCTTTCCGGCGTTTCCCGTTGATACGCATATCCACAGATTGATGACACAATGGAAATTAACCTCAGGAAAAAATGTTGTTGAAACCGAAAGAGATGCAAAAAGTCTCTGGGATGAAAGCGTTTGGAACAAATTGCACCTTCAGATTATTTTTTACGGACGAGAATATTCTCCAGCGAGAGGTAATAAGGAAAAGGATTTTATTACGAAACTTTTGTTTGAAAAATAAAAATCAGTTTATATTTAAGATATTTGTAAAAACAAATAACTAGATGGGAAGCATTGCAACAACAGTTGATGAACAATTAAAAATATTAACGGACAGAGGGATGACTTTTGATTATGAAGAAGTTAAATTAAAAGAAATTCTACTTGATATTGGTTATTATAAATTAGGATTTTATTGGCATCATTTTCAAAAAGACAGAAATCACAATTTCTTTGAAGGAACTAAAATTTCTGATGTAATAAAACTTTATTATTTAGATGTAAATTTAAAAACAGTTCTTGCAAAAGCAATTAATAGGATTGAAGTTAATTTTAAAACTAAATTAATCTATTTTGGCTCCAACAAATATAAAGACAATCCTTTTTGGTTCTGTGACACATCTTTGATTGGAGATTATTTCACTGATGAATTTCCTAGAGTTTATACAAATAAATTCATCAACGACAACAAGCCAATTAAAAGTCATCATAAAAAGTATCCAAAGCAAACCTATGCTCCGGCTTGGAAAACATTAGAGTTTTTAAGTCTCGGAACTATTATCGTTCTTTATAGCTGCCTAAAAGACATAAATCTAAAAAAGGAAATAGCACTCTGTTTTGGTGTAAAAAAACCTCAAATATTTGAAAATTATTTAAAAACAATTGTTTTTATAAGAAATATTTGTGCTCACAATGATTTACTTTATGACTCTAATACTGCTAAAGAAATCGAAACAACACCGATGATAATTTTCAATAACAACAATAGGCATTCGCTGGATTCGTCAATTAAAGTTATTCTATATTTTCTTGGACAGGTTTCAGAAAACAGAAGAAAAGAAGTCCAAAAAGAAATTGATATTATTTTTACAGAACATCAAAGCAATCCTATCATTTCAACAATTCTTACAGAAAAAAGCAATTATAGATTTTAACTTACATTTTTGTATATACCAAAAATGTTATATATTTGCAGAACAAAAGTGCCCAACTTATCATTTGCATAAGCGCTGCACTCTAAAAAATTAAAATTCGTCCCAGACTTGCTCTGGGATTTTTTATTTTCAATATTCAAAAGCTAATATTTTCTCTTCAACATCCGTCTCATATGAAAATATTTGTTTTGCTTAATATGATGCGGATATTTCCTCCCTTTCGGAATATTATTGAAAATCAAAGCCATTAACAACAAAATCAAAACGCCACTCAAAACCGGCGACACCGCATACCAATATCCTAATGCCTGAATTTTCCCAGCTGGAAGAACTGCAATCAAAGCCGTTGCACCACCTGGCGGATGCATTGTTTTGGTAATTTGCATCACAACAATTGATGAAGCAACAGCAATAGAAGCATTCAACCAAAGAATATCCGGCAAGAATTTATAAGCCGTCACACCAACTAAAGCGGATAAAACGTGTCCGCCAATCAGATTTCTGGGTTGAGCTAAAGGACTATTCACAGCGCCATAAACCAAAACACTGGATGCTCCGAATGAGCCAATCAGAAAAACATTTTCAATCTCGGTCAAATGTTGTGACTGCAAAAAAGCAATCAATCCAATCCCGAAAAAAGCACCTAAAAATGACCAAAAATGGTCTTTGAAATCAACTAAGGTTTCCTGATAAAAGATATATTTTGTATGTCTAAGTCTTCTTCTAATATGTTTCCTCATTATTTTATTTCTTTGCCCAAAGTTCCATTTTACGTTCCAACACTTCTAGTGGAAGACAACCTTGACTTAAAACCTCATCGTGGAAAGATGCTAAATTGAATTTCTTTCCTTGTTCTTTTTGATATTTATTTCTCAACTCACGGATTTTCATCGCACCCGTTTTATAACTCAAAGCTTGTCCAGGCAAAGCCATATAACGCTCCACTTCTGCGGTTGCGCCGGCTTCATCATAAGCGACATTGCTCAAGAAATATTTAATCGCTTCTTCGCGAGACATTTGTCCTGTGTGAATTCCAGTATCAATCACGAGGCGAACAGCTCTCAGCATTTCATCACTCAAAGAACCCATTTTTTGATAAGGGTCGGTATAAAGTCCAAATTCTGAACCTAATGATTCACAGTACAAAGCCCATCCTTCGCCGTAAGCACCAATCCAACCGAATCTCATAAACTTAGGCAACTTGGTATTTTCCTGTTGCAGAGAAACCTGATAATGATGTCCAGGAATCGCTTCGTGAAGGAAAAGAGATTCCATCCCGGAAGTCACATTGAACTTTGCCGGATCAGGAATCGGTATATAAAAAATCCCGGGACGTTTCCCGTCAGCACTTCCCTGAATATATTCCGCACTGGCGCTGGCTTCACGGTATTTTTCGGTTTGACGAATTTCAAAAGGTGTTTTCGGCGTTACATTGAACATCGTTTTCAACTTCGGCGTGATTTTATCTAGGATGGATTGAAATCCTGCCAACACTTCTGCCGAAGTTTTATAAGGCATTGCTTTTGGGTCGGTTTTTACATAATTCAGGAATTCTTCCAGAGAACCCTTGAAACCGACTTGAGCTTTCACTTTCTCCATATCATTTCTGAGTCTTTCAACTTCAGAAAGTCCGGTTTTATGGATTTCTTCTGGTGTTTTATTAGTTGTTGTCCAGCTTTTCACATAATAAGCATAGATATTATTTCCGTTTGGTAAAGCTCCATAACCATCTGTCGTTCTAGCTTTTGGCAAATATTCTTTTTCTAAGAAATCCGCCATTTTAAGATAAGCGGGAATCAATTTATTCTTAATCGCATCTTGGTAAAGCTTGGTATATTTGTTCGCAATAACAGGTTTGAAATCTTTCGGAAGGTTTTTTATAGGACCGTAGAAAATATTTTTATCGATTTCGAAAGTTGTGATTTCATCGGCTTTCATTTGTGGAATCATTTTCAGCACTAATGATTTTGGAAGCACCACATTATTTTTAATTCCTAATCTAAAATTCTCAATAGCAGAATCCATCCAAAGAGGAAATTCATCAACTCTTTTCAACCAATTATCATAATCTTTTTCGGTTTTGAAAGGCTGAATTCCGCTTCCACTTCCTAACATCGGAAAAGTCAAAGGCAAACCATCGAATTGTGTAAAAGGAATATATTCTGGATGATAAGCATAACGCTCTTGTTTGTCGATCAATGTATATTCAAGAACATCGAAAACTACTTTCTGATCATTATCCAAACTATTATAATCAATCGACTTTAATTGATTCTGAACCGAATTATAAAATGCAATTTCTTTTTTGATAAAATCCTGGCTCAGGTTATTCGGCAAAAGATCATTATATCTTTCGTCTCCTTGTGAAGTAGCTTCCAGAGGATATAATTTCAAATATTCTTCGTAATAATTAGCTGCGATAGAATCCAAATCAGAAGTACTGAATCCTTCATTCTTCACCATCGGAGAATCTCCTTTTTTACAGGATATAATATTGATAGACAATCCTATGAGCAGCAATATTTTGTAAAAAAATTTCATTTTGTCAATTTTGTAGTGTAAATATAATATTTTAAAGTCAGGAATCCACCCTCTCATTTGCAGGGCAAAGTCATCATATATTAACAAAACATCAACAGACACACCAATTCTTATGATTATTATCAGAAATAATTAATAAAAATTTTTCAAATTCATTCAATTTTTTATCTTTGTTCAGCACAATTAAAAATTTATAATAATCTATTATCCTTAAAATGAAAGGAATCTTAAAGATTTATCACCCAGAGGAAACTCTGAAATATTTCATCGATAGCACTTATTGCAAGTCCGTTTATATCAACTCGCAGAATTTTTTGGAAGTTGAGATTATCACAAACGACTCATTGGACCACGTGGACGATGATTCTTTACAATACAATTTCCCGCAATTATCTTTAGACATTATAGAATTTCCTGTTACAACATCTGAATTAGAAGGACAAACGTTCATTATTGAGGATACAGATGATGAAGTTTTCACAGAAGTTGACCTTTTTGATGATGAAGAGGCATTCTTGTTCGAGAATGAACTGAAGTTTGATAAAAATGAAACCGGTGACCTTCAGCTTTCTTGGACAGGACAAATCACTGATTTCTATACTGGTTCTGAAAACCCTATCCCTTTCAAATTAAAATGCCACTTCCGTCCGGATGAGATAGAAGTTGACGATTAATCCTTTCCGAAAATAATATTTATATTTACGAATCGTTATAAAAAGAATATTATAACGCTAACAAGCCATTGCCAATGTATCAGGACCTGGATGATATTATTTTCGAAGAGAGACATAAAGCTTACGGCGCTTATGCATTCCGCAAACATTATGATTTTACGCTTACCAAGGCTTTGGTAGTCGGTATTTTCCTGTTCTCTATTTTATTTTTTCTTCCGGCTTCTTTAATCAAAACTAAAAAAGCAACTGCTGTTAATAGTGAGAGTATTATTCCTGTAGAATTGACAGAAATGCGCATCAATTATGGCGATAACCGAAATGGAAAAGGTGCTGAAGAACCGAAAGAGGAAGAAGGAAGTCCAGCTCCAATCGTTGAAAAGAAAGAAGAAAAGGAAGTTGTAACAGAAGTTGCTAAAGCTTCAAAAGAAAAAGTAGAAAAAGACATTCCTGAAAATACAGTTCCTATCCCAACCAGAACCAAAAATCCACCGGTAGCAACTAAAAAAGCTAATGATAAGACCAACTCTCCTGCTGTTGCCAATTCTACGAAAACAGTAGCCGGAAAGACGAATACAAAAGGTGATATCAAAAAAGAAAATGCGACTGGAGACGGAAAAGGGAATGCTGCTATCGGGAATCTATTGAAAGGACGAGGAACAAAATCTGGCTCACAGGGCAACGGAACCGGACCTGGAAATTATGGCGACCCTCTTGGCGGAGACGGCGATGGAAATAGTTTAATCGGAATTGATAGAAAATTAACAGGTTTCATTCCTGGAACAATGGGAAGAGGCGGCGCACAACCAAATCACGATTGCTCTGCAAGTGGAAGTATTACAATTTCTTATACTGTTGACAAGTCCGGAAAAGTCACTTCCGCAAGGAGATTAAGCGGTGTTTCTGACCCTTGCGTAATGAATACGGCTGTAAGCTGGGTAAAACAATACGTGAAAGCCGAAGCGGCAAATGTCTCGTCCAAAGGAACTTATAAGATTACTTTTTAAAATTCCTATTAATAATCATTTTTCATAAATTCCTTCATAATCTATTCGGATTAATCATTAACTAATTCATAAATTTGAAACTATAAAATAACAGACAAAACTATGGCAAATCAAAATATTTCTATTTGGGAATTCCTTTTTGGTGGAGGCTTACTGAGCGTTTCTCTTATCATCATTTTAATATTTTCGGGAATTGCAGCCATTGTTTTTTTTGGACAGAAATTATACGCTCTCAACAAAGAAAATCAAGTTGACCCTTATCTTTTGAAAAATGTCAATGACCTCTTGAATGATGGCAGAATCCAATCTGCTGTAGATTTTTGCAGAAGAGACAATTCGCCGGAATCCAGAAGTGTAGAAAAAGGACTTTCCAGATTGGGAAGACCTGTAAGCGAAATTGCCAACGCAATGGAAACACACGCTCAGATAGAACTTAACAAAGCAGAAAAGAATATCAATTATTTAGCAACACTCTCTGGTGCAGCACCAATGCTGGGACTTCTTGGTGGTGTTTTGATTTTGGCTTCGACTTTCGGAACTTTATCAAAAACTGAAGCTGTTATTGCTCAAAACCTTTTAGCTGCTGATTTTTATAAAGCTTTAGCGCCTTCTGTTGTTGGTCTTATCGTTGGATTTTTGTCTTATATTTTTCATAATATTTTGGTTGGAAAGGTTGATTATCTGTTGATGAAAATTCAGTATCACACCAATGAGTTTCTAGACATCATCAACAAACCTTCTTAAGATGAAATTCCGAAGAAGAACAAAAAAATTATCCGGTTTGCCAATTGCGTTTTACGTAGTTGCGCTCTTATTTTTTGTGCTTTTATTTTCATTCAATTCTCTTTATTACAAAGCTTCCGAACAACCTAAACCTGTTATTGTAGAAATTCCAAAACTAATAGAAGAACCTAAAGCAGATTCTGTTGCAGAACCAGAAATCTATGTTCCAGATATAGATGTTTTACCTCCCGATACAGTTGCTCTAGCAAAAGAAACGCCTGCAGCAGTAAAAGAAGAAAAAAAGGAAACACCAAAAACTGAGAAAGAAGACAAGAAACTCGCCAAAAAAGACGAGAAAAAAGAGACTGCAACTCCAGATTCTAAGGATGATAAAATCACTAAAATAGGGAAAGACAGAATTCTTACAGGCTTCATTCCTGGAACAATGGGAAAAGCAGGAAAATTACCTTCTCACAATTGTAAAACCAAAGGTCAGTTGGTAATGTTCATCACGGTTGATAAAGCTGGTAATGTGACCAATGCAGGACGAAGCAGCGGAATCAAAGATGCTTGTAATATCACAGCCGCTGTGATTTGGACAAAACAATATGTGAAAGCCAAAAAATCTCAAAATATTTCTCAGGGAACTTACACGATTAATTTTTAGATTTTATTCTTTTTAATTCTCCTTATTTTTAAATTTGTATTTCATTTTGAAATATGACTTCACAAGAATATCAGGAAGCTGTAGACTGGCTTTTTGTCCAGGTTCCAAACTACCAAATTGATGGCGAAAAAGCCTACAAGCCAGGTCTGGATAACATCAAAAAACTTTGTGATTTTTTCGAAAATCCACAGGATAAAATTAAAACAATTCATATTGGCGGAACCAATGGTAAAGGTTCAACGAGTAATATGCTGGCTTCGGTTCTTCAGGAATCTGGTTATAAAACCGGACTTTATAATTCGCCACATTTGATTGATTTCACAGAAAGAATCAAAATCAATGGAAAGAATTGTGATAAAGAATTTGTTTACGATTTTATCCTAAAACTTAAGCATTTACCAGAAGATATTCGGCCTTCTTTTTTTGAATTTACGACGATAATGGCTTTCGAATATTTTTATCAGCAAAATATTGATTTTGCAATCATCGAAGTTGGTCTAGGCGGACGATTGGATTCAACAAACATCATCAAACCTTTGGTTTCAGCCATCACCAATGTTCAACTTGACCATCAGAATATTTTAGGCGACACGATTGAAAAAATTGCTTTTGAGAAAGCTGGAATCATCAAAGAAAATATTACGGTAATTTCAGGAGATGAAAATCCTATTGTAAAGGAAATTATCCAACAAAAAGCAGTTGAAATCAAAGCTGATTTTATTGATGCAACAGAGATTAAAACAGATTTAGTTTCAGATTTAAAAGGTAACTATCAGAAGAAAAATATCAGAGTAGTTTTGGCTTTGGTTAATGAATTAAAGAAACAAGGACTTAACATTACTGATGAAAATCTAAAATCAGGACTTTTGAATGTTCATCAAAACACAAAATTCATCGGTCGTTGGTTTGAGTTTTCAAAACAACCTTTAACCATTTGTGATACAGGACACAATCAAGCTGGTTTGGAAGAAGTTTTCAAACAACTGGATGAATATCCTCAACAAAAACATATCATTTTAGGCTTTGTCAATGACAAAAAAATCGATGATGTGATTCCAATGTTACCTTCGAAAGCTCGATTCTATTTTGTGAAACCAAGCGTTAGCAGAGGAAGACATCCGGAAGATTATAAAGATTTACTCAAAAAATCTAATTTGAATTATAAAATTTTCGATTCGGTTCAAACTGGCTATCTTGCTGCAAAACAGAATTGTAAAGAAGACGAAATGATTTTTGTGGGCGGAAGCAACTTTGTAGTCGGAGATTTTTTAGAAAAAAATTTGTGAATATAGTTATAAGTTGTATATTTGCACCACTCAAAACGGTAACACGTTGCGGGCTCTTAGCTCAGTTGGTTCAGAGCATCTGGTTTACACCCAGAGGGTCGGGGGTTCGAATCCCTCAGGGCCCACAAAAAAGGAAACAACCTTTTCAAAAAAAATTAAGGGCTCTTAGCTCAGTTGGTTCAGAGCATCTGGTTTACACCCAGAGGGTCGGGGGTTCGAATCCCTCAGGGCCCACCCTTCAAAAGAAAATCTCAGAGAAATCTGAGATTTTTTTATTTATATCCTATTCTCTCTTTCAAAATCGGTTTTTAAAAATCTTGTTCTTAAAATTTTGTTAATTTTCATTTTTCAGTTTAACGTAATGTTAAATTTCATATAAAAAGTTAATCAATTGTTTAATATTTGATTTTTGGAAAGATTTTTGATGAGTACAGCAGATAAAATTGTTGCAACCTATTTTTCTGGTATAAAACTCTTTTAATTACTAATCCTCTCAAAAGGAAACCTATGAAAAGATATTATGCAGTGTTAATTCCCTTTTACACTATTTTTCTATTATATATGATGTTTTACGGTTGTGGACGTCATCCCGAATTTGGATTCTTACAACTCAATCCGCTTCAAAGTATCACTTACTTTTTGCGATATAACAACTTCTTTTCAGAAAAATTTATGGTTAATATCGTTGGTAATATTTTGGTATTCATTCCATTCGGTGGACTTGGCTTATTAATCAGAAAACTCAATAATTTACCATTGTTATTCTTTTTATTTATCTGTGGAATTTCTACAATAGAACTTTTACAATATTACACAGCTAGAGGAACAGCCGATATTGATGATGTTTTCCTGAATACTTTCGGAATGCTGATTGGATATTTTGCTTTACAGGTAGCAAAATGGCTGAATATATCTGATATCAGACTAGAATTGAATTACGAAAAGCCACTTACGACTTAGACATATAATAAATAAGTTGGCCTAATTTATAAAAATCAAGAGCTTTTAGTGAGGCATTTCCTCCTAAAAGCTTTTTTTGTAAGTAAGGTTTGGACAATTTATAAATCAATCTATAAAGAAAAATTCCGCCTGTTTTTTTCAATCTGGAATAAGCTTTTGCAAGCTTTATTTTAGAGATTCTTTCTACGTCTTTATCACTTTTAATCAATTGAGAAAGACTTTTTGCAGATTGGTCGGCTTTAGCAAGAAAAACCTCGTTGGTCTCAACATCATTATTGAAAATCGGATTATCGATATGGTTAATAAAAACTTTGTTTTTGAAAAGGTCTTTTGCAAAAATCAAATCTTCGTAACCATATTGCGTAATCGTTTCATTGAAAGGATTCTTTTCTAATACCAATTTTCTAACAATAAAATTATTAGTCTGAAAATCCAGATAAGGAGATTTCAAACGTTGTTTTAAAGGCAGATTCTCCCTTTCCACTGCGAATCTCCATCTAAGTCCATATTCCGCAGAAGGTTTTACATCACACACTTTTCTCCCACCAAAAACGACGTCGGGATTTTTAGTATTAATAAAATCGATATAATTTTTGAGAAAATTCTGACTGATGATTTTTCCATCACAATCAAGAAAAAGTAAATATTCTGACTGAGTATATTTAAGAAATAGATTTCGGATTTTAGAACGTCCAATGTTTTTATTTAAGAAAATAAACCGACTGACAGTCTTTTCTAAATTTTTATTTTTATTAATGAATTCAGCTTTAGAAGCATCATCGATTATGATAATTTCAGCATCGAATTGATTTGAATTAATCTGATTCTGAAGGTCATTCACCAAATCATTCACATCGAAATTATAAACAGGAATACAAATACTGAGCTTCATACTTTGTCTATAATTTTCTGAATGTCTAATTCCTCAAGACAAGCATAATCGCCACGGAAGCATTCTTTATCACCAAAAACCGAGCAAGGTCTACAGGATAAATCTTTAACGTGAACAATGTCATCTTCACTTTGTCCGTAGCCCAAAAAGCCTGCATAATGATGAGTAGAACCCCAAACGGAGATACATCTTGTTCCCATTAAACTGGCCAAATGCATATTCGCCGAGTCCATAGAAATCATCAATTCTAACTCGGATATTTTTTGCAACTCTTCCTTAAGTGTCAATTTCCCGGACAAGCTATGGGTGTTGGGAATTTGTTTTTCCCATTTTGTGAGAATTTCGTTTTCCTCTTTTCCACCACCAAAAAAATAAACTTTGTGAGTTCTTGCAAGAATCCTTGCCAGTTCAAAAGATTTTTCTTCAGGCATCATTTTCCCTTTGTGTTGGGCAAAAGGTGCGAAACCAATATCTCTTTTGTTTTCAGATTGATTTCTTAACTGATGAGATAATTCAACATTAAATCCCATTCTCCTGAAAACATCAGCATAACGTTCAACTGTTCTTTTCAAAGGAAATTTATCAAGATTCCAAACATCTGTCAGTCGCTCTTTTTCTTCCTTTCCTTTATCAATTTGGAAAATTTTGTAACCGTGTCTGAAGAAAATAGAATTAATCATTTTCGTTCTAATCACATCGTGAAGATCAGCCACATAATCTGGATTGAATTTCTTGATTAAATGTTTTGTCAGTTTTCTGATTCCGAAAATACCTTTGTAGTCATCGAAACTGACTCCTTGGAATTTCAGTCGTGGATGTTTGTCAAAAAGGTCTTTGAAATTGTCCCTGCTGACGAATACAATTTCTACATCAGGATTCTGCTCCAGAAACTCCACACATACAGGAACTGTCATTGCTACATCTCCGAATGCCGAAAAACGATATGCCAGAATTCTTTTCACCTACTTCTTTAGTTGAAATGCAACTGCATAAAATTTGATTTGTTTCGTCATTGCCATCAAGCCATTCGCTCTTGACGGAGACAAAAATTCCTGTAACCCGATTTCTGAAATGAAATCAAAATCAGAATCCAAAATCTCTTGCGTAGAATGTCCGCTGTAGATTCTTACCAAAAGTGAAACAATTCCTTTTGGCAAAATCCCGTCAGAATCTGCATTGAAAAACAATTTTCCATCTGTAAATTCTGCATCAATCCAAACTTTGGATTGACAACCTCGGATAAGATTTTCATCTGTTTTTTTATCCTCAGGAAGTCCTTTCAGCTCTTTCCCAAGGTCTATGATATATTCATATTTCTGCTCCCAATCGTCCAGAAAGGCGAATTCTTCTATTAATTCTTGTTGTTTTTCTTTGATTGTCATTCAGAATTGATTTGAATTAAAATTAAATTATTTTACTGATTGAGCAATATTAGCAATCACTTTAACGGCCGCCAACATACTTTCCAAAGGTACAAATTCGTAAGGTCCGTGGAAGTTATGTCCACCAGCGAAGATATTAGGACAAGGCAATCCCATATAAGATAGCTGCGCACCGTCTGTTCCCCCTCTAATTGCTTTGATTTTCGGCTCGATTCCGGAATCTTTCATTGCCTGTTCCGCAATATCTACAATGTGCATTTTGCCTTCGAACTGCTTTTTCATATTGAGATATTGCTGTTTGATTTCTATTTCAGCAGTCTTCTCACCATACTTTTTGTTGATTGCTTCAACTTTTTCAGCAATCAGTTTTTTTCTGTCTTCAAATTTTTGGTCATCGTGGTCACGGATAATGTATTGAAGTTTAGCCTCTGAAACATCGCCTTCGAAATCTGTCAGATGGAAAAACCCTTCAAAACCTTTTGTCGTAGCAGGCGTTTCATTTTCTGGTAATGAATTGATGAACTCTGAAGCCACTAAACCAGCATTCAGCATTTTACCGAAAGAATAACCTGGATGAACAGACAATCCGTGGATTTTAACCACAGCTCCGGCAGCATTGAAGTTTTCATATTCCAATTCCCCAATTTCTCCGCCGTCCATTGTATATGCCCACTCAGATCCAAATTTTTCTACATCAAAGTGATGTGCGCCTCTTCCAATCTCTTCATCCGGATTGAATCCAATAGATATTCTGCCGTGTTTGATTTGAGGATTTGCTAAAAGAAATTCCGCTGCCGTTACAATCTCTGCAACACCAGCTTTGTCATCTGCACTCAACAATGTTGTTCCATCTGTTGTGATAATGGTTTGTCCGATATACTTTTTTAAGGATTCAAATTTGGTTGATGACAAAATGAATCCGGTTTCCTTATTCAGTAACAAGTCTTCGCCATCATAATTTTCCCAAATCTGTGGATTCACATTCTCACCGTTGAAATCCGGAGACGAATCGTAATGTGCAATGAATCCAACTTGTGGAACTTTCTCTTCTTTATTAGAAGGAATAAATCCAAAAACGTATCCTTTTTCATCTATACTCACATCTTCCAATCCCAAATCCTGCAATTCTTTGTACAAGTAATTGGCAATATCCCACTGCCTTTCTGTAGAAGGTGTAGTCTCACTTTCTGCGTCGCTGGTTGAAAATATCTTAATGTATGTGATGAATCTGTTAAGGAGTTTTTCTCTCCAAATACCGTCTAATTGGATGTTTTCCATATAATTTGCTATATCTCCGCAAAGTTATATATTTATGCAGTGAACGACAAATAATATCTGATGATTGATAAGTTGTGAATTATCAAAGTCTTGAATGTTTGTTCGCGCGAGCGAAGCGAGCGCCGATGAGTATTACTGGAACGTCGAATCACAGCAGCCCGACTTGAGTGGAGCTCTTTTTCTTTTTATCAAAAAAGAAAAAAGCGGGAACGGAAGGCGGATAAAGCTGCCCAAATAATTATAAAAACGATACAAATGTTCTTAACCGAGTGTCCACGTGACGCGATGCAAGGCTGGGGAGAAATGATTCCCACGCAGAAAAAAATAGATTACATCAACCGCCTGATGGAAGTGCGTTTTGATGTCCTGGATTGCGGAAGCTTCGTGAATCCGAAAACGATGCCTCAAATGGCTGATTCCGGAATTGTGGTGGACGAAATTGACAAATCGCTTTCCAACACAAAACTGTCTGTGGTTGTTGCGAATCTTCGTGGTGCCGAAAAAGCTTTGAGCCATGAGCAAATCGATATTCTGGGTTTTCCTTTTTCCATCTCCGAAACTTTCCAACACAGAAATACCAATAAAAGCAGAGAGGAAGCTTTTACCGAAGTATTGAATATCTTAGAACTTACTAAATCTGAAGGCAAACAACTGAATCTGTATTTTTCGATGGCTTTTGGAAACCCTTATGGGGAAAGCTGGAAATGGGAAGATGTGGACTTTTGGGCAAAACGTTTTGAAGAAATTGGAATCAAAGATGTTCTTTTATCCGACACTACTGGTGTTGGCAATGTGGAAAGGATTTCGCTTTTGTTTAATAAAATTCCTGCAAAATATCCCAGCATTAATTTCGGTGCTCATTTTCATAACCGATACGAGGATTCTTATATCAAACTGAAAGCAGCTTATGATGAAGGCTGCAGAAGATTTGACAGTGCCATAAAAGGAATCGGCGGTTGTCCGATGGCGAAAGATGATTTGGTGGGAAATATGCCGACTGAAAAGGTTTTTACATTTATGTCATCTGAGAAAATCGATATTCATCAGAATCTTCTTCATTTTGAAAGTGCTTACAATATGGCGAAAGATATTTTTCATTTTTAATTTACTGTCCAACATATATATTTTATCATATTTTAATAATTATTCATATTTGAAATTCAGGATTTCAAAAAAATGATGTAAATTTATTACAGAAAAAACAATTAAAAACTAGCAGTTATGACTTCAAAAACGACTTATGTAGGTGAGAATAGGATTGATTCTGTACACGAAAGCTCTGGAGATGTTTTCACTTCATATATTCCTACCAGTGACTTTAGTGTACGAGAACACTTTTCTCCAACAGATATTTTTGCAACTGCTTTGGCGCAAAGTGTTTTTGCACACCTAGTTGTGTTAGCAAAAGATAGACATATTGATATTACTGGTGCAACTTGCGACCTGAAAAAGACAATGTATTATGAGCCAAGAAGAATTGGTGAGATTTTCTGCGTTTTCAAATTCCCTAATTCTTACACTTTGGAAGAACAAGAATTTTTAGAAAATGCGGTGAGAAATAGTCCGGTTTATCTAAGTCTTAACGAAGACATCAAGAAAATTTTTCTTTTCGAATATAAAGACTAAAATAGAAATCCTGCATTTTAGCAGGATTTATTTTTATAACATACCAAGTTCAAACTTGGCTTCTTCACTCATCATTTCTTTGGTCCAAGTTGGTTCAAATGTGAGTTCGATTTTTGCTGATTTCACACCTTCCACACCTCTTACTTTATCTTCTACTTCTACCGGAAGGGTTTCTGCAACCGGACAATTCGGAGAAGTTAATGTCATTATCACGAGAACTTCACCTTCATCAGAAATCTGTACATCGTAAACCAATCCTAATTCATAAATATCAACCGGAATTTCAGGGTCAAAAACCGTTTTAAGTTCTTTAATTATTTCTTCCCCAATATCAGCTATTTGGTCGTCTGTATATTTCATTTTAATCTAATCTTTTTAATAAATCTTCCTGACGCATCCGTCTGAAAATATTTGCCAAAGTTAAGACATCTTTTTCACAATAATGAATGATTCTGTCTATATCGCCGTCTTTGTAGTATATATCGGCCACCATACTTCCGTCGATATCGTCTTTTGGCGTAGGAATTCCGAAGATATGAGCCAGTAGTTCCAGTGACACATAACTTTTCCAATCTCCGAATTTCCAAAGTTCCATTGTATCAATATGCGGAATTTCCCAAGGTTTTTTACCAAACATTTGAAAGGGGATTGGTGGTTGAATTCCATTAATCAAAAGTCGTCTCGCGATATAAGGAAAATCGAATTCTTTTCCATTGTGAGCACAAAGAATAACATTATTTAATCGAGGACTGTTGAATAACTCGCAGAATGAAATTAATAAATCCTTCTCTTCCCCAGAATAAGTTTTGATTTTAAGCTTTCCTGTATTGCTGTCAATCATTCCAATAGAAATACAGATAATCATTCCAAATTCAGCCATAATTCCTGCTCGTTGCTCATAGAATTCTGAAGCTTCGATTTCGTCTTTTCTCTGAGATTTAGTTTTCTTATCCCAAAGATATTGTGTTGTGGGATCGAGGTTATTCCAAGTATCAATCTGAGGAACTGTTTCAATGTCGAGGAAAAGTATATTTTCGATTGGGATCTTATGAATCATTTGTCTTTTGTTTCTTTAAAATTAATAAAAAAACCCAACATTGCTGCTGGGTTTTATATGTTCTATTCTAAAATTAATTAGAAAGGATATTCGTAAATCTCTGATTCGTGGAAGAAAGGGTTTCCAGTAGGCATCAATTTTAGTTTTGATAAAGCTGTCATTACAGTGAAAGTAAACAATCCAATCACAAATACAAATGAACCTAGTACCAATAATGCATTTGAAGCATTGTTCCAGTATGGACCAACTGTTCCCGGCATTACCATATTGAAGTAATCTACAGCGTGACCAATAATTACAACACAAGCCATAAATGTAACCACTTTGTAATTTCTCTTGATACTACTACTTACTAAAACCAATAATGGAGCAAGGAAGTTGATAATCAACATTGGTAAGAATGTCGGTGCATAATATTCGAATCTACCAAAGAAGTAGTTAACCTCTTCCGGAACGTTAGCATACCAATACAACATAAACTGACAGAACCAAAGGTAAGACCACAACATACTTGTAGCAAATAAGAATTTACCAAGGTCGTGAAGGTGGTTATTATTGAACTGAGGATAAACTCCTTTTTTCTTAAGATAAACACTGATGATAATCATTACAGCAATAGAAGTAGATAAACAACTAACCATTGAATACCAAATATAAAGCGTAGAATACCAGTGAGGGTCAATAGACATCAACCAATCCCAAGCCCAAGCTGCAGAAGCAAACCCGAAGAATGCGATATAACCAACGCTCCAGCTATATAAACTAGCGTAGATCTTTCTGTTTCCTTTGTTCTCATCTACTTTTTTAGAAACACTCTTTAATTTTAAAACAAAAAATGTTGCTCCTAATACATAAATGAAAGTTCTGATAGCATAGAAAGGAATATTAAGGAATCTTTTCTTTTCAAATAATATGACATCAAATTCTGGAGAATTTGGATCTGTCAATTCTGGATCCATCCAATGGAAAAGGTGTCCGTATCCTGAGATATTCAACAGCATTATAATTACTAATAATGCTCCTCCGTAAGGAATGAATGAAGCAATAGCTTCCATTACTCTTGTTACAATAATAGACCAACCTGCGTGTGCTGCGTGCTGGATACTGTAAAAGAATAATGCACAACAGCTAATTCCAAATGCAAATACTGCAAAAGTGTGAATAGCTGCCAAAGGTTGATTATGAATCTGATGCTTTGCGTGCTCCAAATGAGCATTGTGATCCTGAGGACCAACTAACTCACTGGAATGCGTAGGCGCTTCGTGACCTTTTGAATGAACAGACTCCATCCAATGAGAGATTGCAGTATCATCCAATCCGTGGTTAAGTGCATAACCAATACCGAATAAAACAACTCCTACAACAATGAGTATAATTGAATATAATCTTAATTTAGGTGAAAAACTATACATTTTCTTCTTTTTTTATTTAGAATTGGTTTTAGCTTCAGCTGCTGCAGGAGCAGTAGAAGTTTTCTCTGTCGTAGCTGGAGCGGCTGCTGCCGGAGCTGCAGTTGCAGTTGGCGCTTTAAAAGTATTATAAACGTATAAAGCTACTCTCCATCTATCTCCCACATTCAATTGTCCTGCGTAAGATCCCATTGCATTTCTACCATTAGTCAAAACATAATGTACAGATCCTATTGTGATATCTCTATCTGCATAGTTTGGAACACCTGAATAAGCACCGCTTTGTACAATTGGTCCTTGTCCGTCTCCACCTGTACCGTGACAAGCAGAACAAGTATGATCAAACAATACTTTTCCTCTTGCCAAATCTTTCTCAAGATTTTTAGGATCCAAAGGAGAAGCTGTAATCAATTTTGAGGCATCGTATCCTGCATTATATTCATCTACATTTTTAGGCAGACTTTCTTCACTTACAATTCCGTCTCTGTTTTGTGCAACAGAACCTTCTACTGGAGAAAGACCTGTAGCGCCATTACGAGAAACAAAGGCAGGAATTTCATTTTCGTGGTCAGAATATGCATCCTTAGCTTTCATCAATGGATCGTAAGCTACCGGGAAATACATATCTGGGAAATATACCAAAGGTGGATTATCTTTTGGACCGCAAGAATTCAGTAACACAGTTGTTAAACCAAAGATTGCTGTCATTTTTAATATACTATTCTTCATCTTAGGCATCTTTAACAGTTATTTCTTCAACACCTGTATCAATCAACAGTTGTTTAATAGTTTCAACATCATCAGACACAAACTCCATCATAAACTTGTCATCCGTAGTTCTTGGATCTGGATTCTGAGGTTTTGCACCAGGATACATTTTGTTTCTTACCAAGAAAGTCAATGACATCAAGTGAGCAGAACAGAATACCATCAATTCGAACATTGGATCCACGAAAGCCGGCATATTGTGCAACCAGTCAAATGATGGTTTACCACCAATATTCTGTGGCCAGTCGTGATTCATAATATATGCTGTCAAAGTGATACCGATGGTAACTCCATAACAAGCATAGATAAATGCTGCGTCAGAAATTCTAGTTTTCTTTAATCCAAGAGCTTTGTCAAGTCCGTGAACAGGGAATGGCGTATAAACTTCGTTTATAGATATCCCTTTATCAGTAAAGGCTTTAACGCCGTGCATCAAATCATCGTCGTCGCCGTAAAGTCCATATATAATCTTAGTGGTGCTCATCTCCTTCTTTTGCTTTATAAGTTTCACCGGAAATTTTCAAAATACTCTTCAATTCGGCCTGTGCAATTACAGGGAATGTTCTCGCATATAAAAGGAATAATACAGAGAAGAAACCGATTGTTCCAAGATATACACCAACGTCAATAACAGTTGGCTTAAACATCGTCCAAGAAGATGGTAAATAATCTCTAGACAAGTTGATAACGATAATATCAAAACGCTCAAACCACATACCGATGTTGATAATCAATGCGATGATGAATGTCCAGAAGATATTTGTTCTAACTTTTTTGAACCAGAACGCTGCCGGTACAACCAAGTTACAGATAATCAATGCCCAGAATGCCCACCAATAAGGTCCTACTGCTGCTCCTGGAGAAAGATAAGTAAAATCTTCAAATCTCGATCCAGAATACCATCCGATAAAATATTCGGTTGCGTAAGCTACAGTTACCATACCTCCAGTTACAACGATTACGATATTCATAATCTCGATGTGGTACATTGTAATATAGTCTTCTAAGTGGCAAACTTTTCTTGCTACCAACAATAGTGTCTGTACCATCGCAAATCCTGAAAAAATAGCTCCGGCAACGAAATAAGGAGGATAAATCGTAGAGTGCCATCCTTTAATTACTGATGTAGCAAAGTCAAATGATACCGTCGTGTGTACCGAGAATACAAGTGGCGTTGCTAAACCTGCAAGAACTAAAGATAGCTCTTCAAATCTTTGCCAGTGTTTTGCTTTTCCACCCCATCCAAATGCAAGAAGTGTATAAATCTTTTTATTGAAAGGCGTTTTAGCTCTATCTCTAATCATTGCAAAGTCAGGAATCAATCCCATAAACCAGAATACAACTGATACAGAGAAATAGGTTGAGATTGCAAATACGTCCCAAAGTAACGGCGAGTTGAAGTTGGTCCAAAGTGTACCAAACTGGTTAGGTAAAGGGAAAACCCAATATCCTACCCAAACTCTACCCATGTGAATTACCGGGAAGATTGCCGCCTGACAAACTGCGAAAATCGTCATCGCTTCAGCAGAACGGTTAACCGACATTCTCCATCTTTGTCTAAATAATAATAGTACAGCAGAGATCAATGTTCCGGCGTGACCGATACCTACCCACCATACGAAGTTAGTAATATCCCAACCCCAGTTGATAGTTCTGTTAAGTCCCCACGCACCGATACCTGTTCCCACAGTGTAAGCGATACAACCGAATCCGTAAACGAACAGAACTAAAGCCGCATACAATGATGCCCACCATAATTTCCCTGCACGTTCTTCGATAGGTCTTGCGATATCTTCTGTGATATCGTGATAAGTCTTATGACCAATAATTAAAGGTTCCCTTATCGGAGCTTCGTAATGTCCTGACATTTTTTACCTATTTATTATTTAAACTTTCTTTTCTGTTTCTGATTTTTGTGTGATAGAATACGTTTGGTTTTGTACCAATCTCTTCTAACAACGTATATTTTCTGTTGCTATTGAACAAGCTACGAACTTCTGAATCTACATCGTTCATATCTCCAAATTTCATAGCGCCAGTAGAACAAGCAGCAGCACAAGCACAAGACGCCTGGAATTCTGCATCTGTTACTCTTCTGCCGTCTTTCTTAGCATTCAAGATTGTCAGCTGAGTTTCTTGAATACAAAGTGAACATTTTTCCATTACCCCTCTTGTTCTTGTAACAACATCAGGGTTAAGAACCATTCTTCCAAGGTCATTATTCATATTGAAATCAAACTTGTCATTCAATGCATAATTGAACCAGTTGAATCTTCTTACTTTATATGGACAGTTGTTCGCACAATATCTAGTACCGATACATCTGTTGTAAGCCATTTGGTTTTGGCCTTGCTTACCGTGAGATGTTGCAGCAACCGGACAAACAGTCTCACAAGGAGCGTGGTTACAGTGCTGACACATTACCGGTTGGAAGATTACATCTGGATTCTCAGCAGCGTTTTCTAATGCTCCCTCAATTCCTAAAAGGCTACTTCCATAAAGTTCTGGCACTGCCATTCCTTCTTTAAGACCTTCGTAAACTTCAACTTTTTGTTCTGTAGAATAGTAACGGTCAATTCTTAACCAATACATATCTCTAGACATTCTGATTTCTTCTTTACCTACAACAGCAACATTGTTTTCAGCCTGACAAGCAATAACACAAGCACCACAACCAGTACAAGAGTTAAGGTCAACTGATAAGTTGAAGTGAGGACCATCTGTATCATCAAAAGAATCCCAAAGGTCAATTTTACCGATTGGAAGTTCACCTCCAATTGTGTGCATTGCCAAAGGTTTGTTCCACTCATCTACTGGTTTGTTGATGAAATCCTCTAAAGTAACTTCTTTAGCGATCTCATAACGACCCATCAATGTATTTTGAAGCTGCATCCCTGCAAATTCATAATCTTCTCCGGTTTTTTCAATTTTTACATTCGTAAGAACTGTATTGTAACCATCGAATAATGGATAAGCATTAACACCTGTATCAGCTACTTTACCAGAATCTTTTTTACCATAACCAAGCGCCAATCCTAATGAACCCTCTGCCTGACCTGGCTGAATAAATACTGGAACATTCTCAAGAGTAACACCATTTACTGTTAATTTAACAGTATCTCCGTCCAACTGCATTCTCGCATTAAGCTTATTCTCAAGACCCAAAGCTTTTGCATCTTTTGGAGAAATCGTCAGGTAGTTATCCCAAGATAGTCTAGAGATTGGATCCGGCATTTCCATCAACCAAGGGTTGTTAGATTGTGTTCCGTCTCCTATTGCTGACTTAGTATAAAGTTGTAATTCTAATTGACCTGCTTTGAAAGCTGATAATTCAGCAACAGCTTGAGCTGCATTTCCACCAGAATAAGCTAATCCTGTAGAAATTCCACCTTCTGTAAAACCATTATAAAGTGTTTTATTGAAAGTTTTACCAGCATTAAGTGTTAAAGCATTAGCCTTAAGATAATCGTAGTAATTGTTAGCAGGACTATTTTTTCCGTTGATCCAAACTAAGATAGATTCTTCAAGCTGTCTGGATTTGTAGATTTTTTGGATTGTTGGCTGCATCAAAGAGTAAGCTCCAGTTTCCGGAGTGATATCTCCCCAAGATTCTAGCCAGTGTGCGAAAGGAATAACTGCTTTAGAAGCTTTATAGATATCATTTTTCTTATCTGTAATGGCTACAGAGTAAGGAACTTTTTCAATCGCTGCTTTTAAAGATTGTCCTTTTGCGTGAGAGTAGATTGGGTTGATATTATTAGTAATAAGAACACCAACTTGTCCTCCATTCAACCAAGATAAAAATTCATTGAATCTTGCGTTGTCATATTCTTTGAGGAAATTAGCTTTACCTGTAAAAGCTTTAGATCCTAATTTTTGATTGATTAAGTGAGCTAAAACATAAGCTGCTTTTGAACCATCTGCCAAAACAACTGCTTTATCTCCTTTTGCCTGAAGTTCTTTAACAATTTCAGAAGCTACTTTATCAGAAGTTCCTCCATTTAATCCATTATAAACTTCAACCAAAGTTTTGAAAACTGCACTTGGCTTCAATCTGTATCTTGAATCTGAGTTAGCACCAGTCAAACTAAGGTTTGATTCAACCTGAATATGTCTTAACATATCAGGACCTGGTTTTCTAGCTGCAGCATAAGAAACTTCTAAGCTAGAAGCATTATAATCTCCCAGGAAATCTGCATTGAAAGAAACAACTAACTGAGAAGTGCTAAGATCGTAAACCGGTAATGCTCTTTGTCCGAAAACTTCCTGAGCCGCATCTAATGCTGCTGCGTAAGGAATTGCATCATAAGTTACTAATTCAGCTGAAGGATATTTTGCTTTGAAATCTCCGAACAACTTTTTGAAAGTTGGACTTGGGAAAGAGTGAGATAATACTACAATCTTTTTTCCGCTAGCCTGAGATTCTGTTAAACCTTTTAGGATAAAATCATCAACTTTATTGAAATCTTCTTGCTCATCACCATTCAAAGCTGGTTTTTTCACTTTATCATTATCATAAAGAGAAAGAACACTTGCCTGAGCTCTTGCATTGGTTGTTCCAAGAGAACCCGCAGCAGGATTAGGATCGATTCTGATAGGACGACCTTCTCTTGTTTTAACTAAAACGCTGGAGAAATCGAAACCATCAAAATAGGAAGACGCATAGAAATTAGGAATCCCCGGAATAATATCGTGTGGTTTAACCACATAAGGAATTGTTTTGATAACCGGAGCTTCACAAGCTGCCAAAGTTACAGCAGCTGTAGAGAATCCTAGCAACTTAAGAAAGTCTCTACGAGAAGTTCCTTCTTTACTAGAATCATCTAAGAATTCTTCAACCGGAATTTCATTCTGGAACTCTTTAGCAGCCAACTTTCCATTCAAAGTTGGATCTTTTAGTTCGTGAATACTTCTGAATTGTATTTTATTTGAAGCCATTTATACTTCTAATTTTGTTATTAATAATGACATTTACCACACTCAAGACCTCCAATTGCATCTACAGTGATCTTGCTTCCTTCACCATATTGTTTTTTCAACTTATCATGCAAATTTTTGAAGTATTCTTTATTATAACCGTTGTTCATATCTACTTCTGTAGTTCTGTGACAATCGATACACCAACCCATTGTGAAGTTGTTAGCCATCTGAACCACGTTCATTGTATCAATTTTACCGTGACAAGCTTTACAAACGACATCAATTTTGTTTGAGGCATCTTTTTGCTTAGCGTTGAAGCTATTGATAATTGCCTGCTCACCAGCCACAACGTGTTGTGAGTGATTGAAATATACGAAGTCTGGCATATTGTGAATTCTTGTCCACTCTACCGGTTCTGTTTTACCAGTATAAGCTTGTTTAGACTCATCCCAACCTACGTGTGCGTAAAGCGTTTTGATTTGACTTGTGTAGAATTCTCTGTCTTTTCCTGGCTCGATGTATTTACCTTTATACTCAGAAATAGATCTGTGACAGTTCATACAAACGTTAAGAGAAGGAATCTCGGAAACTTTACCATACTTAGCACCTGAGTGACAAAGCTGACAGTCGATTTTATTTTCTCCGGCGTGGATCTTGTGAGAGAAGTAAATTGGTTGTTCAGGAGCATATCCCTTATAAACACCAACCCACATCAACCAGTTCCAGACACCATAAGCAGCGAATAACGCGAGCAACCCAACGATACCTTTTCCTACAAAACTGTACTTCTCATATAAAGCAGAGAAAGAAACAACTCTTGTAGAATTAAGTTCTGATAACTCTGGAGACTGTTGGATTTTTACTAATTGACGAATTTTAAGCAACAACCAGAACAATAATCCAGCGATTGCTATTAATGCGGCAATCATAATTTTAGAATTCAATTGTTGAGCTTTTGCCGCTTCGATAGATGCAGTAGTATCTACTGCTGTTGCGCCCTCAGCTTCTGCTGCCGGCTCTTCTTTTGGAGGATTGGTGGTGTATTCTAAGATATCATCGATATCCTGATCAGAAAGTTTCCCTTCGAATACCTGCATCGCAACCTTTCCATTTTCTTCATAGATTTTGTTTGCGTATGCATCACCAGATGCTCTAAGCTTCTCATTATTGCTGATCCACTTATGAAGCCAATCAACATCCTGACCGTCTTTTTTAACTTTTTCAACAACACCGCCAAGTGCAGGTCCTACAACTTTTTTGTCCAATGCGTGACAAGCAGTACAGTTTGCCTTGAAAAGCTCCTGTCCCTTTTTCGGATCACCTTGTGCATAAACGGAAGCGCCGGTTGACAACAATAGACCAATTGCTATCAGACCCTTTTTGTAATGCTTTCTCCAACTAATCATTTATATAATCTTGGGTTAGTAAAATTTATTGAGTTTACATTCAATTCCGCAAAAATAGCACTTTAACAAAAATTAAGACGACCTTATCGGATGGTTTTTGTCAATTCTAATTAATTTGTAAACGTTCTAAATAACAGAGTTTGCGTTTCATTCAATTTATTCTAAATTTGTAAAAAATAATTTTTAAATGAACCATCTGCTTAAGCTTTTCATCTTCTCAGCTCTATTTTGTTTTTACCAAATTGATGCTCAATATGTTGTAAAAAAAGATACTTTATCGGGAACTGAACTTTCTTTCTCGCTGGATGAACGTGTAAATGATGCTTTGGAAAAGATAGAGGACAAATGCGACCGTAATGTGGGTGCTCCTGTAAAAACTCCGACAAAAGTTCTTGTAGCGAGCAGAGAACTTACAAATGCTGAGATTTGCAGAAAGAATCCAAAAATTATGGGTTTCAAAATCCAGGTGGTAATTGTAAAAAGTAATGATGAAGCCAGAAAAATTGCTACAGAATTCCGAGGTAACTTTAGAAACCTAAAAGTAGAAACAGATGCTTCCCTAAGGCCTAATTATAAAATACTGGCAGGAAGTTATTTCTCGACACAAAGTGCATCCGACGATCTTCGGAATATAAAAAAGGTTTATCCTTCCGCAAGAGTCATTCCTTACGCCGTCTTTTGTGTGGAAGCTAAATAAAAATAAATTAGATAAAAAATAATAAAATCGCCTTCGGAAATCCGAAGGCGATTTTTATCTGTAGTAAGTTTCCAAAAATTGGTAAAACTCTGTGATTCGATAAAAATTATTGAAGCCAACATAAACAGTCATTATCAAAAGTATTCCGTAAATTAAACCCGTTATCATTGCTTTTTCCTTAAAACTAAAGAACAGCCAACCGAGCAAAAGCGGATATACAAAAACGAAATGTCCACCGTAAATATAAGATGTATGAAGTCCGAATTTCAAAATGCAATGAACCAAAACATCAAATAAAAATGTAATCACAAGAATCCAAACCAATTTGTTTTTATAATTCTTGATAACGCTCCAAATCATCATTAATAAAACAAGCGCTATGAAAATATATGGAACCGCTGATGTGTAAACATCCATAAACAAAGCTTTGTATTCAAAACCTTTTTTGTTATGATAATCTCTGATGACCAAACTTGGAAACAAGATATTCCCGCCAAAAAACCAAGAGTAAATCATATCCCAAAGTGGTGTCACTTTTGGCTGAGAGAATTTGTCATATTGTTCTTCGGTTTTGTTAAGGAAATTCTGGAAGTTAAAATTCAGTCTCAGCATAAAAAGGAATACAAAAACAACAACTGAAGTCGCAATTTTCGCCACCGCCATTCCGATTTTTTTCCAGTTCCAGAAGATGTTTTTCTCAAACAAGAACGGAATATAAACTTTCACAATATTAGTAATCGTCAATCCACCGATGAAAACAGAACCGAAAATCGTTGCTCCAAATGAAATTGCTTTTTCTTCCTGAATTTTTCTTGCTGAATAATAATTGAAAATTGAAAGAAACAATAAAGTGTAAGTATAAGTTTCTGGCGTGAAACTCAACAAAATATTCGTCACAAACAATCCGTAAAAAGCCAAAATCAACAAGCTGATTTTCAATGGAAGTTGAATAATATTATTGAGATATTTGAAGATTTGAACATTAGCAAGAGAAATCACAACGGTTGAAAATAATGACAAAACAAGTCTAAAAACAGAATCATATCGATTTCCGGAAATCCATAACGCAAAATCTCTGATGCAATCGAAAAAATAATTGGATAATGGATGTCTTTCAAAACCACCTCCAGTCTGCACAATCGCTCTATTATCAAAACTGAAATACCCATCCCAAGGAATTCTGTCATCATAAACGATTCGGAAATTCTCCGCAATGAACCACGCATTTGTGCCATAAAGAATAACAAAGAATAGGAAAATCAACAATTCTGCTTTGGTTGCAGGGAAAATGATTTTCAGAAAGGATAAAATTTTGTTCAATAGTTTCAATCTGTGGTATTTTCTGCAAAAATAGAAAAACCTTATTTATACAAAAAGTCACGAATCAGAAATCCATGACTTTAATTATATATTGTTTTCTTTATTGATTATATGTGTAAATTGTCATATGGCTACTGCCTGCCTGATTACTACTATCATATTGGGTTTCTGTAATCTGATTAGGAAAATTTTTATCGTTGTAAGAAGTTGTATATACTATTTTATAACTAGAGCTTGAAGAGCTAGTTGGAGTATTTGCATTCGTAAAAAGTACAAGATTCTTTTTTCCGGACAAATTATCATTAGATGCCCAAGGATTATAAAGCTCTATTTTATCAAAACCTAAAACATTTTTATACGGATTATTTTTATCATCATAAGTATAAGTTTCTGTAAGGTTTCCAGCTAAAACATTATTATGATAATATTTTTCTTTAGAAGAAATAACATCTCCATCTTTTACTGTATAAACTATCTCTGATTTATCCGTCTGTGAATTACCTGCAAAAGTATAATTTCGAATCTGAGTACAATTTATAGTTGTAGAATTTGGATAACTGTAAGTCAATGTCTTTGTACTTGTTGTATTACTACCAGAAGTAATACTAACTTCCTTTACATTTATTAACTTATCATTGTCATAAGTAAAATCAGCTGTACTTCTAAGCGAGCCATTAGAATAATCCCTAATCTGAGTTATCACATTTCCTGTATAGGTATAAACAAATTTGTTTGAACCATCTGCGTTTGATTCTTCTGTAATTTTAATACCATCGTATTTGATAGTATAAACATCCCCGTCAAGTATCGCTTTAGTTACTAAAAATGGATATTGTGGATCAGGCCCTCCGTCTTCAACATCCGTTGAACTACAAGATAAACTCAAAAAGACTAAAGAAGATAAGAAAAGATTTTTTTTCATTGAATTATTAATTTCGGCAAAAATATACTTTTCTAAATTAAAAGCATAGTATATTTTAATCTTAATTAATATTTATAAAATTTTTTCAAGAACTACAAGACAATTGACTACAACCTGTTTGATTATCATATTTTGAAGGACGTTTCTGATTGAACTCCGGAAAGCGGTTTTCATAAGGATTTTGTAAAGCTTCTTTGAGTTTGAAAAACATTTTGTAGTCGCCATTTTCCGCATCTTGAATCGCTTCGAATAACAGATAATTTCTTAAAATAAATTTCGGATTTGTTTTGGACATCAATGCTAAAGATTCCTTCTCTGAGATTTTATTTTTGAGTTTTCTTTCCTGATATTTTTCGATAAAATTAGAAAGTCTTTTCAGTTCATTTTCATTTAGATTTCGGTAAAAAGAATTTGAGAAATCATCAGTTTTAATTTCTGAAGCTGGTTTCTCAAGACTTTGGAAAAATAAAGTATAATCCAAATTCAAATCCTGCATCAGTTGTTGCCATTCGGTAAAAAACCGTTCATCTTCCTGCAAAACCTCATCAAAACCAAATTTGTCAGCTAACATTTTATCATGTTCTGTCCAGAAGCGTTTTCCGTAATCGTCCAGGATTTTTTCCAGAATTTCAGAATCATTAATCAAAGGAAAAATAGCGTTCGCTAAAGCGGCCAAATTCCAATGAGAAATCTGCCCTTGTTTTCCAAAAGCATATCTTTTTCCTGGCAAGTCTGTTGTATTCGGCGTGAATTCCAAATCATAACCATCCATCATAGAGTAAGGTCCATAATCAATCGTCAATCCTAGAATCGACATATTATCGGTATTCATCACGCCGTGAACAAACCCGACGCGATACCAATTGATTATCATATTCAAAGTTCTGTCGCAAATTGCCTGAAACCAATCAATATATTTATTTGAATTATTTTCTGAATTGATTTCTGGATAAAAATTTTCAATCGTGTAATCTGCTAAGTTTTTCAGCAAATCAGTTTGATTTCTCGCCGATAGCAATTCAAAATGTCCGAAACGGAGAAACGACTCAGCTGTTCTTACCACAACAGCACCTTGTTCTTTCTGCGGGTTTCCTGAATATTGTATATCACGAATCACATCTTCACCAGTTTTCGAAAGACTCAAAGCTCTTGTGGTAGGAACACCAAGATGAAACATTGCTTCGCTCATCAGATATTCCCGAATCGAGGAACGCAAAACTGCCCTTCCGTCTGCGTGTCTGGAATAAGGTGTTGCTCCTGCTCCTTTCCATTGGATTTCGGTTTGCTGACTTCCGTTTTGGATTTCTCCAGCATAGATTGCCCTTCCATCTCCCAATTGACCCGCCCAATTTCCAAACTGATGACCTGCATAAGCTGTTGCATAGGATCTAACATTATCCGGAAGATTTTGCGCTGCTAAGAAATCTTTATCATTTTCTAATTTTCCCAAACCAATTTCGAAAGACAGTTCTTCATTAAAATCAATTAATTCAGTTTGATCAAAATCTGCAGGCTCTACTATACAGAACATTACATCAGGTGTTTGTCTCTGCATCGGATTTCCAGAAAAATCCCCTGGAAATTTTTGAATGAATTTTTGGGTAATATTTTTTATGTTCATTTATCAAAAATCCCGCAATGCTGCGGGATTTATTTATTTGTTAAAATCAATATCTTCTCCTGAGTTCAAAGCCTCATTAGAATGATCTTCTTTTTTCACTGGCTTGTCAGGAACTTCTCTGACAGGATTTTTCAGTTCATCGATGGTTTGCAATCCGCCATCATCACCATAACCATTTCTGAGATTATTGAGATCGGAACAACTTCCGGTCCAATTGGTCGGTTTGATGAATTTATCTTCCGGCAGGATATTCAAAGCTTTATTTGCAAAAACCTTCTTCATATAAATGGCCCAAATCGGAAGCCCCATTTTAGCCCCTTGCCCTTCACCCGTACTCCAGAAGTGTGTTGCTCTGTCTTCCCAGCCAACCCAAACTCCAGTTGCCAGTTTTGGAACAATTCCCATAAACCAACCATCTGAGTTTTTCTGCGTTGTACCTGTTTTACCAGCAATCTCTACACTTGCAGGAATTCCTCTTCTTCTCAATTCTCCAGAAGCTGTACCGAATTCTGCCACACCTTTCATCAAGTCGATCATTGTGTAAGCGTACATTTCGTTCATGACTTCCTTCACGACAGGCTTCACTTCTTTGATTACTCGTCCGTTAGCATCCTCGATCCTCCAAATCATTTCCGGTTTTGTGTAATTTCCAAAGTTTGCAAATGTACTGTAAGCTCCTAACATTTCGTAAATCGTAATATCTGAAGTACCGAGAGCCATTGGTAAACTTTTATCAATTGGATCTGTAACTCCCAAGTCTCTTGCTAATTGGATGACATTTTCTGTTCCTGACATTTCAGCTAAACGGATTGCCACCGGGTTTAAGGACTTTGCTATCGCTTCTTTGATGGTAACTGTTCCGCCTCCACCTTTTACGTGCCAACTTCCTTTGGAATAAGAAGCATTGGAAACTGTAGAACAAGGCGTCATCCCAAGGTGCATAATTGCAGTGGCATATACGAAAGGTTTGAAGGTAGATCCTACCTGTCGTTTTCCTTGTTTTACGTGATCATACTGGAAATGCTGCCAGTTAATCCCTCCAACCCAAGCTTTGATATCACCGGTTGCAGGTTCCATAGACATCAATCCAGCCTGTGCAATCTGTTTGTGATAACGGATAGAATCCCAAGGTGACATTTCTACTTCCTCTTCGCCTTCCCAAGTAAACCTCGTCATTTTTGTAGGCTCATGGAAGTCCATCATAATAGAATCTTCCGGCATTCCTTCAGCTTTCAATTGCTTGTAGCGTCCGGTTCTTTTAACTGCGGACATCATCAAGCCATTGATTTGGCTTTTGGAAAGATTATAATAAGGACGATTTGGATTACGTTTCATCTCGCCGTCAAAACTTTTCTGAAGATTGGTCAAATGTTCTTTGATAGCTTCCTCTGCATATTTTTGCATTCTGGAATCCAAAGTCACATAGATTTTCAATCCATTTTTATAAAGATTCAGTTCTTTGCCAGTTTCTTTTTCGTAAGATTCTAAGTACTGCTGAATCTCTTTTCTTAAGTAAAATTTGTAATATGAAGAAAATCCTTCTTCAACTGTTTTGATCTCGTGGAAATCTACTACAACCGGAGTTGCTACAGCCTGCTCATAAGTAGATTGATCGATGTAACCAGTCTCAACCATTTGCTTCAGAACAACATCTCTTCTGGTTTTTGCTCTTTCAGGATTTCTGTAAGGATTATTTCTTCTCGGCGCTTCCAACATTGCTACAAAAGTTGCTGCTTCTGGTAAAGTCAATTGATTAACAGATTTGTTGAAATAAACTCTGGAAGCCATTTCGATTCCTTTCGCATTGAAAAGGAAATCCATTTTGTTAAAGTATAGAGCAACAATTTCTTCTTTCGTATAACGCTTTTCAAGACTTACCGCAACGCACCATTCTTTCAGCTTTTGGAATGCTCTTTCTATTTTGTTCTGAGAAGCATTTCCAGTAAACAATAATTTCGCCAACTGTTGTGTGATGGTAGAACCTCCACCTCTTTCTCCACCAAATCTTACCGCTCTAAGAATTGATTTCAAATCGATTCCAGAATGTTCTTTAAAACGTTCATCTTCTTTAGCTTGCAGAGCATAAACCAAATATGGAGGCAACTGTTTATAAGTTACCGGCTTAGTTTTTTCTTTCTCGAATTTTCCCAACAAAACATTATCGGAAGAATAAATTTCCGAAGCAACATAAATATCAGGGTTTTCCAACTCCTTTACATCTGGCATATCTCCTACGAAACCTTGAGAAACGGCGAAGAATAAACCTGATATACCCAACACAGCCGCTAAAAATCCTATCCAAATGAATTTGATCCATTTTCGGATTCCCGATTTAGCTTTTCTCTTGTCTGGCAGAGGGAAAGTTTTATTTTCAGCTTTTTTATTTTCCATTAATAAATTATGGCTTTAAATTTTGAATTTTAATACCTAAATCTTCTATTCCCGGTAAGATATTTTTCCTCATTGCCTGTACAACTTTCACAGAATAATTACCGTTTTGAGGGAATTTGTAATTAAGCTTATATTGAAATAATGTCTCCTTTGTATCTCCAAATCCTGTTCCCAGCCACTCACCGTTTGGTTTTGCCAAAACATAGTTGAGTGTGTCTGTAGCAATTGCTTTTTTGTTGTGTTCAACAGTCGCAATCAATCTAAGATTGCTGTAAGGATAATCATTATTATTACGAACAACAAATATGATATTTTTCTGATTCTGAGCATCTTTCACATCAAAATCAAACTGTTGAACTTTCTTTTTATTCCATTGGCTACCAACATCATTAATCAACACCTTATCATCTCCGTTCTCGCAAGAAAAGAGTGAAATCAATAGAACAAAAGCAAAAAGTGACCTAAGCATTCCCTTCATTTTTAGGAGGTGTTTTCTTTTTCGGTTTTTTGAACGGTTTTTTATGCGTTTTATTTTCCTGAGGTTGATTATTATCGGTCGCCTGAACATTCGGAGCCACCGATTTATTTTCTATCGGCTTTTGTCCATTCTGGCGGTTTTTGTTATGATTCTGCTTCGGATTTTTATTGTCTGAGGCTTGCTGATTATCAGTAGCTTGAGACTTTGGAGCATCAGACTTGTTTTCTACAGGCTTTTGTTCATTAGAACGATTTCTGTTTTCTGCTTGACGAGGATTTTTATTATCCTGTGATTTCGCCGGTCTGTTATCGCCTTGTCTTGGATTTCTGTCTCTGTTGTTTTGACCGCTTCTTGGTTTTTTAAATTTTTTCTCAAAACGATCCACACTATTTTCTTGTATCAAATCCGAAGTTACCAAAGGATTTTTAATAACTTTCAAATCTTCCAAAGCTGGTGCTTTTTCACCATTTTTATTGATGGCAATCAACTTCTTCACTTCATAAATATCCAAATCGTACCAAGCCATAGAATTCTCTACATATGCAAACCACATTTTCTTTTTGAAAACATCGATCTTGATACAAAAAGCTCTTCCTTTCTCGGTATTCAGAACTGTGCTAGATGACGGAAAATCTCTAAGAACATCCAGATAACTATCCAGTTCGTAATTAAGACAACATTTCAGTTTACCACATTGTCCAGCCAATTTCTGAGGATTGATGCTCAATTGCTGATATCTTGCTGCATTGGTATTCACAGAACGGAAGTCGGTAAGCCACGATGAACAGCACAATTCTCTTCCACAAGACCCAATTCCACCGACTTTTGCAGACTCCTGACGGAATCCAATCTGCTTCATATCAATCTTAGTACGAAAATTAGATGCATATTCTTTTATCAACTGACGGAAATCGATTCTGTTATCAGCCGTGTAATAAAAAGTGACCTTGGAACCATCTCCTTGGTATTCTACATCTGTTATTTTCATTTCAAGGTTGAGTCCGTAAGCAATTTTACGTGCATCAATCTTGATATTATTTTCTTTTTTTCTAAGTTCTTGCCAGGTTTCAATATCTTTTTGATTGGCAAGTCTATAAATTTTCAGGGTGTGCTCTTCTGGAATATTCTTTTTTTTCATTTGGATTTTCACCAATTCTCCAGCAAGACTTACTACACCTATATCGTGACCCGGACTAGATTCTACAGCAATGATGCTACCAATATGCAGGGGCAGGTTGTTGACGTTTTTATAATAGAATTTACGATCGTTTTTAAAACGAACTTCCACATATTCAGAACTTTTTGATTTTGAAGGATCAATATCAGAAAGCCAGTCAAAAACACTTAATTTATAACTATTCCCGCAGGTATCTACACTACTACACCCATTAGCGGACTTGGTGCCACAAGAATGGGAAGAATCGCCGGATGTTTTACATCCACAACTCATATTTTATTTTTTATGTCTGATTGCAAAGTTAATATAATTTTTATTTAAGCTTAACGATAATATCTTTTAAAAATATTTTTTTGTTAATTTTAAGTTAATACTCAATTAATATTAACAATTAATCAAAAAAACAAGCCTATCATTAATATATAATCAAATTACAATTTAGTGATTTATTATGATTTACACTGCATTGTTTAAAGTTAAACTAAATTTATAAAAAACACTGAAAACAATTTAATCATCTAATTTTCAAATATATAAAATACACATTAACTTAAACAATTATTCTACGAATAGCAATGTTTAACATTTTTTATGTTTTTTTTCAATTGTTATTAAAATAATTATAAATTTGGAACATTAATAATAATTATATGAAACGAATTTTAATATCAATGGCACTAGCAGCCGGAGTAATGACATACGCAGGAGGTTTCCGAGTATCTCTACAGGGTGTTAAACAGCTGGCGATGGCTCACACCAGTGCTCACGCAGAGGATGCAAGTGTTGCATTCTTCAACCCAGCGGGGATTTCTTTCATTCCTTCAAAACTGAGTGTAGTAGCAGGAGGTTTTGGAGTATCAAATCAGATTACATATCAAAATACTAGTACTCTGCAACAAACCGAAACAGATAATCCATTGGGAACACCCATTTATGCAGCAATTGCATACAAAGTTCTTGACAATGTCTCTGTAGGTTTTAGTTTATCAACCCCTTTTGGAAGTACTATCGAATGGCCAAGCAGCTGGGAAGGAAAAGAAATGGTTCAGAAACTGGAATTGAAAAGTTTCTTCTGGCAACCAATGGTTTCTGTAAAGCTTGCACCTTGGGCATCTTTTGGAGCGAGTTATATCTATGCAACAGGAAAAGTAGATTGGACAAAAGCTTTAACGGCTTATGGTGGTCAATTAAACTTATTAGACGACGAGGCAAAAGGTCATGGATTTGGATTTGGATTCTATTTTCAACCCGATAACAAATGGGATGTAAGTGTTGCTTACCGTTCACCTGTAGACATGAAAGCTAAAAAAGGTAAAGCTACATTTATGGTTCCTTCATCTCTTTACTCAAATTTAAATTTAGTAAGTACTGGCGGCGTTGACAATTTTAAGGCGACTCTACCTTTGGTTGATGAATATACAGTTGGTTTAACCTATAAGGTTACTCCAAAATGGTCATTGTCTGCAGACTATAACTATCACGGATGGGAAAGATACAGCAAGCTGACATTAGATTTCGAGAATGCACCTGCTGGTAATCAGCCCAACAATCCAACAATCAATGTAACACCTAAGAACTTTAAAAATACATCAAGTGTACGTGTAGGAACACAATATGCCTTCAATGATATGATTGCAGGAAGATTAGGTTGGTACTATGATCAGTCTCCTTATGCAGATAAGGATTTCATCCCAGAAACACCATCTTTTGACAATTATGTTATTACTGGAGGTATTGGTCTAAAATTCAACAAACTTGGAGTAGACATTTCAGGAGCTTATGCAATGCCGAAAAGCAGAACTTTTAATAATAAATATTACAACTTTGCAGGACAAGCAAAAGCTGATGTATTCTATTTTGGGTTAGGATTATCTTACAACGCATTTTAAAAATTGAATCTATTATGAAAAAATTATATATATCAACCTTAGCTGCAACGCTTTTATTAGCTGTGAGCTGTAAGACAGATTTCGAGAATAGTACGGAAGATGTTGTTGTCACTTCAGGAGAAGCTAACTTTTCAAAATATATTTCTCTAGGAAATTCCTTAACTGCTGGTTACAGAGATGGTGCTTTATATGCAGACGGACAGAACGAGTCTTACCCAAGTATGATTGCTAAACAAATGCAATCAGCGGGTGGTGGAGAATTCAAGCAGCCATTGATGCCCGATAACAATGGAGGTCTACTACTTACTCTACCGACAGGAAATGTACAGATAGCAGATACCAAAAGAGTAATTACCGGCTTCAGTGCAGGAACACCTACAATAGCTTTTGCAAATGATAACAAAGCAACTACTATTACCAATACTGTGCTAACAGGCCCATTTAATAATATGGGAGTTCCTGGTGCAAAAGTATCACATCTGTTAGCTCCTGGCTATGGAAACGTTCAAGGTATTCTTGCTAAAACAGCTAATCCTTATTTTGTTAGATTTGCATCAAGCCCAACAACTTCTGTTATCCAAGACTTTTTAGCACAGAAACCAACATTTTTCAGTTTATGGATTGGAAATAATGATGCTCTTCTTTACGCTTTAGCAGGTGCTGATGATACTGTTGAAACATTAACTCCTGCAGACCAATTCGGAACCTATTATAATCTCTTGGTATCTCAAATCAAGACCTCTGGAGCTAAAGGTGTAATTGCAAACATTCCAAATGTAACAACAATTCCTTCTTTGACAACTGTTCCTTATAATCCGTTAACAGCAACATTGCTTGGTAAGGGAGATGTAAATGTTGGAAACGCTACGATTGACCAACTAAATAGTAGTTTATATGGACCGCTTAATCAAATTTTAACTGCTTTGGGAGCTGGTGACAGAATTAAACCATTATCAAAAACTGCAACCAATCCTTTATTGATTTTTGATGAAAGCCTTCCTAACCTAGGTAATGCTATAACAACAGCCGCATTAGCATCTGGAAACCCTCAATTGATGGCGTTAGCACCTTATCTTGGTGCTACCTATGGTCGTGCAAGACAGGCTAAATCAACAGACCTTATTCCCTTAACTACATCTGGATCAATTGGTACTGCTGCAACTCTTCCTCCAGGTATCCCAGCTAGTTTAGGCGCAAGAGGTGTTGCTTACCCTTTTGAAGACAAATATATTTTAACAAGTACAGAAGCTACAGCTATTGACACTGCAATTAACAGCTATAATGTTATTATTAAAAAAGCAGCTGACGATAACGGTTATGCTTTTGTAGATGCCAATGCTAAAATGGTTGAATTGAATTCTGCATCTGGAATCCAGTGGGATGGCGTAAGATATTCTGCAAAATTTGTAACTGGAGGTGCTTTCTCTCTTGACGGAGTGCATTTAACCGGGCGTGGTTATGCTATTATTGCTAATGAATTTTTAAAAGCAATCAATACTAAATACAAATCTAATCTACCAATGATTAGTCCAAATTCTTATTCGGGTGTGACATTCCCCTAACTAATTATTTTTATTATAAAATAAGCCGTCTCGAAACAAAATCGAGGCGGTTTTTTATTGATAACAAATATTATTTTCGAAATATAAAAATTTGATTATTTTTACAGTATGCTTTCAAAAAGAGTCAAATACGCTATCAAAACTTTGCTTTTCCTCAACAGGACAAACAATGCTTCATTATTTTCCGCTAAAAAAATATCGGAGAACGAACGTATTCCGCTCAAATTTTTGGAACAAATCCTGCGAGAACTGAAGCAAAACAAAATCCTCAAAAGCGAAAGAGGAGCTGAAGGTGGTTACACTTTTATGAAAGACCCTGCTGATATAAAAGTTCTGGATGTGATTAGAATTGTAGATGGACCAGTCGCCATGTTACCTTGTGCTTCTCTTAATTTTTATGAAAAATGTGCAGACTGCACAGATGAGGGAACTTGTGGAATTCGTAAATTATTGATTAATGTCCGCGACAGTATGCTACCAATTTTGGATACAAGCATCGCTGATATGACCAAATCTGAAAAATTCCCTATCTAAAAAAATGTTTACCGACGAATATTTTATGAAAATGGCTTTCCAGGAAGCTCAATTAGCTTTGGAAAAAGACGAAGTTCCAATTGGATGTGTTATTGTTTCGAATGACAGAGTGATTGCCAAATCTCATAATCTCACAGAAACTCTTACCGATGTTACGGCTCACGCAGAAATGCAAGCCATAACTTCTGCAGCTAATTTTCTGGGTGGCAAATATCTTCAGAATTGTACTTTATATGTAACTTTGGAACCCTGTGTGATGTGTTCCGGAGCTTTAGCCTGGTCTCAAATTTCAAAAGTGGTGATTGGCGCAAGAGATGAACAAAGAGGTTTTATCAATAAAGGTTTGTCACTTCATCCAAAAACTGAAATTGTAACGGGAATTTTGGAGAATGAATGCTCTGCAATCGTAAAATATTTTTTTAATTCTAAACGTTAATTAAACCTTATTCCTAAAAATAGAATACATTGGAATATCATAATATTCCGAATCTTTTTTCAGATGTTGTTTTAAAACAGCTTCCAATTCCATTCCGATTTTTCTCATTATTTTTCCAGAAGCTGGGTTGTTTGGAAAATGAACAGCGAAAATCTTATTAAGTTCTAATTCATTAAAACCAAAATCAACAATAGCTTTTGCGGCTTCCGTAACATAACCTTTCCCCCAAAATATTTTTGCCAGCCAATATCCCATTTCTGCTTTATCCGAACCTTGATTGTGAAGACCAATTGCTCCAATAATTTCTTCTTCTTTATCACGAATTGCAAACGTAAATCCTTTTTTTGACTCAAAAGCTTCTTGCGTCATTTTCAACCAAAAATTAGCTTCTTCTTTTCCGTACGGATGAGGGATACTAGACATATATTCTGAAAATTCTCTATCCTGAAGATACTCTATAACTAATGGTAAATCGCCTTCTTTCAATTCAGAAAGATCAATCTTTCGGTTTCTATTCTTGGAAAATTCTTCATCATTATTACCTTTAATACAAATACTCTAATCTACAAATCTTTCCCCAGAAAATACAACCCTTTCAAAGTGTGTAATCTGTCGCCAATATTAATCTTATCCGTCAAAGGTTTGTAAACGTGGCTCACTCCGCCGGTTGCGATGACGAAACAATTATCCTGCACCTCATCATTAATCCGGTCAATAAAACCTTCTACCATTCCGAGAAAGCCATAAACCATTCCGCTTTGCATGCAGGAAATTGTATCTAAACCTAAAACAGATTTCGGTTTTACCAATTCGATTTCGGGTAGTTGTGCAGTGCCTTGTATCAGACTGTTCAGTGAAGTCACGATTCCCGGCGCAATGATTACGCCTAATGTTTCACCATTTTCAGCCAGGCAGCTTGCCGTGAGAGCAGTTCCAAAATCCAGAATGATTTTCTTCTGACCTGGATAGAGATTGTGTGCTGCCACAAGATTCGCATAGATGTCGGTTCCCATCTGCTTTGATTTAGGGATAACACTGGATTGTGTATCCCTGTCCACTATCACAGGGATTTTGTTATGAATTTTCTTGATAGCACTTGCCACCACTTTTGTCAATTGCGGAACAACAGAACCAATGATGACCTTATCAATTTTTTCAACCTCTATTTTATAGGTCTGATACAGCATCAGAATCTGAACAAAAAGTTCATCAGTCGTCTTGTAAGGTTTGGTGTTGATGACCCAGGAGATGTCACAGTTATCCTCATCAAACAATCCGAAGCGTATATTGGTATTGCCTATATTGATTACAATGGAATTCATTACTTTGATTTAATTTTTTATAATTTTATCAATTTTGTATAAGTTATCTTCCTTCCATTTTATTATATATGTGCCTTTTGGCAAAAATGACAAATCACTCTGATTATAATCCACTTCAACTTTTATAGATTGTCCTGAAAGATTTACAACCTCTAAAAATTCTACTTTTCCACTGGTATTGAAATTAAGAATATTGTTGACAGGATTGGGATATATTAATGTTATAGTTTTGTTAATTTCTTGGGTAGCAAGATTCCTTTCACACGGTACGGAAGAGGTTAAAACTTGATAATCAGCTGGATAGTTGTTCTGAATTGTAATTTTATCTTGTGTTATTAGTTGATTGAATTTCGCAATATCATCAACTAAAAATTTCTCTATTTTACTATTATCGAAGCGGGCATATCCAAATGCTCCTGATGAAATATTAGCATTGTTTCTCAAATCAACTTCAGAAATTTTACTATTCCCTGATTCTAATATTTTAAGTTTGTTGTTTTTACAAAGGTTAAGTTTTCCAGTAAGCTCTTGATTTTGATATACCTCCATACCTATAGAAAGAATATTTAACTCAGGATTATTTATAAACTTATTTGTAATATCTGCATTAATATTAAGAGTTATCCATAATTGGGTAAGATTGGGCCAATTTTTAAAATACGAATCCGGGAGAATAAATGAGTGCGAATTGCCATATGGACTTAAAAAGTCTACTTTTTTTAAAGTATTTATGTTACCAAGAGATATTGGAAGATTGCTAAAATCAGAACCAGCTTCTAATTGAAAATGCTCAAGTCTTTGAAGTTTACTTATATTTTCGGAAATATTATCATTTTTATAAATTGCTAAAATTTTTAAATTAGGAATATTAAAAATGTTTTCAGAATACTGGTCTTGAATATCATAATTATATGTATTTGTAATGTATAGCTCCTCAAGTTTAACTAGTTCTGAAATTGTTTCTGGCATTTTTAATACAGTATTTTTAGGTGTTAAAAATAATTTTTTTAAATTTTTCAAACCCGAAATTTCCAGCGGCAATTCCATATCTCCATAAGAAAAATTGAGCTCTTCAAGATTTTCTAAAGACCATATTTTTGGATTGATATAATATGACCATAAGGAATTCAAGTATAATTTCTTTAATTTATTTTTATAATTTGATATTGCATCTGAAAAGAAAAAATCCATTGAGGTTGTAATGGATAAACTCTCCAGAGATTGTAAATTATAGAAATAATCAGGCAAATAGTAAAGGTATCTGGAACTTAATGACAATAATTTCAAATTCGTTAAATTAACAATTCCATCGGCACTGTAATCCTCGGCTCCATAATGTAACCCCTCGGTTTCAACATATAGTTCCTCTAAAGAAGTTATATTAAAAATTTCAAGTGGGATCTTGTTAATATTGCTATTCTTGTAAGTAAATGACTTCAGATTTGAGAGGGTAGAAAAAGATGAAGGTATTAAAAAAGAACTACTGTTAAGGCCTAATTTCAAAATTTCTAAATTTGCAAGCTTAGAAACTGAATTGAGATTTAAAAAATTGTTTTGTGGATTTTGTTCAGAATTATATCCTGCAGAAATATCCAGTTTTTTCAAAGATGTGATATTAGCTATATTATTAAAATCAAAATTAAATTTGACATTTGCAGATGAATTGGAAATTTGTGAATTAACACTTAAAGTCTCTAAATATACCAACTCAGAAATCCTATCACTATAATTAATAATATAATCAGTTCCGTTGACTACTATTCTCATATTTAATCCCGTCACGTGAGTAATTCCATTAACTTGCGTTAAAGTAACGCCCGTCCATTTCTCAACTGGTGTTTGATCATCCCAATTATAAGAGTTTCGCACGCTAGCAGAAATAGCCAGAAGAGCACTTTTTTCATTCTGAGGAATCTCTGCCATACATAAAACTGAGCAAAGAACAACAGAAAGAGTGGATAAAAAGTTTTTCATCGATTTATTTTTATTTTTTTACTAATACTATTTCACTTCCAAATAATTATCATCAGGATTCACATCTGCCAAACGTTGACTGAAATCAATTCCCATTGCTGACAATTGAGATTTGGTATAAGGAATTGTAAAAGTGTATTCCTGTTGCGTCCAAGCCCAATATGGCAAAGTCTGAATATTACCATAAATATCTTTTGTTTTCCAAACTCTGGTCAGATTCAATGGAATGTTATAATTGATGACCTTTTTATCTTTTGTCAGAATACTGAAATCAATCGGCATTGGAATTCCTCCTTTATTTACCAAAGTGATTGTTGTAGATTGTGGGTCATATTTCACATTCTTGATGCCGTAATCGATGGTATTTGTGGTATTAATCCAATAATGCTGGAACCACTTCAAATCCATTCCGGTAACTTGTTGCGCAATGTGGATGAAGTCTCTTTCTGTCGGATGTTTCATTGCCCATTCATCATAATATTTGAGCATAATCTTGTTAAGATTTTCTTCTCCAACAATATATCCTAACTCAACTAAAAAAGTTTCTCCTTTGATGTAACTTGCATAAGTATAAGCCGTACCATTATCGTGGTGGTCACCTAACCAAACTGCAGGTTCTTCTTTCCCCGATTTTGTGAAATTAGCATAAGCTTTTAATACGCCGACAAATGGATTGGGTTGCGATTCTTTTGGCGGGAATAATCTGTAAGAAACGAAATCTTCTGCATATTGTGTAAAACCTTCATCCATCCAAGGTCTTACACTTTCGTTAGTCGCTAACATCTGCTGAAACCAAGAGTGCGCACCTTCGTGGAACATCAAACCCGAAAGTCCTTCCACTGAGTTTGCTTCTCCCAAAATCATAGTACACATTCCATATTCCATTCCGCCATCGCCACCTTGGATGAACGAGTAACTTGGCCATTTGTAACGTCCGAAAGTCGCATTCATCAACTGGTAATATTTTGTGATGTAAGGTTTCATTTCTGACCAATACTTTGTCTTTTCAGATTTTTGGTAAACCAAATAGACTTTTGGCCCATCCAAAATCGGGAAACTCTCCACTGAATAATCTCGGTCCGCTGCCCAAGCAAAATCCAGAATGTTTTTCGCTGTCCATTTCCAGGTTACCTTCTTAGAAATATCTTCTTTTATAGTTGCACTGCTGTCATAACCTTTTACTTCCGTTGGATTTTCAAGATTTCCTCCAGCTCCAATGACATAATCTTTATCGATTTTGATATTCACTTCATAATCAGAAAACGGTGCGTGAAATTCTCTTCCGACATAATCAAATGCTGCCCAACCGTCATAATCATATTCAGCGATTTTCGGATACCATTGAGTCATTGTCATATCAACACCTTCGCGATTATTTCTTCCGGCTCTTCGGATTTGCATCGGGATATTGGCGTCCCATTCCATTGTGAAAGTGGTGGAAGAATTTGGTTTAATTGCTTCTGACAAGAAAACTTTCATCACAGTTCCCTGAATCTCGAATTTCAAATCTTTTCCGTTCTGCTTTATCCAACGGATATTCTGTGCGCCTTCTTCATTTTTAGGAATTTCTGACAATCTTGAAATCACCGTATTTCCAACTCTTTTTGCCAGTCTTCCGTCTGCATTCACACCTTGAGACTGCACACGCTGGTCCATCATAGAACCTGCTTTGAAAGCGTTCCAATACAAATGAAAATAAGCGACTTTCAATTCATCCGGCGAATTGTTTCTATAATCCAAAGTTTGTTTCCCTTGGTAAGTGAAATTGGCAGCATCCACATCAATATCCATTTTGTATTTAGCATATTGCTGATAATAAGGATTTTGCTGAGCCGAAATGAATAGTGAGAAAACGATGAAGAGTAAAGAAAAAGCAGTTTTTTTCATAGAAATATTTTTATCAACCTTTAGAGATTTGACGCCCATAAAGGTTTTCTATTTTTAATTGTCTCAAAAATACTAAGTTTTTGTTGAATGGCAAGTGGAAAGGCGGGGAAGGTTGGGTTGTGATTGGAAATTTTGTAGATTTGAGAGTAAGTTGAAATCAATACAGATGAATAATGTGATTAATAAGATTGTTGAAAGACAGATAAACAGTTTACCATTAATTAATAATGTTACTTGTACTTTATTGAAAGATTTTTCTGATTATAAACTTGATGGAACAGGTGTGTTTATTAAGATTGGAAGTTTACATTTATTGGTCTCTGCAGCACACGTATTTGACAATTTCAATGACCTTTTCATACCAATAGATAATGGAAATTTCTTGATAAAACCTGGAGGGCAATTGATAATTAATAATCCTAAAACAAAAAGAAGTCACGATAAGCTTGATATTGGCATTTTGATTTTGGACAAAATATCAGTTGATGACTTAAAGAATGACTATTGTTTTTTGGCAGAAGAAGATATATTGATTAATCACAAACTAGATTTTTTAAATAGCTATATTGTCTATGGATACCCTTCAACGTGGTCTAAAAAATCTCAATCAAGAAATTCATTTCATACGCGGCCATTCATAAACTTTACTAAATCAATTCGAACTGAAAATTTAGACAAAGATAATGTACTAAATATTTTTGTCGAGTACGACAGAAAAAATACTGTGAATTTTAAATCAAAAAAATTCAGTTACGGTCCAAATCTATATGGAATTAGTGGTTGTGGATTATGGTATTCGAATCCATTAGATTATGAGAAAGAAGCTAACCCCAAATTAGTTGGAATAATGATTGAATGGTCAATGAAAAATAAAAAAATTATTTTTGGGACTAGAATTGATGCTGTAACAGAAATTCTAAGACACAAAAAATTAGTAGATTTTCCCGAGTCTGATTTATTTTCTTTTATCTAAATTTTCTCTAAAAAGCTATCGAGATTCCTACGGAATGACAAAATTTTGTTTAGTATGGCTTACCATAAAATTTGACATAATAAAAACGCTGTCGTATTATTTACACCATATTAAACTCGAAAATTAATTAGTTGATTATAATGATTTTTGGAACTTTGAAAATATTCGATAAATTTTTCAAAAACCTCTGAAGATTGTTTGTGCAAGCTTCATCAGCCATTCAAAGCATTGAAATAAATGTCAATTTTACGTTTATTTTATTTTTCTATATTTAGTTAAATCAATATTCGAGTTTATGAGACAGTGCCTTATCATATTTAGTGTTTTAATTTCTTCCGTTAGTTTTTCTCAGAATGTGAAATTCAAAGATGCTTATTCCAAAGCGTTCAAAATCGGCACTGCTGTGAACCACGACATTGTGAGCGGAAAAGATAAAAAACAACAGGCTATTGTTCTGGAACATTTCAACACAATAACGCCGGAAAACTGTATGAAAGCCGAGGTTGTAAATCCACTTCCTAACAAATTCGATTTTTCGCAGGCGGATGCGTTTGTGGAATTTGGAATGAAAAACAAGATGTTCATAGTCGGACATACTTTGGTCTGGAAAAATCAAACACCTGACTGGTTTTTTAATAATGAAGATGGAACTCAAAAAACCAAAGAGCAAACCAAAGAGCGTCTGCACGACCATATCAAGCTGGTTGCAAGCCGATATGCTGGAAAAATACAAGCTTGGGATGTGGTGAATGAAGTGATTGATGATGATGGCAGCTACCGTAACGAAGGATGGGTAAAAGGCATTGGCGACGGCGATGAACTGATGAGATTGTCTTTTCAATATGCGGCAAAATATTCTCCCAATACAGAATTATATTACAACGATTTCAATGCGTGGAGACCGGAAAAAGTGAAAGGCATCGTCCGAATGGTAAAAATGCTTCAAGCCAACGGAATCCGAATTGACGGCATCGGAATCCAAGGTCATTGGGGACTGAACTATCCGAAAAATCAATATATAGAAGATGCTATCGATGCTTACTCAGCCTGCGGAATCAAAGTGATGATTACGGAAATTGATGTGGATGTTTTGCCTGTGACAAAGGAAGGACAAATCATTGGTCAGGCTTTTACGCACAAGCAGTTTCAGAATGAGGAATTCAAAACTTATCTTGACCCCTACATTAATGGATTGCCAAAAGATGTGGATGAACAATTGGCCAATCGATATGCAGAATTGTTCCAAATTTTCTACAAAAAAAGAGATAAACTGGACCGCGTTACAACCTGGGGAATGAAGGACGAAATGTCCTGGAAAAACGATTATCCAATTCCCGGAAGAACTAATTATCCTTTGCTTTGGGACAGAAATGGAAATCCGAAAAAAGCTTTGCAAAAAGTGATTGAAGTTCCTAAGAAATAATTTTTGTTTCTCGCAGATTGAGCAAATTTTGCAGATTCTTTTTTTATTAATCTGCTGAATCTGTAAAATCTGTGAGAAATTTATTTTAATTAATCCTAAAAACAGCATAAAGACGATGCGTTTTCTCGTAGTATTCCGAGTGTTTATAAACCCAATCCAACTGTACTTGTCCGTCTTCTGCAAATTTTGAATTAATAGATTTTTCCATTTCGAAAGCGGTTTTCAAAGCTTTGTTATCTTTCAAAAGTTTGCTCGCTGTATCTTCGAAAACATAAGCCGAATAATATTCTTTCTGACCCAACATCGCATCAAAGAAATTCCAGTTGAAGTAAGAATCCACTGCTTCCGGTTCCAAGGTTTCCAAGAGAAATTTCACGCCTTCTTGATTGAGTGGAACAATGAAATCGCCCGCTCTGAATTTGGTTTTTCCAGATTCTTTGGTCACAAACGTGTCGTAATGCAGATAATGACCTTCGTAAGGATTCGGAACAGTTTTGAAATCTTTGATTCGATATTGCTCCACCACAATTGTAGAATCCTGTTTTATCGGAATCATTTTGATTTGATTCAGCTTCAGCAAATCGATGATTTTCCATTCGGATTGTGGAATGACGTAATATTTTGGAATCGTGATTTCTTTTGCCGGAACATAAGTATTGTAAAACTTGACAGGCTTTGAAAACTTGGAGTTTCTGTCGTACCAAAGTCTCCTTTTTCCAGAAACATCGCTTGGTTTATATTTCGCTTCAAAACCTTTAAAATCGATGTTTTCATATTTTGTAGAATCGAGTTTCCAAGCCAAAGTATATCGGTTTCCGACTTTGTATTGTTTCAGATTTTCAGCTCTTTTCTGCTGAATGGTTTTGTAATTTTCATCGATATAATTCAGGTTATCAACCATATAATCGTAAGTGACTTTCACGCGGTCTTTGTACGGTTTCAGCATATGCGTTTCCACAACCGTCCCGATGGAATTGAACAAAGTTGTGTAACCCGTCGCATATCTCGGTGAATCCACAAAAGCAGGAAAACCACCATCCGGAACATCGCCGTGAATATTGACATAAGGAACAGAAATGACACCTTTTTTCTCCATATTTTTCAGAAGCGTTCTCTGCATTTCGTCATTGAAATAATTTCCTAAAACAGTTCCTAACCGTTCTTTGTTAGTCGAAATATAAGTGAAAGTATATTGATAATCTGCGCCGTTGCTCACGTGATTGTCTATGAAAACATCAGGCTTCAGCCATTGAAAGATCAGCTGAAAACTTCTGGAATTCTTGGAATCTGTTTTGATGAAATCTCTGTTCAAATCGTAATTCCGAGCATTTCCTCGGAAGCCATATTCTTCCGGACCATTTTGATTGGCCCTGGAAAAACTCCCTCGGTTCATCATTCCGCTGATATTGTAACTTGCTATTGCTGTGAAAATTACATTTTTTGGTGCTTTGATTTTTCCGATTGCTAAATCTCGCATTAACATCATCGTTGCATCAATTCCGTCTGGTTCGCCTGGATGAATGCCGTTATTGATAAACAAAACTGATTTTCCTTTTCTTGCTTCTTCGAAACTTAGTTTCGTCGGATTGAAAATCACAACATCGATTGGAGCACCATTGTCATCTTCTCCTTCAGTTTCATAACTGATTGATGGATATTGTTTTGCTAAATCCTGATAGAATTTTCGCATCTCATCAAAAGTCGTGGTTTGATTGCCATTACCTTTTTCGTAAGGTGTTTGGATTTGAGAATAAGCAAAAGTCGAAATGAGAACAAATAGGATGGAGAGATTTTTCATAGTACAAATGTAGAAAATCGGATGATTAATTTTATTAAATTAGAAATCTCAATGGATAATAAAACATTTTCTGCAAAACTTGATATTATTGGAATCAATCCGTTTGTTTTTGTTCCGGAAAATATTTTGAAGAAAATCTTCGAAGTTTCTGGAAAAAGCAAAAGTCCAATTTCTGTTAAAGGAAAAGTAAATGGTGTGAATTTCACTCAAACTCTTGTGAAATATGCTGGAGAATGGAGATTGTATATCAATTTGAAAATGCTTGAAAACTCACCCAAAAGAATTAGAGAAATCATCGAGATTGAAATAGAATTTGATAATTCTGAAAGAACAGAACTAATTCATCCTAAATTAAAAAAAGCCATTTATGATAATCCTGTTGCCTCAAAAACCTTTGAAAATATAAATCCTTCTCACAAAAAAGAATTGATTCGCTATATTAATAATTTAAAAACAGAAAAAAGTATTGACAATAATATTATTAAAATCGTTCGTCATCTAAATGGTGAAATTGCTTTTTTCGGAAGAAAAATTAAATAAAAAAGAGATAAATCACAGACGAAATTTGAGCCCTAATTTTTCGCATAAATTATTAATATCATCTTTCCTTACCAATTCCAAAATCCATTCATCAGGAATATTTTCAAACCCATAAAAGATTCCGGCAATTCCGCCTGTGATTGCTCCCGTTGTGTCGGTATCTTCTCCTAAATTGACTGCTTTCAAAACTGCCTCAGAGTAACTTTCAGAATTAAGAAAACACCATAATGAAGCTTCTAAACTGTGAAGAACGTAGCCACTGCTTTTAATTTCATCCTCGGGGAAAGTTGAAATGTCATTGTTTAAAATTTTGTCAAAAAGTTCAATTTCTTTTGGATTAAATTCTTGATTTACTGCATATTCCAAAGCTGTTTTTTGAATATAACCATAAGCTTCTTTTTTGCTTTTTCCTTTAATCAGTTCAATCGCAAAAATCACATAAATAAAACAGGCAAAAACAGAACGAAAATGTCCGTGGGTAATAGACGAAACTTCTTTTACAGTTTGATATAATTTTTCAATATTTTCTTCATCTTTAAGATAAAAAGCTAAGGGAAGAATTCTCATCAAAGAGCCATTGCCATTGTCTTCTTCAAAAATATTTCCTGAAAATCTGGCGCTTTCTCCTTTAATTAATCTTGCTATGGAATGTCTTGTTGTTCCGCCGATATCAAATAATTTTCCGTGCGCAGTCCAATGCCCGTATTTTACCCATTCCACAAAGCTCTGTCCGATTTTCTCCAAATCATAATCTTTGGTCAATACATCTGCAAGACAAAGCGTCAAAGAGCTATCATCACTCCAAGTCCCTTTCGGCTGATTCCAAGACATAAATTCTAAATAACCAATGACAGGAGATTTCTTTAAGTCTTCTCTTTTCTTAAATTCTACCGGAACGCCTAAAGCATCGCCAATGCAAACGCCGAAGATTCCTGATTTTATAATACTACGCATTCTCCAATAATTTTTTATAAATCTCTTCATTTTCATCATCAAAACAGACGAAAATAATTTTTTCAATTACATCTGACTGAAAATTTCTTACAGTTTCAACAGCTATTTTTCCAGCCAATTCTTTCGGAAATCTGTAAACTCCCGTGCTGATATTAGGAAAAGTAATTGTTTTTACTCCAAGACTTTCTGCCAGTTTCAAAGAATTATTATAACAATTAGCTAGGAGTTTAGAGCTTTTTTCTTCGTTATTATTCCAAATCGGACCAACGGTGTGAATCACATATTTTGCAGGAAGATTTCCAGCAGAAGTAAAAACAGCTTCTCCAGTTTTGCATTTCCCTTGTCGGTTTCTGATTTCCTTACATTCTTCCAAAATCTGCGAACCACCAGCACGATGAATTGCTCCATCAACTCCGCCTCCACCAAGCAAAGAAGAATTAGCGGCGTTCACGATTGCATCTGTATTTATTTTTGTGATGTCGCCTTTTATAATTTCAATTGTAGGTTTCATTGAGTCTTAATTTTTTATTCAAATTTTCATTATCAAACAGCAATGGTTTCTCTTCAGGAATTATCAATTTATCTAAATCCTTATTCAAAACAAATTGATGTATCTCTTTCACAAAATCCGAAATATCTTCAATCAAAAGAACATCATCTTTCGCAAAAGATTTGATGAAATCATTTCTCAATCCAACTTGAATAGCTCTTCTTTCCACTTTATTTCCGAAAGGGTCGTGGTCTGGATCCCATTGCAGTCTTACAGAAGATTCTTTCACTTGATTTTGCCATTCTTCTCTGGAAATTCCCAGCTCATTATTAAAAGACGAATTGATTGCACTTTCCAAATATCTTTTAAACGCTTCCAATTTTAAATGGATTGCTAAGACACATTCCTGACCTTCCTTTGTTCCCCAACCGTTTCGATACATCATCCATAGGAAATTTGGTTTTATCCAAGTCATTCTTTCCAAACTGAATGCTCCTCCGAAATATTGATTTTTAATCGCAAATTCTCCAATCTCTTTTCGATAAGATTGATAAACAACAATTTTTTCATCATCATATTGAGCCATTATGTGATGCCCTGTTTGTGGCCAATCTTTTAATTGCTCTTTATATTGTTTTAATTTAAGTTTCATTTTTTAAATATTAATTCATTACCAAAACCGCTTCCTCATCAGACAACTTTATTTCCGCCGTCGCCCCACTGTTGAACTGCAGAAAATCCTGCTCAATTCCATCACTAAAGATAAAACCATTATTTGGCATTAGTGATTCTATGATTAATTTGTTCCCTTTTTTAAGCTTTCCTCCGCAGATATTGGTTTGCGTTCTGATGCTTTTGAAAGGTTCTCTCACCGCAAAATACAAATCATCCTCTTTCAACTTTGGATAATGCAAATCCGTTTCGCCTAAAATTCCGAAAGCCATATTGAAAATCGAACTCAGCCAACCTGTACTTCCTGTTTTTGTGGAGACAATAATCCCACTGGAGGAATGGGTTTCTTCTTTTCCGTTCAGCATAATTTTATACCGAGCCGAAGTATGAGAAGAAATCCCGATGAACAAATCATTCACTGCCAATAGTTTTTGTCCGTCATTTAAAACCGCTTCTGCAAACCTCATTTTCTTTGAACTAAACTTTTCGTTCAATACTGAATTTACGCCGTTTAGAAAGTTCTTTACTGTAAAAGGAAGCAAAACGCCGTCATATCTTTCTTCATCTGGATTGATTGCCACAATGGGAATATTTTTAGAATATTTTGCCACATTCGCCACCAAACCATCTTGTCCGACAACGACAATCAAATTATTTTCTGAGAAAATATAAGACGGAACAAATTCTCTTTCAACCACTTTATTTTTAATCACTTTTGAAAGCTTTGTCTGAACTTCCAAAAATGACTGATGAAATTTCTCGTGCTCATCGACATATTCCTGAAAATTACCTCCCGAACTTTCTATATAAAACTTCGTTTGAGCTTTGGTATTGAATCGTTCAATCAAAGACTCGAGTCTTGTTTTATTTTTGATGATGATGGCGTATTCGATTTTCATTACTTTATTTTTTCAAAAGATTTTCCAATAAATCCGGACTGATGTTTAAATTCCCAATCTTTCCTGCATTTTCCGCCAATTCTCTGAACGCTAAAGCAATATTAGATTTTGTATCTTGGTTTCCGTTCAATGCTGTCAAAACTTTCCAATCCATTTCTTTGTAAGGTTTTAAAGAGGTTTCCAAAACATAACCTTGAGTTTCCGCTTCTTTTCTGTCGTTTTCTGTTTTTTGTTCAATGAGCTGTTTTCTCTGATTTTCAACAGAAATATCTGCGGCAATTTTCATCTCTCTCAGAATCCTGTTATTTTCCTCTTGCTGAACTTCGGTTTCCATTCTTTTTTCTTCAATCTGTTTTTGTTTTTCTTCTACCGCTATTTCCGTATTAAGTTCAGATTCTTTGATTTTCCTTTCCTGTTCTACCGCAAAATTTCTTCTTTCATAAATCGCTTCATCTGCTTGTTGTTGTAGCTTTTCTCTGGTTTCTGTTTCCAAAGCTCTTGCCATTTCTGGCGTAGTTTGAACAGCGAGAATATTAGCGCCAAGAATTTCAATTCCCATCGTTTTTATTGCCTCAGAATTCATCAAACCTTCCAGAATATTTCCTTCAATCTGTTTTGCAGAACGAATTGCATCTTTTAAACTTAATTGATGAATAAAAGAAGAAGTCGCAGTTTGAGCAAGATTAATAATTCTTTGATTCAGTTTTTCAATATCATTTTTCTTGTAAACTCCAGATTCGTTTACGGTAAAATCCAACGTATTGGAAAGTGCTTTCGGGTCCGTAATTTTATAACTGATTTGTCCCTGAATTTTGACAGTTTGATAATCGTGCGTATTTTCATTAAAAATAAAAGGCAAATCATTACTTCCCATCGGAATCGCAACGATAGATGAATTGGGAGCAAAATAAAAGAATGATAAACCCCTTCCTTCTTTTACGATTTTTCCATTTTTAAAATGAAGAACGTAAGTCATTGAATCGAATTTGATGTGTCTGAAACCGAACATAGCTTTAAGATTTTTAAGTTATTATTTGTGTTGTATTTACGCTAATTAAAAAGAGTATAATTATGCTTAATCTTTTTGTGATTAAAATTAATTTTCAACTAATTCTCTTACTTCCATCAGAGCAAATCCCAAAAGATTTTCTCCGTTCCAAAAATTTGGATTATGAATATTCTTATCAGATTCCAGCATTCCGATTCCCCAGATTTTATCATACGGACTGGCTTCTACCAAAATTTTATCATTTGTTGATAGTAAAAACTTTTTAAACTTTTCATTTTGAGAAAATTTCAGAAAATTAGCTTGTTTTACAATCTCATATTTGTGTTTGTCCCAAAGTTGAGCATCAAAATTTTTGACTTTTCTACCTAGGTTTTTAGCTTCATTTGGAGTTTCTGATTTTAAAATCTTTTCCAAAATGTCATTATCTTTGAACAACTTGGCTTTGCTTGCCATCATATAATGTTCAGCAGTTTTATAAACCATTCCATCCTCTTCAAACTGGTAAGGAAACCATTGACTAAAGCAAGATTTTGTAACTTCATCTTTAACAGTATGTCCCCAAAAGAATAGAAAATCTAAATTTTCATTCCTTTGAAATCTTTCAATTGTATTTTGTAATGTGTATTTCATTATTGCGTTATTTTTACACAAATTTATAAGAATATGAATTATCAGCAAAATTTAATTGCGTTAATTTTACACTAATTAAATTAATCAATTGATTATCAGAAAGTAAAATTTATTTTATTTCAAAATAAAAACCTTGTTCCTCCAGCTCTTTATACTTTTCCTGATTGAAAGTAAATAGTTTTCCAGGTCTCCCGCTTCCTTCTTTTTTGAAATTTTTTGTCTCGCTGAGGAGTCCGTAACTCATTATTTTTTTTCTGAAATTTCGACGGTCGATTTCCTTTCCAATAATGGTTTTATAAAGATTTTCAAGGTCAGAAAATACAAATTCATCATTAATAAGATTAAATCCAATCGGTTGATATTGAATTTTGGTACGAAGTCTTTTTAGCGCCATCTCAATAATTGCTTGATGGTCAAAAGCCAGTTTCGGAAGCTGATTCACACTGAACCATTGTGCATCATCCGCATCAGAATCGGCAAACAATTCGTGATAAGAAGGATTGACCAAACCCAAATAAGCAATAGAAACCACACGATTTCTCGGGTCGCGACCCACATTTCCAAATGTGAATAATTGTTCCAAAAAGTCCGGCTTGATACCAGCTTCCTCGTGAAGTTCACGTTTCACGGCATCATCCAGATTTTCATTATCCAAAACTAAACCTCCTGGTAGCGCCCAACCTCCTTTGAAAGGCTCAATATTTCTTTTGATTAAAAGAATCTGAAGGTCTTTTTTATCAAAATACCCAAAAATGACAGCATCTACAGCGACTTTTATATTTTGCATAATGGTTTGCGTTATGAATACACAAAATTATACTTTTAAGCGGTTGAAACAAAAAAATCTATAGGAGATTCTGTGGATTATAAATTTCATTAAATTAGAAGTATAAATGGATAATAAAAAAATTTCTGCAAAACTTGATCTTATTGGAATCAACCCGTTTGTGTTTGTTCCGGAAAATATCTTGGCCAAAATCTTCGAAGTTTCTGGAAAAAACAAAAGTCCAATTTCCGTTAAAGGGAAAGTAAATGGTGTTGACTTTATTCAAACTCTTGTGAAGTATTCCGGAGAATGGAGATTGTATATCAATTTGAAAATGCTTGAAAACTCACCCAAAAGAATTGGGGAAATTATTGAGGTTGAGATAGAATTTGACGAATCCGAAAGACTGGATCTTATTCACCCGAAATTGGAGAAAGCCATTTATGACAATCCCATCACCTCAAAAAACTTTGAAAATCTGAATCCTTCCCACAAAAAAGAATTGATTCGTTACATTAACAACTTAAAAACAGAAAAAAGTATTGACAATAATATTACAAAAATCATTCGTCATCTAAATGGTGAAATCACTTTTTTTGGAAGGAAAATCAAATAAAAAAAATCCACAGAAAAATTCTGTGGATTATATTTTAAAATGAATTCGGATAATTAGTCATTCAGCTTCAAAACCGCCATAAATGCAGACTGTGGAACCTCAACCCTACCAATCTGCTTCATCTTTTTCTTACCTTCTTTCTGCTTTTCCAGAAGTTTACGTTTTCTGGAGATATCACCTCCGTAACATTTTGCAGTAACGTCTTTTCTTAACGCTTTGATAGTTTCTCTCGCAATAACTTTTGTTCCGAGAGCTGCCTGAACCGCGATATCAAACTGCTGTCTCGGAATCAATTCACGAAGTTTTTCACACATTTTTTTACCAATGTGATAAGCGTTGGAATCGTGAATCAATGAAGATAAAGCATCTACCATATCTCCATTAATCAAAATATCCATTTTCACCAACTTCGAAGCCCTAAATCCAATTGGATGATAATCGAAGGACGCATAACCTTTGGAAATAGATTTCAGTCTGTCATAAAAATCGAAAACAACTTCAGCTAATGGCATATTAAAGATTAATTCAACTCTTTCAGAAGTCAAATAACTTTGGTTAACAATCTCTCCACGTTTTTCGATACAAAGTGTCATTACAGAACCTACGAAATCAGATTTTGTAATAATAGAAGCCTTAATAAAAGGTTCTTCCACGCGATCCATTGTGGTTGGATCCATCATTTCGGAAGGGTTATTGATCAATATTATATCTTCCGGATCTTTTTTGGTAAATCCGTGATACGACACGTTAGGAACTGTTGTGATTACATTCATATTGAATTCTCTGTCCAAACGTTCCTGAACAATTTCCATATGCAACATTCCCAAGAATCCGCAACGGAAACCAAAACCAAGCGCTGCAGAGCTTTCCGGTTCGAAAACCAAAGAAGCATCATTCAGTCTTAATTTTTCTAATGAAAATCTTAATTCTTCAAAATCCTCAGAATCAATTGGATAAATACCTGCGAAAACCATTGGCTTTACTTCCTCAAAACCTTCAATTGGTCCAGCAGCAGGTTTGTTAAAAGAAGTGATTGTATCTCCAACTTTTACTTCACGAGCATCTTTGATACCGGAAACCAAATAACCTACATCTCCACATTCAACTGACTTTTTTGGAACTTGTTTTAATTTTAAAGTTCCTACTTCATCAGCGCCATATTCTTTTCCTGTTGCGAAAAATTTAATTTTCTCATTTTTAGTAATGCTTCCGTTAACAACTTTAAAATAAGCTTCAATTCCTCTAAACGGGTTGTAAACAGAATCAAAAATCAAAGCTTGAAGCGGCGCATCTGGATCTCCAACCGGCGCAGGAATTCTTTCAACAATTTGTTCCAGTAAATGATGAACACCTTCGCCTGTTTTTCCAGACACTCTCAAAACATCTTCATATTCGCAACCGATAAGATTCATAATTTCGTCGGTTACTTCTTCAGGATTTGCAGAAGGAAGATCAATTTTATTCAGAATTGGAATAATCGTTAAATCATTTTCCAAAGCCAAATATAAATTACTAATTGTCTGTGCCTGGATACTTTGTGCCGCATCAACAATCAAAAGTGCTCCTTCGCAAGCTGCGATAGAACGGGAAACTTCGTAAGAAAAGTCTACGTGTCCTGGTGTATCAATTAGATTAAGAACAAATTTTTCTCCTTTATATTCGTAATCCATTTGGATTGCGTGAGACTTGATCGTGATTCCACGTTCTTTCTCAAGATCCATATCGTCCAAGGTTTGCGACTGCAATTCCCTTTGACTAACAGTGTTTGTATATTCTAAAAGACGATCTGCCAATGTACTTTTACCGTGGTCGATATGTGCAATGATGCAGAAATTCCTGATATTTTTCATTTAAAATTCTTGTAATTTGCAAAAATACATTATTTATTAATAGTCTAAAAATTAGAATCACAATTGACACCAAAGTTTCTGAATATGGGAGGGATTATTAAATAATTTTGAACGAAAAACGTTAATCTTTCATAAAAAAAAAGTTTTGGGAAAAAAAGTTTTATTTTTGCAAATTAATTAGAATCAAGTAAGCAGATTTATTCTGTGCGGAATTATGAAGAAATATATCAGTTTAGTAGTATTATCTATGTTTTTGCTGTCTTGCAAAACTGAAATGGATCAGGCGATGAAGAGTGCCGACAAAGATTTTATCTTAAAAGTTGCAAACGAAAAATTTGCGAAAAAAAAGTGGGCAGATGCTTTAGCTTTATATGACAGATTACCAAACCTTGTGGCAGGAACGGATGATGCTCCAAACGTGGTTTTCAACTCTGCATATGCCAATTATTATGACAAAAACTACAGATTAGCGGCTAATCAATTCAAAAATTTTGCGATAAGTTTCCCTCAGGATCCTAGAAAAGAAGAAGCGGCTTACTTATCTGCACTTTGTTATTATGAAGGATCTTTACAGTATAACTTAGATCAAAGTAATACCGAATCTGCAATTACAGAATTACAAGGTTTCATTAATGACTATCCTGATTCTGAACGTTCCAAAAACATCAATCAACTAATTGATGAGCTAAGCTATAAATTGGAATTCAAAGCGTTTGAAAATGCTAAACAGTATTTCAAAATGGGAGAATACAAAGCAGCTTCTGTAGCGTTCGAAAATGTTTTGGAAGATTTCCCGGCGACAAAATTGAAATCAAAAATTTATGATATTTCTTTAAAATCTAAATATGAATTGGCTATCAACTCCATTTATGATTTGAAAAAAGAAAGATTGGATGCTGCTGCTGCTTATGCAAAAAGAGTAAGCACAGAGTTTCCTAACTCAGAATATTCTAAAACGGCAGATGATCTTTACACAAAATTGGAAAATGAAAAAGTAAAATTCGCTAAACTCCAAGAAGAAGTAGAAAAAAGAAAAGCAGAATATGAAGCTAGAGTAAAAAATGCTGAGGCTAAAGAAAACGAGAAAAAAGATCTGGCACAGGAGAAAAACCAGCTAGAAATGCAGAAGGCTGCAGAGCAGACAAGAAGAGACAGTGCAAAGATCAATTCGCCTGAACCTCAAGCTACTTTTAAGTTTAAAAGATAATTACTATATTTGCATTCTCAAAAATATTTCCAGTCCAAATGAGTATTAAAGATACAAAAGCTGAAGTAAGTACAATTACTTACGACAAAGATAAAATCGAAGAAAAAGTAGGTAGCATCTATGAGGCTATCGTAATCATGGGTAAAAGAGCAGAGCAAATCAATGCTGAGATCCGTTCTGAACTTCATGGAAAATTGGATGAGTTTGCTGTTCACAACTCTACTTTGGAAGAAGTTTTTGAAAACAGAGAACAAATCGAAATCTCTAAACATTACGAAAAACTTCCAAAACCAACGTCTATTGCGTTGAGAGAATGGCTGGATGACGAAATCTACTTCAGAAAAACTGAAGAAAAGAAATAATCTTTCAGATTAAAGATATCAAAACCGTCTCGTATAATTATGCGAGACGGTTTTTTTGTTAATAAAATTATTAATACTTTCGTTAATAAAATCAAAGTAAAAAATGAGCTTGCAAGGCAAAAAACTGATTCTTGGGATTACCGGCGGAATTGCTGCTTACAAAATGAATTATCTCGTTCGGGATTTTGTAAAAGCTGGCGCAGAAGTCAAAGTTATTATGACTAAATCTGCAGAAGATTTCGTTTCACCATTGACTTTTTCTACGCTTTCAAAAAATAAAGTTTACACTGATTTTTATGATGACAACAAAACATGGAACAACCACGTTGAGTTGGCACTTTGGGCAGATCTGATTTTGATTGCACCTTGCACGGCTAACACTTTAGCAAAAATCACCAATGGACTTTGCGACAATTTTTTGATGGCAGTTTATATGTCTGCAAAATGTCCAGTAGTGATAGCACCAGCTATGGATTTGGATATGTATGTACATCCGACGGTGACAAAAAATCTACAAACTGCCGAAAGCTTTGGTCATCAAATTATTCCTGCAGAATTTGGGGAATTGGCAAGTGGACTTGTTGGACAAGGGCGATTAGCAGAACCTGAAACCATTTTCAAATTTGTTGAAAGTCAATTTTCTGATTCCGAGAAAAAATTAACTGGAAAAAGATTCTTGATTACTGCTGGTCCAACTTACGAAAATATTGATCCGGTGAGATTTATCGGAAATCATTCTTCCGGAAAAATGGGATTTGATTTGGCAAAAGAAGCCGCGAAAAGAGGTGCTGAAGTTATTCTAATTTCCGGACCATCTTCTCAACAAGCAGATGATAAAAATATTACACTTCACAGAGTAACCTCAGCTCAGGAAATGTTTGATGAAGTTTTCAAATATTACGAAAATACAGATGTTGCCATAATGAGTGCTGCAGTCGCTGATTATACTCCGAAAGTTAAAGCCACAGAAAAAATCAAGAAAAACGACAACGAATTAACGATAGAACTGGTTAAAAACAAAGACATTCTCAGAACAATGGGCGAACAAAAAAAGAATCAATTTTTGGTTGGCTTTGCTTTGGAAACTCAGAATGAAGAAGAAAATGCCAAAGGAAAATTAGTCAAAAAAAATCTGGACTTGATTGTTCTTAACTCTCTTCGGGATGAAGGTGCAGGCTTTGCGAATGCTACCAACAAAGTCAAATTCTTTACCCCAACCGAGGAACAATCTTTTTCCTTAAAATCAAAAGAAGATGTAGCCAAAGACATCCTGAATTTTATCGAACAAAAATTGTAAGAAAGTCCAGAGTTTTCCGTTATTATTTTATCCTTGTTTCAGATTATTTTCTTTGACAAAGATTGCTTATTTTTACAAACCTATTTATGAGAATGAAAAAACTACTTTATATAATTTGTGCTTTATTTTTTGCCCAAACGGCTTACTCACAAGAGCTTTTAGCAACAGTACAAATCAACAACCAACAAATCGCAGGAAGTAATACGCAGGTTTTCAGAACACTGGAAAAATCGTTGCGTGACTTCATCAATAATACAAGCTGGACGGGGAAAAAACTTCAGAACTTCGAAAAAATCAAATGTAATTTTGCAGTGGTTATTTCCGAACGTCCTTCCAACAACAGCTTCAAAGGTTCTATTGTGGTTCAGGCAACCAGACCTGTTTTCAATTCTCAATATGAAACGCCTTTGATGAACATTAATGATACTAATTTTACTTTCGAGTATAATGAAAATGAGAATCTAGTATTTAACGAGAGACAATTTTCCGGAAAAAACCTCATCGATGTTATTAGTTTTTACATTTATGTAATCCTTGGTTATGATGGTGACAGCTATCAATTGAAAGGCGGACAAGCAGCGTTTGACAAAGCCTTCAAAATTGCACAAAACTCTCAGAATCAAAACTATGACGGATGGAATCAGATAGAAAGCCAAAGAAACAGAGGCTCTTTGATTTCCGGACTTCAAAACGAAAATACATCTACATTAAGAACAGTTTATTACAGCTATCACAGATCAGGTTTGGATAATTTGGCAAAACAGGATCAGAATCCAGCTAAAAAAATCATTGCAGAATCTTTGATGCAACTGAAGTTTTATGAAAATAATTTCCAGATGAATTATCCGTTCAGTGTTTTTCTGGAAACCAAAAGCACGGAAATTTTCAATATTTTCAATAACGGACCTAATACATCTGTGAATATCAGCGAACTGAAAACGTTGATGAGTACGTTCTCTCCGAAAGACATTGATACCAAATGGGATAAATGGAAATAATTATTAATTAATAATTGACAATTAATAATTAAAAAATGCTTTCTAGAATTTTTATTCAAAATTTTGCTCTAATCGATAAATTAGAAATCGATTTAAAAAACGGATTACAAGTCATCACCGGAGAAACTGGTGCCGGAAAATCTATTATTCTTGGCGCACTCCGACTGATAATGGGCGAAAGAGCCGACGTGAAGTCTTTTGCTAAATCTGATGCTAAAAGTATTGTAGAAACCGAGTTCCGAATCACTGAAAACTTCAAAGTTTTTTTTGAAGAAAATGATCTGGATTATGAAGAGCAATCCATCATCCGAAGAGAGATTCTACCAAACGGAAAATCCCGCGCTTTCATCAACGATGTTCCTGTAACACTGGATATTCTGAAAGAATTGTCATCAAAACTGATAGACATCCATTCTCAATTCGAAACTTCTAATCTTTTTACAGAACAATTTCAATTCGGAATTCTGGACGGATTGGCAAAAAATAAAACATTATTAGCCGATTATCAAAGTCAATATTTCGGTTATCAAAGTACAAAACGAGAGATTGAGCAACTGAAATCTGCACTGGCTGAGAATAATAAAGAATCTGATTACAAGAACTTTTTGCTTGCAGAGTTGGAAGAAGCCCAACTTGAAAATATTGATTTTGAGGAATTGCAAAATCAGCTGAATACTCAGGAAAATGCAGAGCAAATCAGTGAACAGCTTTCTCAGAGCCTTTCAAAACTTAATCAGGAAGATTTTGGAATTTTAAGCAGTTTGTTTGATGTTAAAAATAAGATGCAGAAATTGTCCGAATTATCTTCTGAATATGAAGAAATCAGCCAACGTTTGGAAGCTTCTTATCTTGAACTTAAGGACATCAATTCTGAAATAGAATCTAAAGCTGAAAATCTCGAGATAAATCCGGCTTTACTTCAACAATTATTGACATCTGTTAATAAAATCAATGCATTATTTCTGAAACATCAGGTTGATAATATTGAAGACTTACTTAGAATAAAGGAAGAATTATCTTCCAGTCAAAGTTCTCTAGAAACCATTGAAATTCAAATCGAAGAAAAAGAAAATCAACTTAAGATAATCGAAATTCAATTGGCTTCTTTGAGTAAAAAACTCTCTGAAAATCGAACTAAGTTTTCCGGCAATTTAGAAAATAAAGCCAAAGAAATCTTCGCTCAATTAGGTTTGGAAAAAGCCATTTTAAAGATTGATTTGTCTGATTCTGCTACATACAATCTTCACGGTAAAAATAATATCCAGATTTTGTTTCAGGCCAACTCCGGTTTTCCTTTGAAACCTATTCAAGGTGCTGTTTCTGGCGGAGAACGTTCCAGAGTAATGTTGGCCATCAAAAAGATAATGGCTGAGAATAATGCGCTTCCAACGTTAATCCTTGATGAAATTGACACTGGTGTTTCCGGAAGAATTGCCGAAGAAATGGGAAAACTGATGAAGGAAATGTCACAGGATCTGCAACTCATCGTCATCACACATCTTGCGCAAGTTGCAGCCAAAGGAAATGAGAATTACAAAGTGGTAAAATTTGATGAAAATGCGGTGACCAAAACTACGATTGTAAAACTTTCAGAAGACGAAAAACTGAATGAAATTGCACAGCTGATTTCCGGTTCTAAGATTACCGAGGCAGCAATTTCGCAGGCTAAGGAATTGATTGGATAATTTATTGTTGATTAAGCTCTAATAAAGGATCGATATATTCTCTATCGTTGCTCAATCTTGGAACTTTATTTTGTCCACCTAATTTTCCGCGACTTGCCATCCATTCATAAAACAAATTTGGTTTCGCCGAATGGATAATTGGTTTTCTCAACGTAATATCATTGTAACGTTTCGCCTCGTAATCGGAATTCAAAGTTTTGAGGGTTTTGTCAAAGACTTCTATAAATTCATCAATACAAGTTGGTTGTTTGGTAAATTCGAAAATCCATTCGTGACAACCCTTACTATTATTGGTCATAAAAACCGGAGCACCCGTATAATCAGAAATACTCGCATTGAGGTTTTCACAAGCTATCTTAAGTGCAGTTTCCACATTATCAATCATCAATTCTTCTCCAAAAGCGTTGATGTAATGTTTGGTTCTGCCGGAAACTTTAATTCGGTAAGGTTTGATGGATGTGAACTTAACCGTATCGCCAATCAGATAACGCCAAAGTCCACCATTGGTTGTGATGACAACAGCGTAATTTTTATTCAATTCTACTTCAGAAATTGGAATAGCATTTCTGCTTCCTGAGTAATACTCATCCATCGGAATGAACTCATAGAAGATACCGTAATCCAACATCAGCAACATCTCATCGCTCCCAGCTTGGTCTTGTATTCCAAAAAAACCTTCTGAAGCATTGTAGATCTCATAATATCGGATATCTTTTCCGATGATATCTTTATATTGATTTTTGTAAGGCTTAAAGCTAATTCCACCGTGGAAAAACACTTCCAAATTCGGCCAAAGTTCTCCGATATTATTTTTGCCTGTTTCCTGCAATGTTCTTTGCAAAAGTACCATCATCCAACTCGGGACCCCTGTCAAACTTCCCACATCTTCATTCTTCACTTCGCCAATGATTGCTTTCATCTTGCTTTCCCATTCGGACATCAACGACGTTTTTTTACTCGGTGTGTTGATAATCTCAACCCAAAAAGGAAGATTTTCAATGAGAATAGCAGACAAATCCCCAAATTTTGTATTGAAGTCCTGATAGATCTCCGCACTTCCTCCCAGTCTGAGGTTTTTGTGTTGGAACAGTTCACTTTCCGGATGATTGTTCACATAAAGTGCCACCATATCTTTCCCAGCCTTGTAATGGCAATCCTCAAGACTCTCTGTTGTTATCGGGATATATTTGCTTTTGGCATTGGTTGTTCCGGAAGATTTTGCAAACTGCTTTATCACGCCGGGCCAGAAAACATCTTTGTGTCCTTGCCTTGCTCTTTCTATATAAGGTTCGAAATCCTCATAACAAACAATCGGGACTTTTTTCTGAAAATCTTTATAATTAGCAATGGTACTGAAGCCATACTTCTGCCCATATTCTGTTTCTTCTGCATGGAAAAGCTGAGAAAACAAAAGACCTTCCTGTGTTTCCACGGGATACTTTATAAAATGTTCAATCTGATCCATCCTTTGAAGAATAAACCAATTGACTACTGAATTAAAAAGTGCTTTCGTTGCCATTCTTCACAAATATAATAAATTTTGAGAATGGAAAAACGTAAATTTTAATCGTTGAATGTGATCTGTCTTTTTTATGATTCCTGTGAAGAATCATCATACTGTTGAATGGATTGGGTAAGCATCTCCTTAATTTTATCTATCAAGCTTTTGGGCTCGGTTACCTTTACCTGATTTCCGAATGATAAAATCTCCTGGATAAAATCATAAGTTGGGAAAAGGTCATATGTGAAATAGACATATTTATCGGTCTCTTTCTGGATTAGCTGGGAATGATGAAGTGGTGAACTCTTAAGATATTCTGACTGTTCTTTGGTTGATCTGATGACGACTTTGTCTGGCTGTTCTTCCAAATTCATAATGCCGAAAGCATTTTTGAAATGTTCTTTCAGATTAAATTTTTGTTGAAGTTTGAAACCTGCTTTGCTAACCTCCAAATCACTAATACGATCTAAACCGAAAGCTTTCAGTTTCTCATCTTTGGTGTCCAAAGCTATGAGATACCAGCGGTCTTTGGATTCTTTGAGGGCGTAAGGATGAACTTTTCTGGAAGTGATGCTTTGGTCTTTATATTTAAAATATTGAAACTCCAGAATCTTTTTGTTACGAATAGCGAAAAGAAGATCGTAAAAGTTTTGGATCCCTCTGGGTGTACGGTTTTCCGGATAAACAAACTGTGCAAGATCGGGTTGGGAGTTGACTGCGTTCATGATTTGGAAAGATTCTAATAATCGCTGGTTATACTCGTCGACTTCCATCACCGGGCGACTTTCTATATAATATCGGTTGTCGCCTTTTTTCTTGTTGTGAATATCAAAATTGAAAAGATTCGCAATGTCCCTGATGTCTCTCTGCAAAGTACGAATGGAATAGCTCGTTATGCTGGCATCCTGGAACTCGAAGGAGTTAAGGAGATAGGATTCTATCTCTGGATAGGTTGCCGGTGAACGTTCCAATCTCTTGATGATGAGGGCATATCTGGTTAAATAGAAATCTTTTTTCATTGATGATTCTAGGAATATTTAGTTTTTAAATTTTGTTACACAAATATAAATTCTAAATGCGACAAAACGTGTCGTGTTTTGGATTTGTGGATAAGTTTATCCATTGAAATTATACAGGTGTTTTTTCAATAGTTTAATTTATCCCAAATCAATTTTGCAGGAAACACTCGGGCATATTGAAATCTACCCTATTGGATAAAAAACTATTAGAATTAAGAAATTTTTTATATAAAATAAGTACCATTGCTTCCAAAGAGTCTTTTATAATGAATTTTATTAGTTGTTTTGCTTGTAATAATTTCAAAATATTTTAATAAAATGAAAACAAAATTACTTTTTTTGCTTGTAATAATTTACAGCGCTACTAACGCCCAGAGTTTCGAATGGGGTAAAGCTTTTATCGGGACTGGCGATAATGTTATTAGAAGTATGGCAACGGACAAAGATGGCAATAGTTATATTGCCGGCTTTTTTTGGCATACACTTGAGTTTGGCTCAGAAAACAATGACCCGGTTATAACATCTAATAATTTTCAGGATATTTTTGTAGCCAAAGTTAACAGTCAGGGCAAGGTTCTCTGGGCAAAAAATTATGGCGCAAAAAATTTTCATAAAACTTCTGCACAAGAATCTGATGGTCACAATCTGGATAATGACCCTACTCCATCAAGTTATGCTAATAGCATCACATTAGGTCCCGACAATAGTCTTTACATCACAGGTGCTTTTCAGAGTACTGTAGATTTTAATCCGGAAGGAGAATCGCAAACTATTACCTCAAAGGGCTTCCAGGATATTTTTGTTTTAAAACTAGATACAAGCGGAAACTTCAAGTGGGTAAGAGCTGTCGGCAGCCCAAATTATGAAGAAGCCATCGGTATTACAACAGATAAAAGCGGGAGTGTTTATGTTAATGGCTACTATTTTAGCGATATTGATTTTGATCCCTCAACGGCTAATCAACATATACTTCCAGCCTCTGGCAATAGTGATGGATATGTTTGGAAACTTGATAAAGATGGTAATTTTGATTGGGTAAAACGTTTTGGAGAAGGCAACTTCGCCAACGTCAAACAGGTAAATATTGCAGATAATGGTAACATTATGGTTTTGGGAGATTATAGCATAAGCCTGGATCTTAATCCAAATACTGATGGTACGGCCATTGTTAATTCTTTAGGTCGCGACACTTACTTATCTATACTAGATGAAACTGGAAAATATTTACGATCTTATAGCACCTATGCAACAGAAGAATATGCCACTTCCGAAGCCATCAGATTTACTAATGACCACTTGGGTAACACCTATATTGTATCCAACCTTATGGGTAAAGTTAATTTTGCCCCAAATCATCCCAATTCCCAAGCAATGACCCTGGACTCCCCTGACTGGAAATACAGTGGCACAATCTTTAAACTTTCCGCAAGTGGTGAACCTATGTGGGCTGCTAAAATTGACAATTCGGACATGAGCTTTGTTTACGATGTGGCAGCTACTCCTAATAAAGGGATCTTCATTACAGGTTTTTTTACCAATGAAGCGACATTTGGGAACATCAACATTACTAAACAATCCAGTAATTCTATGGATGCTTATGTGGCTCAAATTAATGAGAACGGACAATTTGCCGCAGCTAATGCGTTTGGAGGAAACGGAGGTCCCGATGGTCATGAAATAGAAACCGATGCCCAAGGTAACATTTATCTTGCATCTTCTTTCCTCGAGACAGTCAATCTTGATCCCTATGGCAGCAATGAAATAGTTACTGCGGATGATAATGGCTACAGGGATATCTATATTATCAAGATAAGTCCTAAAACTCTTGGTGTTTCCGATGTGAAAAACACCCAACAGTATAATATTTATCCTAATCCTGCTTCTGACTTTGTTCATATTAAATCTAAGCAAAAGCTAAACAATACCTCTTACCAAATCTATAATGTAGCGGGGTCAAAAGTTATGGACGGAATTATAAATGACAAACAACAAATTGAGATCAAGAATCTTGTTAAGGGTATTTATTTTTTACAAATCGATAATCAATATCAAATAAAATTAATTAAAAATTAAAAAACATTATCCGTAATTAGTCATTGTCTAATCGGATTTTCTTTATAATTTTCCATGGTGGATAATTGGGAAATTTTTATAGACTTTGTGCTTATTGCCGGCATGTCGTTATTGGGATTAATCATTGGATTTCTTTTGAAGTCCAATGTTCCCTTTTCTAAAAAACTATTAGTCGTTTTTTTTATAAATGCTTTTTCATTTTTACTCTATTACTACGCATACCTTCATAAAATAAGACTTTTAGGAGGTATTGCTATTTTATTAGGAAATGGTGTTGGTTTTCTCTTGGGCCCGATGATACTGTATCAATTAAAATCTCTTGTCCTTCCCAAACAGCAAATCGTTTCTTCTTTATGCAAAAGTCTTATTCCTTTTTTTATTGTTTGGCTTTTGATATCCGTTCCTCTGGCAGTAACATTAGTGACAGGGTATTTTCCATTATTTCATCAATATTATTTGAAGTATGAAATATATCTAAATCAGTTAGAAAATATATTTTTCATTACGTATCTCATACTGACATTCAAATTTTTAAAAAGAATACAGAATGTCTATAAAGACAATTACTCTGCTCTCGATAAAAATAATCTAAACTGGTACAGACATCTAATCATTGGTTTTATTGTTATCGTCATTGTTGATACCGGATGTACAATTTATGAATTATTTTACCCCATTATTCCCTGGAACATTGGTAATGTTGTTGCTTTTACCATTGTTGGCATGTATGTTTATTTGGGTTACAAGGGAATTTTCCAAGCCAGAATATTGATGCCAGAGTTTCTGTTAGACAAAATCACTCAGGAAACTATCCTTATTAAGGCACCAGAAGTACCACTCAAAACTATAGAAGATCAAAATCCGGTAACAAAGAGTACAATCAGGCAGCTAAATAACTACTCGCAAGATCAAATTAACCACCTCAACAGCCTCTTGAAAAAACTGTTAGAAGAAGAGAAGCTGTATCGCAACGAAGCCCTTAACCTGACAGAATTAGCAGATCATATGGGAATCTCTAATAAAAAATTATCCGAGCTATTAAACCAACATCTGAATACTAATTTTTATACCCTTATCAATGATTATCGTGTGGAAGAAGTAAAGAAAAGACTGGCAACAAACGAAACCGAACAATTTACAATTCTATCCATTGCGTATGATTGCGGTTTCCAGTCCAAGACAAGTTTCAACAGGATTTTTAAGCAAAAGACTGGTATCTCTCCTTCAGAATATCTCAAAACGTTATGATTAACAAACCGATGACATTGATTGCAAATCCGAGCGATGTGCTATTACTTTTTCTCCAACAACTGAGAGGTCAACTCTTTGAGTTGTTTGTATGGGATGTTTGCTAAAGAATCTTTTATACTAGATTGGAAAGTCTCTTCTTTTCTCAGATTATTGAGTGGATGCATCTCGGGAACAATCGTTTGAGGGTCTGGCGTGTAGGATAGTAAATCATTGGGTTCGCAGATGAGGACTCTGCAAAGCAACTCGATATGATCTAAACGGAAGACACGGGTCTTGCTGCTGAGAATGTTATGGGCTGTCGCGCGGGAAATGCCGGCTTTTACAAGATAGGTGTATGGTCTTTCTATTCCGCGGGCTTCAAAGATGGGTTTGAGATTGAGATTTATCATTGTGTGTTTTTGGTTAAAGATAATAAGATTGTTTTATATGTTGTACGTTGTTTTGGTTTTTGGAATTAAATTGCGGGAAATGAAAACAAAAGTGATGAAAGTTAAAACTAAATTGATGTAATGTAAAACAATGTTGATCAAATATCAAACTATATCGATCAAACTTAAAACTAACATAATGGAATTTAAAATGAATGTGCGTGAATGTAAAACTACATCGTAATAAATGACAACTAAGTCGCTATAATGTAAAATTGATATACGCTAAATGAAAAAGCAGTAACATCTTGTGCTACTGCTTTTATTATATTGTTGGGAAAAATAAGGTTGCAAATTTGCGCTATCGGGTTTCTAATATTAAGAATTTTCCAATTCTTCTAAGATTTTATCCATTATTTCTTGGGTAGTAAAATAAATTACATCGTTTTTTGAATCATCATATTTTTCATTTTCGTTTTGAACAAGTAGTTTTGTAATTTCAGGAACTTTATCTTTAAATGTTAAACGAACAATACCCCCATATCCTTTTGGAATAACACCAATATTATCTCCTTTTTTTAAAGAAACAAAATCTAGTTCCCCATCAATTTTTTGATAACCTTTGACGTCCTTTCTTCTAAAAGCAATATTAAATTTTGTTCCAATAATAAAATCAAAATCACTTCTATTATTATCTAAATAAAGTTGCTTTTCTTTATTTATTATAGGCAAATCATAGTATTTAATATCTGAATCTGAATGGGCTCTGTGCGAAAAAAGAAAGGGATTAAAAGCTAACTTTTTTTCATTTAGCTTTTCAAACACTTCATTAGTTAATATATTCATAAATTTTATTTTTTAAATTTAATAATCTGTTTATAGAATTCTTGTGCTTCTTTAGGTGTTAATTTTTTAGTATCTTCTAATAGCATATTACTGTTAGGAATAGAGTTACTTGTAATTGTTTTAGGAATATCAATTCCGTATAATTCATTAACTAATTTCCTTGCATCCTCGATTGAAATCTCCTTTACAGCGAAATTAGATAAATTTTCTGGTGAAGTATTAACAATAACTTCTAATTCTTTACTAACTCGATAATTAGTGGCTTGTAAATTTAAACCTTTTAAATCTTTTGGTACATAAATTTGTAAAACGCCTTTTGTTCCTGGTTTAGATGAAGATTCCACTCCAAAAACAACAGCTCGTATTGGGTCTGTAGAAGTGGAAGCACCATATTCTATAGTATTAATATTTCCTGAGAAGAGTTCGCCATTTACACTTCTTGTTGTTCCTCTGAAAAGCACTTGTATTCCTACTTTTTCCAAATCTTCCGCCATTACATTTTGGTCTACTTTTCTTAAAAACTCAATAAGTTCTTCTACAGTTTTTATTTTTCTACCATTTAAAATCCTTGATAGAATGGCTACTCCCCTAGCAATTTCTGCTCCAAATTCCGGTAGTAGCCCAGCGGCAACATTATTAAAGACTGTCCACCATTCCTCATCTATCTTTCTATTGGTAAAGTATTCAGCTACAAAACAAGGGATATAAGTTGTTTTCTCGTTATCTAAAACAACCTTCATTGGTGAAAATGGTAATTGCAATTCAGCAGGGGCAATTTCTTTTTCATTTAAAGGCATCATAGATGGCTCATCCTGATAAGCAAAAAGTGCAGTTCCAATTTTATATTTCTTCTCTTTTTCCTGATAATAAGCAAATCCTGTATATCTCACCTTATCAGTATTATAAAAATCGACTGTTTTATAATCTAAGTCAAATTTCCAAGCTTGGTTTAATTCTTCAATTGTCCAATTTTTCAAACCGATTCTTGAAAAAGATTTGATTAATTCTTCTATATTTCTGCTACTGAATTTTTCTAATATTTTTCTAACAGACTCTGGATAACGATTAATTTGATTATACCACCAATTCGCATTTTTCAAACCTTTCAAAATATTTATTATCGAAAGGTTCTCATTAGTTCCAATAGTATCAATGACGGAGCCTGAAAGTATGACTAGATGGTTCCAAAGTTGACTGTCTTCAATTGTTTCTAAAACAAAATCAGGAATATTTTCATATAAAGCATCGATACTATCTGGATTATTTTTAGCTTCGGTAAAAAAATATTTATAATACCGTACAACTGCTTTTTTTAAATATTCTGCATCATTATTTCCCTTTACTATTCTCACAAATTCAATAAAAGTAATCACATCAGAAGTATATAATTTTATTGCCTGATACTCATCATTAAGTTTAAAATCTGTAGGACTTGATGTAGAATTTGTTTGATCATCACTAAATTTTTTATCTTCTCCATCTTTATATGTGAAATTAAGATTATAAGCAATTTTTGATTGATAAAAGTAAATTCCAAAATTGTAATATCCACTAAGAATATTTTTCCTGATATTTAGTTTTGCAATATCAAAAATCGCTGAAGATGTTTTATCATTCTTTTTGTAAATGAAAGGCTTGTTGTTTTTCACATCACTGATCACAGGAATACTTACTGATGAAGATCCGGAATAAATAGCTTTATTTTTTAGAATATACTTATCAGCATCAAATATAAAATCATTTATTAATCCTAATTTCTCCTTTAAATCTTTTGTAAGTAATTCATAATTAATTCCTCCAGTATAAAAATCTTTTGATAAAGCATCATAATCATCAGTAGTAGATTTATAAAAAGAACTGTTTTTACCTAATGGTGATGACAATACATACTCATTAGATTTTTCGTTAAAATATGATGTTTCCATTTCATTAATTTTAATAGTTAATAAAAAAGGGCGGCTTAGAAAACCGCCCTGATTGGATTAAACAAAAATTATTATTCTAAAGCTGTTTTAAGATCATCTAAAGAAAGCTGTGCAATGACCTGATGTGGATTATCATTGTTGGTCAACTGCAGATAATCATTATTAATCTCGATATTCTCTACTAACTTGCCTTTCTCTGCTTCCATTTGATCATCGGATGGATAGAAATTACTTTCGGTAATAACTTCCTCCGGATTTTCAAAATCCAATGGATCCTCTGTTGTGAATGGTAAAGCATGTTTCACTTCCAAACCGATGTTCTGTGCCTGAAGAATGGTAAGCGATGTCGGGATTCTTGTGATCCAAGGTTTACCTTGTGCCTCTCCTTTTATATCTTTCAGCTCATCTACTATAGACAGATACATTGGGTCTCCAATAACAGGCACCTCTCCACCGTTCCACAATCTACCTGTTGCCATATAGAACTGAACTGCATCCTCAAAGCCTGGACGAACAGTCACTACGACCCTTGCCATACCGCTCTGTAAAAATGAACGGAATAACGGATCCATACTTTCTGATTGATAAAGCGCTTGCCAGTCTGATTTTGCGCCCCAGTAGTAAGGATAGAAATCATAGGACATAATATTCCATTCAAAGGCTTGCTCCATAAATTTAGATAGTGAAGCGTACTCATCCAAGTTTTTGTTTTTAATGACTTCAAAGTTTTCTATATTCTCTTTATCATAAAGCTTAGAACCTAAAACTTTAGGATCAACCAGATATGCAATACAATTGTGTTTTAATACATCTTGTTCTATCTGACGGTAGAAATTGGCATTGGTTTCTTTTATGTTGCCTGCCTTTGTTTCTTCTTCTGCTACCTCTTGGTTATATAAAGTCAAAGCTTTTTCGTAAGCTTCGATAATAGCATTGAAAGTTTTTTGTTGCCATTGTATTTTAGGTTCTTCTGTAAGCTCTAAATTTAAATTATAATTCACAGTCCCTGAAAATTCATTATAAGCAGTTGCTGATATAGGAATAGTTTTAAAATAAGGAAGTTCGAATTTTTCTGTTTTCCCTGCGTTTTGTTGTCCCCAACGACCATTAAAATAATAATTCAAATCTCCAAAAGATATCGCTATATTTGAGAGATCCTCATCTGTTGCTCCATTAAATCTCACATTACCGCTTACGGCTTTATATCCTTCTGGAATTTGAATTTCATCCTTCATATTAAAATATTCAACTTCTGAAATACTTGCTCCTGTCTGTCCGGATAATGATTTTCCAATAGTAATATTATTTTCTTGTTTGGCTTCAATTTCCACATTATAAATTCCTCCCCAATATTTGATGGTTTCATCATTAATTTTAGAAAAATCCTTTAAGCTATAAATTCCTTCTTGTTTTCTAGGATCTAGGGGTTTTTCAATCACCTTTCCATTTTTCAAAGATGCCATTGCCAAAGTGTGAATTTTTGCCGGCTGAGGCACTGCAAACTCGAACATCAATCTTTTGCCATAATCCCAGACCTGATTTTTCATGAGCTTGTCTACCCATCTGTAAACCCCAACGACGTGTTTATCTCCTTTTCTATTATCAAATCCGTGAGAATTGTTTTCCTCAAACTCCTCAATAATTTTTTCGATACGCTCCTGATGAACTTTGGTAACTACTCTATCCAATGCTCTAGCCGTAATATCTTGTGCTTGACTAACAGCTTGTCTCATACTTTCTTCTTTGGAACGATGGTTAGCATAGCTGGCAGCAACATTAATATTAAATCCAGCACCACTATATCCTGCACTCGCATTAACCCCAACATCAGTTGCCTCCTGTTGCATTTTTGCAATTTCTGACTGCATTTCGAAACGGCTTGCCGTGGTTGTATCTGTCAACTGTTCTCTTTCTGTATCAGATGACGTGGTTTCTGTTACCTCGCTTCTACGTAGTCTTCTTGTAGATTTCTCACGGTATTCACGTGCCATGATATTCTCAATACCCGCTACCTCTCCTTCTATATAAGCGTGTGTGGATTGTTCTACTTTAAGATAATCTGCAATTCCCAATCTTTTGATTCCAAAACCTTTTGGGATGAAGGAGTTTGCTGTAGATTGAGTTGAAGTATCAGAGCTATTTCCCCCTTGCCCTGATAATTCAAATACTCCTGAATAAACAGTATCAGAGATAACTTGTTTTTCAAGTACTATTTCTGTTGTTTTACCATTACTAAAACTTACACTTAATTTTATTTTTGTGATGAAATCTGTTTTAGATGTTACAAATTGATTAGGAAAGAAGTTTGATATGTCAATTGTACCATTATTCTTTGTAGTTACAAAAGACGTATCTGTTTTAGACATCCCTGAATTAGTTTGTACTTGATATGTTAATGAAGAGACATCCCAAGTTGAATCTGGAAGGTTGAGTGATATAGTAAAATCCCATGCTAAACTAACTCTATCTCTCCATAAAAAAGAATGAGCAAACAGAGAATAACTATACGGAGTCGGTTCAGATTTATTTACCGGAATCAAAACACCTCCTATACTTACATACTCTTGTTTTTCAACTTCGGTGTTTTGGTAGATTTCATTACTTAATTCAGATAACTGACTGTCGATTGCCTCAAGCATTTCTTCAAAGCTTTGATTTTCATCTTCAGGAAGGACAAACTGATCGTCACCGATTTCTACAACATTTTCCGGCAAAATATCTCCATTAGTCAATTTTCCGGCAAGGCTATCGTTGGAAACAGACTCTCCGATTACATTAACGAAAGATCTTAATGAGGATTCTGAAAGTTTTTTTTGTAAAAAAGCAGTATCTCTTTCCTTTCTAAACTCGAACTGAAATTCTAGTACTTCCGGTTTTGCGACTTGGCTTAACGCCAACTTTTTAGCGGCTTCTGTCATCTGCTCCGTAAATGTTGCTTCGACTTGCAAAAGTTGCTTTTCGTAATCATCATAAAGAGGTTTTACCAAGCTTTGATAATCTTTTGAAGCTAAATCATAAGCTTTTGCATATTGACTGTTATAAATCTTTTGAGTTTTCAAAAGGTCTTTTTTCAACTCATCCAATTGTGCTTTTTTATAAACTGCCAATGCAACTCTTTGTCTTTTTAAAGCAGACTCTGTAGTCAAATTTGATATAACACTACCTTCTGAAACAGCACTGGTTTTAATATTATTTTGAGTATCTCCTCCATTGATAGGATCATTGGAACCCACTGCACTATAAGCCACTGTAAAAGCTGTTGCTTCTACCTCAACCTGAGCAGAGTCTATAAAAAGAGAATCCGGAACTACTATTTTTGCTGTAGTGATTTCTTTTTGTTTTTCTTTCTTTTTTCTAGCATCTGGTTCTGTAGAGAAACTTGCATAATGTTTTGCATAATGGATTGTTTGCAGCATTTGTGTTATAAGTTCTTTGACATAGAAATCCTCCTGAACAAGAACCTGATATATCAAACTATCCCAAAGGCGGGCAAGATCTACAGCTGTTGTATTTATAGTATTGACTTGATTCTCTGTTAAAGAATCATTCGCCATCAAAGTTTTGCTATAGTTATATAAGCTTGGAAAATGTTCATTTAGCTTGGCCTCTGTGCGAGAGATTGTACTTAAATCAAAGCCGTTGGATTTTACTTTCTCTGTAAGGAAGTTAATTTTTGATTTTCCTGATTGTGCCCACTCATTGATAAGTAAAGTGTCAAAAATACCTTTTACATCTTCTTTTCTGAATATGAATTTTGTATTTCCCTCCTTTTTTGCAAGCTGCGGATTTCTAAGGCTTACAAATCTGAAAAGTGTTTGTGTTGCAGGGTTAGACATTACCTGCGTATTGTTGTTTGTATTTGTTGAATCGTTCATTTTATTTTAAATTTTGTTTTTGACATTTCTTTGGCTGTTCCAATAGTAACTATTGGAATATTTTGAAGAAATTATTCTTTTTATTGTAATTAAAGTTTCTTATTAAATCAATGTAATGTAATATTTAAATAATTTCATTACCATCTCCATTATTATAGAGCCAATCTATATCATCTTTTGTTAAAATATAATCTTTGAATATTGCTATATCATCCAAAGATCCAGGAAAAAAAACATTTGTATAGTTAGCAGCTGATAACATTGAAATACAAGATCCATATGGAGTTCCACTTAAAAAGGTTATATAACCGTTATCAGAAATGCTTGTAGAGATCTCTTGTCCATTTATATAGATTTTTTCTTCTCCAATTCCATTATCGGTTATTGTAACAAAAATCCATTCATTAAAAGGTAAATTAATTTCTGCTGTAATAGCTCTTGTTTTACCTAAGCCACCATCTACTTTTACAAATTTTAACTTTTCATAGACTACATTAGATACTGTCGTTGGGTACTGTACAAACCACTGATCTTTAGCACTACCCGTTCTTCCTATTAAACCGAAAATCATCCCTTGTGTGTCGTTTACAGGTCTTACAGATGCTAAATTCATCCAGAATGATATTGAAAATGGCAAAATTTTTATTCCGTCACCACTGTCAAAGTTATAGTTGAGGTGTCCGTTTGGAGATCTATATCCTGTCTGTTGATTATTAAAAGTACAACATAAACCTAACTTACCTTGACCGTAAACAGGATTACCAGCCTTAGTTCCTATTGTTCCGGCAGAGTTTGAATAATTTTTAGCTACTAAGAGATCTTCATTAAACTTATAATAGCCTTGCAGCTTGCTTATTAACTTTCGTTGTGCAAAATTGTAATTATTGATATTTGTTCTCATTATAATTTATTAATTGATAATCCACCATTAATTCTAAAAATATTTGTATTAAGCCTATATAATGTACACATACAATTATTTTTTAATACTAATCCAAATGGAGCATTGAGTGTTATACCTGTTACTGTTTCAAATACTGCTGATACATTACCAATAGCATCAAAAACACAATTGAAATCAGTTTTCAAATTGTTAGGAACCGTAACTGTTACGTTACTAGTAATACGAACAATACAATTGTGAAAACTATCATCTAATATTGTATTTGTAGAAATGGTTTTGTAGGGCTGATCTAATGGTATCTTTTCATCCTTATGCCAATAAGAATCCATCCATTCGTAAAATTGCTCTTGTGTAGGCTTATCGCCGGTTTCGAAATAGGTTTTTAATTCCGTTTTTGTTTTCATGAATGTTAAATTTTAAAGGTTAATTAATAATATCATTCTCAAAGTCTTCTCTGAAAAAAGTTTCAATCTCATCCAGATAGAAGTCATAATCTAATTCTTCGTTTTCAATATCTCCCCATTCGATGCTGGAGATCGATTTTTGAGAGAATTCTTCGGTTAATTTTTTCTGTTGGTGTTTTTGTGTTTAGGTAATAGTTTTGCTTATCAGCTATTTTTGCTGATATTATATTGGGGGTTTGTAAAAGTGATTTTGATTAAATTGAGGCCTTAATTATAATCCAAAAGTAGTTGTCGCTAACGCCAGAACTTGACGTGTTATATTTATTATTAGTTACTAACTTGCTGTAGAAGGAGTAACTGTAACGGTTTTACTCGTCAATGAGTTAACAGCAATATCTGAATTTAAACTTCTTGATCCTGTAACTGAAACAATCTTTTGACTTCCTGTCCAAGTAGATGGAACAGCTAAATCATTTAATAAATGATCATTCTCATCTTTAGACATTGCTGTTTGAGTAAAAGAAAATCTCTCCATATTTGTTGGAAATATTTTTCCTGTATATGTATATCCCGAACCCAAAACAGCATCGTTTCTAAAATAAACAATCCCTGATGGAAGGTTTGATAAATTCCCATACACATTTGTCCAGGAATTTGTTGTAGTAGGCGATCCATCAATATTAGCTATATTCAAATATTTTAGTTTAGATGTCGGTGGAAAATTATTAATATTAATATGTAATTTATCAACATTACTCGTATTAACTGAATGAAATGATAATAACTCCAAACTATCCGGTATATTAGACCAATCTCCTCTTATACTCTGAGCCGTGTAACCAGCATTACCAGTATAAAAATATAATCCTAAATGAAAATATTTAATTTCTGGAAACTGCTTTAAAAATGTATTATCCAAATTCCAACGGGTCACTACATTTTGCCCAGACAACCCAATATATCGAACCCAATCGTTTATTTTTATTGTATAAATATCTGACAATCCTGCTGTACTAGTAATCTTAACATCACCTGTAAAATTGACAGAATAATCATGATTAATTTCCGTCAAATCACCTTTTGATGTTATTACTCCTGTTGTTGAGAATCCTAACCCTACATTCTTATTTATTACTAACTTTTCAATTGGACTATTATCTCCCCAATCAACTAGCAAATCTCCCATCTTGGTTGAAACAGAAATTCTGCATCTTGGACTATCTTTTAAACTTATTTTAGCCCACTTCCTATTGAATGGATAATTTTTAAAAGGATTATTCATTATAAATTATTTATAAAAATTAAAAATTCATTGGTGTTTCCTACACGGGAAATCATAAATCTACTTCCTCTATTTCCGTTTATAGCTAATGTATAATCAATTTGTGTTAATGTCGGAGTTCCTGAACCCACAACAAAATTGATATTTCCACTTCCTAATTTTACTCCTGTAATAAGAAGATTTTCTTCAGTATCAGATGTTAGATTGATTTTATAATTAATGGCTGTACTACCATTATCAATTAGGACATTTTTTCCGTTTTGCGAATGGCCATTTGCAGACTTAGTTTGATTTGAAATTTCGGTAGTTGATGTAATTTTCATTTGGGCAGATTCATCTTTATGCCAATAAGAATCCATCCATTCGTAAAATTGCTCTTGTGTAGGCTTATCGCCGGTTTCGAAATAGGTTTTTAATTCCGTTTTTGTTTTCATTAATGTTAAATTTTAAAGGTTAATTAATAATATCATTCTCAAAGTCTTCTCTGAAAAAGGTTTCGATCTCATCCAGATAGAAGTCATAGTCTAACTCTTCGTTTTCAATATCTTCCCATTCGATTCTGTAGATCGGGCTTTGAGAGAATTCTTCGGTTAATTTTTCTGTTGGTGTTTCCATATTATATTTTGTGTTTGGGTAATAGTTGTCCTTACCAGCTATTTTTGCTGATATTATTGGGGTTTCGTAAAAGTGATTTTGATTAAATTGAGGCCTTAATTATAATCCAAAAGTAGTTGTTGCTGGCGTCAGAACTTGACGTAATAAATATTAATTTTTGTTTTCATCATTTGTATTTTGTTTCTCTTTTTTCTATAAATCAAAGATATCTTGCAGAAGCGCCAAAACTCGTCGCTTTAAAATTTATATTTTATTTTTAATTAATTTTTCAGCGATTTGATTCAGCAATTCATTGTTCTCTTCCACATAACACAAACCTGCCTGTATCAAAGCTTCAATGTTTTTCTTCTTGACATTATCCATCTCGGGAGAAGCGGTTTTGAGCGACGGATTGATTCTGTAATAGTTCTGTCTGTTTCGTTTTCCCAAAGTCATAAACATTTGGTTCAACTGATAATCTACTGTCTCGGCATTCGCTGAAAGTAAAATATCAATGATTGGTCCTATCCAAGCTAGTTTCCCAGCGTTTTTATATTTATTAATGGGATAAGATTTCATTTCCGTACCAGTTCCCAGAGAAACAATCATCATATCATTCACTGTAGGATAATTGGGTTTTTCAGGATTTTCAAATAGATCTGCAAAGGGAATTTTTCTGGCTTCTGCATAAGCGCATAGTGCCGGGTTATTAGCAAACATTCCTCCATCTATCAAACTAAAATTCTGACCGTAAGATGACTTAATCTGAGCTGGCGAGAAATAGGTTGGTGCCGCTGAAGTTGCTCTGCAAATATCTTTTACAAAAAAGTTCTGCTGATTTTGCTTAGCGTTGATTGTATTGAAAAGTTTTGCTTTTCTATTCTCAATATCATAACTGGTAATGAGCGAAGGTTTTATAAAATGTTTAAGTTCCAAATCTCCAAAAAAATCGCTCAATTGTCTTTCCAAATTATCCTGCGAAATTTTCTCGCTAAACAAACCAAATGGATTAAAAAGATTTTCCCATAAAGAAACACTGAAGATATCTTCGCCTTTTTCCGTGTAAAGTTCAAATGCTTTTTTGATGGAATATTTGGCTTTTTTATTGTCATCCGGATAAAGAAGAACAGAGGCCAATATTCCGCCTGTACTGCTTCCCGCTATCAAATCAAAATAATCTCCAAGCTTAGCATTCGTATGATCTTTTTGTTGCAAAAGTTCTTCCAAATAACGCAGAATAATACAGGAAATAATCCCTCTGATTCCGCCACCGTCTAAAGAAAGTATAGTTACCTTTTTCATTTCTTTTGTTTTTTGATATTACAAAAGTAGGTGCGGGTAGCGACAGAACTCGTCGTGATAAAAATTGATTTTAAAAAATAATATAACCTGCTTTATCTTTTGGAAGATTGATAAGCTTTCGCCAGCTGGTTTTCATTTCTCCATTTTTAGTTTTGATACTTTTCTTTTCAAAATGAGGAAGATCTTTGAAAGTTTTCCAATTTCCGCCCCAATCCCAGCCATATTTTGCGAAGATTTTCACACTCTCATACCAATCAGCCACTTTATCATTGTCCCAATCTTTTGCTGTATCCCAACTTGCCGTTTTTCCATCAATAATAAGGCAGATATCAACCGCAAATCCGTAGTTGTGTATACTTTGTCCAGCCTTTGCATTGGTTGCTTTTTTACCAGACTTTGTTCGTCCGATGGCATAAAGTTCGTCTTGTTCTTTAAAAGATCTAAGACCTTGTGTAATTCTGATTTTTGCTCGGCCGGTAAGTGCCAGATCACATTCTCTGATGATATTAGTTACCTCATCTCGAACCGATGGGTGAAGTTTTTGAATTCTTTGTTGAGTAATATTGTCCATAATCTAACATATTTATGAACAAATCTAGAATAAGGAAACGCCAGAACTTGACGTATAAAAACAAAAAAGCCGGCTCGTTTAAAACGAACCGGCTAATATTTTGAGTATAATAAATCAAATTATTATTCTGCAGAAGCTTCTGGAGCTGCATCAGCTGCACCTTCTACTGCTACTTCTTCTTCATCCTCATCATCTTGTCCTGCAGCAGCATTTTTGCTAGCATTTCTAGACATCTTAACAGCAACTACTACTGCGTTGTCTGGATGCATGAAAGAATATTTGTCATTTTTAAGACTTTCTACATAGAATTTGTTTCCAATCTTAAGAGCTGTAATATCCACAACAATCTCGTCTGGCAAGTTAGCCGGGATCGCTTTTACTTTTAATTTTCTGTAAGTTTGTCTAAGAACACCACCAGCAACAACACCTTTGGAACGACCAGTAATTCTTACAGGAACTTCCATGATAACTGGTTTGTCATCAGATAACTGATAAAAATCAGCATGGATTATTCTGTCTGTAAGTGGGTGGAATTGAATGTCCTGAAGAACAGCAGGGATTGTTTTTCCGTCAACTTCCAAAGATACCGTGTGTGCTTCAGGAGTATAAACCAAACCTTTGAAAGCTTTCTCTTCTGCAGAGAAATTCAATGGCTCACCACCTCCGTAAACAACACAAGGAACTAATTCAGCATCACGTAAAGCTTTAGTAGACTTTTTGCCCACGCTTTCTCTTTTTGTACCTTGAATTGTAATAGATTTCATTTTGTATAAAAATTATTTTAAGGGTGCAAAGATATTAATTTTTTTTAAATAATAAACTTCTCACTTATAGATTTGTGCTCGTGTACCATATTCATCACATCAGCAAATAATTCTGCGCAAGAAAGCACTCTTATTTTTGAAGATTTCTCTGTTTGTTGTGGAATAGAATCTGTGACAATCACTTCCAAAAGTTGAGAATTCTCGATATTTTCAAAAGCTTTGCCAGAAAGAACGCCGTGCGTTGCCATTGCTCTCACAGATTTTGCTCCTTTTTCCATTAGAATGTCAGCCGCTTTACAAAGTGTTCCGGCCGTATCAATCATATCATCAATAAGAATTACGTTCTTATCTTTAACATCACCAATCAGGAACATTTCTTCTACAACATTGGCCTTTTTTCTTTCTTTATAACAGATTACAACGTCTGCGCCAAGATGTCCAGCATAATTTTTCGCTCTTTTTGCACCACCCATATCTGGCGAAGCAATCGTCAAATTATCAAGCGCAAGGGATTGAATATACTTTACAAAAATCGTAGATGCGTACAAATGGTCAACCGGAATCTCAAAGAATCCTTGGATCTGGTCTGCGTGCAAATCCATTGTCATAATTCTGGTTGCTCCCGCAGCAGTCAAAAGATTGGCTACCAATTTGGCTCCTATAGGCGCTCTTGGCTTGTCTTTTCTGTCTTGTCTTGCCAAACCGTAGTAAGGAATTACGACAGTAATGTTTTTGGCAGACGCTCTTTTCGCTGCGTCAATCATTAATAACAATTCCAACAAATTATCCGCTGGTGGAAAGGTAGAAGCAATGAGGAAAACACGTGCGCCTCTAACAGATTGTTCCAAGACCGGCTCAAATTCTCCGTCGCTGAAATGCTGAATATTAATTTGCCCTAAAGGCTGCCCATAAGCCTGAGCGATTTTTTCTGCCAACTCGTGGCTGGTTCTGGTAGAAAACAAATAACTTGCTTGATCTGACATTTTTACTTTTTTGCAAATTTAAAAAATAATGAAAAGTCTGAAAGCCTATTTCCGAACTTTTCATCAATCTATTTTTATTATTTATTAGAAATGATATGCTATTGCCTGCTATCATTGGATTCTCAAAACAACCCCAAGAATGATTTCATAAAAAAAGACCAAAATATTTCTATTTTGGTCTTTTATATTTTTCTTAGCAATACTCATCAAAAGCTGCCTGAAGATTCGCAGCAATGGCGCCTGCAGGATTACCTTCGATGTGGTGTCTTTCTAACATATGCACCAACTCTCCATCCTTGAAAAGTGCCACAGCTGGCGAACTTGGAGGGAAAGGCGCTAGCAATCTTCTAGCTTCTGCAACGGCATCAGTATCAAATCCTGCGAAAGCTGTAACCAAATGGTCTGGCTTCTTCTCGCCTGTCAAAGAGTACAAAACGCCTGGTCTTGCCGCTCCTGCTGCACATCCGCAAACGGAGTTGATTACTAATAATGTTGTTCCGCTTTGTTTAAGCGCTTCGTCAACTTGCGCTGGTGTTGTAAGGTCTGCAAACCCTTTATCTGTAAGTTCTGCCTTCATTGGCAATACTAAATCTGCTGGATACATATTAAAATATATTTTAGGTTAATTTCTGAATTGCAAATTTAATCAAATAAAACTTTGATTGTCTTATTTATCATTCTATTAAAATCATTCCGAAAATCTATTGAGACATTTTGACTGATTTTCATTATTTAAATCAAAACAAAAAACCCAAAATCCGAAGATTCTGGGTTTAATCAAATCGATATGCATATTAAGTATATCCGTAGAAAATAAATGATAAAATATTAATTATAAATAATTATCAATTATCGTTTAGCATTTATAATTAGGAAAGTAACTTTTTAACCATTTCGGAAATGCTTTTTCCGTCTGATTTTCCGGCTAATGCTTTGGAAGCAACGCCCATTACTTTTCCTAAATCTTTAATAGACTGCGCTCCGGTTTCAGAAATAATTTTCTTGATTTCTAATTCCAATTCTTCGGCAGACAATTGTTTTGGAAGAAACTTTTCAATCACTTTGGATTGCGCTTCTTCCACTTCAGCAAGATCTGTTCTTCCCTGAGCCATAAACTGCTCATAAGAATCTTTTCTCTGCTTTATCATTCTTTGCAAAATCGCAATCTCTTGTTCTTCTGAAACTTTAGCACCTCTGGCTTCGGTTTGTAATAAAAGAATTTGAGCTTTCACAGCTCTCAGAGAGTCCAAAGCCACTCGGTCTTTTTCTCTCATCGCCGTTTTGATGGCTTCGCTTATTATAGTTTCTAAACTCATTTTGTTTGTATTAATATAAAAGGTATTAATGTATTTATGATTAAAATGTAAAACGAACTTCTGGTATTGTTAATACATTTCACACGAATACATCAGTACAATTTTAGTCAACATCTTTATTAAGAAAACGATTTTCTCTCAGTTGCATACTTCCATTATTATCAGACAAATAAGTGTTGATGTTCTGGTCAGATGCGTTAGAACCATCGATGTTGATGTTCTTTCTCTTGAAAGCCGGAACTGTTTCGAAAACATTTTCATTGTCCAATTGCTGGTAACGAGAATTGAATTCTTTCAACTTGTTTCTTCTTTCCATTGCTTTTGAAGAGTCCGGAGTTTTGTTGAAGAACGTAAATCCGCTTTCAGTTTCCTGAACTGGTTCTGGTTTTTTTTCTTCTACAATTTCTTCCTTAGTTTCTACAGCGAAAGAAAATTTAGTTGGTTCTTCAACTTTTTCTTCGATGATTTCGTTAACGATTTCTTCCTTTACTTCTGCAACAATTTCTTTTTCAATTACAGGGAATTCTTCTTCAACAGCCGGTTCGTTGATTGTAAAAGTTACTTCAACAGGCTTCTCCATTTCTTCTTCTTTGAAAGACGCTTTTGGCTTGTCCTCAACTTCGAAAGTAAAAGACTGTGCTTCTAAATCTATCTCTTCATAGCTTTCTTCTTCGAAAGTGAAAAGGTTGTATTCCTGTTTTGCGTTGTTATAATCATTTGAGAAATCTTGGATTTCCTCGTTTTCGATGATTTGAGTTTCAGTTTCAACTTCTTCTACAAGGCTTTCTGCAACCGAATTAGTTGGAAAGTTCGAAGTTCCGAAATCGTCCTCATCTTCTAAGCGAAAAAAATTTTTCCCAGATTCTGTCTGTGATTTTGCTTCTTCCTGAGCTCTGCTTTTGAACGGAGATTCTCTGTGTCTGGATGATGGATTTGGTCTGTCTTCCAAAGAATATTTAATGGTTTCAGTAGCTCCAGAATGTTTTTTGTCTTCATTAGAAAAACCTGTAGCAATCACCAAAACGCTTACTGCGTCGCCCAATTCTTCATCTGTTCCAACTCCAAAAATAATGTCAGCCGTATTTCCAGCTTCTTTCTGGATGTAGTCCATAATTACTCCGATTTCGTCCATCGTAACTTCGGAAACACCACTTCTGATTAGCAAAAGCACATTCTTTGCACCGGTGATTTTGTTATCATTCAACAATGGTGAATCCAAGGCTTTTTTCACAGCTTCTTCTGCTTTTTTCTCGCCAGTTGCAACACCAGTTGACATCAATGCTGTTCCGGAATTTGCCAAAACAGATTTCGCATCACGGAAGTCAATATTAACATCGAAATAACCTGTAATAACTTCGGCCATTCCTTTTGCTGCATTGGTCAAAACTTCATCGGCTTTTGAGAATCCCTGCTTGAAACCAAGGTTTCCGAATTGTTGTCTCAATTTATCATTATTAATAACAATAAGAGAATCCACATTATTTCTTAATTTATCAAGTCCCAAGTTCGCTTGGTCCAATCTTCTTTTTCCTTCAAAACTAAAAGGCACGGTTACGATTCCAACTGTCAGAATTCCCATTTCCTTAGCTACTTTCGCAATGACAGGCGCAGCACCAGTTCCGGTTCCACCGCCCATTCCGGCAGTTATGAAAACCATTTTGGTGTTTTGTCCCATTGCCGCTTTGATTTCGTCGATACTTTCGATGGCCGCTTTTTCGCCAACTTCTGGGTCAGCTCCTGCTCCCAAACCTTCCGTCATAGAAATTCCTAGCTGAACTTTATTAGAAACCGGATTGTTATCCAAAGTCTGGGCATCTGTATTACAAATCACGAAATCTACACCGTAAATCCCTTTTTCGTACATATGCTTCAAAGCGTTGTTTCCACCGCCCCCAACACCAATCACTTTGATGATGGAGGAATTCCCTTTTGGAAGGTCAAATGAAAATCCTTGTGTATTAGTTATATTGTCCATAGTATATTTTTTTATAATTGATAGTTGATGAGTGATAATCGATGAAAACCATTCATCATTTATCATTAGTCATTCATTTTTACTCTTCTACTTCTTCAAAGAATTTTTTTACTTTATCCATAAGAGACTGTCCGAAAGTTGGTTTGCTTCTTCTGTTCTCTTCTTTTGGTTTTGCAACTTCTTCAATGCGCTGAACTGGTTGAGGTTTCTCAACTTCGGCAGTTGGTTGTGCAACTGTTTCTGCTTTGGCTATAGCTTCTTCGATAATTTCCTCTTCGGTTGTAAGGACTCTTTTATCTCTGATTTTAAGACTTTCCATTAACAAACCGATTGACGTTGCAAATTCTGGCCCTTTCAGATATTGGTTTTTGTCATTCGCCACATATTCATTAGCGAAACCAATTCTGCTGTCGAAACCGGTTGTATAATTCGCCAATTGACGAAGGTTTCTCAAGTTGGAACCACCTCCAGTCAAAACAATTCCTGCAATCAGTTTTTTCTTTTGCTCGAAAGCGCCGTAAGCTTTCAACTCCGTATTTACCATTTCAAGAATTTCTTCAACTCTTGCATTGATAATCTGAGCCAAAACTTTCAACGAAATCTCTTTGTCCGGACGACCATGCAATCCTGGGATTGTCACATAAGTACTGTCTTTTTCTAATTCAGGAACAGACGAACCGAATTTCACTTTCAGTTGTTCTGCGTGTTTCTCGATGATTGAACATCCTTCCTTTATATCATCAGTGATAATTCCACCACCGTAAGGAATCACACAAGTATGACGAATGATGTTGTCTTTGAAAATAGCGATATCCGTAGTTCCACCACCAATATCAACAATCGCAACACCAGCTTCTTTTTCTTCTTTAGTCAAAACTGCTTCAGACGATGCCAAAGGCTCCAATGTCAAAGCTTCCATCTCCAGACCGGCTTCACGAACACATCTTGCAATGTTTCTGATAGAACCCATCTGTCCCACAACAACGTGGAAATTAGCCTCTAACCTTTTGCCGTGCATCCCGACCGGTTCCTGGATTTCACCTTCAGAATCTACTTTGTATTCCTGAGGCAAAACGTGGATGATTTCTTCTCCAGGCAACATTACCAATTTCTTCACCTGGTCTTTTAGTTTCTCGATATCATCTTCTGTGATATATCTATCCGGATGCTCTCTCATTATATAATCCGAATGCTGGAGAGAACGGATATGTTTTCCTGCAATCCCGACAGTTACCTTATGGATAGGCACTCCCGCACTAGATTGCGCTTCTGCCACTGCAGTTTTGATGGAATTGATGGTTTGGGAAATGTTGTTCACGATTCCTTTGTGAACACCAAGACTTTTAGCCTTCCCAACGCCCAGGATTTCGATTTTTCCGTGAGCGTTACGTCTTCCGACAATGGCGACAATCTTAGTTGTCCCAATGTCCAGACCTACTGAATACTCTTGATTTTCCATTATATGCTCGATTTGATTTTTTTAATTTTTAACGTAAAGTCCGCAAAGTTTTATTTTACCGTTATTATGCTTTTAAGTCGCAAAGACGTTTTACTCAGTTAAGACTTTATTTATATCTAATTTATTCTACTACAACTTTTGCTTTTTTCTTTTTATCAGAAGACGATTTGGAAGTGGTTTCCTTTTTCTTTTCCGAAGATTTTTTCGGTTCAGATTTCTTCTCTACTTTTTTAGGTTTCGAAGTTTCTTTCTTGACCTCTGATTTTTTAGCTTCAGCTTTTTTTATTTCTTTTTTCGGTTCCGGCTTGGATTCCGATTTTTTAGTTTCTGTTTTTGCCGGAACTGATGCTAAAGATTGCGTCGGTTTTTCTTCCGGTTTTGTGATTTCAATTTTTGGTGCATTTCTCAGAATACTGTCGTTTTCCTTGAAATAAGGATTCAGTGTGGTTACAATCTGATTATTGTATTTGACTGAAATCTTTTTGTATTTCTCAGGATTCTGATAAACCAGATATTTCTCTACAAAAGTTTTAAATCCTTTAACCTTGAAATCAATATTATCTAAATCTCCAATCTCAACTTTGTAATTCCCATCGCTCGTCAGAAGATTATAATTGTCTTTTTCTTTCTTGATTCCGATGAAATATTTTTTACTAAAATCATCTTTGTCAATTTTCTCAACCAACTTTCCGAGTTCCTGATATTCCGAAGCTTCAACATCACCCATTACCAACATACACGGATAAGAAAAGTTTCTCGAAATCGGGAATTCTACGCCTTTTTCGTCCACATAAAAATCTTTTCCATTTTTATTTAATCTGAAAACCGGAACTCTTTGCTTAATATCAACATTAAGGTTTCCGTTCAGATTCATATAAACATTCGCACTGTCAACGAATGGATTTTCATTAATTTTTTTCTCCAATTCCGGAATCTTCACATCCCCGATTTTTCTTGTCGGGTTGTATTGTTTCACCAAATCCTTGATGTCCTTCTCATCAATGAAATAGACCGGCGTTTTGCTTTGGTTCATATTGATAGACACATTCTCCATCTTAGCGTTGTTGAAACGCTTCAACGAGAAACTGAGCAGAAATCCAAAAAGGACCACTGTTACCAATATCTTCAATATTCTCCACTTGTTTTTCATTCTCTATAACTCGTTATCAATGCAATCAGCATCAAATATTTCTTTTATTTATTCTTATCTGCTTTCCGGTTTTTATCATAATTTTTAACCGTCTTCAGCATATAATTGAAATTCTCTTTTAATTCTGATTCATAGTCCCAATCGTCCATTTCGGTTTTCCCGTGTCCGAGGGAAGTCATATGAATCACTTTATTTTTATCAATCCAAAAACTAACACTCCATCCAATTATGTCTTCTGCATCGGACATATTCGTATAAGTTATACTTTGGCTTGCAAAAACCCTTTCCCCATTTTTCAATAGAAAATAATCGTTGTACAATTCCCACCAATTATTACTATTTTCTTTCCATTCTCGGGAGATTTTCACAATCTCATTTCCCTTCTTCTCATAATGGTAATGAATCGTTTTCTTCTTACCTTTTACCTGAAACTGATATTTAGTTATCTTCGAATCTTTATCAATAATGTCAGAATACTTATTTATATTTTCGACTTCTATCAAATCCGCTTTTGACTGTGAAAATCCCAATCCGAAAACCAAAATAAATAGCAAGAAGAAAATTTTTAGTTTCATAATTTTACTTTTTCAACATTGGGAAGCCACTCCATAATCGGGTCATAAAGTGTATCAATATTTCCCGCGCCTACTGTTAATAAAATATCAAAATCTTTTTCTTTTATCAATTCAAAAGTCTCCTGTAATGTGCAGACTTTCTTGTTTACAATTTCAATTTTATCCGATAACCACGTTGAGGTGATTCCTTCAAAATTTTCCTGAAGTTCTCTCGCAGGATAAATATCCAACAGCAATAAATCATCAGCTTTTTCCAGACTTCTTGCAAAATCTTCTGCAAAATCTCTCGTTCTGCTGAAAAGATGAGGTTGAAAAACCACCAACAATTTCTTGGTTGGATAAAAAGTTTTAATCGAACCAATCACTGCATTTAGCTCTGTTGGATGATGTGCATAATCGTCGATATAGATTTTTCCATTATCGAAAATATGTTTGGTATATCTTCTCTTGATGCCTTTGAAATTGGCAATTGCTTTTTTCAAAGTATCGAAATCAACACCTAAATTGCTCAGAATTGCCAAAGCAACCGTTGCATTCTCAACATTGTGAATTCCAGGAATTTCCCAAACAAAATCTTCAATCTCCTGCGTTGGCGTATGAAAATCGAAATAGATTTTATCGTGGTCCATTCTCAAGTTATCGGAATAATAATCCGCTTCCTCATTCACTGCGTAAGTCTTGTGCTCTCTTCCGATAGCAATTCCTTTTCTCACAAATAATTGATTGTCATTCGGAACCAAACCTGCAAACTGACGGAAACCGTCCTCAATCTGAACTCTATCTCCATAAATATCCAAATGGTCAGCATCAATCGATGTTACAACTGCCCAATCCGGGGAAAGGTTTAGAAAACTTCTGTCATATTCATCCGCTTCAACCACAGAAAACTGGTTGCCGTTGTAATCAAAATTAGATTTGAAATTCTCAGAAATTCCACCTAGAAATGCAGATGAAGGAAGATTCGCTTCTTTGCACAGATGCGCTATCAAAGTGGAAGTCGTCGTCTTTCCGTGTGTTCCTGCAACTGCGATACAATCTGTATTTTCGGTAATTAATCCAAGAACTTTTGCACGTTTTAGAATTTCAAAACTTTCACTTGCGAAGTAATCCAGAATTCCGAGTTTCTTAATTGCTGGCGTATAAATAACCAAAGTCGATTCTTTGTCGAACGCTACAATTTTCTCATCAATCACATCTTCAAAAGAAATATCAATTCCTTCAAAACCAAGCTGAGCTGTCAATTTTGTAGGCGTTTTATCATAACCCAAAACATTTTTGCCGTTGGCGTGAAAGTATCTCGCCAGTGCACTCATCCCAATCCCACCGATACCGATGAAATAGAAGTTTTGATATTTATTTAAGATGCTCATTATTTAATTATTCTTGAAAATATATTATTTTATCCTCATCCAAAGCGTAAGAATCTCCTTGATAAAGGAAAAATTCTACTACCGCATCTTCCAAAGTCTCATATGTAAAGCCATTCGAAATCCAAAAACTGTATTGAAAAAATATGGCATCTTTTTCCTGATTATAGGTTGCCTTAATCATTGCAAGATCATTGATTTTTTCTACCAACTTATCAATACTGGCTTTACTCGTTCCTTTATTCAACAATATATTGATATTTAAAAGCAGTGATTTTCTATCATCCGAAATATCTATAAACATTGATGAGTTTTGGTTATCAACAAGTTTTAGATACGTTTCGTCTTTTTCAATTATTTTATATCCTTTTTTGCTAAGATGGTCTGCAATTTTTGAAATTTTCAAATCTTTTGGCATTACCAATGTTTGTCCGGACAAGCCAGCCACACAAGAGCAAAGAATAAACAGGACAAAAATTATTTTTTTCATCTTAAATGTATTTTAATATTTCATCTACAATCATCTCTGTTGCTTTTGGTTTTGCAAAAAACTCCAGATTATTTGACATTTCTTTTCTAAGATTTTCGTTCTCACAGATTTCTGAAAGCGTGCTCCAGAATTTGTCTTTCATTTCAGAATCTTTTACCATTCTTGCCGCATTTTTCTCAACCAGAGTCAAAGCATTTTTAGTTTGATGGTCTTCCGCCGCAAAAGGAAAAGGGACCAATAAAACCGGCTTTTCAGCAACTGCCAATTCTGAAATCGCAATTGCACCAGCTCTGGAAACTATCACATCCGCCGCTGAATATGCCGAAGCCATATCGGAGATGAATTCCTTAATTTGGATGGAAGCTGGAGGTTGGATGCTGGAAGTTATTTCAGCAAAATCCGTGTTTCCTGTTTGCCAGATTAATTGGTAATCTTTCTCTTTAAGTTTATCAAAATTATCTTTCCAGCCGTTGTTCAACGTTCTGGAACCAAGAGAACCGCCAACTGAAAGAATCGTTAATTTATTTTTATCTAGGCCTAATTTTTCTTTAGCTAAATCTTTATCAATCAAATCCGTGATGATATTCTGACGGATTGGATTTCCTAAGAAATAAGTTTTCGTTCCCGGGAAAAATTTCTCCATATCCGGATAAGCTGTGAAAACGGCTTTCGCTTTTTTTGCATTGAAAACATTCGTCTTTCCAGGCAAAGAATTCTGCTCCTGAATAAAAGTCGGAATTCCCATTTTCGCAGCAATGTACAAAGCAGGTCCGCTTGCAAAACCACCAGTTCCAACCGCAAAATCCGGTTTAAAATTTTTAATGATTTTCTTAGCCTTAATCAAACTGGAAATGATTTTAAATGGAAGCCCGATATTCTTCATAAGATTTCCTCTGTCGAATCCGGCGATGTTCAATCCTTCGATTTTGAATCCGGCTTGAGGAGCCTTTTCCATTTCCATTTTTCCATTCGCACCAATGAACAAAAACTCTGCATCGGGAAACCGTTTCTGGATTTCCTGAGCAATCGCAACTGCAGGAAAGATGTGTCCACCTGTTCCGCCGCCGCTCATTAATATTTTTAGTTTTCTGCTCATATTTTTTATAATTGATAGAGATAATTGATGATTTATAAATTATCGTTCATCATTTATTTTTTATGCGATATCATTTATTTCTTCAATACTTTGTCTTTTACCCAGACCTTCTTCATCAAAAACCTGAATTCTGGAACTTACATTCAGGATAATCCCTAGTTGAATATAGGTTACCAACATCGATGTTCCTCCGTAACTTATTAATGGGAGAGGCTGACCTGTTACGGGAATCAGATTTACGGCCACGGCGATATTCACCGATAATTGAACAAAAATCATCAGTCCAATCGCAAGAACCAGCAGCGACCCGAAAAAAGCTGGCATTTTACTGGCAATCATTACAATCCGGATAATCATTATCATATAAAGACTAATCAGAACGAAGGCTCCAATCCAACCGTATTCTTCCACAATGATTGCGAAAATAAAATCTGAAACCGATTGGGGTAACGTCTGTTTCAAAGCACTTTTTCCTGGTCCGATTCCGTTGAATCCGCCGTGAACAATCGCTGCTTTCGCCTGCATCACCTGATAGTTTTTGGCTTTGATACTTTCGTCTTCAACATCGGCTGTTTTCTTGGAACTCGTGAAGGTTTCGATACGGCTCATCCAGGTATGAACACGGTTTCCTCCGATTAAATTCGTATTCAATGCAATGACTAAAAACATCACAACGAAAACTACGGCAACCGAGATAAATCCCGCTACATATTGCCAAGCCAATTGCCCTATAATTAGAATGATAATCGATACCATCATAATCATCAAAGCTGTAGAACCGTTGTCTTTTGCTACTAATCCGAATACAATCAGAATTGGTCCGAAGATGTAAATGATGTTCTCAATCGGAACTCTTTCCCTTTTGATTTTCTTAGTCAAATATCTGCACAGATAAATAATCAGCATCAAATAAGCAAACGAAGATGGCTGAAAGGAAATCGGTGTTCCTGGGATTTTCAACCATCGAGAAGCGCTTGCTCCTTCAATTTTTTGCCCTGTGAACATCGTTATCAGCAACAATCCAATTGTGAACAAAAGCAGAATAGAACTCAGTTTTCCAATATATTCGTACTTAACTGTTCCTACGAAACGCATAATTCCCAAACCAATAAAAACGAAAACAATATGCTTGAAAACGTGACCGGTTGTGGTTCCGTTGTTCACGATATATTCCAGATTCGAACTTGCGGAATAAACCGGAAACACGGAAAGGAAGGAAATCAAAATGATAACCGACCAAAGGACTTTGTCTCCTTTCAGTAGCTCGAATTTGTTTTCTGTCGTTTGGTTTTCCATTTATTATTAATGTATTGAAGTAAAAAGTATTAATGAAGTTTAAAATCGTTAATACATAAATACTTTTTACATTTTACTTTAATTCTTAATTGTCAATTCTTCTAAAACTTCCTTTTTGAATTGATTTCCTCGGTCTTCATAACCATTAAATAAATCAAAACTAGCGCAACAAGGTGATAACAAAACCACATCTCCTTTTTCTGCAATCGATTTAGAAACTTCTACTGCTTTCTGCATACTCGAAGTGTCATAAATCTCGGTTTTTTTGTCTTTGAAAAAGTCAATAATCTTATGATTATCAACACCTAGACAGACAATCGCTTTAACTTTTTTCTTGACCAATTCTTCGATTTCTGTATAATCGTTTCCCTTGTCTTTTCCGCCAACAATCCAAACTACCGGCTGCTTCATACTTTCCAAAGCGAAGTAAGTAGCGTTTACGTTGGTCGCTTTGCTATCATTGATGAATTTCACACCGTTGATTTCAGCCACAGGTTCCAATCTGTGTTCAACCGCCTGGAATGTCATCAAAGAATGCCTGATGCTTTCATTGCTGATTTCCAGTAACTTTCCGGCAATACTTGCTGCTAAGCTGTTCGCTACATTATGTTTTCCGACCAATGATAATTCATCGATATTCATTGTGAATCCTTCATTGATGTTGACCACAAAATTTTCATCAATCGAGAAAGCACCTTTTTCCAGTTTTTCATTCAGTGAAAATGGTACTTTGGTCACTTTCAAATCCAATTTTTCCAGAATCGATTTGCTCATTTCGTCATCCTTATTGTAGATGAAAAAATTATTAGCCTCCTGATTTTCAGCAATTCTGAACTTAGCCAAAGCATATTCTTCATAATTGTAATTGTACTGGTCAAGGTGATCCTTAGACAAATTCAATAACAATGAAATATAAGGTCTGAAATTCTGAATATCATCCAACTGAAAGCTACTCACTTCCAATACATAATAATCAAAATTCTCCTCAGCCACCTGTTTCGCAAAGCTCTTTCCGATGTTTCCGCCCAATCCAACATTGAATCCGTCTTCTTTCAGGATGTAATAAATCAAAGACGTTGTCGTCGTTTTTCCATTACTTCCTGTGATGGCAATGATTTTTGCATTGGTAAATTCTGAAGCAAATTCGATCTCAGAAGACAATCGGATTCCTTTCTCCTGAATCTTCTGAACCATTTCGGCTTTCTTCGGAATTCCCGGGCTTTTGATGACCCAATCGGCATTCAGGATTTTTTCTTCGGTGTGTGTCCCGTCTTCATAGTCAATCCCAAGCTCGTCCAATTCTTTTTTGTAATTCTCACGGATAGTTCCCATATCCGAAAGAAAGACATCAAAGCCTTTGGCTTTTGCCAGATAAGCAGCACCAACGCCGCTTTCGCCTCCTCCAAGTATTACTACTCTCATTTATGATTATTAGTTTTTATCTAGTTTTTAAAGTAATTAAACAAATAATTGCCAGCATTACACCTAAAATGATCATTCGGTTTACGATTTTGCTCTCGTGAAATCCTTCTTTCTGATAATGGTGATGTAATGGAGACATCTTGAATAATCTATTGTTTTGAGCATATTCCAGCCCGTGTTTTCTTTTTCTGTACTTGAAAACCCAAACCTGCAGAATCACAGATAAAAGTTCTATCAAGAAGACTCCGCATAAAACCGGAATCAATAATTCTTTTCTAAGGATAATTGCTAAAACCGCAATTACTCCGCCCAGCATCAGACTTCCCGTATCACCCATAAAAACCTGTGCAGGATAAGTGTTGTACCAAAAAAAACCGATAACAGCACCAACCAAAGCGAGGGCAAAAATCGTAGTTTCTCCCATATGCGGAAGGAACATAATGTTCAAATAATCAGCGAAAATCATATTTCCCGAAACATAGGCGAAAAATGCCAAAGTCAACAAAATCACAACACTTGTTCCTGCAGCCAAACCATCGATTCCATCAGTAATATTCGCTCCGTTGGAAACAGCCGTTACAATAAAAATAACAATCGGAATGAAAACGATCCAAGCCCATTCGTGTGCTTTTGCATCATCCATCCAGAATAAAATCCCACTGTAATCGAATTCATTATTTTTAGTAAAAGGAACAGTAGAGACCGGAATTTTCTCGTCCGGCATAAAGTTCTGTTCTACATTATTTCTGTTGATAACCGTTGCGTCAGCATACTTTCTCTTAACCTCAACATCAGGGTGAAAATACATTGTAACTCCGACAATTAAGCCTAAACCAACTTGCCCGATTACTTTGAATTTCCCACTTAATCCGTCTTTATTTTTCTTAACTTTTTTGAGATAATCGTCCAAAAATCCAATTGCGCCCATCCATAAAACCGAAATAATCAAAAGGACGATATAAACATTGGTAATTCTGGTAAATAACAAAACCGGAATAATGGTTGCCAAAATGATAATCAAACCTCCCATTGTCGGCGTTCCTTCCTTCTGTTTTTGCCCTTCCAAACCAAGGTCTCTTACCAATTCTCCCATTTGTCTTCTTCTTAGGAAATTGATGATTCTTTTTCCATAAGCCATCGCAATAATCAGCGAAAACAAAACTGCCATCGCCGCACGGAACGAAATGTACTTGAACAAGTTCATTCCTGGAACGTGGATTCCGTGGCTGGAAAGATATTCGTATAGGTAATAAAGCATATTTTGTTATTTTCCCATTAATTGTAACAATTCCCTAATCGTCTCTTTGTCATCAAAATGATGTTTCACACCATTGATTTCCTGATATGTTTCGTGACCTTTTCCAGCTACCAAAACAATATCTTTTGGTTCGGCAAATTTGATTGCCATTTTTATCGCTTCTCTTCTGTCAGGAATCGAAGTGTACTTGCTGAAATTCTGTGGTTGAACTCCGGCTTCTATTTCTTTGATAATCTGCGTTGGTTCTTCAGTTCTTGGATTGTCCGAAGTGATGATGGCCAAAGTCGATTTTTTGGTAGCAATGTCGCCCATTTCCGGACGTTTGGTTTTATCTCTGTCGCCTCCACAACCGAAAACACAAATCAATCTTTCGTTTTTGGTTCTGATTTCGTTGATGCTGTCCAACACATTTTCCAATGCATCCGGTGTGTGTGAATAGTCAACTACGAAGAAAATTCCGCTGTCGGATTTTATCGTTTCGAATCTTCCGTTCACCCTGTGAAGAATAGAAATCGCCTGTAAAACGTCATCTTCTTTCATTCCTAATTCCAAAGCAATTCCGTAAGCCAAAAGCAGATTATAGGCATTGAATTTACCCGTCAATGTTGTCCAGAATTCTTTGTTATTGAAATTCAATAACATTCCGTTGAAGTCCACTTCCAGCACTTTTCCGTGGAAATCTGCCATTGTTTTCAAAGCGAAGGTTTTCTTTTTCGCTTTTGTATTCTGCAACATTACCAATCCGTTTTTGTCATCAGCATTAGTAATGGCAATTGCAGAATCTTCCAATTCGTCAAAGAATCTTTTCTTTGCGTAGATATAATTTTGGAAAGTCTTGTGATAATCCAAATGGTCGTGCGTGATATTCGTAAAGCCAGCAATTTTGAAATGTAAACCTTCAATTCTGTCTTGAGAAATCCCGTGAGAACTTACTTCCATAAAAGCATATTCACAACCGATTTCTACCGCTTTTGCCAACATTTGATTTAATCTGATGACATCCGGCGTTGTGTGAGTCGAAGGGATAATCTCGTCTCCGATTCTGTATTCAACAGTAGAAATTAAAGCGGATTGATAACCCAAAGTTTTGAATATGTCGAACAATAAAGTAGTCACCGTCGTTTTCCCGTTGGTTCCGGTAACGCCGATTAGATTTAATTTTTGAGAAGGATTTCCGTAAAAATTAGACGCTAAATGTCCTAAAGTTTTGGAAGAATCTTCAACCTTCAAATAAGTTACTTCATCATTAATTTCTGAAGGTAATTCTTCACAAACAATCGTTTTCGCACCTTTTTCAATGCTTTGATTGATGTAAGAATGTCCATCAGAAACCGTTCCTTTCAATGCCACATACAAAGAATTTTCAACAACTTTTCTGCTGTCGAAAACCAATTCCGACACTTCGACTTCGCTGAGTGCAAGAGTTCCGATAGTTTCCAAGATTTGGATTCTTTGTAATAATTTTTCTAAATTCATTTAACCAATATTTCGGTGCTTAGCACCTCATTGTTATTATAATTCGTTTTTATTTCTACCAACATATCGCGACTTCGTCGCTCTTCATTAATTCTGAAGATTAAGATAAATCTTTTGGTTCTTTCCAATGTTTGCACCTTCCGCTGGAAATTGTCCTGTGATTTTTCCAACACCTTTGTAATCTACTCTGTAACCTAAATTTTCAAGTTGTGGAATCACATTTTTTCCAATCATCCCAACCAAATTCGGCATCGAATCTCTTGTGACATTCACCTTTACATTTGGTGCAGTCATTTTATTAAGGTTAACTTTATGCTCAACCAAAAGGTCTTTCTCAACATTCAAAGGTGTTTTCAGGAATGTTTTTCCTGCAATTTCTTTAAAAACAGGTGCTGAAACCGTTCCTCCGTAAAACCCTTTTGATACATCTGGCTGATTCACAACTACAATACACGTATATTTCGGATTATCAGCCGGATAAAATCCTGCAAATGACGCCTGATACTTCATTGGTCCAGCTTTCCAATATTCGAATCTTGCTGTTCCAGTTTTACCCGCAATTTTAAGATTCGGAGTATAGATACTCTTTGCCGTTCCTTTTTCAACCGCTTTTGTCAAAGCATTGGTCATCATTGTAATAGCCTTGTCTGAAGCCATTTTTTTGACCATAATTTCAGGTTTCGCTTCGTAAAGAACTTTTCCATCTTTCATTATTTTATCAATGAAAAGCGGTTTTACCATTTTACCTTTGTTCGCAACTCCGTTATAGAAAGCCACCAATTGCAACAATGGAAAACTTGATGAATATCCATAACCTAATGAAGCCAAAGTCGCTTTGTTCCAACGTTTACTTTGAGGTGTTTGAATCGATGGTTTTGCAATTCCGGGTAATTCAATCTGCATTTTATCAAACATCTTCCAACGTTTCAAATGGTCTATGAAAACCTGAGGCTTATCAGCGTAATGTGCTGTAATTAATTTTGCAGCTCCAACGTTACTTGATTTCGCTAAAACATCGCTAACATCATAAGTTCCTCCACCGTGACCGTCTGTAATTCTTTGTCCAGCATAAGTCCAGATTCCGTTTCCGATGTTGACTTTCGTATTTTCATCAATAAAACCATCATCCATCGCCGCCAAAAGTGAAACGGTCTTGAATGTAGAACCTGGTTCCTGAGCATCTTTTACGGTATAATTGTAAGCATCCACATAGATTCCCGGCTCGGTTCTTCTAAGGTTGACCATTGCTCGGATTTTCCCAGTTTCAACTTCCATTACAACCACACTTCCGTGATTTGCATCGAATTTGATTAGTTGATTTTCCAATGCCGAATGTGCAATATCCTGAATTCTCAAATCCAAAGTTGTATAAACATCCTGTCCATCAACAGGCTCCTGAACTTTCCAATAATCGATTGGCTTCCATTGTGTAGAAGTAATTTTCTGCTCCAAACGTTTCCCATCAATCCCTGTTAAGAATTTGCTGAAAGCGCCTTCCAAACCAGATTTTGATTCGCCATTATCAGCTCCGATTGTTCCGGCTCCGATTTGGGTTGTTGCCAATTCTCTTCGGAAATTTCTTTCTACGATGAAACCTCCTTTATTTTTTCCTTTTTTGAAAATAGGGAATTCTCGAATCCTATCGTATTCATCGAAATCAAGACCTTTTGCCAAAAGATAATATTGATTATTTTTTTTGTTCTGTGCATCCAGTTTTGCTCGGAAGTAACTTCTTGGTTTATCGAACATTTTACTGAGAGAATCTGTCAAAGCGCCAATATTATTGGAGTAAATCGTATCTCTCATCGATTTGAAATCCAGATAGATATCATAACGCATTACCGTTGTCGCCAAGATAGAGCCATCGGAAGCGAAAAGGTTTCCACGAGCAGCTTTTAAAGTTGCTTCACGATAGTTTTTGCTGATGTAATTATTTTCGAATTCTTCAACATTGGTATTCTGAAGAATTAGAATTCTCGTTAAAAAAATGACAAACAAAATGAAAGCTCCCAATACAAAAAGGTAGCCCCACTTCAACGCATTGGAACGCTTTTTTTCGTAATTGTTATTTGGCTGCTTTATCATCTGTGCTATCTACTTTTATCAATAATTTCATCGGGTGGCTTTCCAAACTCACCAAAGAATCCTGAACCATTTCTTTTCCCAGTTCAGATTCCATTCTAATTTTTATCAGTCGGCTTTGCGCGTAAGCATTTCGCGACTTGTATTCTTCTGTCTCTTCTTTAAGTTTGTTAACGTGTTCAATTTTTTTGTTAACCAAGTGGTTACTGTAAATCATCACCATCAACAACCCAAAAATGAACAAGAAATATTTGTAATGCGCCTTCACCTCATCACGGTTAAGAAAATTCCCCTTTATGATATCCATAAAAGTGAGTTTCTTCTGTCTGTTTTGAGTTAATTTTGCCAATTCTTATTAATTATAACTTAGTTCCTATTCTCATTTTCGCACTTCGTGCACGAGAGTTTTCTTCAATTTCTTTATCATCCGGAATAATTGCTTTAGTTTTCAATAATTCAAAAGCTTTCGCATAATTTCCGTAAATATCACGTTGAGGCTCACCTTCAAACATTCCATTCTTCAAAAATCGTTTTACCAACCTATCTTCTAAAGAATGATAAGAAATCACGACTAATCTTCCTTCAACTTTTAAAATCTTGTAAGACTGAACCAGCATTTCTTTCAAAACCTCCAATTCTTGATTAACCTCAATTCGGATTGCCTGAAAAACCTGAGCAAAAAATTTATTCTGCTTAAAAGCCGGAATATAACTGAAGAGATTTTTCAAATCCTCAGTTGTATTGATTTTTTTTGTTTTTCTGTGATGAACGATTTCTCTTGCCAATTTTCGAGATTCTCTCAATTCCCCATATTGGTAAAAGATATTAGCAAGGTCTTCTTCTTCGTAATCATTGATGATTTTTTTAGCATCCAAACCTTGCATTACATTCATTCTCATATCAAGTGGCGCGTTGCTTCTCGTAGAAAATCCACGTTCTGCTTCATCAAACTGATGAGAAGAAACACCCAAATCCGCCAAAATCCCATCAACGTGAGAAATCCCATAAGCCAACATCGAGTTTTCCAAAAACCTGAAATTCTGATTCACCAAAGTAAATCTCGGGTCATCAATTGCATTTTTCAACGCATCCAAATCTTGGTCAAAAGAAAACAACCTTCCTTTTTCGGAAAGCCTTCTTAAAATTTCTCTTGAGTGACCACCACCACCAAAAGTACAATCCACGTAAACACCGTCCGGATTGGTTACCAGAGCATCTACGCTTTCTTTTAATAAAACTGGATTATGATACATTGTCTTTATAATTGATGAATGATGATTGATAAATGATTTAATAATCGGCTTCAGAACCTATTAATTATTCTTTCTTAATTATTAATTTGATTCCTCGGAATCAAGATTTCCCATTACATCCTCTGCAAGATTGGCGAAATCAGATTCGCTGACAGAAATGACTTGTTCGTAAGAATCCTTGTCCCAAATCTCGAATAACTCGCCCGCGCTTGTAATTACAATTTCTTTACTAAGATTAGCATACTGCGTCAAGTCTTTGCTGATTTGAAGACGACCTACATTGTCCATCTCCACGGTTTTGACTCCCGCTGTAAACATCCTGATGAAATCTGCATTTTTCTTGATAAATCGGTTCAGACCGTTTATTTTTGCCATCAGTTTTTCCCAAGGTTTCATCGGATAGACCTCAAGACACTTCTGAAACACCGAACGCTTGATTACAAATGGCTCATCTGCAAAATGTTCCATCTGCTTCGTAAGCGAAGCAGGCAGTTTGATGCGCCCTTTGTCATCTATTTTACACTCGTATGTTCCAATGAAGTTTTTCATTTGGAGCAAATTTATATAAAAATCTACCACATTTTACCACTTTCGCCCACTTTTATACTTAATGTTTATAACTTTTTGGTTTCAAAGCTTTATTGGCTAATGATTTGATTTAAAATCGATTAAAATGAATTATTGCGAAAACCTTTATTATAAAGCCTTTGCAATGAATGATTTAAAAAATTCGGTTAGAAATGTTTCATTATTTAAAATGATTCTAACTAAAATTTCAAATTAACTATATTTGTTATTATGAATTATTTAGAAGCACTTAACTGGCGATATTCTGTGAAAAAATTTGACGGAAGGAGGATTTCTTCTGAAAAACTGAATAATATTCTGGAAGCAGGGCGACTGTCTGTCAGTTCATTAGGATTACAGCCTTATCATCTGTTGGTGGTGGAAAATGATGAGACAATTCAGAAATTGATTCCGGCTTTTTATAACCCTTCACAAATATCGACTTGTTCGCACCTGATTGCATTGGTCACAAAAACACATATTAATAAGGAGTATGTTGATAATTATTTTGGACATATTATTAATGAGCGTGGTGTGACTTTGGAACAATTGTCTACTTTTAGAAATAACATTAATCTTTTCTTAGAAAATTATACCCAGAAAGAACTGGAAAGTTGGTCCGAAAAACAGAGCTATATTGTTCTTGGTTCATTGATAATGGCTTCTGCCGAAGAAGAAATCGACACTTGTCCAATGGAAGGCTTCAAAGCTGATATTTTAGAAGACGTTCTGAAAATCGATAAAGAACACGAAAAAATTGCTGTTGTTCTGGCGCTTGGCTACAGAGCGGAAGATGATATTTTTCAGAATTTCAAAAAAGTAAGAAAACCTGCGGATAAGTTCATCAAATTCTTTTAACTTTATTCTTTTGAATTTTCTCAGACATTGAGAATCATTAATTCTTATTTATGATAAAAACAGACGTTCTCGTAATCGGTTCCGGAATCTCGGGCTTATCTTATGCCATCAAAATCTCCGAACAATTACCTGATACAAAAATAATAATCGTTACAAAGTCCAACGAAGACGAAAGTAATACCAAATATGCACAAGGCGGATTGGCAGTCGTAACGGATTTTTCCAAAGATAATTTTCAAAAACATATTGACGATACTTTACGAGCCGGAGATTACATCAACGACCCTGAAATCGTAAAAATTGTTGTGGAAGAAGCTCCTCATCGTTTTAATGAGATTGTTGAATGGGGCGCAAAATTTGACCAAGAAAAAGGAAAATATTCATTAGGAAGAGAAGGCGGACACACAGAGAATAGAATCGTTCACCATAAAGACATAACAGGATTCGAAATTGAAAGAGCACTTCTGGAAACCATTAGAAACTCTCCAAATATCGAAATGCTCCCTCATCATTATGTTATTGATTTGATTACCCAGCATCACGTTCCGGGGAAAGAATTGGACAAAGGAAACATCAATGCTTACGGCGCTTACATTCTTGATGAGCAGAATAAGAAAATCAAAAAAATCACTTCGAAAATTACTTTGGTTGCAACCGGAGGAGCTGGACACGTTTATAAAAACACGACCAATCCAATCATTGCAACAGGAGACGGGATAGCCTTTGTTCACAGGGCGCAAGGGAAAGTTTCCAATATGCAATATTATCAGTTTCACCCAACGGCGATGTACTCTAAAAGAGACGGAATGCTATTTTTGATATCAGAAGCTGTTCGTGGTGACGGCGCAAAACTCCGTACAAAAAACGGAAAACCATTTATGCAGAAATATGATGAGCGCGAAGAATTAGCTTCCCGTGACATCGTTGCAAGAGGAATTGATAATGAACTGAAAATAAGCGGAGACGATTACGTTGGTTTGGACTGTCGCGAAATGGACAGAGAAAAATTCATCAATCACTTTCCAAATATCTATCAAAAATGTCTGGATGAAGGAATTGACCCTTTCAAAGAATTGATTCCTGTGGTTCCAGCTTGTCATTACTTAATGGGCGGAATTGATACAGATAAATACGGACAATCTTCTATCAAAAATCTTTTTGCTGTTGGAGAATGTACCAACTCCGGACTTCACGGCGCGAATCGTTTAGCTTCGAATTCTTTATTAGAAGGCTTGGTCTTTGGTCACAATGCGGCGATGAAAACAGTTGAATTGCTGAAAGAAAATGATTTCAATTTCGATGATTTGAAAGCCGTTCCGGAATGGAACGAGGAAGGAATGAAAATGATGGACGAAATGGTTCTCGTAACTTATCTCAGAAAACAACTCCAGGAAATGATGAGCGATCTGGTTGCAATTGTAAGAAGTAATGCTAGATTGGAACTCGCTAAGAAAAAACAACGCGAAATTTATGAAGCTGTGACGGAACTTTATAATTATTCCATACTTTCGCCTCAGCTTTCGGAATTGAGGAATCTTGTGAATGTTTCTTACCTTATTATCAAACATTCTCTCGAAATGAAAGAAAACAAAGGTGCATTTTACAATAAGGATTTGGCCACGAAACCGCTTTTGATCAATGAGTAATGACGGTGATTAAATATATTTTTCTGATTGGATTTCTTATCATCATTTCTTGTAATTCTTCGAAACAAGAAGTCGATAAAAATTCGCTGGAAACAGAAAACTTCATTAACAACAATCTCAACTCACATCCCGGCAATCCCGGCAAACCCTTTTTTACTTTTGATGCCATTGATTATTATAAAAATGACATCGATGAGAACACGGCAATGAATCTTCTGAATTATCGACCAACATCATTAGACTCAATAAGATATAATTTAATCATCGACGAAACTTCAGAAAATATCAGTAATGAATACTTTATAAACAACCTTACAAAAGCAGACTTCAACAAGACAGAAATTAAGTCTGAAGATTTTCAGAAACTTGCTGCCCTATTTTCCGAACAGCACCAACGTGAGGAAATTTATTTTGCCTGTATTCCAATCTTTAGAGATATATTAGTATTCAAGAAAAATGAAAAGGTAATTGGTGTTGCAAAAATCTGTTTCGGTTGCAATCGAAATAAAATTATTGCAAGCAAAGCAAATACTTCCAATTTTGGACAAGGGAAAGATTACGAATTACTTTCATTGATTCTCAACAAATATAAAAATACCAATTAACGCAAAATGAAAAGACCAGCATACGCCAGCGACAAAGTTTTAAAAGAATTCATAAGAACTGCTTTGGAAGAAGACATTCAAAATGGTGATCATTCTACACTCTCTACGATTCCGAAGGATTTGGAACAGAAAGCTCAACTTATTGTAAAAGAGAATTGCATTCTGGCAGGAGTAGAATTAGCAGAAATTATTTTCAAGAACTTTGATAAAAATCTGAAAGTGGAGATTTTTATTAAAGATGGAGAATCCGCCAAGAAAGGTGATGTTGCATTTATCGTTTCTGGAAAAGCAAGGTCGATTCTTTCAACAGAAAGGTTGGTTCTTAACTGTATGCAAAGAATGAGCGGCATTGCAACAATGACTCACGATTGGGATTCTAGATTAGTGGGAACAAAAACTAAACTTCTTGACACCAGAAAAACAACACCTAATTTCCGAGTTTGTGAAAAATGGGCAGTGGCAATAGGTGGCGGAACCAATCACAGATATGGACTGTATGATATGATAATGCTGAAAGACAATCATATCGACTATAATGGAAGTATTACCAATGCTGTGAAGATGGCGAAAGATTATGTCAAGAAAAATAAGTTAAAACTTAAAATTGAAGTGGAAACCCGTAATCTAGAAGAAGTTGAGGAAGCTGTAAAATCAGGGGCAGACAGAATTATGTTTGACAATATGGATGTCGAAACAATGACCAAAGCTGTAAAGATTGTCAATAAAAAATCAGAAACCGAAGCTTCCGGTGGAATTACACGCGAGGTGTTAAATTCGGTGGCGAAAACTGGTGTTGATTTTATCTCAGCGGGTGCAATTACTCATTCTTCAAACAATATAGACCTGAGTCTCAAGGCATTAAAAATTTAACACTATATTAACAGAACATATTAATTTTTTTAAGACTTTTGCGACATAAATCTTAAAAAAATGAAAATGTTATCGAAAAAACCAGCATTAGTCTTTATGCTGACAATGAGTACGGCAAGTTTTTACTATGCTCAATCTACTCAAGATACACTGTCAAAAACAAACGACATAGAACAAGTCGTGATCGCAGGTGTTGCAGATCTTGCAAAAGATAGAAAGACACCTGTAGCTGTTTCTACTATCAAAGAGGCTCAAATCGTAGAAAGACTTGGTAACCAAGAATTTCCTGAAATTTTGAAATCAACACCCTCTATCTATGCTGTAAAAGGTGGTGGTGGTTTTGGAGATGCAACTATGAAAATCCGTGGCTTTGACACTAATAATACGGCAGTTATGGTTAATGGTGTTCCTATAAACGGAATGGAAGATGGTGCCGTATATTGGAGTAACTGGTTAGGTCTTTCGGACGTAACTTCTGCGATGCAGATACAGAGAGGTCTTGGTTCTTCAAAATTAGCAATTGCTTCCGTTGGAGGAACAGTCAATATCATAACAAGAGCTTCTGATAAAAAAAGAGAAGGCAATATAACAGTAGGTGTTGGTAACGATGGTTATCTTAAAACTTTATTTTCTTATAATACTGGAAAATCTGCAAATGGCTGGTCTACTTCATTCTTAATGTCAAGAACTGCAGGAAATACTTATATCGACGCTTCTGAATTTGAAGCTTATAATTACTACTTTGCATTAGGTTATCAAAAAGGAAATCATGATTTCCAATTTACTTTAACTGGTGCACCACAATGGCATATGCAAAACTTCCAAAGTAGGATATCTGATTTTATTAAATATGGAAATGGCGTAGATGAACCCAACAGAAGATACAACCCTAACTGGGGTTATCTGAATGGTGAAGTAATGTCTCAGTCTATAAACTTCTACAGCAAACCCGTTGCATCTATCAACTGGGATTGGAAGTTGTCCGAAAGCTCAAAACTATCAACTGTAGCTTATGCCTCTTGGGGTAGAGGTGGCGGAAGCGGTGTAATTGGAAGCATCAATGGAAACAACATTAATAGCGCAAAATTAAAAGATGCTAATGGTAACATTAGATTTGATGACATCGTGGCTTGGAATCAAGGTGCTGTAATTCCTGCATTTACAAATTCTGCTGGAACTGCTGCTCCTGCAAATCCAACTCCAGGTACTGCAACCAGAACAAACGGTCTTGTAAGAAGAGCAAGTATCAATTCTCACGACTGGTACGGATTATTATCTAATTTCCAACATAAAATCAATGATAACTGGAATTTTTCTGCTGGAATTGATTTAAGATATTATTATGGTTATCATCCAGGTGTAATTACAGATTTCTGGGGGAATTCAAAGTATGTTGAGAAAGACAACATGAATGAGCTTCCAAATGGACACGATGTAACAATAGCTCAAAGTACATCTCCTTCTGCCAATCCTTTTGCCGCTGCAGTAAAAGACAAAAGCCAAATTGCTTACAGAAATTATGATGGAGAAGTTCTTTGGGGAGGGGTTTTTGGACAGTTAGAATATTCTAATGAAAATTTATCTGCATTTATCCAAGGATCTGCTTCTGAGCAAGGTTACAAAAGAATTGACAATTGGTTAAAAAATGGAACCATCCAACAAGGTCAGGCTGTGAATCAAAAAACAGATACTAAATTTCTTTTCGGATTTAATACAAAAGCTGGTATCAACTATAATATCAATGAGCAACACAATGTATTTGCAAACGTAGGATATTATGAAAAACAGCCTTTATTTAATTCTGTTTACAACTCTCCGCTTGCTCCTGCTTCTGGGAATAATCCATTAATTAATACTAATGACGGTAGAGCAACCGGTAATCAGCAGATTGTAAATCCATTATTAACAAATGAAAAAATTGCATCAGCAGAATTAGGTTACGGTTTCAGAAGTGGTATTTTCAATGCAAATGTAAACTTATACTACACTTCTTGGAAAGATAGATACAACAGATTTACAGGACTTGTTGTTCCTATTAATCCTAGTTTGCCAGCAACCGGAGCAAACCTTTACAATAGACCATTTGCAAACTTAACAGGTATTCATGAAATACATATGGGTGTTGAATTCGAAGGTACAATAAAAGCTACAGATTATCTATCATTCAACACCATGATTTCTGTTGGAGACTGGAAATATAAAGGGAATGCAACCGGAAACCTTTATGATGAAAATGGAACACCTATTTCTTTGAATGGTAAAACTGACGTAATATTTGCATTAGATAAAGTTAAAGTTTCTGACGCTGCACAAACAACTGTAGCTTTAGGATTCACAGTAAAACCATTGAAAAACCTAAGTGTTTTCGGAAACTGGAACTATTATGATAATTATTATGGAGTAATCAATTTCAGTGATATTGCTATTACTAAAGCTGATGGTTCAATTAGTAATAATGGTAAAAAAGGAGCATTAGAATATCCTAGCTATAACTTGTTTGATGTAGGTTTATCTTATGGAATTAATCTTAATAATGGTCACAAAATTGTTTTGACAGGTAATGTTTATAACTTACTTGACACAACTTATATTTCTGATGGTAAAACATCTACCCACGTTAAAGATATTTCTGATTTTACACCAACCTCAACACAGACTGCACAACAGCAATATGATGCTTACATCAATAACCCTTTGAACTTCTACAAAGGAATTGATACAAGTAATCAAGTTTACTTCGGTTTCGGAAGAACATGGGCAGCTTCTATCTCTTATAAATTCTAAATATTAGATTAATATTTAATTATACCCAAATCCCGGCTATCTGTCGGGATTTTTCTATCTTTGTCAATCAAAAATCTGAATATGGACTTTTTTAAAATTTTTCTTAGCGCTCACAAAGGTTTCGCATACTTAGAGCTAGCACTTGTAGCTGCATTTTTAGTATTCTTATTAATCACAATGTTTGGCTATAGTGGCAGAATTTCTAAAGCATTAAAAAAAGTGACTTTGTTTACAATGATCTTTTTTCACGTTCAATTTTTAGTCGGTGTATGTTTATTGTTCATTTTTTCACCAGGATTCAAAGCTGCTATAGATGCAGGGACATTGATGAAAGACCCTTACTCAAGATTTCAATACGTAGAACATCCTTTCTCTATGTTAATCGCAGCAGTATTAATGACAATCATCAATAAAAAATTCAAAACAACCGAAAAACTGACTATTCCTATTATGTCATTAGGATTGGTTGCAATTGCATTATTCGTTTTTGCATTCCCTTGGGCAAGAGTTTTCGGATAAATATTTAACAATTTAATTAATCAAAAAACAATGAAAGTAGCTGTAGTAGGCGCAACCGGAATGGTTGGACAAGTTATGCTGAAAGTTTTGGAAGAGAGAAATCTTCCAATTACTGAACTGATTCCCGTAGCATCAGAGAGATCTGTTGGAAATAAGGTCAAATTCAAGGACAAGGAATTCACTATCGTTAGCATGAACGACGCTATTGCAGTCAAACCCGAGATCGCTATTTTTTCAGCAGGCGGTGGAACATCTTTGGAGTTTGCTCCAAAATTCGCTGAGGTTGGAACAGTAGTGATCGATAACTCATCGGCTTGGAGAATGGATCCGACTAAGAAATTGGTTGTTCCTGAGATCAATGCGAACGTTTTGACAAAAGAAGACAAAATCATTGCTAATCCCAATTGTTCTACAATCCAGTTGGTAATGGTTCTTCATCCGTTGAATCAGAAATATGATATCAAAAGGGTTATTGTTTCAACTTACCAATCTGTTACCGGAACCGGAAAAGCAGCTGTTGATCAACTAAATTCTGAAATCAAAGGCGAAAATCCTGAAAAAGTTTATCCTTATCAGATCTTCAAAAATGCATTGCCACATTGTGATGTTTTTGCGGATGATGATTATACTAAGGAAGAAATCAAATTGATGAAAGAGCCTAAGAAAATTATGGGCGATGATACTTTCAATTTGACGGCAACTGCAGTAAGAGTTCCTGTACAAGGAGGACATTCTGAAAGCGTAAACATCGAGTTTGAAAACGAATTTGGTTTGGAAGAAGTAAGAAAAATTCTTTCTGAAACACCAGGAGTCGTTCTTCAGGATAACGTTAAAAATAACGAATATCCAATGCCTTTATACTCTGAAGGAAAAGATGACGTTTTTGTAGGAAGAATCAGAAGAGATCTTTCGCAACCGAAAACGCTCAACCTCTGGATTGTAGCAGACAATCTCCGAAAGGGCGCTGCTACCAACGCAGTTCAGATTGCAGAATACTTAGTAGCAAACAACTTAGTTTAAACTAACAAAATCTAAAGAATCTTCGAAATTTCGAAGATTCTTTTTTTAGCAATGAAAACAAATAAAAAAACAAATTCCAACATCGGCTTCCAAAGATGGATTGCTGCCATTGGCATTATTCTATTCGTAGGGAAAATAGTTGCCTGGAAACTGACAAATTCTGACGCCGTATTCTCCGACGCTATGGAAAGCATCGTGAATGTCATCAGTGCTTTTTTGGGACTTTATTCTTTATACTTAGCTTCGAAACCGAGAGATGAGAATCATCCTTACGGACACGGAAAAGTGGAGTTTGTCACTTCGGCAATAGAAGGCTCTCTCATAAGCATTGCCGGGATAATGATTATCTACGAAGGAACCAATAGTTTGATTTCCGGAAAAATTCTTAGCAAGTTGGATTTAGGGATTTGGATTATCGCTGCAACTGCAATTATTAATTATATCTTGGGTTATATCTCGATTCAGAAAGGGAAAAGAGAAAACTCAATTGTTTTGATATCCTCCGGGAAACATCTTCAGTCTGATACAATTACAACTTTGGGTGTTGTAGTCAGTTTAGTATTAGTTTATTTCACAAAAATTGTTTGGATAGACTCTGTAGTTGCTTTGTTCTTTGGATTCTATATAATTGTAATCGGCTACAAAATCATTAGAAAATCTCTGAGTGGAATAATGGATGAAGCCGATCCCGAAATGTTGGAAAGATTGGCAAGCTTCCTCAATGAGAACAGAAAACCAGAATGGATTGATGTTCACAATATGAAAATCCAGCAATTTGGAAGCCGACTTCATATAGATGCACACATCACTTTACCTTGGTATTTTGAACTAAGAACTGCTCACGATGAGATGGAGGAAGTCATCAAACTAATCGCCAAAAATACCGACAGAAAAGTAGAATTCAATTTTCATATGGATGATTGCAAACCAACCTCCTGTGCTATTTGCCAAATTGAAAACTGTCCAGTTCGCCAACATGCTTTTACAAAAAAGATTGATTGGAATGGCGAGAATATTTCACAGCCGGATAAACATACTTTAGATAATCAACTCTGAATCATCTTTTTACGATAATAAAAAATCGGAACAAGCAAAACAAGTGTCAGTGGTTGAATCACAAATCTTCTCACATAAAATGAGAAAAGATAACCAAAGTCAAACTCATCATAAATGCAGAAGAGATAAATTGGGAATACGATTGCGAAAACCAAAAGAATCAAGATAAAAGCCTGCTTTGTCCATTCTTTATTTTGGAAAAGAAAATGGATAATTACCAACGAGAAAAAGGCGTTTAAACCAAATCTAAAAAGATAACTTATAATTAATTTCCCCCAAACAAAATCTGGAAAAATTTCATTTGGATTGGCTGTTTTGAAGAAACGCAAAAAAGGATCATAGAAAAGTTTATCTTCTAATCCGCGTATCCCGATTAATCCTAAAACGCCTGACAAAACTAAAACCCACTTTAGTATTTTAGGCAATTTTATGGATTGCAAAAGTGAAATGTGAACAATCATTTTTACAAAAATTTAAATTCTTTGATAGATTAATAGCATTATGAAATTCTCAATCCAAAGATTGAATAAGTCTAAATTCATTATTTACTTACGAGAGTAAACGAATGCTATAAAACGAAGTGTTGGATATTAGAATCAGTTCGATTCTGTAAAGCGCTGTGGAAAATCCCAGCTTGGATAATAAATTTATTTTTCATTGTTTCTCGTGTGTTAGACGACAAAATTACAAAAATAAATATTGTTAATCGCTAATAATCAACAATTAAAGTCAAAAAAATTAAAATTCTTTAATGATAATTAAGATTTATCTGTTTTTTTTAAAGCAAAAACCTGAATCCAGACTAACCAAAGAATAATTACACCGCCATAGATAATCGCAGGAAAAAGGTAATCGTGGCCAATTTTTTCGTACTGAGGGTATTTTAAGAAAATGATATTCAGTAAAACAATTCTGGAAATATTAAGGATATGAAGTAAAATAATTCCTCCGAGGGCAAATAGAAATGTTTTAGCACCTTTATAAAAAGCAAAAACAAAAGCCGTAAATAAGATTGCGACCGAGAAAACATTACAACCTTCTACCATTCTGGTTGTGAACTTCCCGGATGTTTGAAACAAGACACTATGCAATTTCAAACTATCTACCAAAACAGTTGGGAAGCCTAATGCATTTTGCAGAGAAGCGACTTGTTCAGCTACCCATCTTGTAAAAGGATCTACCACTTCGTTTTCATATGAGTTAAGATAGAATTGATAGAGCAATACCAGAACGATATAGATAACAACGAATCTTAACAGAATTTTCAGAACGGGTAAAAAATCTTTCATTTGTGGGTGTTTATTTTTTAAGGTCAATTGAAATCACACTTTATTTTTATAAAATTCTAAGTTTGTGATTTTAAAGCGTAAAATTACAATTTTTAGTGAATCAAAATCTATTATTAATTAACTTTGTTCTATGCAGGAACATCAGGATTTTTTCAAAGAATTTTTGGGCAAGAACCCAGATTCTTTTATTACGCTTCCACAAAGTGGCTCTTCCAGAATCAATTATATCGGGAGTTTTGAAGACCAAAAATATGTGATTACTTACAACGAGAATATTCGGGAGAATGAAGCGTTTTTTTATTTTTCCGAGTTATTTCAAAGTCTTCAACTTAATACGCCGAAGGTTTTTAAAATCAATTCTGATAGAGATTTGTATGTTCAGGATTTTTTGGGAAATAAAACACTTTCGGAAGTTATTGCTGAGGAAGGAACTTCTGACCGAGTAAAAAAATTAGTCAAAAAAAGTCTGGAGAAATTGTTTGAACTGCAGTCCAAAACTTTGGGAAAAGTAGATTTCAAAAAAAGTTTTGAGTATGAAAGTTATGATGATTTACCAATTACGCACGATTTTTATTACTTCAAGAATTTTTTGATTGATGTTCTTGAAATTGAATATCACAAATCGACTTTGCTGAAGGAATTCAAAACTATTTCTGAGTTGATTCAGAAGTTGGAGCCAAAGACCTTGATGATTCGGGATTTCCAGTCCAGGAATATTTTGGTGGATGAGAATGATGAGGTTTTCTTTATCGATTATCAATCGGCAATGGAAGGTCCTGCGACTTATGATGTGATTTCTTTTCTTTATCAGGCTAAAGCTAATTTCCCTAATAATTTTAAAGAAGAAATGCTTGATTATTATGTATCATTCTGGGAAAAGGCTTCTGACAAAGAAGCTCTGAAACAATCTTTTGAATGGATGAAAATGATGCGTTTTCTGCAGGTTTTAGGCGCTTACGGATTCCGTGGGTTGATACAGAGAAAAAAACATTTTTTAGCAAGCTTACTTCAAGGAATTAATAACATTTATGAACTGAATCAAACGTGGAATGAGATTGCTCTACAGTTTCCGGAATTGTATTTTATCATTCTAAGATTAAAAAGCAAAGAAGTGCAATCTAAGATTGAGGAATTGATTATTGATTAAGGCTTAGCAGCTTCACTCTGACATTGATTGACAAATATTGTTAAGACGACAAATGCCCTAGCCCCGATTGCAGCGGTACCCCGCAACAAGCCTTGGGAAAAGTTTTGGCGTGAGGAGTATGAGCGGAAAGCGGGAAATAGCTCCTAAGTAAATTTTTTAGATTGCTTCAGTTCATTCGCAATGACAAATAAAAAACCTCAGAATTGCTTCTGAGGTTTTTTCTGAATATTTTCAGTCTCTCTAATTATTTAATACAGTTAATGCATTTTCTTTTACAACTCGCTTAGCGAATCTGAATTTTGGCCCCCAATAGTTATCGTCTAGTGAAGAAACCATTACACCTTTGGATGTTGCGGCGTGAATAAACTTCACTTCGCCTTCTGGTGTTACATCTTCCACGATTCCTACGTGAGAGATTCTGCTACCTCTGTGTGAGAAAAATACCAAATCTCCTTTCTGAAGTTCTGTTTTTTCTACAGAATCGCCTTCTTGAGATTGTTGAGCTGCTACTCTTGGAAGATCCATCCCAGCTGCAGCGCCAAAAACTGACAATACGAAAGCAGAACAATCTATTCCGCTTCTGGAAGTTCCCCCGAATCTGTATGGTGTTCCGAGATAACTTTCAGCTTCGGATAAGATATTGTCAATCGTATTGCTGTGTCTGATTGCATTTTCTATCGCTGACCTTTTGATAACATCGTTTGTATTAGCAATAGATGCTAAAACTTGTTGTCCTTTGTTGTTTGATTTGTTGGTTACGGGTTTTACGTTTACATCCAACGATGCAAATTTGGCATCAGTTTTGTATGTTTGATTGTTAGAAACCACATAGTTAGAAACACAAGACTGAAGTGTAAAAAACGTGGTCACAAATAAGATATAAACTAGAACTCTTTTCTTCATATATATTTAATTATTTGTGTTAAACTTTAGGTTGGTATTTTGTGATTGCATAGCAAAAATAGCCATTACCGTTTAAAGGGTCTTCCAATTCAAACTGAGAGACTTTTAGTTTAACATATTTTAACAGTCTTTTTAAGAATGTTAAAAAAAAATAAACCGCAAAGCCTTTATTTGGGCATTGCGGTTTTATTTTTAGTTAAGATTCTTTAACTTTTTTGTAGATATTTATCTAGTGAAGAGTAATTCTCTATATTTTGTCATTGGCCAAAGCTCATCGTCAACCATCATTTCCAGAGCGTCAGAAGCCTCTCTGATGTTGTCAAATAAAGGGATAACTTTGGTGCAATATTCCTCTGCTTGTTTTTGACTTCCTGATGTACTTTTAGCTTTTTCTTTAGCCGCCAAAAGTTCGTCAACTCCAACTTTGATTTGGGAAACATTTCCGGAAATATCAGAAATCAATGCCAATTGTTCTTTTGCCAAAGTCTTGAATTCTTTGTCTCCGAAGATTTCTTTCAAACCTTTAACATTCTCAATCAATCTGTTTTGATAATTAAGTGCTGCAGGAATGATGTGGTTTCTTGCAATATCAGCCAAAACTCTAGCTTCGATATCAATTACTGTTGAGTATTTTTCTAATTTGATTTCGTTTCTAGCTTCGAATTCTCTGTGGGAATAGATTCCTAATTCCTCGTAAAGCTCAACGAATTTTTGGTCTAATTCCATTTTAAGAGCTTCCGGAGTTGTCTTCAAATTGTTAAGACCTCTTTTCTTAGCTTCTTTGGCCCAATCGTCAGAATAACCGTCACCTTCGAACATAATGCTTTTGGATTGCTTGATGTATTCTCTCAAAACATTGAAAATCGCTTCGTCTTTTTTAAGACCAGTTTCAATCAAAGCATCAACTTCAGTTTTGAAAGTTTTTAATTGTTTAGCCGCAATTACGTTCATTACAGTCATTACTTCCGCACAGTTTGCAGAAGAGCCCACCGCTCTGATTTCGAATTTGTTTCCTGTAAAGGCAAAAGGCGAAGTTCTGTTTCTATCGGTATTATCTAAAAGAATTTCAGGAATTTTTCCAACAACATTCAGTTTCAACTCCGTTTTTTCTTCAGGAGATAACTTTCCGTCCGTTACTTTTTCCAATTCTTCCAAAACGCCGAACAATTGACTTCCTATGAATGCTGAAATGATTGCCGGTGGCGCTTCATTAGCTCCTAGTCTGTGGTCGTTGCTTGCAGATGCGATACTTGCTCTCAACAAATCCGCATAATCGTGAACCGCTTTCAAAGTATTAACAAAGAAAGTCAGGAACTGAAGGTTTTTCTTTGGATTTTTACCCGGACTCAAAAGGTTTTCGCCTGTATCTGTTCCCAAAGACCAGTTGTTATGTTTTCCACTTCCGTTAACACCAGCAAATGGTTTTTCGTGAAATAAAATATGGAAGTGATGCTTGTGTGCAATTCTCGCCATAATATCCATTAATAATGAATTGTGGTCAACTGCAACATTTGCTTCTTCGAACATTGGCGCCAACTCGAATTGGTTAGGTGCAACCTCGTTGTGACGCGTTGTTACGGGAATTCCTAACTTCATACATTCGATTTCCAACTCCTTCATATAGTTCATCACTCTTGTAGGAATCGAACCAAAATAATGGTCATCCAACTGTTGTCCTTTTGCAGGAGAATGTCCTAGCAAAGTTTTTCCAGTTAAAACCAAATCTGGTCTTGATTGATACAAAGCTGTATCTACCAAGAAATATTCTTGTTCCCAGCCCAAAGTTGGAGAAACTTTTGTTACATTTTTATCGAAGTAAGACTTGCAGACATCCGTTGCTGCTTCATCAACCGCATTCAAAGCTCTTAATAAAGGTGCTTTATAATCTAAAGTTTCGCCTGTGTAAGAAATGAAAATCGAAGGAATACAAAGTGTAGTTCCCATAATGAAAGCCGGAGAAGTTGGATCCCAAGCAGTATAACCTCTCGCTTCAAACGTGTTTCTGATTCCGCCATTCGGGAAAGAAGAAGCATCTGGCTCTTGCTGAATCAATAACGCTCCGCTAAATCTCTCGATTGCTCTACCGCCTTCGATTGGTGTGAAGAAAGAATCGTGTTTCTCAGCAGTTGCGCCTGTTAATGGTTGAAACCAGTGTGTGTAGTGTGTTGCGCCTTTGGACATTGCCCAATCTTTCATCGCAACAGCCACTTGGTCTGCAATGTGTCTCTGGATTTTTGTTCCTTTTTTAATAGCATCTAAAATAGATTGGAATGCTTCTTTCGTCAGATATTCTCTCATTGTTTCTTCAGAGAATACGTTTTGACAAAACAATTCTGAAAGTTTGGAAGGTATAGAAACCGCATTATCCTGTCTGTAATTTCTGAAAGGAAGCTCGGCTAAGGCTTTAAATCTTAATGTTGACATAAAAGTGTGTTATTTTTAACAAGGCAAATTTACAAAAAATATAAATTCAAATTAATTTACCCCTTAAAATTTATAGCTATTTTAAATAAAACAAATTTAAAACTTCAAACAACCCCTAAATTTCAAGACAAATTCAATTAACGTAAACAAAAACTTTTATTTAATATTTGTTATCAAATTATGAATGAAATTTATTTTTAGAATATTGATGAGAAAGTTTAACTTTAAAAACTATTGTAAATTAATCACCCAAGAAGCACATAAAAGCAACAATCATTTGAAATTCAACTAATTAACCAAAACATTTTGATTTAAATAAAATTTCATATCTTTGCAGACTTTTACAAAAATTTTAATATATGGCAAATTCAAGAGCAAGAGAAACCACAGAAGCTATCGAAAGATTATATGTCTCTATGAGACACTTATTCTATAGAGGATTTTTCAAACCATCTGGAGTGTCGGGCGAATCATTAAGAAAATTATTAATGGTCATCAATCCCGAAATCTACGGAAGCATGAGCATCCCTAATAAGATAGAACTGGACGGTTTGCTTTATGTTCTTGACCGTCTTCCGGAAGGCATCGAGGAGTGTTCTTTTATCCATTTGACTTCTGACGAAGGTTTTGACAAAGGAAGTTTCGAACCAATCGTTCCTAAGAAAAGACGTAGAAACTGCTACAGAATAGATGAACACCAAATGAACATCGAGGTTCTTTTGGGACGTTCTGAGATTTATGATATCCTGACTCACTTAACATTCCTTTATTTGGAAGCTGATAAAATTAAAAATATCGGTTTCGATTTGGATAATGAAGGTCGCCCAAAACGCATCTGGAAAATCATTGAAGAGGTTGCAAAAGGCGAGAAAAAATACAGCAGAAAAGAAAAAGAAGTGGCATTGATTCATCTTTCTTCTTTCTTAGGAAGAACTTTTGATGAAACTCTGAATGCTTATAACAACTTCGGAGACGACAAAAATCCGGACCGTTTGTTCAAAATCATTTATTGGTTAGGGCAGATCAGCCTTGATGATTGGAGAGAAACAAGGGAAAGAGAAATCCATTTTTCAGCGATTCTGCAGGAACGTGTAGGTCATCACCTTTTCGGGGAAAGATGGGCGAACAAAATCAAGAATATCCTTGTAGAAAACAATCTTCATATGCGTCCGCTTCACATCATCAGTGCCAATATGCACTCTGTGAAAAATATGCTTTTCGCCAATGAGGCTCTTAACAAAAAAGCCACAAAAGAAGTAGATTATAAATTATTTGCTGACATCAGTAATAAGAAAGACCTTCAGGAAAAAATCCTTGACCACGCATTGAAAGAAGGAATGATTTATATTGATGACAATAGCGGAAGTAATATCGATGTCCAAATCATCGACCTTTCTAAAACTGAACTAAAGAATTCGGTTTTCGCTAATCAAAAATACAAAGGCGACGATGTGATTTTGGTTTTCGATTATGCTTTCGGTGAACAAGCTTATGAAGTAATGGACGAATTGTTAAGGCCTTACGAAGTGAACGGCGAAGTTTATATGATGAAAGTTAAATCCGTCTCTATAATGGGAAAAGCAGGAATCTTGACCGGTGGAAAAGGCGATATTATGATTCCAACGTCTCACATTTTTGAAGGAACTGCCGATAATTATACTTTCGAAAACGCTTTGAAATTGGAAGATTTTGTAGATGATGAGGTTAAAGCTTTTGAAGGACCAATGATTACTGTTCTTGGAACATCGCTTCAAAACAAAGATATCTTATCCTATTTTATGACAACTTCTTGGAAAGCCATCGGACTGGAAATGGAAGGTGCGCATTACCAAAAAGCGATTCAAGTAGCGAGCAAAATTCGTCATCACATTTCTCCGGATTTGTTTGTGATGTATGCTTATTACGCTTCTGATAATCCATTAGAAACAGGAAGTACATTATCTTCCGGCGGACTTGGACTCACAGGTGTAAAACCAACTTATATGATTACGCATAAAATCATCGAGAAAATTCTTGATAAGAAATAAAAATAGAAAGCCTCCAAAATTTGGAGGCTTTTTTATGAATAAAACTATCTCGCTTATTTTGCAGATACAGCATATTTTTAGTTTTAATAATTTGCTAAATCCACCAAAATTGTGATAGTATCAATTATAATTACATTTAAATAAAATTAGCAATCGTATAAATCAGCAAACCAACTAATCCACCAACGATGGTTCCATTGATTCGGATGAATTGCAAATCTTTCCCGACTTCCAGTTCCAATTTTCGGCTGAGTTCTTTACCTTCCCAATTGCCAACCGTTGTACTAATGAGTTCACCAAAATTCTGTGTGTTTTTCAGAATATATTTATAGGCAGTCAATCTAACCCAATTATCAATTCGACTTTGGAATTGCTCATCATTTTGAAGGTTAGAAACAAATTCATCAATGTTTTTTTTGACATAAGATTTTAGTTTAGAATCTTCGTCTGATAGTTCTTTTATCAAAGAAGATTTCAGAGATTGCCAAATATCAGAGGAATATTGTTTGATTTTATCACTTTGCAGAAAATCAGATTTTATAGAATCAAATTCTGTTTCCCATTTTGGTTCATCTTTCAGTTCTTTGGAAAAATCAAAGATTTTATTTGTGATTTCTGATCTTAGTGGGTGATTAAGATTTTCTTCAACTTCCAGAAAATAATCGCTTAAACCCTTGGTGATTTTTTCTGCAATTTTATTATCTACCGATTTTGGAATCAAAAAGAAACTCTCCTTTCCTACTCTTTCGGAAACCATTTGCTGATTATCCAGAATATAATTTTTGATTTGGGAACTTAGATTGGTAATAATTTTCTGATGGTCATTTTTATTGAGAAGATATTCGATTCCGTTTCCGATAACTGAGTTTAATTTGATTGAATCCGTCATTTCCTCAGCTTTATTGGAAATGAATTTCACAACAGATTCATCATCTAACTTATTCAGAATATCTTTAAGAATCGATGACAACTCATTAATCAAAACGTTCTGATTATTATCCTTAGACAGCCAAACGCCTACATAAACCGAAACTTTTAGTTTCTGAATATAAGGACGAATATTCTGAGGTGATAGAAAATTATCAACCACAAAATTTCCTAGATTATCTCCGATTTTTTCTTTAGAATTCTCAATCAAATTGGTATGCGGAATTTTAAGTCCTAAAGGATAATTGAACAAAGCCGTCACCGCAAACCAATCCGCCAAAGCACCAACCATCGCCGCTTCCGAGAACGCACGGATGTATCCAATCCAATGCGAATGATTTTCTTTTTGCAAAATCGTCATTGTTATGAAAGTAACCGCCATCAGAATAAATAATCCTGTCGCAAGATTTTTGTAGCGCTTGAGTTGTTGTTTTTTCAATTCATCATTCATAAATCTGGAAAATCGAAAATCATTCCAAACAAAATTAATCAAAATTTGATGGAATACTCTTGAAAATCATATCAATAAATCTATACTAAAATGTTTATTTTTTTAGTTTTGTGTTTAGAAAACAATTCTATGAAAAAACTCTCTGTACTGATGGTAATATTCTTATCATCATTCTTCTATTCGCAGACTCAAGATCTTTATGCATTGGCAAAAGGAGAACATTTGGGATTCAACGCTATCTTTGACCAAAAGGACAATCTTTTCGGTTACATTTCCATCTATTCTTATGGAAAAAGCAGTGATAAAACCAAAAAATTCGAATATGTAATCCTCGATAAAAACCTGAATCCAATCGCGAACAAAGAGTTTGAAGGTGATATCACAGCAGGCGATTACTACGGCTATATGGATTTTCGAGGAGAAATTATCCTCCGCCCTTCCAGAATAGACCGAGAATTCGTGACCAACAAAACGGTTTTCACGCCATCTTCAATGGTCATTGACCTGAAAGACAATTCGGTGAAAAAGAAAATCTATTATGATTATGACAATGGAACATTCAAGGAAATCACCGAACAAAAAGCGTGGAAAAGTGCCAGAAAAGAAAACCGTGAAGAGAAAAAGGAAAAGGGTTACAATTACATCTCTTATGTCGTAGAAATCAAAGAAGGTGGATATATTGCTGTAGAATATAATGATTATGGGAAATATGTGAATAACAACAGTCTCATCAAATTTGATGAAAATAAAAAGGAATTATGGCGATACAAGTACAATACTTCTGGTGACAAAAAAATAAATGAGGAGATTTCTTTAATCGATAAGGATGAAAAGCATCTCTTTTTCCTAGTCAAAAAAACGATAGACAAAAACAAGCAATATTCTCTTTTGGTACTTGACATCAAAACCGGAGAACAAAAAAGTTTTGAAAAAATAGAAGTTTTGAACAATGAAACTCTAGATTATATCACGAGTTTGTACTCCTACACTTTCGGGAATATTGATAACGACAAAATTTTCGATGATAAGATTGTAATGCTCGGCAACCACATTACCAATGACCTCCGAAAAATCGGCTACACCAGACTTTTGGTGGATAAAAATACATTTGAGGTCAACGTAAAAGACCTTGACCACCTTGACCTTGTAAGTTATATTCCTAAGATCAAAGAAAGTGGATTAGTAGAATCTGGTTATTACTTACATCCTCGTGATGCCTATTTTCTGAAAGACGGAAGCGTTGGCTTAATCTTGGAAAAATATAAACCAGAAGGACAATACAGCGCACCAAAAACCACAGATTTGGTTTACATTTTCACGGATAAAGATTTTAAAACAAAAGGCGTAAAGATTTTTGAAAAGGAAAAATCAAAATGGTCTAACTCAGATTATCTTTTTTCTCAATATCTGAACGATGGAAAAGATGTGGTCTTCTTCTACCGAGATTATGTAAAAGATAGCGAGACAAAGGAGAAAAACTGGAATCTGTACATCAATACATTAATAGATGGAAACTTCAAACAGGAAGTTGTACCAATCTCTGCCAAAGACGATTATATGGTTTATCCATATGTTGGAAAAGAAGGCTATATCTTGTTGAGAGAATATAATCAAAAGGAAAAATACAATAAAATCCGTTTGGAACGTCTCAATTATTAAGACAAAAGTCTCTGAGTTTTCAGAGACTTTTTTTATTATAAAATTCGGTAATGTATTTGATATCATCCAGACTTAGATTCCACATAAAATTGAGAAATTGCTGGTAGCTTTCGCTCTGGTTTTTTGGATCAACTCTGTCCAGATAACGATTGAGCTTGTAGTTTTTGCGGGCTTCATATATTTTTTCAAAATTCTTTCCCAACCAATATTTGTAGTAATCTTTATCCGGATCTTCTTTTTGAAGAAATTGCAAAGCAGAATAAATTCCAACTCCATAATTTTCCGACTGATAAAAATTAGGAAGGACTTCCATTTTCGCTATTTTCTGCAGGTCAATAAAATCCGGGTTCGGTTCTTCTTTTGAAACCAAATCCTGCAAAGGGAAATGCTTGTCTAGATATTTTATCCTCGCTTCTATCTCAGGATGTGACGCCACAGAATCTTTATCTATCTTCTCTTTGTAATGAGAATAATCGTAGCCGGAAAAATCTTCCTTTTTCATCCATTGTTCCTTGAAAGGATGATTCGGAAGGTCAAAAAACTCTTTATACGTTTCAGCCTTAACTATTTTTGGAGAAATCGTATCGTATTTTTTCAAATTCAACAAAGCCTTTCTGAAATCTGGTTTGGAAAAATTCGATTTTTGATAATAGATATAACCAAGAGAGTCTGCCTCATTTTCCTGTTTTCTTTTTTGTGCACTGAATTTGTACAATTGTCTTTTGTAAAACTGATGCGCTTTCTCACCCTTGTTATTTTGAACTAATGTCATAGTTTTAGCTTCAACTTTTCCATCTTTTCCCAACTGAATATTTTCTAATTGAATCTTGATGGAATGGTCCAAAAAAAGATGTCCCAACTCGTGGCAAATCACTGATGCCAATTGCCCCTCATTATCCACCCAATTGAAAAGGCCCATATTCACAACCAAAGTTCCGTCTCCCATACAATAGGCATTTGGGCTGTTATCTTTTTCTACCAGAACTTTCAAGTTTGGAAAATCTAAAGAATTACTTTTAAGAATCTGTTCAACCATTTGATTCACATAATGGTTGAACCCTGTATTGAACACAAAATTCTTATTTTTCACTTCATCCTGAAAATCCTTTTGAAATCTTGACAAAGCTGCAGAAATCTCTCTTCCGGTTCTCCCTTCGTATTTGTCCTTTTGTTTCTTATTATAAGTTTCAGAATCTTTGACATAAGTGGTCAAAAAACTTTTTCGCTGAAGATAGTCTGCTGTATCAATCGGTTTATAGTTGTTTTGAGCATTAGAAAAAGAAAATATACTCAACATCAAAACCAATAAAAATCTATTCATCAATAATATTTTTAACAAAAATAATGTTTTCAGATGACGATGATTACATATTCTATATTTTTGTAGCAAAAGCTTTCTATGAAAAAAATTATCAATGTTGTTCTGGTAATCATTGCTTCTGTTATTGTCCTCATTTACATTACGGGATACAATTATCTTTTCCGGGGGATACAATTAACATATCTGCGAGGTAAAAACGGACCAACCATTGATGATGGAAAAGATTTCCCTTCAAAACCCATTTCCAGAGGAAATCCAAAACCTTGGCCTATTGATATCAGTTATAATAAACAACCTTTGTCTCCAGCTTTGGAAAAACATTTAATGGACACAAAATCTGTTTCATTTTTGGTAATCCAACACGGCAAACTTTTACAAGAACATTATTGGGACGGCTATAACAAAAATACACTCAGTAATTCTTTTTCTATGGCGAATACAATTACTGTTTTGCTAATGGGAAAAGCTATAGATGATGGTAGGATAGAAAGAATTAATCAACCGTTTTCAGACTTTTATAAAGAGTTCTCAAATGATAAATTCGGGAAAAATTTGACTCTAGAAAATCTCGCCTCAATGCAAGCCGGACTCGATTGGGAAAACGATTATAAGAATCCTTTTTCCAAAAATGCGGCTACTTATTATGGCTTTTCCATTTCGGATGTTGTTTTCAAAAGTAAGTTTAAACATAACCCGGGTGAAAAGTTTGAATATCAATCTGCTGCACCACAATTATTAGGTTTTGCAGTAGGCAGAGCCGTTCAGATGCCATTATCAATGTATGCTTCAGCCAAGCTTTGGAAACCTCTCGGGATGGAACACAATGCAGAATGGTCGGTTGATGGTCTTGGTATAGAAAAATCGTTTTGCTGCGTCCATTCTACCGCCAGAGATTTTGCTAAAATTGGATCGTTACTTTTAAACAGGGGAAAATTCGAAGACATCCCTTGGATCAATGAAAATTTTGTTGATAAAATGACAACACCTGCAGAAGATACCAATGGTGTTTACGGAATGGGAATCTGGATTAATAACGATTCCAAAATTCATCATTATTATATGCACGGAATACACGGTCAATACGTCATTATGATTCCGGAATATGATATGATTATTGTAAGATTAGGCAACGAACAGGCGCCAGAAAAAGATTCTAAAAACAGACCAAAAGAAGTAGAATTTTACATCAACGAAGCTTTAAAGTTCGCAACAAAAAACTAATCTGCGTCGTAATCCAACAAAGCAAAAACGCTTAACAACGTACTGTTTTTCAGTTTCTGTTCAGCTTCTTTCATATATTGCGCATCATTGTTTGCAGGAACATAGATTTCGTAAAAGTTCTTGTTTCTAATTACAAACAAAGTCGAACCAATAATCATCGTCAGAATATCTTCTGACTTTGGTGCGTTGTGAAAAACACCGGAAACTATTCCTCTTTTGATAATCTCGTCCAATCTGCCAACACAAGTCTGGTAAAACTCCAAAAGATCATCTTTCACATTGTCTAGAGAACGCATCTCCTGAGTTACAAAACCGTGAAAATAACTGTATTTGAATAACAAAGAAATCACATAATTCACGATTTCCTTCATCTGCATCTCCGGTTTTCCTTCTTTTATAGTCTGCGCAAACTCAGAAAAACTCTCTTTTGTCCTTTGCACACGATACTGATAAAGATAAGACATCATCTTTTCTTTGGAACCAAAATAGTAAGAAATCATTGCAACATTGATTCCCGCTTTGGTACAAATATCCCGTACAGACGTGCCTTCAAAACCTTTTTTAGCAATCAGTTCCTCTGCAACATCCAGAATTTTTGTTTGTTTATCAGTAAATTTTTTCCTCATTCTTTATGAAAGATTTAATGTAAAATTAAACTAATTTTCATCAAAAACAATAGATATCGATTACAGAATTTAACAAATTTTAACTTTTTATGATTCGCATAATAATTTGGGCAGCTTTATCCGTCCTCCATTCCCGCTGTTTTGCAAATTGCCAGCACTTTTCCCGGTCCAAATTTGCAAAACGAGCTCCATTCAGGCCGGGCTGCGTGCAATTCATCGTTCAGTAAAAATCTTTAATTTCTTATCTTTGACTATGGATTTTTTGGATTTTCATCATCATAAACAAAATAAAACCGGGATTTATAACCTGAATCTTAGCGAGGTGATTCCACAAGGCAATTTCTCGGTTGGTTTGCATCCAAAAGATATTTCAGAAAACTGGAAATCAGATTTCGACAAAATCAAAGAAATTTCTTTATCAAAAAACTGTCTTGCCATCGGCGAATGTGGTTTGGATGGATTAATTAACATCGATGAAAATCTTCAAAACGAAATTTTTCAAAATCATATCTCTTGGGCAGAAGAGATCAAAAAACCAATTATCATCCATTGTGTCCGCAGATTTTCGCAGATTTTACATTATAAAAAAGCTAAAGTTCCTTTGGTAATTCACGGTTTCAATAAGAAAGAAAATATTGGAAAAGAACTTCTGGAGGCAGGGTTTTATCTCAGTTTTGGAAAAGCAGGATTAGATAACTTATCTTTGCAAAAATTGATTAAAGATTTTCCCGTCCAAAAGATGTTTTTGGAGACCGATGATGCAGATTTTGACATTGCAGAATTGTATGAAAAAGTTTCAGAAATCAAATCCATTTCTTTGGAAAACCTGAAAACCGAAATGTGGGAGAATCTTGAAAATGTTGTTAATTATGGATAAATTTTGGTTAGAACGCACCGAATTACTGATAAAGAATGAAGGCATTGAAAAGCTGCAAAACGCTAAAGTTTTAGTGGTTGGATTAGGCGGTGTAGGTTCCTTTGCAGCAGAATTTTTGGCAAGAGCAGGAATCGGAAAAATGATTATTGCTGATGGCGATGTTGTTGACATAACCAATATTAACAGACAACTTCCTGCACTTCATTCAACTGTTGGCCAACATAAAGTAGAGTTGGTTGGAAACCGATTAATGGACATCAATCCCAATCTGGAGCTTACAAAAATAAATGAGTTTTTGGAACCGGAAAGAATGGAAGAATTAATTAAATCAGAAAAATTCGATTACGTTTTGGACTGCATCGATTCTTTGACCCCGAAATTGGCATTAATGATCACTTGCCGCAGAAACAAGGTCAAATTAGTTTCATCTATGGGAGCTGGAGGAAAAACCGATCCAAGTAAAGTAATGGTTCGTGACCTGCATAAAACAAGAGATTGTCTATTGGCAAGACAAGTGAGAAAACGTTTGAAAAAAGAGAAAATCAACAAAGGTTTCCGCTGTGTTTTCTCGACAGAAGTGCAAGATGAAAACAGCCTGAAGATGACAGATGGAAGTAACTTTAAGAGATCTTTCTACGGAACAATCAGTTTTATTCCTGCACTTTTCGGATTATATGCTGCTGCTGAAGTTATCAATCATTTAACCGGAAGACAATAGATTTTGGACAAAAACAGCTACCCTTCTCACGAAAAACTGAAAAAAAAGTACGAGATAGATTTGCTTTTTGCTAAAGGGAAGTGGCTTTCTGTAGATAATATTAGAATTATCCATTTGAAATCTTCGGATAAACTTTTGATAGACAATCATAAAATAGGCGTTTCTGTTTCAAAGAAATTTTTCAAAAGAGCCGTGGACAGAAACCGCATAAAACGTTTGTTAAGAGAATCTTACCGCCTCAACAAATCTATTTACATCAATGCTTTTGGAGACCAATCTATTGCAATGCTTTTTTGGGCTTCTAAGGAATTGCCCGAAAGCTTTTCTGTAGTTGAAAACCAGTTTTTAGCTCTTTGCAAAAAAAGAACTGGATAAACATCTCTATTTAATTTGTAATTTTATTCTCAAAGAAATTACAAATGGAACATATTTTACCTTACCTTCTGAGTGCTTTCATAGGAATTGGATTAGCTGCTGCCTCTGGTTTTAGAGTCTTTCTACCTTTATTTGCTGTAAGTCTTTCATCTTATCTTGGATGGATTCCTATGAGTGATAACTTCGAGTGGCTTTCCGGATTACCAACCCTCATCACAACCGGAGTTGCAACAATTATTGAGATTCTGGCTTATTATATTCCTGTTGTTGATAATTTTCTGGATACGCTTTCTATTCCCTTAGCAACTATTGCGGGATCAGTTCTTTTTGCCAGCCAGTTTATGGAATTGGGAACATTTCCTCAGTGGGCTTTGGCTTTGATTGCCGGAGGCGGAACTGCTGCAACGATTGCTTCTGGATTTGCCGGAACACGAGCGGCTTCTACAGCTACAACTGCAGGAATAGGCAATAATGTTGTCGCAACCACAGAAACTGCAGGAGCAGGATTGATGTCTGTTCTTTCTATTTTTCTTCCTGTGATTGCTTTTATAATAGCAATTGTTCTGATTATTCTTGTCTTATTTTTTGGTCGAAAACTTTGGAGGAAGATGAAGACGCAGAATTCTGGTATATTTTAAAACTAAAAAATCCCGCTGGCGCGGGATTTTTTATTGATTCAATTACTTATTTATTATTTTGAACCTAAAATTTTAATATTATCTACCTCCCAAGCTGTAGCTACTGAAGATGATGGATTAGTATATTTAAAAGCAATTCTGATATTCTTATTTGCATATGCCTTCAAATCTATAATACCTGAATTAGCCCATGTGGCACCATTCGGAAAGAATCCATTTAGATCAGTATCGAAGGCTGCATTTAGTTTTACCCAATTTAGCCCTGTTGGATTGCCTCCTGAATATGTATCTGTAGTGATGTAAGCTTCCAATGGATTGCCCGCATATCTACCATCTGATTCAAACGTAAGACTAATATTAGAATAATCACCTGCTAAAGAAATTGATTTCGATATAAGCCAATCTTCATTAACACTACCTAATCCACTGATATAAGCAGAAGGTCCAGGACTTCCAAAAGTAGTTGTTCCCCATACCTGTGCCCCAGCAACATTATACGCTGTCCAAGCATTATCAGTTAGATTGGTAAATCCTTCCATAAAAATTTTAGCTGGTAAGTCTTTTGTAAGATTGATATCACTAGTACCTCTTATTATACCTTGGTAATTAGCATTATATCTATTAGCTACAAAAGTAATTTCACCGCTCTTATTTGGAATACGATAAGAAGTTTCCTTGAAGAATCCATCTGTTCTTATAGCAGTAGATCCAGTAGGATCTATAATTGTTCTATCTGTATCAATCAACGCTCCTGAAATATCACTAGCCATTAAAGGAAGACCTATTTGAGAGTCAGAGAATTGAACATCTTTTACTTTAACCAAAGTATTAAGATATTTTTCGGATGTTGCAGGATCTGTTAGCTGTTTTATTGTTGCAACAGTAGGAACGATATCAACAATTTCTAAACCGTTTCCACCACAAACACCAGAAAGATATCTACCTATGATAGATTCTGGGATTCTTCCAAGTGGATAATTAGGATCTTTCACTCCCAACTGAATTGTATTAAAAGATTTTCCAATAACCATTCCATTGGCTTTGATTCTGATATGTGCTCCAACAGGAAAATCTGTATAGTTCATAGACTTATTGATTCCGATTGCTAATCCAACTGTTGGATTTTCTGGCTTATCCTGAATCGAAATTGTTTTGTAGAAGTTCCCCGCTGCGTCGGATGAAACAACGTATGCATCAAAAATAATTTCATCACCAGCAACATTTGGATCATCTACTGGAATTTGGTTTGGTGTACCATCTGAATAAGTATTCGACGGAAGAACCTTAGCCATTGCTATAACCTCTGCCATAGTCTTTGTTGGTGCATCCCATTTATTTGTACACGTAATCTCTGGTGCATCCCAATTATCATCTTGGATACACGAAACTTGAGTGGCAACCAAAGCAGCCGCACCAAGACTCATTGTGAAATATTTTTTTATATTCATTTTATTGCTTTTTTAAAATTGTTATTTAGAATCTAACTTGTAAGTTTACGAAATATGAACGCCCTTGTGTGTACCAGTATTTAGGTGCAAAATTCGGCGTTCTACTATTAAAATCATTCTCAAAATCTACATTTCCGTTTGTATTTCTTATTTGCTCAAATCCTCCTGTAATATATTTTGTATTATCCAAAATATTGTTAACAGAAGCAGAAATCAATAAATAATATTTCCCAAGAATCCAAGATTTTCCAACATTCGCGTTAATAAAATGTGCAGATGGTAATTTTTTCTGACGCATATAGTAATCGAGTTTATCTTGATCGAGCGTTGTAATAGGCGTGCTACTTGCATTATTTTGGATCCATTCGTCACTTCTTGTAATGGCATTAGGATCTAAATTATTATCATCCAAATAATTCCAGTTAGCACCTACCCACCAATAATGTGGATCGCTGTAGCGTAATCCTGCAGAGAACGCTTTCTGAGGTGTACCTCCTACCTTCATTCCCTTAATATTTGTTTTTCCATAGTCAACATATGGCGCAGCAACTACATCTGATGCAAAATAAACTGTAGGGTTGTTTCTATAAGTATAATCTCCCCAGTTTGCAACCCCTTGGAAAGAAAGCGTTGGAAGTATTTTATAGTCAACTCCTAATTCAGCTCCCATATTTCTCTTGTTCACATTGGACATCGTTTGTACAACAAAAGCACTTGCTGTTTGTCCTGCGTCGCCCGTATTTTCATCGTTGCTACCGGTGGCAAGACTAAGTCCGTCTGCAAAAAATCTCTGCACATTTGTGTCGTCTTGAGTATCAACAAGATAGCCTGTCAATCTTAACTTTATCATAGGAGTGGAAACAACATAGCTCAAGTCATTAGCATTAATTTTTGCGTTTTTAATACCTGGTGCTGAGTAGTTATTATTCCTTGGATTAATAAAAATATCTTCTAGGAATGGTGCTTGTGTAAAATATGCTCCATTATAAACTAAGAAATTTCTACCATTAATTCTATAAACAACTTGGCTTTTCAATCCATAATTCCAATAATTAAAGTCTTTACCTTTTCCAAGGGAATTATTTTGGTATAGATAATGCTGGAATAGCCCTTCTCTGCTAGAAGTAGAATATCCAAATAAACCGCTTACAAAAACATCAAAATTTCCTGTAGAAAATTTAACCCCTGGATTTACTTTTACTTCTTGTCTTCTTAAAATATAATTATAACCAATTTTATCACCAACATGTTTTGCAAGATTGGTATCGTTTACATCATAAAGACCAGAAGAACCTTTTCTGTTAGAGTCCGCAAATGGATCAACTCCTAATACATAATCTGCACCCAACATATCTTCAACTTCTCTATAATATTCGGAACGGAAATTCTGATAAGAGACGTTCAGTAAAAATTTAGATTTATCTGTAAAGTTATAGGTATAATGTGTCGCAGCATTCCATATTTTATCATCACTTACATCATTTACAAGAAAGTATTTTGCTCTGTTTCCAGTAAGACCGTATTTCGTAAGCATCTGTTGTTGATCAAAACTATCTTTTCTACGATTGGTGTCATATAAAGAATTCCAGTTAAGTTGAGTAACATTTTGATTGTTGGTCACCCAGTTTTGGATAGCCGCATCACGACCTTCTTGTAGCAACTGATATAGGGCAGGATCAGTACTATTATGATAAGCGTTATAATCTATACTGTTAGAATAATAACTTGGCAATTTTTTGTAATAAGTTGGCGATGGGTTACTTGCATTCTGCCAATCCAATCTGGAACCGCTGTCTTTACCGAACTGATAAGAAACCGAAGTCCAAAGGTTAGAGTTTTTATTAATTTTTAAGAAATCCTGCAATTGGAAAATTGGCTGAAACCCTTTTCTAACTCTTTCATTTCTTTTCTCTCCATTCTGCCAACCCCAGTATGAATTGTAATGCACACCTCTATAGTCATAAACTTCTTGTGTATTAGGACTAGAAGTAGATCTTCTTGTTGGTGAAGCAAAAGCATTAAAAGTAATCGTATGATTATCACTTAGTTTTTTCTCAATGCCTAAATAAGTACCATAAGCATCATAGAAAGTTCCTTCTTGGATCCCTTCTTCAGCCCATCTTTTAGCTCCCATCAAAGTGAAAGCCCAGCCGCTTTTTGACATCCCGGAAGTATATCTTAAAGATACTCTCTGTCTGTAATTTCTGTTAGTAATAGAATAGACAGCCTGGAAACCTTTTCTGTACTCACTAGCCTTTGTGTTCTTATATATAACACCGCTAGCACCACCGAAAGCATATTCAGAAGGAGAATGATTAGCTGAAATTTCCGGATATCTTACGATTTCATTAAGACCTCCCCAGTTAGAGAAATCAACATTACCATTGTCGGACTTAACCATAGAAACGCCATTCAGCATGTTTTCGGATGTTCTTCCATCAACACCTCTTGGTCTGAACCAATAAGCTCCCAAGTCGAAACTTGCAATTCTATTGAAAACATCTTGAGACGATTGCAATAATCCCACTGTGGAAGATTGCCCGTTGTCTTCATCTCCAGAATTATCAAGGATTGCAAGACCTTGATCTGCTCCTGTCAATGTAGAATAAAGGGTAATTACCCCTAAGTCTTTCCTCTTTTCTGTGGTAATGTCAAATTCCAAAGTTTTTGTCTCGAAATTTGGCTTTGATACCACAATTTGATAATGTCCGGTCTTCAAATCTACAAATTGGAAATAACCAATTTTGTCTGCCGTAACATCATTACCTTCTCCTTTTAGATCTACTCTTGCTTTTTCCACGGGTTTCCCATCAGCATCTTTTAGGTATGCAAAAACCGTAGTCTGTGCAAAGTAAAATGATGCCGGAAGCATTGTAAACAAGGAGATTAATGATAATTTTTTAATCATAAATCAATTAGGTTTTGTTTGCTCTTTTTTTCTAATATACAGTCCGTTATGCACGGAAGGCAAATGTATATAAATTTTTGATAATTAAAACTTTTTAACATTTTTTTTATTTTAACAAATTATCAATTAATTAAAACATAATTATGAATTTTTAAAAACTTTAAATTTTTATTTTGCAACTATCCAAAAAAAATTACTTTTGTAGCCTTACATTTTTTATTATGAAAAATTTATTTAGCGTAATAGCTATATTTAGTATTTCCTTATTATTTGCACAACAAAAAAGACAAGTTCGTGCAGCAACGGTTGGATTCTTAAACGTTGAAAACCTTTGGGATACCGTTCGTTCTGCAGATTATATAGACGGAACAAAAGACAGAAGCAATCCTGCATTTCACAGAAGCGTACCTTTGGATTCTATAAAATATCTGGAAGTTACAGAAAAAGACTACAAAGGTCCTTGGAATGATGAATCACTTGTAGGTAAAAAAGTGGTAAGAATCCAAGGCGGTTCCGAGGAATTCACGCCTAAAAGTGGTAAAAACTATACCTATAGTGTATACAAACAAAAATTATCAAACGAAGCAAAAGTAATTTCTGAAATGGGAAAATCCTATACAGGAACCGCTCCAGTCGTTGTAGGTCTTTTGGAAGTAGAAAACCGTCAGGTGGTGGAAGATCTTGTAAAAGAACCAGCTATTGCAAAGTATGATTACGGCGTTGTACATTATAACTCCTATGATTATAGAGGTATTGACATCGCTTTCATCTATCAGAAAAGAAGATTCACACCATCTAAATCTTGGAAAAAGGAAGTGAAAATTTTTGGCGATGGAGGAAAAAGAGAATATACGAGAGATATTTTAGTATTAACAGGTTTCTTAGACAATGAGAAAGTTGCATTTTTCCTAAATCACTGGCCATCAAGGAGAGGTGGTGAAGCGGCATCTCTGCCTAAACGTAATGCGGCTGCAATGGTTTTAAGACAACAGATGGACAGCATAAGAGCTTTAGATCCATCAACAAAACTATTTGCTATGGGAGATTTCAACGATGATCCTGTAAGTTCAAGTTTGAAAAATGGTTTCAAAGCAGTAGGAAACCCTAAAGACCTCTCCGAGACTTCACCTTATCTCAATTTGATGTATCCTTTATATAAGAAAGGGGTTGCGTCTTTGGCTTACCAAGATGCGCCTAACTTATTCGACCAAATTATCGTTTCTTCCAATCTTCATTCACCTAACAACGAGTTGAAAAAAGATTATACCGTTTTCAAAGCAGAGATTTTTGCTCCCGATTATTTGATTACCAAAGAAGGAAGTTACAAAGGTTATCCGTTCAGATCTTGGTCAGGAGACAAATTTACCGGAGGTTATTCCGATCACTTCCCTGCATTCGTAATTTTGCAGAAAGATCCAAATCCTTAATTAAATCTTAATTGATAAAAAACCGTTTCAAATCTTTGGAACGGTTTTTTATTTTAAGAATCAAATTATTTGGGCAGCTTTATCCGCGCTCCGTTCCCGCTATTTTTTGCCAAAGCTTTGTCCAAATAAAAATGAGCTCCACTCAGCTCGGGCTGCAAGCAATTCACTGGTAATAAAATTAGTCATAACTTTAAAGAAATCATTTAAAATGAAAAACCTTATCGCCATATTAATTATTTCAGGATTTGTTTGGTCTTGCTCCACAACTTCAAAACCATTACCTGAAAATCAAAATCATTCTTTATCAACCCAGAAAAAGACCGATTCTGCAGACGAATGGGAAGTCACCGTTTTTGATCCAGAATATGAGAATTTTGTAGCAACAAGAGCTCAACCAAAATCGATGTTCACAGAAAGTAGCTTGAAATCTCGAAATCAAATTCTTGTTACCGAATGGAACAGTCGATTTTATTCAGGAATTAATCCCAACTTTTATGAAGTCGCTATAGAATACGACCAAAAAGAAAATTACGGTTTCGATTTCGAATACAGATTATATCAATTCTTCGCTTATTGCAACTGGAAATACGGAGTCAAGTTTAATGGACTAAGAGGAATCGATAAAACAAAATAAAAAAAGACTGCAAAATTGCAGTCTTTAATTTTTCTATAGTGACGAGAATTAAGCAATTCCTTCTTCTTCTCCTTTTAGCTTTTCAGCATTTTCTGCCATTATCACAGCGTCCATCATTTCCTGAATATCACCGTTCATATAAGCATCCAGATTATACATTGACTTATTGATTCTATGGTCTGTAACTCTTCCCTGAGGATAATTATAAGTTTTGATTTTTGCAGAACGGTCACCTGTGGAAACCATCGTTTTTCTTTGTGCTGCAATATCGCCAACTACTTCCTGAAGTTTGATATCATACAATTTTGCTCTCAACATTTCCATAGCTAATTCTCTGTTAGCCAGCTGAGAACGTGCTTGCTGACAAACCACAACCAGCCCAGAAGGTTTGTGTGTTAACTGAACTTTCGTTTCAACTTTGTTCACGTTTTGTCCACCAGCACCTCCAGAACGAGAAGTCTGCATTTCTATATCAGCTGGATTGATTTCCACATCCACTTCTTCCGCTTCTGGTAAAACCGCAATTGTAATTGCAGAGGTGTGAACTCGACCCTGAGATTCGGTTTCAGGAACACGTTGAACACGGTGAACTCCGGATTCGAATTTCATAATTCCATACACGCTTTCGCCCTGAACTTTCATTATGAGTTCTTTATAACCTTTAGAGGCTTCACTGGAATCTGTAACTTCGTGTTTCCAACCTTTTGTTTTGAAATACATTGTATACATTCTGTACATATCTTCCACAAAGATCGCCGCCTCATCTCCACCAGTTCCGGAACGCATTTCCAGAATGATATTCTTATCATCAGCTGGGTCTTTTGGAATTAGAAGGTATTTCAATTCTTCCTCAAAAGCAGGAAGTTTGTCCATAGCTTGATATTTTTCCTCCTTCGCCATTTCCGCGAATTCTTTATCAGAACCGTCAGCAATGATTTCGTCAGATTCAGCAATGGTGTCAAGAGCGCCTTTATATTCATCGAATACTTTTACGATTTTTCCCAAATCGCTGTATTCTTTGTTAAGTGTAGAGTATTTTTTTTGGTCCGAGATCACATCCGGTTGGATGATAAGATCTGCGACCTCGTTATATCGTTGTTTTATCGCTTCCAGTTTCGGAATTAATGACTTAGACATAGGTAAATTTTAGTTTGCAAAGATAATGATTTAAGAAACAAGAAGAAAGAGACAAAATTCAAGAGTTAGAATTCGTGAAAAATTGTTCTAATTTTCAAAGAAAAATCCACTCTCGAAAGAATGGATTTATTATATATTGTTTCGCTTTGAGTGCAATCCCTCACGAAAAGAAAATTGCCAAATTAATGGTGGTGACCGTGAGAAACTGGTTTTTCTCCAGCTGGTCTTTGGTAGATTACTTCTACACCTTCCTGCTCATAAAGCTTTTTGTATCTGATTTTTTCTGGGTCAAAGTTCTTGTTAATCTTACCGAAATATTCCGCAACGCCCTCTGTTAACCAAAGTGGTACGATGAATCCGAAGAACATCAAAATACACCAGAATCCACAAATCATCATTGTGAAGAAATAAACGGTCCAAAGAAATTGGTAAAAAGGCCAGAATGCTGATAACATCATAATGCTATATATTTTGAGCAAAAATAGAGGTTTTTATTCTATCTCACAAAATTTCTGAATTGATTTTTTTCATTTTGCTGAACTTTTAGTTTTTAGTATTTTCGTAAGGTTATAAAAATCAATGAAAAGTTGGTTGAAAAAGTTTATAAAACAGTCTTTATCAACTAGCCCCGATTGCAGCGGTTACCCCGCAACAAGCGCTGGGAAAAGCCTTGGTGTGAGGAGTAATAGCGGAAAGCGGGATAAAGCTCCTAAAAATAAATAAATATAATATAATGAGTTTCAGAATTGAAAAAGACACGATGGGCGAAGTGCAAGTGCCTGCTGATAAATTTTGGGGTGCGCAAACGGAGCGTTCCAGAAATAATTTCAAAATCGGTCCGGAAGGAAGTATGCCCCGCGAAATCATCGATGCATTTGCTTACCTAAAAAAAGCAGCGGCTTATACCAATGCGGAATTAGGCGTTCTTTCTAATGAAAAAAGAGATGCTATCGGGAAAGTCTGTGATGAGATTCTTGCAGGAGAACTGTATGACCAATTTCCTCTTGTGATTTGGCAGACTGGTTCCGGAACGCAGTCTAATATGAACGTGAACGAAGTTGTTGCGAACAAATCTCACGTGAACAGTGGCGGAAAATTAGGAGAAAAAACAGAAGTTCACCCGAACGATGATGTGAACAAATCACAATCTTCCAACGACACTTACCCAACGGCAATGCATATTGCAGCTTACACAAAAGTTGTAAAAGAAACGCTTCCTGCTTTGGAAAAGTTGAGAAATACATTGGACGAAAAAGCAAAGAAATTCCAGAATATTGTAAAGATCGGAAGAACGCACCTTATGGATGCAACGCCTTTGACACTTGGACAAGAATTTTCCGGTTATGTTGCTCAGCTGGACTATGCAAAAAGAGCGATCAACAATACGCTTGACCATTTGAAAGAATTGGCTCTTGGTGGAACTGCGGTTGGAACCGGACTTAATACACCAAAAGGCTATGATATTGTGGTGGCGAAATATATTGCTGATTTCACAGGCCTTCCTTTTGTAACGGCTCCGAATAAATTCGAGGCTCTGGCAGCTCACGACGGAATTGTGGAAACTCACGGTGCGTTGAAACAATTAGCAGTTTCTCTTTATAAAATTGCTCAGGATGTTAGATTGCTGGCTTCTGGTCCACGTTCTGGAATTGGAGAAATTCATATTCCTGAAAACGAACCGGGTTCTTCTATTATGCCTGGAAAAGTGAATCCTACGCAAAACGAAGCTTTAACAATGGTTTGTGCCCAAGTTCTTGGAAATGATACAACGATTTCTTTCGCAGGAACGCAGGGAAATTATGAACTGAATGTTTTCAAACCGGTTATGGCAGCAAACTTCCTGCAGTCCGCACAATTGTTGGCTGATGCGATGATTTCTTTCAACGACCATTGTGCTGTTGGAATCGAACCAAATGAACCGAGAATCAAAGAATTGGTTGATAAATCATTAATGTTGGTGACTGCGCTTAACACGCACATCGGTTACGAAAACGCAGCAAAAATTGCTAAAACAGCCCACAAGAACGGAACAACTTTGAAAGAAGAAGCTGTAAATCTTGGTCTTTTGACTGCTGAACAATTTGATGAATGGGTGAAACCGGAAGATATGGTCGGAAGTCTTAAATAGATCATAGACTTTTAGACAAAAGATAATAGACAAACTCCGAGACAATTCTCGGAGTTTTATTTTTTATTAAATTTCCAGTATGAATATTGATATAATTCTTGACCAAATATTTCTCCTTCCCGAACAGTCTAAATCAGTTTTAAATAATGTGATTTCTGAGATTGAGTTTCCGAAAGACAGTATTATTATCAAAGCCGGAAAAGTAGAAAGAACGATTTATTTCATCAAAAAAGGAATTGTGAGAGCTTTTGTTCCGCAGGAAAATCAAGACCTTACATTTTGGTTTGGAAAAGAAGGTGATGTGGTTTTACCGATGAAAAGCTATGTTGATAATCATCAGAATTATGAAAACATTCAGGTTTTGGAATATTGTACTTTATATCAATTGAAAATAGATGATTTGAGACAATTATTTGAAACTGATATCCATATTGCGAATTGGGGAAGAAAATTAGCCGAAAAAGAATTGGTGAAAACTGAAGAACTCTTCATTTCCCGACAATTCAGGACAGCAAGTCAGCGTTATGAAGAACTTTTGACAAAAAAGCCTGAAATTATTAAACGAGTGCAATTGGGTTACATTGCTTCATATCTGGGAATCACTCAAGTTAGCCTCAGCAGAATCCGAAGCGAAATCTGATTAATTTTTTAACATTTGTAAAAAGATTCAAAGCATTTGATTCGGAAATTTGCATCATTAAAATTGATAAATAAATGAACTGGATTTTTTTAATTCTTGGAGGTCTTTTTGAAGTTGGATTTACATCCTGTCTGGGAAAAGCAAAAGAAACATCGGGCACAGAATCTTACCTTTGGTACGCCGGATTCGGAATATCATTGATTGCAAGTATGCTTTTGTTAATCAAAGCAACACAAACGCTTCCGTTGGGAACGGCTTATGCAGTCTGGACAGGAATCGGAGCCGTAGGAACTGTACTGGTAGGAATTTTTATCTTTAAAGAGCCAGCAACTTTCTTGCGATTATTTTTTATTTTCACATTAATTGCTTCCATTGTTGGACTGAAAGCCGTTTCTTCTCATTAATTACAAAACCTTTCAAAATTTTTGGTCCATTTATAATTTAACCAGAAAATTCATCCAGCAGATCTTTGGACGGAACAAAAAACAGACTACCTGTTTTTGCAGTACTAAAGTCTAGAATCCGATCGTAATTTCCCTTCGGATTCCCAACAAACATATTCTCCAACATCTTTCTTGTTGTTGAAAAACTGCTGGCATAGGAAATAAAATATGTTCCGAATTCATTAGAAGAAGGTCTTCCAAAAGGCATATTATCTCTAACAATCTTTAAATCGTCGCCTATGTTTGCCAAAGCAATGTGGGAATTATCTGGTTTTACCTCGTCTGACATTTCAATATCATTTTCTTTGGATCTGCCTATTATCTTTTCCTGATCTTCTGTGGAAAGACCTCTCCAAGCGTCCATATTATGCAGGTATTTCTGAACAAAAAGGTAACTGCCTCCTGAATATCCAACATCTTCGTCGCCAATTATTGCAAAAACGTCACGATCTTTCCCGTGTGGGTTCTCGGTACCATCTACAAATCCTAATACAGAACGGTTATCCCAGTACTTGAAGCCCTTGATTTCTTCAATACTTTCAGCAACCGGCGTTAAGATTTTAGAAATCTCTATTGCCATATCGAAGCAAATGCTATAATCATCTGCTCGAAAATGAAAATGAAGATCTCCAAAAGTAGAAATTGCAGTATGCTTATCGCCTTTTATTTCTGTAAAGTTCTCTAACTCTTTCGGCAAAGGCTCTTTCAGGCCAAGTCTTTTCCAAGCTTCGAAACCAATTCCTATAATACAGCTTGCTCTGCTATCTGGAAATCTATTGACCACAGAATTATTTAAATTTAATACCAAAGCACACAGCCTCCGAAAGGAATCCTGGATTTCTAAATTCTCTTTGAATTTCCATACTTGAAAAATGGTATTGATATTTGGATAATCCGTAACATTTTGCGGTTTTAAACTCATTGTATATTTTTAATGAGATGAATTTACAAAGAAGTTACCTGGTCTGCAAAATATTGCTCCAAATCTCTTAGTGTTTCCGGTGAAGTCTGGATATCTCTTACTAACTCTCCTTTGTTGATGACTACAATTCTTTCACAAACTTCTGTGGTGTGAGCTAAATCGTGACTGGAAATCAGGAATGTTGAATCTGAGTTTTGTGACCAATCTCTGATGAGGTTTTTCAGCTTGATCTGGGTTGAAGGGTCGAGGTTTGCGAAAGGCTCATCGAGAATGATAATCGCTGGCGTTCCGATTAATGCACCGATGATTCCGACTTTTTTCATATTTCCTTTGGAAAGGTCACGGATATATTTTTTGGCATTTAGGATTTCTCCGTTGAAAAAATCGGTGAAGTTTTTCAGGAATTCGTCAACATTCGCTTTGCTTTGTCCTCTGAGTTCTCCCAAGAAATAGAAATATTCTTCCGGAGTCAGATAGCCGATCAGAAAAGTCTCATCGATAAAAGCACCGACTTTATTTTTCCAACTTTCGGATTCGTTAACTTTTTCTTCATCGATGGAAACAAACCCAGAACTTGGTTCTATCAAATCCAGAATCAAACTGAATAATGTGGTCTTTCCCGCACCATTGTTCCCGACTAAGCCAATGGTTTGACCTTTTGGAAATTCTAGGTTTTCTATGGATAAGACTTTTTTGGTTTCGTAGACTTTGGAAAGGTTATTTATTGTTATCATTTTGTTGAGATATTAGAATTGAGATATTAGAGGTTAGATTTTAATTGACATTGAATTGCACGCAGCCCGGCTTGAGCGGAAATCATTTTTGTTATTGCGATTGTACAAATTTTCTACAGATTGCTTCACTTCGTTCGCAATGACAAAAAGATTGGGAGCGGAAGACGGAAATAGCTGCCCAAATTATTTTAATTTCCTTTAAAGGCTTTGATGGTTGAGTATTTTTCTTTTTTATACAATTTGACAATGAAATCGAAGAATTTTTCTCTGAGAAAAAACCCTATCAATCCCAAAACGCCCAGACTCGCCACCGCTGCTGTTGTTCCGAAAAAATATTTTGAAACGCCGAAAACCGCCATTGGCAATACCATTTGTGGCAAAAGAAGTAAGATATTTTTGAAACTGAAGTTATTTTTCTTTCCTAATGTTTTTCCCCTCGCATTGAGGTCAATCGGATTTTTATTAAACGCGCCCGACAACAAAACGACCTGAGAATTGACACCGACATTGTAAAGTCCGGCCGCTAAAAAGGTGAAATACAAATCCCAACTTACGAACGCATAACCGACTGCCAAAACCATACTGACGCCAGTTGCACTCACAATCATCCACCATTTGGCTTTCAGATATTCTTTGTAGGGAACGTTCAGTGTCATCATCAGCGGATAGTAGGAACTGTCAAAAGACGGGACTCTCTGTCCAAATAAAAACAAAAATCCACCAGTTACGAAAAGCCCCATAAATAGTTGCATATAGGCGGTTTTGTAAGCCGGAGAACTGAACAAAAGCAATCCATAAAACAAGAACAGAAAACTGCCCAAAGCAATGGATTTTGCAGCTTTGCTTCGTTTTATCATTCGGATATCGTTGTTGATGAAGGTGCCGAGAACACCATATTTATTGAGAAACTGAATACTTTCTGTCTTCCCGACTTCCTGTTTCATCTCCAATCCTTTGTCGAGATAAAAATTGTCGTAAATAAATTTTCTACAAATAATATAGAGAATAACGAATATCGCAATCGGCAATACAATCGCGAACCAATGATTATAGAAAAGCATAAAAAACTTTTCAGAAGCCGATGACAAAGCAATGATATTATAATAATCTAATCCGCCAGCAAGAACCAAAAATCCACCGATAATCCAAACGGCTAAATCTTTTCCGTTCAAAAGGATATTAATCAGATTGATGGTGAAACTCAGAATAATCAGGGCAAATACCCAAGAAAAACTGCCCAAAACTGCATAGCCATTATAAAGCAGAATCCCTAAAAACGGCAAATAAATAAAAAGTCCGCCCCAACTGAAAAATGACAGAAACGTCTTGCTAATCATATAATTGACCAGCGTACTTTTCTTGATATTCATCGTCAGAAAAGGTTTGATATTCTGAGTCGGCATCTGCTGGAAAAAGTATCTCAGGAACAGATCGACAATCAGCCAATAGATCAGAAACTTACTGATAAATGGTAATGGGTCGATATGCAATTCTTTTTTCGGGTAATAAAAAGCACCGAAAGCAGCAAAAACAAATATCGCAAGGATATACAAGACTCCCAAAAGTTGGAAAATCTTAATGACAATATTGGCTGCTAAAGAACTGGACCTGAAAAAATTTTTGAATTCTAATCTGACGAATCGTTGCAACATAAAGTTTATTTTTTGTTAAATGTAATGAATTCTGGATATTATTAGGTTTTCTATATATTAAGTTCGCATTTTGTACATCTTGTTACAGATTTCTTTGACTTTTAAAAATTACTAACATACGATTTCTTGCAGCAAAAGGTGTTTGCAGGAATTGTGAATAATTTTGTTAGGATTTTCATTGACCTCAACCTATCAAAAAAACTATCTTTGTACAATGGCAGAAAAGGAAACATTATCGAGTTTGATTCACGGTAATTTTGCAAAGGAATTATCTATTTCGGATGGCAAAATGCCGCCCAATGCATTGGATTTTGAGAAAATCGTCATCGGTACTTTTTTGATTGACAGAAAAGGGCTTGACCATTCTATCGATTTATTAACGCCCAATGTTTTCTATGACCCAAGACATCAGACGATTTTCGCATCAATCCTGAAATTGTATGAGAGCAACTCTCCTATCGATTTGATGACAGTTATTCAGGATTTGAAAAAGAATGAAAAACTGAATCTGGCTGGTGGTGACCATTATATCATCGATTTGACAATGGGTGTAAGTTCTTCTGCCCACATCGAATATCACGTTCGCGTGATTCTTGAGAAATTTATCCTTCGTTCATTAATCAATGTTTCAGCCAATGTTATCGACAGTTCTTACAAAGAATCAACGGACGTTTTCGAATTGTTGGATAAAGCTGAGCAATCTTTTTTTGAAATCACCAATGGAACGATCAAAAAAGGTTTCGATACTGCCAATTCATTAGTAAAAGAAGCGATTGATAAAATCAAATCCTTAAAAGATAAAGAAGGATTGTCCGGTGTTCCTTCCGGATTTACTGCACTTGACAAAGAAACAGGAGGTTGGCAAAACTCCGACCTTATCATTATTGCGGCAAGACCTGCGATGGGAAAAACGGCTTTTATCCTTTCGATGGCGAGAAACATCTGTGTAGACCACAATATTCCAATGGCGCTCTTCTCTCTGGAGATGGCATCTGTCCAGTTGATTACAAGAATGATTTCTTCCGAAACGGGGATTTCTTCCGAGAAATTAAGAAAAGGACAAATGTCTGATGATGAGTGGCAAAGGTTATTCACCAACGTTTCCGCATTGGAAAATGCTCCACTTTTTATTGACGAAACACCTTCACTTTCTATCTTCGACTTCCGAGCAAAATGCCGAAGATTGGTAATGCAGCACGGTGTTAAGATCATTATGGTCGATTACCTACAGCTGATGACAGCAAGTTCCGGAAAAGGAGGTGGAAATCGAGAACAGGAGATTGCAATGATTTCGCGTTCATTAAAAGCGATTGCAAAAGAATTGAACGTTCCGGTCATTGCTCTTTCTCAGCTTTCCAGAACGGTGGAAACAAGACCCGGCAAAAGACCTATGCTTTCTGACTTGAGGGAATCCGGAGCGATTGAGCAGGATGCGGATATCGTGTCTTTCATTTTCCGTCCGGAATATTATAAAATTGCGGTTTGGGATAATGATGAAGACGGCGCAGAAACCAGTACAGAAAACCAAGCAGAAATAATCATCGCTAAACATAGAAATGGTGCAACAGCCGACGTTCGTTTAGCTTTTCACAAGAATATTGGTAAGTTTGCGGATCTTGGAACAAATTACGAATACACGCCTTCTAACTTCGGACAGAAAGATGAGCCATCTGGATTTGACAGAATTACTATTACGAGTGACCCACATTCTGCATTTGGAATTCCTGGCAATAATCAGGTTTCTGGTTCAGCGATGAATGATGACGATGATGATATGCCTTTTTAATTTTTTACTTTGAGTTTGAAAGTCGAAATCTTTACAGACGGAGCTTGCAGTGGAAATCCCGGACCTGGCGGTTATGGAATCTTAATGCGTGTTCCGGAAAAGAAATATCAGAAAACCTACTCCAAAGGCTTCCGAAAAACTACCAACAACCGAATGGAATTGATGGCAGTTATTGTGGCTCTTGGTAATCTGAGAACGTCTGACAATGATGTCCACATCTACACCGATAGCAAATATGTGGCGGATGCCATTAACCAAAAATGGATTTATGGATGGATTAAACGAGGTTGGAAAAATGTGAAAAACCCTGATCTTTGGAAAGCTTTCTACAACCTCTATCAACTTCATCAGCCAAAATTTCATTGGATTAAAGGACACGCCGGACATCCTGAAAATGAAATCTGTGACCAATTAGCAGTAGCCGCAGCCAAATCAGGAAAATTAGAAATCGATACTTTTTTTGAAAATCCGATTGAGGGAGGAATGTTTTAAGCATTCCAAAAATCCCGATCTAAACTTCTATACTGTATCGCTTCTGAGATATGATCACCTTGGATATTTTCTGAGTTTTCCAAATCGGCAATGGTTCTGGCAACCTTCAAAATCCTGTCATAAGCTCTTGCGGAAAGATTAAGTTTCAACATTGCTGTTTTAAGTAGTAATTGCGAATACTCGTCCAGTTCACAATGTTTTTCTATTTCTTTTGGTCCCATCTGCGCATTATAATTGATATCGAGATCCTTGTATCTCTCGGTTTGCTTATTCCTTGCACCAATCACTCTTTCGCGAATTTTCAGACTGCTTTCTCCTTTTCTTTTTTCAGCTAATTGTTCGTATTCAACCTTTGAAACTTCGATATGAATATCAATCCTGTCTAGAAGTGGTCCAGACAGTTTGTTCATATAACGCTGCATTTCCAATGCTGATGAAGTATTATTAGGATCATCGGGAAAATAACCGCTTGGACTTGGGTTCATACTTGCTACGAGCATAAAGCTTGCAGGATATTCGATAGTAAATTTGGCTCGGGAAATGGTAACGACTCTATCTTCTAAAGGTTGTCTCATCACTTCAAGAACTGCACGTTTGAATTCGGGCATTTCGTCCAAAAATAGAACTCCATTATGAGCTAAGGAAATTTCGCCTGGCTGGGGATAACTTCCGCCTCCGACTAATGCGACATCCGAAATTGTATGATGCGGAGAGCGAAAAGGCCTGATTGTCATCAACGATGTTTCTGCTCCCATTTTTCCAGCTACAGAATGGATTTTTGTAGTTTCCAAAGCTTCTTTCAAGTTCAAAGGAGGAAGAATACTTGGTAGTCTCTTTGCTATCATCGTTTTTCCGCTTCCTGGAGAACCAATCAGAATGATATTATGACCGCCGGCTGCAGCAACTTCCATCGCACGTTTGGCTGCTTCTTGACCTTTAACCTCGTCAAAGTCAAATGGAAAATGATCGATTTTATCCTGGAATTCTTTTCTTGTATCAATCTCAAACTTTTCTAAAGGAATTTCGTCATTAAAAAAGTCAATTACTTGTTTGATATTCTCAACACCATAAACATCCAGATTGTTGACAATTGCCGCTTCTCTTGCATTTTGTTTTGGAAGAATAATCCCTTTGTAGCCATCTTCTCTGGCCTTGATAGCAATGGGTAAAACACCTTTTATCGGTTGAAGTCCGCCATCAAGAGATAATTCTCCCATAATAATATATTCGCCTAGGCTTTCTGCTTTGATCAAATCGGATGCGGCGAGAATGCCCAAAGCAATACTCATATCATAAGCTGAACCTTCTTTTCTGAGATCAGCCGGCGCCATATTAATTGTAATCTTCTTCCCAGGAATTTTGAAGCCAGAATTCTTCAAAGCAGCAGAAATCCTGTAACTGCTTTCCTTAATAGCATTATCCGGCAAGCCGACTAAGTGATAACCAACGCCTTGATCTACATTAACTTCAATAGTAATAATCTGTGCGGAAACGCCGTGAATGGCCGCACCGGAAATTTTGACTAGCATTTGTGTTTTGTTTTACCAAAAATAAAAAAAACTCTTTGATGAAAACCAAAGAGTTAAATATTTTTAATAAATAATAACGATTACATAAATCTTTCGCCTTTCTTAAGGTTTTTTAGATCCAACACATAATCTTTTATCAATTGATCATTATCTCGTGGACAAATCAAAAGAGCCTTTTCTGTATCTACGATGATATAATTTTTCAATCCATCGATTACTGCAGCTTTGTTTTGATTTTTGATTCTAATAACATTTCCTTTTGAGTTGTAGGTCAATACATTTTTAGAACTGATTGCGTTATTATCATCGTTCTTGTCTGCATTGGTATAAACTGAAGTCCAAGTTCCAAGATCACTCCAGCCTATATTTGCAGGAATTACATAAACGTTATTAGCTTTTTCCAAAATTCCGTTATCAATAGAAATTTTGCTAACAATTGGATAAATGACATCAATGTATTCTTTTTCTGCTTCTGTATTGTATTCGCAACCATTGAATTGGTTAGACATTTCAGGTAAATATTTTGTAAATGCAGACAAAATGCTTTTTGCACTCCACACAAAAATTCCTGCATTCCAAAGGAAATCACCAGATTCTATAAAACTTTTAGCTATTTCCAAATTTGGTTTTTCTGTAAAAGTTTTAACCTTAGAAATAACTTCATCATTTTCCTGAATGAATTGGATGTAACCATAACCCGTATCAGGTCTTGTTGGCGTAATTCCCAATGTAATCAAATAATCATTTTTAGAAGCCAACTCAAAAGCCAACTCAACTTTATCAAGAAAAGTTTTTTCTTTTAAAATCAAATGATCAGCTGGCATTACAATGATATTAGCGTCAGCATTAACATCTTGTATTTTTTTTGCCATATAAAGATTACATGCCGATGTATTCTTCATCGCAGGTTCTCCAACGATATTATTTACAGGTATGTCTGGCAATTGTTGTTGTGTTAATTCTGTATATTCCTGATTGGTAATTACATAAATATTTTCTGCTGGAATTAACTGACTGATCCTGTCAAAAGTCTGCTGAATCATCGTTCTTCCCGTTCCTAATATATCGTGAAATTGCTTTGGAAATTTCTGGGTACTCATCGGCCAAAATCGACTTCCGATACCTCCAGCCATTATAACGCAATAATTATTGTTCTTCATTTAATGTTAATTTTTCTACTTTCGCTAAAGCGCGGAAGAGATATTTTTTTGAGTTTTTTAAGTGAACGCAAAGATATAACTTTTTCTTTTTTTCTAATAACCTGTAATCGTCTCCTTTGTAGTGAAATTCATCATTAATTAACAAATCCTCAACAAAAACAAAATTTTCTTCAGGATTTTCGATGTGAAAATAACGTACTAATTCTGGACTTGCCATAAAGTTGGCTTTTGGGTTTTTGGAAAATTTCTTGATAATAGGCTTCAAATCTTCTGTATAAATGTCAATACTTTCCAAAAGCATTTCCCGAAAAGTATCTTTCCATTCCTTTCCATGCGCACTGATTCTGAAATTAAACTTCTCAAAAGCAATAAGATGAGCTAATTCATGTGTCAGTACAAAAAAGAATAATTGTTTATCTAAAGTAGAATTAACCGTTATCTGATGTGATTTATCCGGCAATTTTCTATAATCTCCTAACTTGCTGTTTCGGTTCTTTGTAATCTTGATATGAATGTAATAATTCGAGAACCATTTTTTGAGAAAAGGAAACGTATTATCCGGAAGATATTGCTCTAAAGTGTTGATTGACATTAATAAAATTGAATGTTAAACAAAATTAATCATTCCAGTCATTTAATACTAAATTATTGGAACATAATCTGTTTTTTCTTAAATTTCGAATAAATTATGAAGTTTGCAAAAGTCGATTTTTTGTTTTTTGTTGTTGATTCTGTTTTCCTGCACAGAAAAAACTGAACAACACAAAGACACTTCCCCGAAAAAAGAACTGAATCCTTTTTACGAAAAGGCTTTTGTTTTGATGGATAAAAATCAGACAGACAGCGCTTTCTATTATCTGAACAAAGGTAAAGACATTTTTCAAAAGAGAAAAGATAGTTTTGGAATGGCCAAAAGCTTTGTTAATATGGCCATTCTTCAGGAAAATACAGGTGATAATTTTGGAAGTATTGAGAGTAGTTTGATTGCCTCCAAATTTCTTAAAGAAAAAGATACTGCCCATTATTATTCTCTATTTTGCAACTATAATAATTTGGGGGTTGCATCTGGAAATTTAAAAAATTATAATGATGCAAAGCGTTTCTACAATAAAGCATTACTTTTCACAAAAGATCCTGTTGATAAATTGATGCTATTCAATAATTTAGCAATTGCTTATCATAATGAAAAAGATTTTACCAAAGCCATCTCTATTTACAAAAAACTCATTGATAGCATTGGTTCAAAAAGTGAGTTTTATCCACGACTTTTACTAAATTATTCCAGATCCAAATGGTTTCAGAATAATAATTACGATCCTGTAAAGAATTATTTACTGGCAGAAAAGCTCAGCGAGAATTGGGATGATGATTGGGACAAAGATGCAGCTTATGCTTATTTGGCAGCTTATTATCTCAATAAAAAGCCCGATTCAGCAAAGTTTTATGCAAAAAAAATGCTGACACTGGCTAAAAAATTACAATATCCTGCTGATGAATTAGAAGCTTTGCAAACTTTAATAAAATTATCAGACGGGACAGAAACTCAGCAATATTTTGATCAATATTCTAAAACACAAGATAGCTTGATTAATGCACAAAACAAAGCCAAAAACCAATTTGCTTTGATCCGTTTTGATAGTGAAAAGGCGAAAACCGAAAATCTAATCCTCCAAAAAGAGCACGCCTCCCACGAATATCAAGTTCAGATTCAGAAAATAATTATCAGTCTTCTAATTTCAGTTTTCATCATCATTGTGGTTATCACTTATTTTTGGATTAAAAAAAGGCGAGAAAGATTATTACTAGAAACCAATAACAAACTGCAGGAACAGCGATTGGATTTATCAAAAAGAGTTCACGATGTTGTAGCTAATGGGATTTATGAAGTTATGACAACTATCGAAAATCAGAAAGATCTGCCTAAAGAAAAACTTTTGGACAAGTTGGAATTGATGTATGAAAAATCCCGTGATCTATCCTATGACAATAACAATCAGCAAGATTTTCAGGATAAAATCCTAGGTTTGGTAAGCTCTTTTGATAATGAGGAGACTAAAATAATTATCATTGGAAACGACTTGGATTTTTGGGACAATTTAAGTTCTAAATTTAAAGAAGAAACCTATCAGATTATTCGGGAATTACTCGTTAATATGAAAAAGCACAGTTCTGCGACGCAGGTTATTTTAAGATTCAACCAAAAGCATGATAATTATGAAATTGTTTATTCTGATAATGGCGTTGGATTACCGGAAAATTTCGTTGAGAAAAACGGATTCACCAATATAAAGTCCCGCTTGGAAGAAATAAATGCAAATCTGATGATAGAAAAGAGTCATTCGGAGGGTTTAAAATTATCAATAAAACATTGTTCTTATGTTCAGTAAAATATTAATTGCAGAAGATCACGAAAGTAGCAATTTTTCTGTCCAAAAAGTATTGGAAGATTTGGCAATTCTTAATGTAGATCACGTTTATTATTGCGATGACGCTTTTGAAAAATTGAAAAAATCATTAACCTCGAAATCTCCTTATGAAGTATTGATTACTGATCTTTCTTTTGAGGAAGATCATAAGAAACAATTAATCAAAGATGGTAAAGAACTGGTAAAGTGTTGCCGAGATTTGTGTCCTGAGCTGAAAGTGATTGTTTTTTCCGGAGAACACAGAATTGGTGTTATCGACCTGTTATTCAAAGAGTTTGGAATTAATGCTTATGTCAAAAAAGCAAGATCTGACTCCAAAGAATTAAAGAAAGCAATAGAAGCTGTTTACAACGGAGATACCTACATTTCTCACGATTTAAAACTCCCAATAAAAAGTGCTAACACTATAGAATTCAGCAACTACGACATTACTTTGCTAAAATTATTATCGGATGGAATTTTACAAAAAAATATCCCTAAAAAACTACAGGAACAGAATATCTATCCAAACAGTTTGAGCAGTGTCGAAAAAAGAATCAATGCCATGAAGTTAGCACTAGCTGTGAAAAACACCGAGGAATTGATCGCTTCCAGCAAAAATATTGGAATAATTTAAAAAAAGTAAATTTTTTGAATTTTACGGTTTTCCCGTAAAGAATTGTGATTTTATGTAATTAACTTTGCCACAGATTAATAACCGTAAAAACACAAATCGAGATACTTTCATTTTTCAGAAAGAGTCTAAAGCGCGACTTCAGACTCTTTTTTTTATTTCCTAAACATCTCAGTATGAGGAATATTATCTTCCAGATATTTCTTCTCCGTTTCCTGAAATCCAAATCCAGAATAAAACTTCAATAAATAATCCTGAGCAGAAATTCTAACTTCAGAAGTTCGGAATCTATTCTCAATAATATCTACTGCGTAAGAAATCAGTTGTTTTCCCAAACCTGTTCCTCTACCTTTTTCTGTTGTGATTACTCTTCCGATAGACGTTTCCGGATATTTGATTCCTTTGTCAAAAATCCTGCAATAAGCCAAAACTTCGCCTTCTTTTTCTGCCCAAAGATGAATCGCTTTTTGGTCATAATCATCCAAATCAGGATAAGGACAATCTTGTTCCACTACAAAAACATTGATTCTGGCTTTGATGATTTCGTAAAGTTCAGTCGTATCAAGCTCAGAAAATGTTTTGATTTTCCAATCTACATTAATCATCAAATCTCACTTTATTTTTAACCAAAAAGTCATTGGTTTTCTGGATGTATTTTAAAATCAAATCAACACCTTCCTTTTTCTCTGCAGAAGTGATATATAGGTCTGGCAAATCTTCCCAGGTTTTAAGCAATTCGTTTTTATAGACCTCAACATTTCTCTCTGATGCGCCAGGCTTCAGTTTATCAGCTTTGGTAAAAACAATTGAGAACGGAACACTGCTCTCTCCAAGCCATTGCATAAATTCCAAATCTATTTTTTGCGGTGTATGGCGGATATCTACAAGAACAAAAAGGTTCACAAGATTTCTCCTGTTAAGAATATAATTGGTAATCAATTTCTCAAAATCTTTTCTCAGACTTTTAGAAACCCGTGCATAACCATAACCAGGAAGATCGGTAAGCGACCAGGTTTCATTAACCAAAAAGTTATTGATTAATTGAGTTTTACCAGGTGTTTGGGATGTTTTTGCAAGATCTTTGTGATTCATCATCGCATTGATGAGAGAAGATTTTCCGACATTGGAACGTCCGATGAAAGCATATTCCGGCATTGTCGGCTCAGGACAATCCTGCCATTTCTGGCTGCTTTTTACAAATTCTGCGGTTTTGATTACCATATTTTTATAATTTAAAAACCATTAAGAATCAAATTTATTAAAATTAAAAAATTCAAATTCTTAATGGTCTGAAAAGTTTTTATTGATTATTGGCCTACATTACTTTTTGCAGCCAAGTATAAAGAATCTCATTGAACTCATCCGGCTTTTCCATCATTGCAGCGTGACCACATTTATCGATCCAGTGCAATTCGGAATTTGGGATGAATTTGTGCATATCTTCTGCCACTTCCGGTGGCGTCACATTATCTTGTTTTCCCCAGATGATACAAGTTGGGCAAGTGATTTTCGGAAGATCATTCAACATATTGTGTTTGATGGCACTTCTTGCCAACATCACGGTTTTGATACCTTTCATTCTGTCATTCACAACCGCAAAAACCTCATCTACCAACTCATCTGTTGCAACAATCGGGTCGTAGAAAACATCCTGAGTTTTTTTCTTGATATATTCTTTGTCACTTTTTCTTGGGAAACTATCTCCAAAAGTTCTTTCGTAAAGACCAGAACTACCTGTCAGAACAAGATTTCTTACCAGTTCCGGGCGAGAAGTCGTGAGAATCAAACCAATATGACCGCCCATAGAATTACCAACTATCGTTACCGGTTTTCCAATAACATCTGTAATAAATTTCGCTACAAATTTTGAAATAGAAGCCAAATTGGTATTCAGAATCGGTAAATCATATATCGGCAATTGTGGAACAAAAACCTGATAGCCTTTGTCCGAATAAAAATTGATCATCTTATCGAAGTTGCTCAACCCGCCCATCAAACCATGCAAAAGCACCATTGGATGACCTTCACCCGCTTCTACATAACTATATTTCGTGTCTTTTTTTGTCTTAAAAATCATAATGCTCTCTCGATAACGCGCAAAAATACAAATAAAAGAATAATTTTTTTATTTTAATCCTACTAAAGTGGTCAAAATTAAATTATTTTAACACTGGTGTCAAATTATTAATAAAGTTTGAACAAAATATTTTTGATATTTGATTTCTCACTTCAATGCGATTTGTCTTTTCGCCTCTCCAACAACAAATGCCACAGAATTAGCAATATTGAAGCTTCGAATCAACTTAGACATCGGAATGGTCAAATGATTATCGAATAAACTTAAAACTTCCTGACTCAAACCACAACTTTCCTTTCCAAAAACGAGCCAATCTCCATCTCGGAATTCATTTTCATAAATCGAATTAGTTGCGTGTGAGCTCATTAGGAAAACTCGGGATTTATCCGGAATCACATTCATCCATTCTTCGACATTTTGATATTCTGTAACGTCAAGATGCACCCAATAATCTAATCCTGATCGTTTCAAATTAGCATCATTTATGACAAATCCAAAAGGATGAATCAAGTGCAATCTACTTTCTGTCCCTACACATAAACGACCAATATTCCCTGTGTTATTAGGAATTTCTGGCTCTACTAAAACAACATTTAACATTTTGAATTTTAATTTGTTACAACTTTCAATTCGTTGATTCTATTGATAATTGGCAAAGCGAATATTCCGCTGGTTTGCAGATACAGTTCATAAAACGTTTTGGCTTTTTCTGCAAAATCTGTAGTGCCTTCTAATCGATAATGAAACATAAAAACATTGCCCAACATCTCGTAATAATCTGCGTGGTCTTTGGATTCTCTTTCTTTTACTATGTCGATAATTTCTTCTTTTGATTTTAAAGACAACTCGTTGAAGTCTATTTTAAAAATATCTTTCATTAAAGAATCGAAATCCAATTCTTTTTGCATCAGACTTTCTTCCGGTTTTCCAAGCAATAATTTTTCTAAGGCTTGAGTTAATTGACGAATTAGTCTTAATGTAAAGTCTTTATCTTGAATCATTGATTTAGGTTTTAGTTGACTGGTTGTAGATTTTAGTTTGGCAAATTATTAACCAAAAAATAAATACGCCAAAATTACCGAAACCGTCACGCCAACTAAATCCGCTAATAACATCGATCCAATAGCATATCTTGTATTTTTGATGCCAACTGAACCGAAATAAACAGCAACTACATAAAAAGTAGTATCAGAACTTCCTTGTAAAATAGCTGACAATTTCCCTGCAAAACTGTCGGCTCCGAAAGTATTCATTGTATCCACCATCATTCCTCTTGCACCAGAACCTGATAATGGCCTTATAAGTGCAGTTGGAAGTCCATCCACAAATCTAGTATCAAGGTTAGATAAGCTTGCAATCCATTTCATTCCGTCAATAATGACATCAAAAACGCCACTTGTCCTAAGTAATGAAATTGCTATAAGCATTCCCACCAGATATGGAATTATCTTTACACAAACCGTAAAACCTTCTTTTGCACCATCAATAAACGCATCGAAAATGTTGATTTTTTTATAAACTGCTCCCAAAACAATTGCCAGAAAAATCAACAGTATAATCCCGTTGCTTAAGACCTTGCTAAAAGAGTCCAACTCCTCTTTACTTAATTTTACCAGATATATGACGAGTAAAGCTATAACAGCAGAAATCCCGCCAACGTAAGCTAAAATAATTGGCTGAAAAAGATTGATTCTTTGTCTGATAGAAACAATCGTCATTGCCGCCAAAGTTGCACAAAAAGTTGCAATCATACAAGGTAGAAAAATATCCGTCGGGGTTTCCGAACCCATTGATGATCGAATCGCGATAATAGAAACCGGAATCAATGTTAATCCGCTAGCGTGCAGGCAAAGGAACATAATTTGCGCATTGCTGGCCTTATCTTTATCGGGATTCAAAGTTTGGAGACTTTCCATTGCTTTGAGTCCGAAAGGTGTAGCCGCATTATCAAGACCGAGAAGATTAGCACTGAAATTCAGCATCATATGCCCGAATGAAGGATGATTTTTCGGAATTTCCGGAAATAATTTAGAGAAAAATGGCTGAATCAATCGGCTCAAAAAATTAATACCGCCTGCTTTTTCAGCGATGCTCATAAATCCCATAAACAAAGCCATAATTCCAATCAATTTCAGACAAATGTTGACCGCTGTTTCGCTGGTTCCAATGACGCCATCGGTTTCCTGAATACGGTAGATTCTCACATCAGGTGACTCATTGGCTTGGTAATGAATACGGTTTTGTTCAAACTCCAGATTATCCATCAGCGGTTTTCTAATCTCAGGAGAAAGTTTGACCAACGGCTTGTAGGCAATCTGAATCGTGTCGCCACCTTTTCCCACAACCATATCGTTGAAAATCTGACTGTAATTTTCTGAACTAAAATATTTAACCGATGCAACCGCAATTGCAATGATAATGAAGGCGGACCAAATCCTGCTTAAAACCATTTTGGAAATTAATTTCAGTAAATGTATGAAAAAAGCGAATAAATTGGTGAAGTTAGATTTTAGAAATTAGAGGTTTGAATGGAACGTTGAATTACAGCAGCCCGACTTGAGCGGAAATCCTTTTTTGCCGGTTCTCGGTTTTTATTTTATGTGAAAATCTTCTGCAAAAAAGATTGGGAGCGGAAGGCGGATTAAGCTGCCCAAATTAAAATCTGAAAACCTGACATTTGTCATTTAATTCAAATTATACTTGTTTGGTATGAATTGAATTTTATAGTTTTGCAAAGGCTTTTTTTAAAACACTATACAATGTTGAAATTTGTTTGTTGCATAAGATTTATATGAAGAAGAAATAGTGTGTTTATTTTGAAAACCTTTCATAACTCATTTGAAAGGTTTTTATTTTTTAATTAATGAATCAAAATGATTGAATTGCTGAACGTTTCCAAACGTTTTACAACTAAAAATAAAACCGTCCAAGCTTTGTCCAATGTTTCTCTGACTGTAGAAAAAGGGGAAATATTTGGCGTGATTGGAACTTCCGGCGCAGGAAAAAGCACGCTCATCCGATGTGTGAATCTCCTGGAAAAACCAAATGAGGGAAAAGTAATTGTTGATGGAATTGAATTGACAAAACTTTCCGATTCTCAACTGACTTTGGAACGCAGAAAAATTGCGATGATTTTCCAGCATTTCAATTTGTTATCTTCTCGAACTGTTTTTGATAATGTGGCTTTTCCGTTGGAATTAGAAGGAAAATCGAAGTCAAAAATCAAGGAGAAAGTGGATTCGCTTTTGGAGTTGGTTGGACTGAAGGACAAAGCAAAAGATTACCCCGCGAATCTTTCCGGCGGACAAAAACAGAGAGTTGCGATTGCTAGAGCTTTAGCGAATGACCCAAAAGTTCTTTTGTGTGACGAGGCGACAAGCGCGCTTGATCCAGCAACAACGAAATCAATTCTGCAACTTCTTAAATCCATTAATCAAAAACTTAATCTTACAATTCTTCTTATCACTCACGAAATGGAAGTGATTAAAAGTATTTGTGATAAAGTGGCTGTGATTGATAACGGACAATTAGCCGAACAAGGAAAGGTTGAGCAGATTTTCATCCATCCGGAAAAAGAAATCACGAAAGGTTTCATCCAGTCTTCTCTGAATGTAGAATTACCTTTAATTTATCAGAATTCTATCAGTAATATTGATAGTGAGGACAACAATCCTTTGGTTAAAATTCTTGTTCGCGGGAATGATGAACAAAGTTCTGTTATCATTAATCTCTACGAGAAATTTAAGGTTAAAGCAAAGATTATCAGTGCTCATCTGGAATATGTCGGTCACTTGAGTTTCGGAGTTTTGCTTTTGGAGCTGAAAGAAGGAAATACCAACGAAGCTTTGGCTTACTTGGAAAATGAATATGCAAACACAGAAATTTTAGGTTATGTCGGATAGTATCATCAATTTGTTATTTCAAGGAACGATTGAGACGATTGTAATGACCTTGGTTTCAGGATTTTTCGGATTTGTTTTAGGATTACCGACGGGAATTTTCCTTTTTCTCACAAGAAAAGGTCAATTATTGGAAAATAAGATATCACACCAAATCGTATCAATAATAGTCAATATTTTCCGTTCGATTCCTTTTATCATTCTCATTGTGTGGATGATACCTTTCACTCGAACGATTGTTGGAACATCGATTGGCGTTTCTGCAGCATTGGTTCCACTGAGTGTGGGTTCTGCTCCATTCATTGCAAGATTGGTAGAAAACAGTCTGTTGGAAATACCTTCAGGCTTGATAGAAGCAGCGAGAGCAATGGGTGCAAAACCGCTTCAAATCATCCGAAAAGTCCTTTTACCAGAAGCTTTGCCTTCGTTAATCAATAATGTCAGTATTACTTTGATTACACTTGTTGGTTATTCCGCAATGGGAGGAGCAGTTGGCGCTGGAGGTTTAGGGCAAGTTGGTTATCAGTACGGATACATCGGATACGATTTTGCGGTAATGAATTCGGTTCTAATATTATTAATTGTGCTGGTTTTCATTATTCAAATTTCCGGAGACTTACTTTCTAAAAAATTCAATCATAGATAATCTTAAAACTAATAATTCTCGCAGATTATTCAGATTTAGCAAATTTAAAATTTGATAATAATCGAATCAGAAAATCCACAAGAGTTTAATTATAATTTATAAAAAAATGAAATCGAAAATATTTGCTTTAGCATTGGCTATCATTACATTATCAGCCTGCAACAAAAAAGAATCGAATCCGAATGTCCTAAAAGTCGGAATCGCAACCGGACCAGAACAAAATCTTGCCGAAGCTGCGAAAAAAGTAGCGAAAGAGAAATATGGTCTGGATGTGGAACTGGTAACATTTAGCGATTATGTTGTTCCCAACGAAGCTTTAAGTCAGGGCGATGTGGACGTGAACGCTTTTCAGCATTTACCCTATTTGGAAGAACAATCTAAACAGCGAGGTTATAAATTGGCTGTTGTAGGAAAAACATTTGTTTACCCAATTGTTGCTTATTCTAAAAAGATAAAATCAGTTTCCGAATTACAACCTGGACAAACTATCGTCATTCCAAATGACCCGACAAACGGCGGACGCTCATTACTATTATTACAAAAACAAGGATTAATTAAACTAAAAAATGGTGTCGGGCTTTTACCTAAAGTAACAGACATTGTTGCTAATCCGAAAAATTTGAAAATCTTAGAATTAGAAGCACCACAAATCCCAAGAGTCCTGGAAGATAAAAAAGTGGCTCTGGCCATCATCAATAACAATTTTGCAGCTCAAGCCGGACTTGAGCCTGAAAAAGAAGGTCTGTTCACAGAAGATAAAGATTCACCTTACGCTAATCTGATTGTTTCCAGAGAAGATAATAAAAATGATGAAAAAGTCAAAAAATTTGTACAATCTTACCAATCTCCGGAAGTAGAATCTGTCGCTAAACAAACCTTCAAAGGAGGTGCTGTGAAGGCGTGGTAAAACTTCTATTCTATATCTAATTTTTTAAGTTGGCGGTTCTCACGAATCGTCAATTTTTTATTTATAATTCAAAAAATTATAATTATGGTTTTAAAATTATAATTACTTAAAACAATCTCAAATTATACTCAATTAATATACACAAAGCAAAATTTGAATTTTTACGCGCAACGCCTGATTATGATATAAATCATTTTGTTATTTTTATTAGTTCTAAATAAATATGTTTGCAAAAAATTTAATTATATGCTTAATAAATATCTTTGTTTAGGTCTGTTTGCAGCCTTTTTTAATGTGCAGGCTCAAAACTGTACACCACAAACTGCAGGTGCAAACATTGGTGATAATGGCTGTGTGAGTTTAACTTACCAAAACCAAACTGTTTCTTACAAAACCGTGAGAGCTGCCGACGGAAACGAATGGCTACAACAAAACCTTGGAAGTTCAAATGTCGCAACAAGCATCGGCGACGAAGGTGCGCATGGCGATTATTTCCAATATGGACGTTGGGATGATGGACATCAAATAAAAACATCTCAAACTACAGAAACTTATCCAATACCAAACAATCCTGTTGGTTTAGGAGCTGGAACAAGTCTTTTTTATATCGGCGGAGGAACACCTTGGTCCTCTAACTATACAGGTTGGTTTGCTAATCCTGAACAAAATGATAATTGGACAGCAAAAAGTCTTTCTGAAGTGACAGAACACAACGGAATGGATCCTTGTAAAGCGATTGGAGACAATTGGGAAATGCCTTCTGAGGCAGATTGGGATTTGGTAATGACAAAAGAAAATATCTTCCCAAGACCGGCAGGTGCTACAAGTACAGGAATGCAGAGAGGTTTTGATAGCAACCTGAAAATCGCTGGTGCTGGCGCTCGTAAAGATGCCGGATGGGCTTTTGAAGGAACGCGTGCTTACCTTTGGACAAGGTCGGCTAGTGCAAACCCCAACTTTTATCGTTATGCCTATTTAGGCGCTTCTGCTGCAAGCACTACTGGCTTTGGGGGTGATGCAAAAAGTTTTGGTTATTCTGTAAGATGTGTGAACAAGTCGAATAATGCTTTAGCTGTTAATAATTTCAATAAAGTTGATTTTTCATTTGGTCCAAATCCAGCTGATAAATTCATCAAGGTGAATACAGAAAATGCTTTAAAATCTGTTGAAGTTCTTTCTGTATCAGGACAAAAAGTACTGGAAACTAAAGAGAATACAGTAGATGTTTCCAGCTTGACGAAAGGAAATTATTTCATCAAAATCACTTTCGAAAACGGAAAAACGACGACAAAGAAATTCATCAAGAAGTAATATCACTTCAAATTTTTAAGGAAAAAGACGCTCAATTGAGCGTCTTTTTTATTCCAGATATATCAAAACATCTTTATCAACTTCCTCGTGTATAGATTTTATTAAAACGCCATTCTTTGTTCTTTCCTGCAATTCCTTAATAAAAAAACTACTTTCGAAAAACTGACGATGAACGCCAGGAATCAGGCTCATAAAATAATCCATTCCGACTCTGTTATTATGCAGATCCATTTTTGTTTCTAATGGTTCATTCGGAAACAATTCTTCGTGCATATTCGTGAGCTTTTCACACCATTCTAATGATTTTCTTGGTGAAGACACTTTGCAGAAATACATCATAATCAAACAACACCAATAAGAATGTCGGAAAGCATTTCCTTCGCCGTTATTGGAGTTGGTTTCAGGATATAACTCTTTCGCTTTCGCAAATGCTTTAAAGCTCGCATAAGTGTATAAAATAGCGAACAAAGGATGCATCAATCCAATAGAAAAAACTTTCAATAGTTTTCCAAAGGTCAGCGACTTTAATGTTCTGAAAAATATACCTATAAATCTCATCAATAAAAAACTCTCCCAAATTTGAGAGAGTGAATTTTGTATTTAAATTTAATTAATGATACTCGTGTACCAATAATTTTACGATTCTTGAAATTGACTCTTTGATTTCTGTTCTTTTCACGATGAAATCAACAAATCCTTTTTCCTGCAAGAATTCCGATGTCTGGAAACCTTCCGGCAAATCTTTACCAATTGTTTCACGGATAACTCTAGGTCCTGCAAATCCAATCAAAGCGCTTGGTTCTGCAATAATCACATCAGCAGTCATTGCAAAAGAAGCCGTGATTCCACCAAAGGTTGGATCTGTCAAGTAAGCAATGTAAGGCAAACCAGCATCAGAAAGTTGAACCAACTTAGCCTGAACTTTCGCCAATTGCATTAGTGAATAAGCCGCTTCCTGCATTCTCGCGCCACCGGACTGGCAGATAATCATATAAGGCAACTTATGTTTGATACAATAATCGATGGCTCTTCTGATTTTTTCTCCCATTACTGAGCCTAAAGAACCTCCAATAAAAGCAAAATCCATACAAGAAACCACCATTTCTACACGGTTTACTTTTCCGGTTGCATTTCTGATAGAGTCCGTCAGTTTTGTTTTTGATTTCACTTCTTTCAGACGGTCTGTGTAAGACTTTGTATCCTTAAACTTAAGAATATCAACACTTTCCACATCCGCATCCAATTCCTTGAATTTATGGTCGTCAAAAAGCATATCGAAATATTCTCTACTTCCAATTCTTACGTGGAATCCATCTTCCGGAGACACAAAATTATTAGCTTTAAGTTCTTCAGCTTCTATAATTTTCCCAGTAGGCGTTTTGTGCCAAAGTCCTTTTGGAACATCTTTTTTGTCCTCTGTAGAAGTTGTAATGTTTTGGGTTTTTCTTTTAAACCAATCAAATGCCATTGTCTTAGTATTAAGTAAAAAGTATTAAGTAAAAAGTACAAAGCTAATGTAATTTTTACATTTTACTTTGTACCTCTTACTTTTTACAAAAATTAAAGTGTATTGATATTGTTCAGGTCTTCGAAAGCCTGCGTCAATCTCTTGATATACGTTTCTTCTCCTTTTCTTACCCAAACTCTTGGGTCATAGAATTTCTTATTTGGTGCATCAGCTCCAGTTGGGTTTCCGATTTGATGTCTCAAATATTCAATCTGTTCTGTCATATAATCTCTGATGCCTTCTGTATAGCCGAACTGCAAATCTGTATCGATATTCATTTTCACAACACCGTAACTGATTGCTTCACGGATTTCCATCAACGTAGAACCTGATCCACCATGGAATACGAAATTCACAGGCTTGTCTCCCGTTCCGAATTTTTGCTGAACATACTTTTGAGAATTGTCAAGAATCTTCGGAGTCAATTTTACGTTTCCTGGTTTGTAAACACCGTGTACGTTTCCGAAAGCTGCCGCAATGGTGAAGTTATCAGAAACAGCTTTCAGAACTTCGTAAGCGTGAGCTACTTCTTCTGGCTGAGTGTAAAGCTTTGAACTGTCAACATCAGAGTTGTCAACACCGTCTTCTTCACCTCCAGTTACTCCTAATTCGATTTCAAGAGTCATTCCCATTTTGTTCATTCTCTCAAAATATTTTGCAGAGACCTCTAGATTTTCTTCAATTGGCTCTTCAGAAAAATCTAACATATGAGAAGAATAAAGAGACTTTCCGTTTTGCTTGTAAAATTCTTCACTTGCATCCAAAAGTCCATCTACCCAAGGTAACAATTTCTTAGCACAATGGTCTGTGTGAAGAATAACAGTTGCTCCATAAGCTTCTGCTAAAGTGTGGATATGTTTTGCACCAGCAACAGCTCCAAGAACCGCCGCTTTTTGCCCATCGTTACTCAATCCTTTTCCAGCATTGAAGATAGAACCTCCGTTTGAAAACTGGATAATTACTGGAGCATTAAGTTTTGCAGCAGTTTCTAATGTTGCGTTGATATTACTAGAACCAATCACATTAGCTGCCGGAAGTGCGAATTGCTTCTCTTTGGCATAATCAAATATCTCTGTTACTAAAGAACCAGTGGCAACTCCTGCCGGAAATTTTCTGCTCATTTTTATTATATTTTTTTAAGATTTTTTGGACTGTAAACTTACGAAATTATTAACAATTCAAATTTCATTTTTACAAATCCTATGTTATAGATAATAATTTTTGTTTTTAATTCCGCTTATCATTTCCCCAAAGCAGTTTTTGACGAATCGTTTCGTAGAAACTGAAATTTTTTGGTTTAATAAGAAACAAGGAAAATTCGGCTTTTTCAATTACAACTTCGCTACCAACATCCATATGATAAAGTCTGGAATCCAAAGCTAAAGTATATTGCGGAACACGGCTTTTGACCGTCAATTTTATCTTCGAATCGTCTTTTACGATGAGCGGACGAACATTCAGATTATGAGGAGCAATTGGTGAAATAGCAAAGTTGTCATTACTTGGAGAAATAATCGGCCCTCCACAACTTAATGAATAGGCTGTAGAGCCTGTTGGCGTCGACACAATCAATCCGTCACCCCAGAAAACGTTCAGGAATTCATCATTGATGTAAGATTCCACAGTAATCATTGATGTAGTTTCTTTTCTGGAAAGGCTGACATCATTCAGAGCAAAAGGAAAATCAATCTGAGAATTATCGTCCGTCGTAATTTTAATCACGGAACGTTCGCTGATATTATAATTTTTATCAAGAATAATCGAATCCAATTCATCAAAAATCTGATCCTTTCGGAAATTTGCTAAAAATCCTAATCGTCCTGTATTAACCCCAATAATCGGAATTTCAAGGTCTTGAATAAATGTTAGGGCATTCAGAATCGTTCCATCGCCTCCAAAACTGAAAACAATATTGACATTCTTACTTTTAAGTTCTTCTTTACCGGAAAATGTATCAAATTCTTTGGAAAAATTCAGATTCTCCGCCATCTCTGCGTGAAGAACAACTGCTACTTCTCGCAACGCCAATTCGGAAATGAACCGGTTGAGATACAAAAACGTATCAAGATCTTTTTTTTGAGAATAGATAGCTGCCTTCATCAATTATATTTCTAAAAATTTCTGGAAAAACCCAAAACGGTCTTTCAACAGTTCTTCTTTCTCGTCATCATAATGTTTATGCACCACCACATAGCCGTAACGTTCAAAAGTCTCATCGATGGAACTTAGATTTTCATTGCTGATTTTGAGCGTAATTTCTACACTGTCATCTTTTATAGCATTGATGAATGTGCCGTAGATTTTTCCATTGTTACTTTCTACGATCTGAGAAATCTCCGTCATAGAATAATGCAATCCTGTGGTTTGAATTGTCAAAATCGCCCCGTTTTCGGAAAACAAAGGATATTTGGAAAACTCATTGAAAATATCGTCGCAAGAGATATAACCCAGATATTTTTCCTCTTTGGAAATAACAGGAACTACATTCGCGTTGAAGGTGTGGAAAAGCTTGATGCTGTCCAGCAAACTGCTGTCCTCCATAATCGCAAAACGCTCGTAATGGATATTAAGCGAATCCAGATTGCCTTCCGGACTGTCTTCCAGAAACGGCTGACTCAATCCACCAAGAAAAATGCCCTTGCTCACAATGAAAACGTGGGAATATCCAAATTCCTTAGCAACCTCAGAAGCTTCTTCTATAGAGTCTCTGACGCCGAAAGCCGGATAGTCTTTGGAAATGTAATCTTTGATAAACATTATGCTAATTTACAAAAATTACTTAGCCACAAAAGATTTTAAAAATTTTTATATTTTTTTACAACAACTATTGCTTTATATAAAAATAAAAATATATCTTTGTCGCCTTTCATTTTTACTTTTTATTAGATTTATTTCAAACTGCAGCACTTCATTGTGTTTGCAGTTTTTTATTTTGTAAGATTAAGATTCTTTGCAAATTCCCAAATTACGATTCCGCCACAGACACTTACGTTCAGAGAGTGCTTGGTTCCAAGTTGAGGAATTTCCAGAAAAGTATCAATATTTGGTAAAGCTTCATCACTGATTCCATCGACTTCATTTCCGAGAATCAAAGCGTATTTTTTTTCTGGATCAATGTCAAAATCTGTTATCAATTGACTTGACGAGGTTTGCTCAATCCCAATAATTTCGAAGTTTTCCTTTTTAAGATGGTCAATAGCCACATTAATATCCTGCTCATAAATCCAATCCACACTTTCGGTTGCACCAAGAGCCGCTTTATGAATTTCGCGATGAGGCGGCTGAGGCGTGATGCCACAAAGCACCACTTTTTCTATCAAAAAAGCATCGCCAGTTCTGAAAATCGCACCAACATTGTGCATACTTCTTACATTATCCAAGATCACAACCAAAGAAATCTTCGTTGTTTTCTTAAACGTTTCTACATCTATTCTTCTTAGCTCTTCTAGTTTCAGTTTTTTCGTCAAAATCAGGCTTTATTTAAAATTAAATCGATATTTCTCTCAATATTTTGTGCGATAGATTCCATTGGGATATCATTCTCATCATTGTTGAAAGGATCTTCTATTTCTTCCGCGATCAGTTCCAAACTCATCAGAACATAGTAAACAAACATGGTGATCGGAATCATAAAAAATCCAAGATTCACAACATTAGCGATTGGCAAAGCCAAAACATAGAAAACGATAAACTTTTTGATGAATGATGAATATGAGTACGGAATTGGTGTATTTTTAATTCTTTCGCAACCGCCACAAACATCCAAAAAACCAGATAATTGTGTGTCTAAAACTAACATTTCTGTTTCGGAAATCTTACCTTCTTTTTTCAATTGAAACAGTTTTTTGGTCATCAGAAAAACCAATTCTGCTGGTCCGTGATGTTTCAGTTCTTTTTTAAGGTCGGTAAAATCCTCATCCAAAACCAATCTTGTTGATTCTTTGGAAAGATGTGTTGCCAGCAAATGAGGAAAAAGTTTAAGATAACGCGCGATCTGAGTTTTGGTTTTAACATCTTTATCATCCAAGATGCTACTCATCTTAATCATAAAATTTCGGCTGTCATTGACCAATTTTCCCCAAAGTTTTCGTCCTTCCCACCATCGGTCATAGGCTGTATTAGTCCTAAAAACCAAAAGCAAAGACAAGACAAATCCCAGCAAAGAATGAATCATTCCGATATTAATCACCGAGGATTTGGACGTCAAATGCAGATATTCTACTTCCAAATAATAGATACCGTAAGAATAAACTCCCACGAGAAGCATTGTTGGAAAAAGGATACTCAGTGTGTCACTTTTATGAAGACTGATGAGTATTTTGAGGAAATTTTTTGTGTTGTAAGCGCGCATACAAAAAACATTAGATGACAAAGATAATTGATATCAAAATAAAATCCTGTGATAACTTTATAATTCACTCAAGTTTTAAATTGTTTCTGAAAATTATTTTTAAATTTAAGGATTGAAAAAACCAATCGATGTCAAATAAAGAAAAATTCATAACCGACCTCAACGCTAAGTACAATCCAAAAGGTGAACACATTATCCTCGGAAAAGGAATGCTGGATGGAGAAGTTATTACAGAAGTTAATGTTTCTATTCCTCTAAAAACCGTTAACAGACACGGCTTAATTGCCGGAGCGACTGGGACAGGAAAAACCAAAACACTTCAGGTTTTTGTAGAACAATTATCTCACGCAGGCATCCCGACTTTGGTAATGGACATCAAGGGTGACTTATCCGGAATAGCCGAAGCCGGAACAGAAAATGATAACATCAAAGATCGATATTCTAAAACGCAATTACCTTATTCTCCACAGAGTTTTCCTGTAGAATTAATGACTATTTCAGACGCAAAAGGTGTGAAACTTCGCGCAACAGTTTTGGAATTCGGACCAATTTTATTGAGTAAAATTCTTGGATTGAATGACACTCAACAAAGCATTATGTCCATTGTTTTCAAATATTGTGACGATAAAGCTTTGCCTTTGGTAGATTTGCAGGATTTGAAAAAAGTTTTGCAATATGTGACCGATAATCCGATTGGTAAAAAAGAATTGGCTGACAATTACGGTTCGATTGCTCCCGCATCTTTGGGCGCCATTTTACGCTCGATTGTGGCAATGGAACAACAAGGTGCAACAACTTTCTTTGGAGAACCTAGTTTTGAAGTGGATGATCTGCTAAAAACCAGAGATGGAAAAGGCGTTGTGAATATTTTCCGAGTTGATGATATTCAGAATAAGCCCAATCTTTTTTCAACTTTCATTTTATCATTGTTTGCTGAGATTTACATGACTTTTCCGGAAGAAGGCGATAGTGGAAAACCGAAATTGGTTCTATTCATAGACGAAGCGCATTTATTATTTAACGAAGCCTCAAAAACCTTGCTTTCTCAAATCGAGACGATGGTTAAATTGATTCGTTCCAAAGGAATCGGAATTTATTTTATTACTCAAATTCCAGGTGATGTTCCGGAAAATATTTTGAGTCAGTTAGGATTGAAAATTCAACATGCGTTGAGAGGTTTTACTGCAAAGGACAGAAAAGAAATTGATAAAGCTGTAGAAAACTATCCAACGACAGAGTTTTACAAAGCCAATGAACTCATCCAAAATCTGGGAATCGGAGAAGCTTTTGTAACCGCATTGGACGAAAAAGGAATTCCAACGCCATTGGTTCAAACTTATTTGATTTCGCCTGAAAGCCGAATGGATATTTTGACCTCATCAGAAATTGATGAACTGACGAGAAATTCTGACCTTGTTAAAAAATACGAACAAAACATCGATAAAGAAAGTGCCTACGAAATTCTGAACAAAAGAATCGAAGAACATACTCAAACCGTGATTCCCATACCAACAAGAGGAAGACCTGCACAACCAAAAGAAGAAGCGGGAATGTTTGAACAAGTCATCGAAAGCCGAGCCGGAAAAACTTTTCTGAATACTTTAGCAAGAGAAGGTGCAAAGTTTATTTTGGGGATGTTCAGTATGAAGAAAAGGAGATAGTAAAAACTAATCAATGGACTACAAAATAATTGAAAAACTACAGACACTTTTGCCTTTAGGCTATCTATACCTCATTATTTTAGGAATATTAAGAGACGGCGTTTTTTTCTATATGCTGGGCGTTAATTTTCTGAAATATTCTTCAATAATGGATATTTTGATAAGTCCTATTGCCGAACTTACGTCCCAGCCTATCATCTTGATATCATTAATAATTTTAATCATAGGCTTTGTCCTGTATTATAATTTCCTTGCAAATAACAGTCATAGAAAATGGGTTCGTTTTTCTGTAGCTGGTAAGAGCTTTTTTAAAAAAAATCCCAATGCAACAGAGGAGGATTTGAAACTTCACATCAAAAAGCAAGTTTACTTTGCGGTGGCATTTATGGTTGCTTCTTTCTTTCTTGGAGGTGGTTTGGGAACTGGTATGACAGCAAAAGACAGGATTGTCAACAACAAAATGAAAATCAAACACAGGATTACAGATGACTCTGGAAGCCAAAAAGACATTTACCTAATTGATTCTAACAGCGCTTATTTTTTTTACGTTGAAAAAGGACATAAAATTGTTACTATTGTGCCTGTTAGTTCCATAAAGAAAATAGAGTTGATCAACAACAAAATGTTTGAGAAAGGAAGTTTCTCAAGTTTCTTAACTTTGTAGAAGGAAAAATGTAGATGTACTCAGTAATAGATATAGAAAGTAACGGCGCGCCTTTTAGGAAAGAAAGCATCATCGAGATTGCCATCTATCGTTATGATGGTCACGAGATTACGGACCAATTTATCTCACTCGTGAATCCCGAGAGTGAGATTTCTTCTTTTGTGCAAAAGTTGACTGGAATTACTCAAAAAATGGTAATTACTGCTCCAAAATTTCATGAAATTGCCAAACGTATTGTCGAAATAACCAAAGATTCTGTTTTAGTTGGTCACAATATCGATTTTGATTACAGAATGCTTCGCCAATCATTCAAACGTCTCGGTTACGACTTCACAATCAAAACTTTAGATACAATTCCATTAGCTAAAAATCTGATTCCAGATGAGAAAAGTTACTCCCTAAGTAAACTTTGTAAGTCAATTGGAATTCCATTGAGTGAAGCTCATCGTGCAAGTGGCGATGCTAGAGCGACTTTGGATTTATTTAAATTACTGATTATCAAAGACAAAAACAACGAAATAATCCAATCACAGCAGGAAGAAAATTTGGAGAAAGACTACATTAGCAAAGTTCAGATTTTGACGGAAGATTTGCCAAACGAAAGAGGAATTCTGTATTTCCAAAACTCGGATGGAAAGATCATTAGTTCCGATGTGGTGGAAGACCTTTATAAATCTGCCAAGAAGATTTTTGATTCCGATAAAGCGAAGTATAAAAAAATACAGGAAGAGACAGAGAAAATCTCTTATGAACTCACAGGAACTGATTTGATTGCCAAACTAATGATGCAAAACAAAGGCATCCAAAAAAGGCAACAATTGACTTTCGGATTATTTTACAGAAAGAACAAATATATTCTTGAGAAAATTAAACTTCAGGAGGATAAACCTTTGCTGAAATTCAAAAGTTTTACACAAGGTTTGAAGGCAATCAATTACATCAAATCAAGAGAAGAACTGAAAGATTTGGTAGAATTCACTCAGAAAATCAATCTCAAAGGAAGGAATGAAATCTGGTCTTCATCCGGAAGAACTTTGGGCGAAAAATCATTTTTGGTTTTGGAAAAAGGCAAATTAACTGGTTTTGGTTTTTACGAATTATATCATCAGATTCAGTCTTTGGAGAAAATCAAAAAGCTGATGTTGCCTGTGCATAGATTTACGCAGGATTTGCAGAATGATTTGCAGTTGGCGCTTTTGAGGAATGAGTTTGAGGTTTCTTTGCTTCCTGAAAAATAAAAATTGATGAAAAGAATTCTTCGGTTTTTTGTTTTAATTATTATGTTTCAGGGCATCAATATTTCTGCTCAATCCTTAAAAGATTCCCTACAAACAGGAAGACTAACAGTTCTTACAGGAATTAATTTTTGGAAAAACTCTATTTTTGCAGAAGTTGGTTTAGCAAAATACAATAATTCAACCGATGGTCATCACCCGCTTTCTTCTGCTTATTTTGTTTCGACTGAAGTTAATTTACTGACTGGAAAAAACTTTATCATCGGTCCAAAAATTGGAGGTTGGGTTTCCGGAGGAGTTGGAGCGATGGCATTAGGAGCTAACCTTATTTATTTTACAGACTTTAAAAATTCTAATTTATATTTTAGACCGGAAATTGGATTTGGTTTGATGCGTGTAAAAGTGATTTATGGATACAACGTAAGAATCACAAATAATCTTCTGGATGGAATTCCTAAAAGTAATATCGGAATTGTTTATTTAGTACCAACAAAGAAAAAATAATCTTTCTATTATCCTAATTTTAAATCTTGAAATAAAAACATTGCAGGATTTACAGATAAACTCTAATTTTGCGAAAAATTTTAACAAAAGCAATGCAATATTTTAAACAAAGCAAAATCGGAAAAAAGGGAGCTGTAAGGTTCTCTAAGGTTTGGAATGTATAAAGAGTTGCGTGCATAAGATATCTATTGCGGCAGACTCTTTATATAAGAATCTGCCTTTTTATTTTTAAAAATCTAACTTATGACAAATCAGGATTTGCTGGCTATAGCAAAAGAATTCGGGACACCCGTTTATGTGTATGACGTTAATTCGATACGCGAACAATATGAAAAACTGACTTCTTCTTTCTCGAAGAACACCAGATTTTTCTACGCAGCCAAGGCTTTGACCAACATCAATATCCTGAAGTACGTCGAAAAGTTGGGCGCATCTCTTGATTGTGTTTCTATCAATGAAGTGAAATTGGGTTTGAATGCAGGTTTTACCAATGACAGAATCCTTTTCACACCAAACTGTGTTGACCTTGCAGAAATCGAGGAAGCAATGTCTCTGAATGTTCATATCAATATCGATAACATTTCGATTTTGGAACAATTTGGAAATAAATTCGGTAGTTCTTATCCGATTTTTGTGAGAATCAATCCGCACATTTTTGCAGGAGGAAACTATAAAATCTCTACCGGACACATCGATTCCAAATTCGGAATTTCCATTCATCAGCTTCGTCATATCGAACGTGTTATGAAATCCACCAACATCAATGTTGAAGGTCTTCATATGCATACAGGAAGCGAGATCAAAGATCCTGATGTTTTCCTGCAAGGTCTGGAAATCATGTTCGAATTGGCAGAACATTTCCCAAATCTGAAATATCTGGATATGGGAAGCGGTTTCAAAGTTCCTTACCAGGATGGCGACATCGAAACGGATGTGAAATCTCTTGGAAAGAAAGTAAATGCAGCCATCAAAAAACACGAAGAATCAACAGGAAAAAAATTCCAGCTTTGGTTTGAGCCTGGGAAATTCCTGGTAAGTAAAAGTGGACATTTCCTTGTAAAATCTAATGTCATCAAACAAACCACTGCGACAGTTTTTGTGGGTGTTAACTCTGGATTCAATCATTTGATTCGTCCGATGTTCTACGATTCTTATCACATTATCGAAAATCTTTCCAATCCAAAAGGTCCGGAAAGGATTTATACTGTTGTTGGAAACATTTGTGAGACAGATACTTTTGCCTGGGACAGAAAAATCAATGAAGTGAGAGAAGGCGACATTATCGTTTTCAGAAATGCTGGAGCTTATGGTTTTGAAATGAGTTCAAATTTCAACTCAAGATTGAAACCCGCTGAAGTCATGTTCCTTGATGGAAAAGCACATCTTATCAGAAAAAGAGACGAATTTGAAGATTTATTAAAAAACCAGATTGAAGTTTTGTAATTTGTTGCTAATCAGAATTATTTTGGCATAAAATTTCTTTCTAAAATTATTATAAATCAAATACTATGAAATCAATATTATTTTCATTGAGCTTGCTGGTTTCCACATTAGCTTTTGCTCAAAATAACGACGTTGAAGAATCCTTGAATATCGACATTCCTATGGCGGATGCTTCTACAAGTTCCGTAACTTATAATATAAGAGGAATTTATCAAATAAAAGACGAGTCGTGTAATCCTTCTCAATTCAAAAGTTTGAGGTATCCTGGCGGAACGGATAAATATATCAAAGAATTGAAAGAAAAATTGCAGCAAAATGTCAACTGGAGTACTTATTCAATCAATGGATTGTTCTTTGTAAAACTTGACATAAACAAAGACGGAATTTTGTCTAAAGTTGAAGCCGGACCAAAAGTGGCGAACAGCGAGCCTTTCCTTAAAGATTTGAAAGACGCCGCAACAAAAGTTGGTAAAACGTGGATTCCTGCCAAATGCAACGGAGCACCAATAGATTCTAAAGCCATTCTGAAAATCGATTTTTCATCAATGACTTATGACAATGCTTTTAATTAATATAAAAATAGAAACCGCTAATTAGATTAGCGGTTTTTTTTATTAGTTTCTACCCTTCTATCATTGCTAAAAAAAGCATTCAGATCTCTCTAAACGCCTTTCTTCCCTCATTCGGATTTTTAATCAGAATTGATTTTAGGCAAAAATATGTTTAATTTAGTTCAAATAAAATGAACCATGGTTAATAAATTCGTTTTCTGATTCTGCTAAGTGCCTGTGGCGTAATGCCCATATAAGAAGCAATATGTTTCAATGGGATTTTTTGAAAGAGGTCTGGCTGCTCTCTCAAAAGTGAAAGATATCTTTCTTCAGCAGTTTCACTTAGAAAAGAAAATTCTCTATTAAGTTTTTCAACGTAAAGCGCTTCAACAGTCAGTCTACCAACCAGATTACCAATAGCCTGAGTTCTGTAGATCTCCTGCAAATCATCATAATGGATTTGCCAGACAACCATATCGGTTAACGCTTCTATATCGCATCTTGACGGCGTTCTTTGAGTGAAAGAATCATAAGCCGTAAGGAATTGATTTTGAAATACAAATCTTATCGTCAGTTCTTTATTTTCCTTCATAAAGAAAAGCCTTGCAGCTCCTTTTTCTACAAAAGACAGATAATTATCTACCTCTCCCTTGTTCAGAATTATATCTTTTTTCTTGTATTCTTTTCTAAAGTTTTTCTCTACAAAAGGCCTCCAATTTTCTTCGGTAAGCGGAATTCCCTTCGAAAGCAAATATTGTCTGATAAACTCCATTCATTTTTATTTATAAATTGAATTGAGTTCGTTCATATATTCATATGCTGTCAAGTCGAATTTCACAGGTACAATACTGATATAACCATTTGTCAAAGCCGTTTCGTCTGCATCTTCGGATTCATCCATATTGTTGAAATAACCACTCAACCAGTAATATTTCCTTCCGTGCGGATTGGTTCTTTCATCAAAACTTTCTTCCCATTTGGCGTTGGCTTGTTTGCAAACTTTAATACCTTTGATTTCTTCCTTGTTTAATTTCGGAATATTAACATTCAAAACAACACCTTTTGGCATTGGATTTTCTAAAGTTTTCAAGATAATATCTTTGATAAAATCTTCAGCCTGGTCAAAATCTGCTTCCCACTTCAAATCGGAAAGTGAAAATCCGATGGCTTGCAAACCTTCCACTCCAGCTTCCACGGCCGCACTCATCGTTCCGGAATAAATAACATTAATCGAAGAATTCGCACCGTGATTAATTCCAGAAACCACCAAATCCGGTTTTCTTGGAAGGATTTTGTCCAAAGCCATTTTCACACAGTCCACAGGCGTTCCTGAGCAGGAGAAATCTTTTTGAGGTCCATCCAGATTCAGTTCCTCGAAACTTAAAGTTGAGTTGATGGTGATGGCGTGACCTTTTCCACTTTGAGGAGAATTGGGTGCTACGACAATAACGTCTCCAATTTGGTTGACTATGCTAATTAATTTTCTGATGCCCGGCGCAGTAATTCCGTCGTCATTGGTTACCAGTATCAATGGTTTACTCATAAATTTTATTTAATTTTTTTCGCTTTTTGCGATATTTTCATAATTCTTTCAAAAATAACCAATTTATAATACTTTAATTAAAATAAGGTGTTAAATTTGGTTTCGTTTTTGAATATCTTCGTAACATTCAAAACGAAAAAAATACTAATCCAAGTACAGATTTAAAAATATATGTTCAAAAAAATCAAGTTCAAGAAACTACTGATGTTTGCGCCACTGATGACGCTGATGTTCTGTTTCAACTCTCCTCAAAATGATGATGAAAAAATGCAGACCATTATGGTAAGCGTGAAAAATACTCTTTCTTATCTTCATTATAGTCCAAAACCTATCAACGATGCTTATTCTCAGGATGTTTATGATAAATATTTTGAAGGCGTAGATGCTTCCAAAAGATACTTTTTGCAATCTGATATGGATGAGTTCAAAAAGCATTACACAAAACTGGATGATTACCTTAACCAAGGAAATCTTGTTTTCTATAAACTCACAATTGACAGACTTTATCAGCGTGTAGATGAGATTGATAAAATGACTCAGGATATCCTTTCCAAACCAATCAATTTGGATGAGGATGATGTTTTAACCATCGAACCAAAGAAAAGAGTTAATCCTGTTGATGCGAAACAACAGCGTGAAGAGTGGAAAAAATACATAAAGTATAATATCCTTCAGGAAATTGAAACAATGAACAGCAAGGAAGAAGCTCAGAAAAAGAAAAAAGATTCTGTGGTAAACAACAAACTTCCAGATACAATAAAATACGCGCCACTTTCTATGGAAAAGAAGCGTGAAAAAGCAACTGCTGAGGTAAAAGATTTGATTACAGATTCTTTCAGAAGATTCAAGAAAAGAAAAAAAATGGACTGGTTCACAGTTTATATGAATGCTTATACCGAAGTTTTTGACCCGCACACCAATTATTTCTCTCCGAAAAATAAAGAAGAATTCGATATGCAATTCACCGGAAAAGTGATTGGCATCGGTGCTTTGATCCAAGAAAAAAGAGGTTACTTATATCTTGGTGAATTGACAATTGGTGCACCAGCTTGGAAATCAAAACAACTGACAGCAGGTGATAAAATCCTGAAAGTAAAATCAAAACCAAATGAAGAACCTGTCAACGTTGTCGGAATGCTGTCTGACGAAGCGGTAAGGTTGATTCGTGGGGAAAAAGGAACACCTGTAACCTTAACAGTTGAGAAAAAAGACAAAACCATCAAAGAAGTAACAATGATTCGTGAAGAAGTAGCGATTGAAGATACCTTTGCAAGAAGTATTGTTGTTAATTCTAAAAATGGTAAAAAATACGGATTCATTTATCTGCCAAGTTTCAACGTAGATTTTGAAGACCCAACAGGTAGAAATGCTTCTGACGACATCAAAGCAGAATTAATCAAACTTAAAAAAGAAAATATAGAAGGAATTATCCTTGACCTTAGAAGCAATGGCGGAGGTTCTTTAACCGAAGTTGGTGACATTATGGGGTTATTTATGAACGCCGGTCCTTATGTTCAGGTAAAAGACAGCAGAGGAAAAATCCAAGTTCTTAGTAATAAATCGAATGAGCCAATCTGGACAGGTCCGTTGGTAGTAATGCAAAACGAATTATCGGCTTCCGCTTCAGAAATCCTTGCGGGAGCTTTCCAAGATTATGGAAGAGCAGCTGTGATTGGCTCGCCAAGTTCTTTTGGAAAAGGAACGGTTCAGACTTTTGTAGAGCTTAACAGATTTCTGAATACGAACGACGATTTCGGAGCTTTGAAACTGACGATTCAAAAATTCTATAGAGTTTCCGGAGAATCTACCCAAAGAAAAGGTGTAGAAGCGGATCTTAAAATGAAAGATTTCTTCTCTTATGCAGAAGTTGGAGAACGCTTTGACCAATTCGCTTTGCCTTGGGACAAAATCGAAACGACTTCTTATAAAAAATTGACCGGACTTAATGTTCGTCAATTGCAAGCGGAATTAGACAAACAATTGGTAGATAACAACAATTATAAAATGTTACAAGAATCTGCTGAATGGAAGGAAGCGCTTGATAAAGAAGAAACCATCACTCTGAACCAAACAAAATTCAATGAGCTGATGAAAACGCGTAAAGCGCAGATTGACAAGTTCAAAGGTTTGGATAAATTTAATAACGGATTGAAATTTACGATTCATCCTGACGAAGCAGAACGAATTAAAAAAGACGAAGCATTTGCCAAGAAAACCGAAAACTGGAGAAAAAATCTTGAACGAGATTTCTATCTGGAAGAAACGGTAGATGTGCTTTCGAAAATCAAATAATAAAAAAGGAACTCAAAATTGAGTTCCGCTTTTTATTTTATATACATAGGTGTACAATTACTTTTTTATAATAATTCCTGTCTTAATATGATCATTAGCTTTAATCTTATAAATATATGATCCCGTAACTAAGCTGGAAATTACAATAGAATAAGTTTTTCCGTTTCCAGTTTTCATTTTTTTATTAAACTTTAGTTTACCGCTTGTATCATATAATAAAACAGAAAAAACTTCAGTAATTTTCTTTCCAAAAGAAATATTGACAACATCACTTGCTGGGTTCGGGTACAAATTTATTATATCCTTAGAATTTTCATTGGCATTTACACTAGCTATTTTATTTGGTATTGCGTTGCCGCATCCGTCTAAAGGTTGTGCGATAAATGCACCGGCAGAAGAAGGAGATACTATAAAACCAGGATTCATTAGAACATATCCATCAGTTGGATTAGCATCTAACTTTATAATCTTACCAACATCAATAGATGAGTTTATAGAAATATAAGTACTTGATTGCGTCAAATTAATGGCATAATTTGCACTGGAAATAGTAATGTCGGCTGAGCAGGTTTGACCGAAAACAATCCTTGAAAATAATATAGAAAAGTAAAATAAATTTTTCATATTATCTATTTTGTATTTTCTCTTTTAGTTCAATATTCTGCTTTTTTAAAAGTTCAATTTCCTTCTTCATTTCAATAAGATAAAGCGTTAACTCTTCTATCTTTTCCATTTGTTTGGCCTGCATCTGTGCTAGATCTATGCCACCGTCTTTAATGATTTCTTCAGTAGACGGAATATTTGGCAAATGCTTATTTGCAAGAATATATTGCTCTACTACTTCAAGCGGCTTCAGCTTGTACCCCTTATCAAAAACGTAATCCGACCATTGAGATGTCGATTTTATTGCAGCTTTGAATTTTTCTGATAATATACCATCAGTAACATACAACCTATACCCAGATGGATAGCTACTGGGTAGATTTTCAGGATCAGAAATAAGCATATCTCCTCTAATATCCACTAAAGCTATAGGATTGGTGGTGCCAATGCCGATTTTTCCATTATCATTAATATGCATTCTTACTTTTGGAGCATCTAAAGCTTCGAATTCAGAGTTTGTCAGAAACTGCAAATATGTATTCCATGAGTTTCCCCTAAACGATCTTATTTTTGCACTCCCAGCATTTTTGAATTCGTATGAAATTTCTCGATAGTTGTTTGGTGAATAATGAGACGAAGTAATGGGTAAATTGGGTTGTTGAGCGCCAGCAATAATAAGTTTATCAGAATTATTAATGTCAGAATTAGTACAAAATTTAACGTTTCCATTTACATCTAAAAGTTGTTTAGGTACTACTGTTCCAATACCCACTTTCCCGTCTTGATTAATATGCATTCGCACTTCAGGACTATCTGATTCTCTATAACGGTTGTTCGTTAAAAATTGTAGATATGTATCCCACGATTCACCTCTGAAAGATCTAACTCGTGCGCTACCAGCACTCGAAAATTCATATGATATGTCTCTGTAATATATTGGCACATAGCTGGGTGTAAAATCAGAAAGATTTATATGCTGCGCACCTACGATGACAAATTTGCTATCTTTGGATGTATTACTCTTATCACCCATTCTAAAATTTCCATTGCTTGAGAAAGAAAACAGGTTGGGATTATTCGCATTGCTTTTAATTAGAAAATTCAATGTGCCGTTGTCATTCTGAAAGCAAACGTCAGTCTGGGGAGATGCCAATCCAGCGATACATACATCTACTGATTTTGGAAATGTAATAGGACATTGAGATGCTAATGTTATAAAAAACATCACTTTTATTACACATAAAATTTTAAGCTTTGTAATTCTCATATAATTTTTTAAAAACATATATTGGATTTTACTCCAGATTCCGATATTATTCTATTTAACTCTGTTTCATTAGCAGACATTGTGGATATATTTCCACTAACAATAATATTCGTACATGGAAAGTTAACATTTGTTTTACAGTCACTTTCTTCTGAAGGTTTACTGTATTTATCATTATTATAGTAATTATTTTCAATATTAACGTCCTTAGAACCGAAATGCAACCCAATACTAAATACTTTATTTGGAAGACAATCGACTTCTTGACAACTGGGTATAATTAATTGTTCGTCCGAATCAATTAAGTTATCTTTAACATCAATATAACTAGACCTATTATCCATATAAATTCCACTTAAATAAAATCTTTGATTAACTATATAATTTCCAGTAATTTGCGTTCTTTCGATGTCGTTTGAATTTGATCTCTGTGCATTTAGTGTATAAATTCCTCCAGCATCAGGTAAAATCTGCTTCGTACAATTTATTCTATTTTTACTTATAATATTTGTACCAACATGTGTTTCTGTCTTGTCTGAATCATTTATATTCCATCCCCATCCAACTGAAATTCCTGTGTAAGGGAAATTAGTTAAGGTATTATTACTAATTGTAGTATTTTTTGCGTAAGGGACGAAAATAGCTACAGAACCAAAATATTCATTCCCAATATCATTTATAGTATTATTGATAATTTTATTATTATAGATACTATCTATTTCAACTTGGGTTGCATTATATTTAATAATTCCCACCCTTATAGCACTTGCTGCAATATCTTCAAATTTGTTGCTGCATATTAAGTTTTTTTTTGAATTCTCGCCAAAATTTATTCCAGTAGAGCCAATATGTATAATTTCATTATTTATAAAACTGATATTAGAAGCTTCCTTAAATGAAATTGCGGCTTTAACTAATTGAGCACCAAGACCGACATTATATGCATCCGCCTGTTCGGTAAAAAACCCATTAATATTATTATTTGCTTTAATTCGAGAAGGTTCATCCCATTTAGAATAGGCAAATATCAAATTCTTGAATTTAATATTTTCCACATTTTGACCACTAATAAGAGTTTCCAAAACCGGCATGATTACAGTGTTGATTTCAGTATTAGAAACTATATAAAGTTTGTTATTTCCAGGGTTTGTTAATCTGTCAATATACCATTCATTCTGTTTATCTAATAAATCAAATGAATTTTCAACCCATTTTACCGGAGCGGTTTTCAAAAATACACCCTCATTATGAACCAAATTGTGCCAAAAAAAGGAATCCATAATAATCTGATTTTCACAAATTGTTTCGATAGGGATTCTATAGCTTCTCCAAAACATCTGCGAAACAATCTCTATATCCTTTACTCTATTCCAATTTGAAAAATCATGTTTCGTTGAAAAATAACCTTGATTTGTTTCTATTAATTCCATGCTGTCGTCACTTCGTGATCTAACACCTTTTACGCCGTTTATATAAACCTGTCGAGAATATAAATTACCAATATTCGCCTGATAAATATTGCTATTCCCAATTTTTGTCCATCCTGTAATAATTTTTCCACTGCTTATTATAGTTTTATTTATACTAGTTTCACCTTGATAAATTACAAAATGTCCGTTATTCCCACTATCTTCATTTGTAAACTGTAATGTATAATCCAATTTATAAGTTCCTCCTGTTATATGAACTACTATATCTTGGGTCATAGGATAATCACGAAGTTGGATTCTTATAGTATTCTTAGCTTTTTCAATAGTGGCAAACGGAGCTACTTGAGAGCCGCTGTTGTTATCATTCCCGGTATTAGATACGTAATATTCATAGATTTGAGAATTTGCTTTAATTATAAACAAAAAAAAAAGAATAGAAGATTATATCTCATTTAAATTAGATTTATTAAATAAACACAAGTTAGTAATATTAGTGAAATTAATACTTTTTTTTCAATTAAATACAATAAAAAATCAAATAAATAAAGAAAAAGGAACTCAAATTTGAGTTCCTTTTTTTTTCATTAATATCTAAGTTTTATTTCAAACTCTCAAAACTACGTTTGATAAAATCCGTCAGTTCTTTTCCTTTCAATAGATTCTGGGACAATTTTGCCAAATCCAAAGCCTGATTAATCATTGATTTCTTCTCATCAGCATTTTCTTTTTTCAACAATTCCTCAGCGAAATTTGAATTAGAATTCACAACCAGATTATACATCTCAGGGAAACCGCCCATTGCGAACATTCCGCCTCCGCCGGTTGCCTGCATATCTTTCATCCTTCTGAAAAACTCTGGTTGAGTCAATGTAAACGGCGCATCTGTAGAATCCAAATCCTCTAATTGAATCGTAAACTTCTTGTCACTGATCGATTCTTCAATCTCTTTCTTCAAAGTTTCTTTATCCGAATCATTTAGTTTAGAAATCTTAGGCTCATCTTTTTTGATAAGGTTATTGATATGGTCTGCATCCACTCTAGCAAAAGAAACATTCTCTTTCGATGCTTCCAATTTCTGGATGAGATGCGGAACAATTGGAGAATCCAGCAATAGAACTTCATAACCTTTTTCTTTTGCAGATTCAATATAGCTGTGTTGTTCATCAGCATTATTCGCGTAAAGAATAATCGTTTTTCCGTCTTTATCAGTCTGAGTTGGTTTGATTTTATCAATCAATTCATTCCAAAGATAATAATTGTTATCCGTCGTTGGATAAAGCGCAAACTTGTCAGATTTTTCATAGAATTTATCTTCCGAAATCATTCCATACTCGATAACGATTTTGATATCATTCCATTTCTTTTCATAATCTTCACGGTTGTCATTGATTAATGAAACCATTTTGTCCGCCACTTTTTTCGTGATGTAAGAAGAGATTTTCTTCACAGCACCATCAGCTTGCAAGTACGAACGAGAAACGTTCAACGGAATATCCGGAGAATCAATCACACCTCTTAGCAACATCAAGAAATCGGGTACGATTCCCTTAACCTCATCCGTCACGAAAACCTGATTTTGATACAATTGGATTTTATCCTTCTCGATATTCAGGTTGTTTCCCAATTTCGGGAAGAATAAAACTCCAGTTAGATTGAACGGATAATCAACATTCAAATGGATATGAAACAATGGGTCTTCAAATTGCATCGGATACAATTCTCTATAGAAATTGTTGTAATCTTCGTCTTTCAATTCAGACGGCGATTTTGTCCAAGCCGGATTCGTATTATTAATAATATTATCAACCTCAACAGTTTCCGGTTTTGCGTCTTCAGCAGAACCTTCCGGTAGAGGCAAAGTCTCAGTTTTTGTCCCGAATTTAATCGGAATTTGGTTGAACTTATTATATTTTGTCAGCAATTCACGGATTTTAGATTCCTCCAAAAACTCCGTCGAATCTTCTGCAATATGAAGCACGATTTCAGTTCCTCTGTCAGATTTTTCAGCTTCTTCAAGCGTATATTCCGGACTTCCGTCGCAAATCCAACGAACAGCTTTCGAATCTTCTTTGTAAGATTTAGTCAGGATTTCTACTTTCTCCGCCACCATAAAAGCCGAATAAAAACCAAGACCAAAATGTCCGATAATTCCCGCATCTTTCGCAGAATCCTTATACTTTTCTAGGAATTCCTCTGCACCGGAAAAAGCCACTTGATTGATATATTTTTCAACCTCTTCGCCAGTCATCCCGATTCCTTGGTCTTTGATAATAAGCGTTTTAGCTTCTTTATCAATTTTCACTTCAATCATTGGATTTCCGTATTCAACCTTCGCTTCACCGATGGTTGTAAGATGTTTCAGCTTCGTCGTCGCATCCGTTGCATTAGAAATCAACTCACGAAGAAAAATCTCGTGGTCACTGTAAAGAAACTTTTTAATTAGCGGAAAAATATTCTCCACCGATACATTAATACTTCCTGTTGCCATATTTATATTATTTTTTTGTTTTAATATCTAAAATTCAAAATCTCGAATAACAATCATTTATCATTCATCAATTATCAATTATCAATTATTTTGGGGCGACTACCAAAAGCCAAAGCTTTTCCAAAGCTATTTTGTCACCGGGCTATCCGTTGCAATCTTTTGCTTTTTAGAACATTTGTCATTCCGAACGAAACGAAAAACCTAAAAGCAAAAGGATTTCCACTACTATCCCTGTCGCAGCTTCGCCGTCAATCCAACGTTTCTCAAAAAAAAGACCATCAAAAAAATAATGACAAATTGTCGCTTTATAGAAAACATAAAGACACAAAAGCTATTCAAAAAGAACACTATAATAAAATTTGACGAAGTCAAATCTTTGTGCCTTAAAACGTAGAATTGCATAAAACCCTTTTATGCCTTTGCGTCTAAGAATCACAGAAATAATTATCATAATATCCCTTTAAAATTATTACAAAAACTTTTGTGCCTTTTGTGGTTCATCACAGTTTCAAAATTTATTACATTTACTTTCAGAAGATAAAAGGAAAAATGCGTCACAAAATAAAAAATCAAAACCCTGACTTTAAGAATATTAACTTCAATTCCAATTCAGAAAATTACACTTTTGAAAAAGACGGATTGGAGTTAAAATCAAAATACACCAGCGATGACGTAAAAAATAAAGAAATCCTGAATTCCAATGCTGGAATGGCACCTTATCTTCGAGGTCCATATTCTACAATGTATGTTCAGAAACCTTGGACAATTCGTCAATATGCAGGTTTTTCCACAGCTGAAGAATCCAATGCGTTTTACAGAAGAAATCTACAAGCGGGACAAAAAGGACTTTCCGTAGCCTTCGATTTGGCAACGCACCGAGGTTACGATTCAGACCACGCAAGAGTAGTTGGAGATGTTGGAAAAGCAGGTGTTGCGATTGATTCGGTCGAGGATATGAAAATTCTGTTTGACCAAATTCCATTAGATAAAATCTCAGTTTCGATGACGATGAACGGCGCAGTTCTTCCGATTTTATCTTTCTATATTGTTGCTGCAGAAGAACAAGGTGTTTCGCAGGATAAATTGTCTGGAACGATTCAGAATGATATTTTGAAAGAATTTATGGTTCGGAACACTTACATCTATCCGCCGACGCCATCAATGAAAATCATCGCCGATATTTTCGAATACGCTTCCAAGAATATTCCAAAATTCAATTCCATTTCGATCTCAGGTTATCATATGCAGGAAGCCGGTGCAACGCCCGTTTTGGAAATGGCTTACACTTTAGCCGACGGTTTGGAATATGTAAGAACCGGAATAAAAGCCAGAATGAACGTCGATGATTTTGCTCCTAGATTATCCTTTTTCTGGGCCATTGGAATGAATCACTTTATGGAAATCGCCAAGATGCGTGCCGCTCGTTATATTTGGGCAAATCTCCTGACACAATTCAATCCTCAGAATCAAAAATCCTTAGCCTTAAGAACACACTCTCAGACTTCTGGCTGGAGTTTAACAGAACAAGAACCGTTTAATAATATCACTCGAACCACAATTGAGGCGTTGTCTTCAGCTTTCGGCGGAACACAGTCTTTGCATACCAATGCTTTGGATGAAGCCATTGCTTTACCAACAGATTATTCAGCGAAAATTGCAAGAAATACCCAAATCATTCTTCAGCAGGAAAGCGGAATCTGTGACGTTGTTGACCCGATGGGTGGAAGTCATTTAGTTGAATCTCTGACTCAGCAAATGATTGACGAAGCAATGAAATATATTGATGAGGTCGAAAAAGAAGGCGGAATGACCAAAGCCATCGAAGCCGGAATCCCGAAAATGAGAATCGAGGAAGCCGCCGCCATAAAACAAGCTAAAATCGACAGCGGCGAAGAATTTATCATTGGCGTTAATTCCTTCAAATCCAATCTTAAACAAACCGACATCGACATTCTCGACATCGATAATACAGAAGTCCGCAGAAAACAAATCGAAAGATTAGAAAAAATAAAATCCGAACGCAATTCAAAATCAGTTGAAGAAATTTTAAACAAAATTAGAGAAACAGCCAAAACAGGAAACGGAAATCTTCTCGAACTTTGCATTGAAGCTGCTCGACGAAGAGTCACACTTGGCGAAATGAGCGATGCGATGGAGGAAAGTTTCGGACGCTACAAAGCCAATATCAGAACCATATCAGGAGTTTACGCTATGAATGCAGGAAAAAATGAATACTTTGAAAAAGCCGTTGCTTTAAGCCAGAAATTTGAGGACCAGGAAGGAAGACGACCAAGAATTATGGTGGCAAAAATGGGACAAGATGGTCACGATCGCGGTGCAAAAGTAGTAGCAACCGCGTTTGCCGATATGGGATTTGATGTCGATGTGGCACCACTTTTCCAAACGCCTGAAGAAGTTGCGAAACAAGCTGTTGAAAATGACATTCATATTTTGGGTGTTTCATCTTTAGCCGCTGGTCACAAAACCTTGGTTCCACAAGTTGTGGAAGAACTGAAAAAATTGGGTGCAGATGATATCACAATCGTTGTTGGCGGTGTTATTCCACAACAGGATTATGAATTTTTGTATGCTAACGGCGCCGATTTCATCTTCGGCCCAGGAACAAACTTGCCGAAATGTGCTGTGGATATTTTGGAGAAATTTTTAGGTTAAGATGAATATTTTACAGGAAAAATCAAAATTGACAAGATTAATCCAATCTCATCAAGGGTTTGAACCATTTAATTACGACATTTGTATTGATTGGGCAACCTCTCTTTTAGAAAACAAAATAGAATCTAATAAGATTGAAATGTTAGCTTCATTTTCAAAACCTACAAACGCTTGGGAAATTAAAGCTTACGTTCAATCGGTCTTAAAGGAATTTAATCTTGAAGAGTTTGAAGGAGAAAAAGCGACTAAAGCTAAAGCATATTATTATGTTTGGAGTATTTTAAATAATGATGGAAATTTAATTTCGCATCTTGATAGCTTACGTAATTTTTGTATTTATTCCGATTATGAAGACAGTATTTATCCATTTTATTTGTTAATGTATTCTTGGGAAGATTTAGAAGATTTGGGGATGAGTTGTCACTACGAAGGAGTTAAATATAATAATTTCAGAGAAACAGTAATTAAAGAAGCGAAAATTTGGATGGATAACTTCGAAAAACTTAAATAACATAATTTCTTCTATTCAAAAATGCTAAAAACCAAACCCCTTCTCTCCATTCTATTTTTCAGTTTATTAGGATTAATCCTAGGAAAATATCTACAAAAAATTTACGGTTTCGACCCACCTTAGATTTATTTTTGGAGCGGAATGATTCTCGATTTATTATCGAGTTTTATAGGAATTATCACAATTATTTTATTAATCATTAAATTGATAAAAAGAAAATCTAGTTTTTTCAATTAAAATTTATTTTTTCAAAAATTATTCTATATTTGCATCTGAAAATTAAGTTCAATCAACAAAAATAACAACGAAGCAATGTTCAAATACAATCAACATACATCAGTAGGATTGCCTTTTGCAAAGGCGAGGCTTCGTGGTTTGGTACCTTCTTAGAACAACAGTATAATGAAATATCAAAACCCGAAGTCGTAAGATTTCGGGTTTTTTATTGCGCAATATTTCAAACTCAAAACAGTTTCCCCGAAATCATAATTTTTTTTAGGAGCTTAATCCCGCTGTCCACTTTATCTTTTTTTGCCGACGCTTTTTTCAAGCCAATACAAAAAAGGATGCCGTTTCCATCGGGGCCAGGAATTACAACTCCAAACAAACTTTGTCAGAAAATTTAAAATTCCGGCAAATAATTAATTCAACTAAAATTCTAGTTGATAAAATATTCGATGCAAGAATGTCTGACATCTTGTGTCTGATATCTAACATCTTATTAAAAAAACAATGGGAAATTTAAAACTAAAAGGAAAAGATATATTAAAATTAGGCTATTCAAACAACCAGAGCGTCAACATTGCATTGGAAGTGATGAAAAGAAATTTTGCAACCAAAAATATTCATTATGTGAAATCTCTTCTCAAGGAAATCCAGCAAAATCCGGAGAACTTCGAGAAAGATTTAACCTTCGGACAAATCGCGGAAGCTTTGCTTTCATCCAAAAAAACTGAGAAAAGAATGCTCAATACGCACCGAGCATCGTTCCAGATTTTCGGGAATAATATTTCAGATGAAGCAAAAAACCAATTGTACACCGCACTGAAACTTCCAATTGCAACGCAAGGTGCTTTGATGCCCGATGCACACAGTGGTTACGGACTTCCGATTGGAGGAGTTCTCGCTGTGGAAAATGCCGTAATTCCTTACGGAGTCGGGATGGATATTGGTTGCAGAATGTCGCTCAGTATTTTGGATACACCAATTTCATATCTTGACGGCGCAAAAGATAAATATGAAAAAGCGCTTGCTGAACACACCAAATTTGGGATGTATGAAACGCACAAATCTCACGTCGACCACGAAATTTTCGACAGAGATACGTTCAATTTAATTCCGATTTTGAGAAGATTAAAAGGAAAAGCCATCAAACAAATGGGAAGTTCCGGCGGCGGAAACCACTTTGTGGAATTCGGGGAAGTTGAAATTACGGAAGAGGACAAACAAATCGGACTTCCAAAAGGAAAATACCTCGGAATTCTTTCTCACAGTGGTTCGCGTGGATTGGGAGCTGAGATTGCTCAATATTATTCGAGAGCTGCGACAGAACAATGTCCGTTGCCAAAAGAAGCACAAAATTTTGCCTGGCTGGATCTGAACACGCATCTCGGATTAGAATACTGGACGGCGATGAATCTCGCGGGAGATTACGCTTCGGCCTGTCACGACGATATTCACAGAAGATTGGTAAAAGCAGTTGGCGGCAGAGTAAAAGCAAGAATCGAAAACCATCACAACTTCGCGTGGAAAGAAATTCACAACGGAAAAGAAGTGATCGTTCACAGAAAAGGTGCAACTCCTGCCAACGAAAATGAGTTGGGAATGATTCCCGGTTCGATGACGGCAAAAGGTTTCATCGTTCGTGGAAAAGGAAATCCGGATTCGCTGAACTCAGCTTCACACGGAGCAGGAAGGGCTTTTTCGAGAGGTGAATGCAGAAACCGTTTCACTCAAAATGATATTAAAAAAGAATTAAAACTCAAAAATGTCACCTTAATGGGCGGCAATGCCGAAGAAGCACCAATGGCGTACAAAGACATCAACGAAGTAATGAATGCACAAAGCGAATTGGTAGATATTCTCGGAACGTTTCAACCTCGAATTGTGAGGATGGATAAGTAAATACACTCTGTCATTCTGAACGTAGTGAAGAATCTCAACATTTCAAAAGAGATTCCTCCTTCGTCGGAATGACAAAAAAAATTAAAAAACAATGGACAAAATAATACAAATCACGTCGGGAAGAGGACCTTTAGAATGTCAGTGGGTAGTTGCCAAAGTTCTGAAGGTTTTCCTAGAGGAAGCAAAACAAAATAAAATCGAGTACGAAATCATCCACCGTGAAAATGGCGATGAAAACCTGACTTTGAAATCTGCGACCTTGCTTTTAAAAGGAAAAGAAGTCAATGAATTTTTAAAATCTTGGCTTGGAAGTATTCTTTGGATTGGAAAAAGCACATTCAGAAAATTTCATAAACGAAGCAATTGGTTTATCGGAATTTTTGAACTGGAAGGTTTGGAGAAAATCGAATTTAATGAGAAAGAAATTCAGTTTCAAACGGCGAGAAGTCAGGGAAGTGGCGGACAAAACGTGAATAAAGTAGAAACCGCAGTTCGTGCAACTTATCCGAAAACCGGACAAAGTGTTTTCGTACAGGATTCCCGTTCGCAGTTGGAGAATAAGAAAATTTCCATCATTCGATTGAAAGAAAAAGTAATGGAATTTCATATTCAACAATTGGAAAAACAAATGCAGGAAACGTGGAACAATCATTTGAATGTTCAGAGAGGAAATCCGGTTCGGACATTCTCGGGAAGCGATTTTAAAAAAAATCATCAGGAAAAATCTTTCAAAAAAGAAAGAAACAAACTGAAAAATGAATTAAAAAACTACAGAAATGACCTTAACTAAAAGTAAATATTATTTTGAAGCGTTGGATAATTATCCGTACAGCTTGCCGGATTGTCTTGAAGCGTTGAATTATGCGCTTTCTTACGACCCTGAAGATGCAGATTCGCTCTGTCTGATGGGAAGAATCTACAGCGAAATGCTCATCGATTATGAAAAAGCAAAACTCTATTTCGAAGAAGCATTGCAATGTGACGTTACGAATCTGAATACGCCAAAATACTACATCAAATGCCTTTTGGATAATGAAGATTTGCACGAAGCAGAAAAACTGATTGCTTATTCCTTGAAAATAAAAGGAATTGATAAATGCAGAATTTTAATCCAAAAATCTTATCTGTCTGAAATCAAAATGGATTTCAAAAAAGCATTGGGAACTTTGAAAGAAGCTAAAAGATTCGCTTATGATCAATCTATGTTGGACTTTTTGAAAAGCAAAGAAAAATTCATCAAAGAGAAAATGCCCAAGAAAAAGAAAACCAAAAGTAAAGTGAAAAGCAACAAGAAAAAGGAAACCTATTAATAGTTTTCTTTTTGTGTTTTTTGTAATTTTAAACTATGAAAAATTATATTTTATTAATTCTAATTTTGGTATTGTCTTGTAAAAAAGATTCCCCGAAAACTGAAGCTATAATAAAAGATGAAACTACAGGTTTAAAGTACGAAGTTTTGAATCAGCTGATTGATGTTGAACTCAATGATGATAGCTTAATGGGAATTAATAAAGATTTTATTAATAATTATGTTTATAATATTTCGACTAAAAAGATTTATTTGGAGAACAAAAATAGCAACGAACCGCCTCCACCTCCAAATTTTGGAATAAACTTAGAATATGATTCTATCTTTTTACAAAAAGATTCTTCCTATTATATACAACAAGATAAAACTCTATCAAATTTCAGATTTAATAAAAACAGAATAAAGAAAAAACTATACTTTACTAGTAATGAAGAACTTTACAAAATAAGCCAAATTAAGTCCAGCGATTTTTGGAATGAATTTAATAAACGCTATAAAGACAAATGCATTAGGACTTTCTCTGTTCCTTTTTTCACAAAAAATAAAATGTTTTGTATAGTTCAGTATTCAATATCTTGTGGTCCTTTGTCTGGTGGTGGAAATACTGCTGTTTATAAAAAAATAAAAGGAAAATGGACTAGAATGAAAACATTTGATATGTGGGTAAGTTAACAAAAGGAAACCAATTAATTGGTTTCCTTTTGTTTTAATTCCAATTTTATTTCTTCGCATTAACCGTTACGTAAGCCAGAACCCAATTGGTTTCATCCGGATTGAGTTTTGCTTTCGGAGCCATTCTTGCGATGATCTTGTTCCATTGTTCCGGCGTGTGATCAGATGCTTCCGGGAGACCGTGGCATTTTCCGCAATGCTGATCAAATACAGTTTTTCCTTTAGTTACGTATTCTGCGCTCGTGTTGATAGAAGCCGTAGAAGTCGCCACTGTTTTTGTTGTACACGAGTAGATAATAGCGCCTACAAAACATAAGACATATATCGTTTTTTTCATATTTTTGGATTTTATTCTTATCAAAAATAGAAAATATAAGATTCCGAAAATTACCTAAATCCTAATTTGTAATAATTCCAAATTCCTAATGAATAAAACAATCAGTTTACAAGATTATATCGACGGAATCAAATCTTCTGATAAAAGGATTTTGGGAAAAGCTATTACTCTAGTTGAAAGTAAAAAGCCTGAACATCGGGAAATTGCCGATCAATTACTAAAGGAAATTTTGCCGTTTACCGGAAATTCTATCCGAATCGGAATTACAGGTGTTCCCGGCGCTGGAAAATCCACCTTTATAGAAAGCTTTGGGAAATACGCGATTGAGCAAGGTAAAAAAGTCGCTGTTCTGGCGATTGACCCAAGTTCTTCTATCAACAAAGGAAGTATTCTTGGCGACAAAACCAGAATGGAAGAACTGGCAAAAGACCCGAATGCGTTTATCCGGCCAAGTCCAAGTTCTGGATTTTTAGGCGGAATTGCAAATACAACTTTTGAAAGTCTTTTGATTTGTGAAGCTGCAGGTTTTGATTACATTTTGATAGAAACTGTCGGCGTTGGACAAAGTGAAACTTTGGTCAATGATATTACGGATGTTTTTCTTTTTCTGAAAGTTATCGGAACCGGAGACGAACTGCAAGGTATCAAGCGAGGAATAATGGAGATGGCGGATTTGATTTTCATTAATAAGGTGAATTCCGAAAATCTATCTAAAGCTAAAATGACGAAAACGGAATTGACAAGAGCATTGCAATTCATAACACCAAAAGAAAAAAACTGGAAAATCCCAGTGCTCTTTGGATCTGCTTTGGAAAAAACAGGTCTTGATGATGTTTTTGATAAAATCGAGGACTATATTTCGTTAAAAACTAAGAATGGAACTTTCATCGAAACCAGAAAAAATCAGGCTCAGAAACGTTTCGAATTTTGGGTAAGAGAATATATTCTTGAGAAAGCTAAAAATAACCATTTATTAGAAAATTCTTTCCAGGAACATAAAAAAAATTCTTCAGAACTTTTGTCTAATCCAAGTTCTGAAGCCAGTGATTTTGTTAAAAAATTATTGGGGAATTAATTACTTTGGAGCCGAAATATTTCCGTCAAAGCTTATTGGCTGCCTATTATTAGATCGAATTGATAAAAGTCCACTTCCGTTTTTGAAGATTTCCAAATTGAAAACATAATTCTCTTTTGCATCTCTTGGTGTAATGACCAAAAGTGTATTTCCTTTTTTAGTAGCAGATTGTTTTACCGTAAACTCCTTAGATTCGAATCTTAACCCGCCGTTGTTTGCATCGCCTGGATTAGCCGTAAAAGCTCTTCCAAAGTAAGGCAGATAAACACTGAACAAATCTTTTTTCAGGTTAAAACCGTAGCCTGGGTCAAGGTTCAAAATTCGAGTCCCTGTTGAACCTGGCATCGAATTCAAAACATTAATGACATCATAATTTGTTGGAAATGCCTTCGTTGCGTTGAAATCGAATTCTTTATTTTCTATTGCAGAATTCAATGTTATCGGGTCAAGATATATTTGACTTCCGCAGCTCATTGTCATCAGCGCAAAACTTATCATTAATATAAAAGCTCTCATATACATTATTTTAGAAAGATTAATCATCAAAAATCATACAATCTTTAGATGACAGAAAAGACAGAAGGTTAATGGCTGTGTTCTAATTCTTTTTTACAGTCAGAGAATATTTTGAGGATTTTACCTTCCTCATTTTCCCAGCAAAGTTCATCTGCAGCTACATTTAGGTTGTGAAGATAAGCGGCTTTTCCTTTTTCCAGAACAATTTTTAGTTTTTCTGCGAGATGTTCAGGAGAATGATTTTCTATAATTTCTCCCACACCAAAAGTATTCACAATATTCTTCATTTCCGGAAAATCTGATACAACAACCGGAACGCGGGATTGGATATAATCTGAAATTTTGTTGGGTAAAGAATAGTAATAACTCAATCCATTATTTTCCTCAATACTAATTCCAACATCAGCTTTCGGTGTCAATTTCCGAAGATCATCTGGAGATAATTTCCCAAGAAATTTGACTTTATCCAAAACATCAGCCTTAATAGCAATTTGTTTAAATTCATTTTCCATTGGTCCACCGCCAGCAATCCAAAGTGCCGCATTTTCAATCGATTGCATTGCGAGAATGGCTTTATCAATTCCTCGGGAGTAATTCAACCAACCTTGATAAAGAATGATTTTTTTTGAATTTTCAGTCGTACCTTTAAATTCAATTTTTCTCGGAAGATTATTGATAACAACAGGTTTATTAATTTTATATTCTTTCACAAACCAATTGGCGTAGGAATCGCTTGCAGCAATCATTTTCTTGATTTTCGGAACAAAAGTGCTTTCGATTTTTTTCCACACATTTTTTACCCAGCGCCCTTGGATTGTTGGCATTTCTGTGAAAATCTCGTGACTATCAAAAACTATTGGGATTCTCAATTTTTTAGAAAGCAGATAATTTGGCATTATTGTTTCCAGGTCATTGGCTAATAAAATGGTCTTATTGTCAGCATGTTTTTTGATTTCTTTGTAGAGCTTTTGCTGAAATTCTATGTAGGCAAATCTCAACTTTTTGGACTTCAAATCAATCCTGAAAAACGGATAGGGTCTTTCCATTTCGGGCTTTCCCATCCAGTTATTGCCAATTAAAATAGGCTGATAACCATTATCATAAAGTGTCTTACAGAATTTTTCTACACGCTGGTCTGTGTAAAGGTTATTAAAAACACTTACAATGACTTTCATACTAGTCTTTTTTTAAAATATAATAAATCTGGACAAAAGCGAGAATTCCGTTCGGAATAATCACTGGCCAAAGCATTCCGCTAAAAATACCATAAATCACAAAGCATATACATCCTAACAAATTAATCGTTCTGATGGCAGTAATGTTCTTTAGCAAAAAGCCTCCAACTATAAAAGCAGAAGCCAAATATCCAACATATTCTGACCAATTTTCCATGGGTTAATTTTTGAGTATCACAAACCTAATCAATTTTGCAATGATAAAAAAATCAGGTCATAAAGTCCATTTTTTTCTAATGGCAATCTATTTGCAACCAAATATTTAAATTTTACAAATATTTATTGTAGGATTGATTATAAAAAACATAACTTAGTGTATAATTTTAATTATGGATTATAAATTTTCAGACGGTTTGAACCGCGTGTTCAAGCAAAGCAAAAATGAAGCAAGGCGTTTGCAGAGTGAGTTTCTGAATACTGAACATTTCCTTTTAGGAATTATCAAAACTGAAAATTCTGCGAAAGAGATTCTTGAAAGTCTTAGCGCAGACCTCACCCAGATAAAACGAAAAATAGAAACCCTAAGTGCCGTGAACAGTAATCCTTTCACTGCTAATATGGGAAGCATTTCTTTTACAAAAATGGCAGATCAGGCTGTGAAAAGGTCAGAATTAGAATGTCGTCAATATCAATCTGCAGATATCAATACTGTACATCTTTTGTTAGGAATATTGTACAAGCAGGAAGACCCGACATCCAGCATTCTTCAGGCTTATGATATCGATTACGATGCTGTTCAAAAAGCCTATAGAACAATGTTGAAAAACACCGATCAATTGCCACAAAACAGTGCTTATGATGATGACGATGAGAAGGATGAGCCTTACAGCCAAATGAAGAAACCTTCCGGGAATCTTGGTGGCCAGAAAAGTAAGACTCCAACTTTGGACAACTTTGGTCGTGATTTGACCGCTCTTGCGAGAGATGGAAAATTGGACCCGGTTATTGGTCGTGAAAAAGAAATTGAAAGAGTTTCTCAGATTCTATCGAGAAGAAAGAAAAACAATCCACTTTTGATTGGTGAGCCTGGTGTTGGTAAATCTGCAATTGCGGAAGGTCTGGCTTTGAGAATTCAGCAGAAAAAAGTTTCCAGAGTTCTTTATGGCAAAAGAGTGATTACACTTGACCTTGCAAGTCTTGTTGCAGGAACCAAATATCGTGGACAATTCGAAGAGAGAATGAAAGCGATAATGACAGAATTGGAGAAAAACAGAGATGTCATTCTTTTCATTGATGAGTTGCATACGATTGTAGGTGCGGGAAGCTCTACAGGAAGTTTAGATGCATCCAATATGTTCAAACCTGCTTTGGCAAGGGGAGAAATCCAATGCATCGGTGCTACAACTCTTGACGAATACAGACAGTACATTGAGAAAGATGGAGCTTTGGAGCGTCGTTTCCAAAAAGTGATGGTTGAACCAACTTCTATTGAAGAAACGATTCAAATCCTTCATCAAATCAAAGATAAGTACGAAGACCATCATAATGTTCATTATTCTGATGAAGCCATCAATGCATGTGTTAATTTGACAGCAAGATATATAACAGACAGATTCTTACCGGACAAAGCAATCGATGCGATGGACGAGGCCGGGTCTAGAGTTTATATCAAGAATATGAAAGTTCCTACAGAAATCATCGACCACGAAGCTCGTATCGAAGAAGTAAAGGAATTGAAACAAAAAGCTGTGAAAGCTCAGGATTATCTTGAAGCTAGAAAACTGAAAGACGAAGAGGAAAGACTTCAAATCGAATTGAATCTTGCCCAAGAACAATGGGACAAAGATGTCAAGGAGAAAAAAGAAGAAGTTTCTGAAGAGAGTGTTGCAGAAGTTGTTTCTATGATGAGTGGTGTTCCAGTAACCAAAGTTGGCAAAAATGAGTTGGATAAACTAGCTCAGATGGATGATAAACTTAATGGAAAAGTTATCGGTCAGGAAGACGCTGTGAAAAAAGTAGTGAAAGCTATCCAGAGAAACAGAGCCGGATTGAAAGACCCGAACAGACCAATTGGAACGTTCATTTTCCTTGGAACCACTGGTGTTGGTAAAACCGAATTGGCTAAAGTTATGGCTCGAGAATTATTTGATTCCGATGAAGCTTTGGTAAGAATCGATATGAGTGAGTATATGGAGAAATTTGCGGTTTCCAGATTGGTTGGAGCGCCTCCAGGATACGTAGGTTATGAAGAAGGTGGACAATTGACGGAGGCGGTTAGAAGAAAGCCTTATGCAGTTGTACTTCTTGACGAAATCGAGAAAGCACATCCAGATGTTTTCAATATTTTGTTGCAGATTTTGGATGAAGGTTTCGTAACCGATTCTCTAGGAAGAAAAATCGATTTCCGAAATACAATTATCATCCTGACTTCCAATATTGGGACAAGGGATATCAAAGATTTTGGTGATGGCGTTGGATTCGGGACTAATGCGAAGAAAACCAATTCGGATGCAAGAGCTAGGTCTACTATCGAAAGTGCTTTGAAGAAAGCGTTTGCGCCGGAATTCCTTAACAGAATTGATGACATCGTTATCTTTAACTCTTTGGAGCAAAAAGATATCAAGAAAATCATCGACCTTGAGCTTGGAAAACTTTACAGCAGACTTGAAAAATTGGGCTACAAAGTAGAATTGACTGAGGAAGCCAAAGATTTCATCTCAGAAAAAGGTTGGGACAAAGATTTTGGAGCAAGACCGCTTAAACGTGCTATCCAAAAATACATCGAAGACCTTTTGGCAGAAATGCTTGTTAATAAGCAATTCAGTGAAGGAGAAACGGTTATTCTGAAAGTCAACGAAGCTAAAGACGGGCTAGAAGGAAAAACTCAGAAAGAGAAAAATACTAAAGAAAGTATTAAAGACTAAAATTAAAATAAGTTGACCATCTAAATATTTTAGGTGGTCTTTTTATATCAATATGACAACGGAATTAAAAGATTATTTATTAAGAAATATTCCCGGACTTACTCCAGAGGATTTAGAATTACTATTGCCATCAATAGATTTTAAAAAGTACAAGTCGGGCGAGATTTTTATTTCTCCTGGCGACAACAATACCAAAGTTTATTTCATTAAAAGTGGTATTATCCGAGTCTATCATCTTTTGGAAAATGGTACAGAGAAAACAATGCTTTTTCATAATAAAAAAAGCTTTGTCGGTAATTATGGCGGGATTATTTTTAAACGTCCTTCAAGATTTTATTATCAATCTGTGGGAGAAACAGAGGTTTTCGAATTGACTTATGATGCCATAGACAAAGGCGCTCAGAAAAGCATTTCACTTAATAATTTGCGTGGAAATATGTTTCTTATGATGATTGGAATATTACTAAATAATATTGAGGATTTTGTATTACTAAATCCTGAAGAGCGTTATCAAAAACATCTGGAAGAAAATGCCGAAGTTCTGAAAAAAGTACCATCAAAATATGTAGCATCCCTTCTGGGAATCACTCCTGTCTCATTAAGTAGAATAAAAAAAAGAATTTTACGCGGAAATTAACAAATGTAAATTTTTAATTCGTTTTTTCCTTCTACATTTGCAATCTCAGATAAGAGCCCTCTTAATATTTCTAAACACAAATGGTGATACTAAAGAGGGCTTTTTCTATAGCCCTACCACAAATCCAACACTAGGAATAAATCCACTACTGAAAATACTGCTTCTCTCTTTCCAAAGCACATTATACATTATCCCAAACTGTGCAAAGGCATTGTTTCCCAAACTCTGCATATAGCCTCCACCAAGATAAAGCGCAGTTTCATCTGTATTGTATTTATAACCAGAGAATTTTTCTTTCGAGTTAATAAAATATTGTTGAAGATTGGCACCAACAAAAAACGAACGGGCAAAATAATAATTCGCAAAGGGGCCAACGCCAAACATTGTTGATTTATAATAATCAGAAGTTTGCCAGGAAACATTTCCGATGATTCCACCTTCCAATTGGTCTGTGATTTTGTAACCTACCCTTGGAGAAACCTGAAGATTAAAATAAGAATTGCTCCCGAATCCTACGCCTAAGCCACCACCAAAAGTCCAACGATTGTTTTGAGTTCCAGAACTCATTGCAATTTGAGAGAACGACCAAAAGCTAATCAGCATCAATAATAAAGTGAAATGTTTTTTCATAATATTTGAGTTTTAATGTTATCAACCTAATTTGAAAAACCGAATTGCTTGCAACCCGACTTGAACGGAGCTCATTTTTGTAGCTGGAAAAGCGATGGCAAAATAGCGGGAGTGGAAGGCGGAATAGTTGCCCAAATTAAAATTATTATCGCTTATTTCACACTATCGATTTTCTCAATGTCTAAAATTATGGTTTTTTTGCGAAAGTTTTAATTGTATTTTTGCATCCTCAAACTAAGAACTCCCGTCAAGAGTTTCGTAAAATTGAAATCAAATGAAAATAGTAGTTGGCCTCTCCGGAGGCGTAGATTCTAGCGTGACCGCTTATCTTTTGCAACAGCAGGGTCACGAGGTTATCGGACTTTTTATGCGCAACTGGAATGATGCGTCGGTAACTTTGGAGGACGAGTGTCCTTGGATAGAAGACAGTAATGATGCGCTTCTTGTCGCACAAAAATTAGGAATTCCTTATCAGGTCATCGATATGAGTGAGCTCTACAAGGAGCGAATCGTGGATTATATGTTTGATGAATATCAAAAAGGAAGAACGCCAAACCCCGATGTTCTTTGTAATCGCGAAGTGAAATTCGATGTGTTTATGAAAACGGCCTTATCGCTTGGTGCTGAGAAAGTTGCAACCGGACATTATGCTCGTGTGACTTCGACTTTTGATGAAAATGGGAAAGAAATTTTTCATCTTTTAGCTGGGAAAGATAATAACAAAGACCAAAGTTATTTCCTTTGCCAGTTGAGTCAAGACCAATTGTCGAAAGCGTTGTTCCCGATCGGAGAATTAACAAAACCAGAAGTTCGTGAAATTGCGAAAGAACAAGGTTTGGTAACTGCGGACAAAAAAGATTCTCAAGGACTTTGTTTCATTGGGAAAGTGAGTTTACCGACTTTTCTTCAGCAACAATTGGTTCCGAAAGAAGGTGAAATTGTAGAAATTTTCAATGATTTTGCTGAATTCCATAAAGAAACTCCAACTTTTTCTTCAAAATTAGAAGAGCTGGACTATCTGTCAGCGAAAATCAATTATAAAAAAGAGGATGGAAAAGTGATTGGCAAGCACCAAGGTGCTCAGTTTTTCACCATCGGACAAAGTAAAGGTTTGGGAATCGGCGGACACAAAGAAAGTTGTTTCATTATCTCCAGAGAAATGGAAAACAACATTATTTTCGTGGGCGAAGGAAGAAATTTTCCGGGACTCTTCAGAAAAGCTTTGAAAATCGATAATTCTGAAGTTCATTGGGTTCGTGAAGATTTGAGGTTGAAAAACGGAGAATCTATGGAGGTTATGACGAGAATCCGCTACCGACAAACTTTGGAGAAAGCAACAATTCATCAATTCGAAAATGGGTTTTATATGGAATTTGAGAATGCTCAATCTGCTATTGCTGAAGGACAGTTTGCTGCTTGGTATATCGATGACGAATTGGTTGGAAGCGGCGTGATTGCTTAAGAAATAATTAGAATTAAATTTTGAAAACAGGCTTTACGGAATTCCCGAAAAGTCTGTTTTTTAATTTCCTGCCAGCCAATCCTTAAAATCCTTCACTCTTTCTCTGCTGATCGAGATTTCTTCATTGGGTTGGAATTCCAATTCAACTTTGTAATTTGGCGATGTATGAATATTTTTGATGTAATCTGAACTGATAATGAATTGTCTGTTTACACGGAAAAATTTGGTTTCAGCCAACACATTTTCCAGTTCATCCAATGTGAAATCTGTCGGGAAATTCCGTTCTTTGGTTTGGAGATAAACGATTTTATTTTCGCTGTAGAAACAGCTGACTTCATTAATGGAAACCACTTTCAGATTATATCCGATTTTCACTAAAATCCTAGAAAGTGTTGTTTTTTCTTTTCGGACGATTTGTCTGATTTCCTGCGAATTGACCGTTCCTTCTTCTGGTAAGAACGATTTGAATTTCTCAATAGCTTTTGCCAAATCTTCTTCTTCAATTGGTTTCAGAAGATAATCGATGCTATTGAGTTTGAAAGCTTTCAAAGTGTATTGGTCAAAAGCTGTTGTATAAATGATAAAAGCTTTGGTTGAAACTTTATCAAAAATATCAAATGATAATCCGTCACCTAAAACAATATCCGAAAAAATCAATTGCGGATGTTCATTTTCCTGAAACCAATCGACTGACTCTTCCACAGAATTAAGGCTTGCAACTAACTCTAAATCAGAAAATAAACCTAATAATTTTTCCAGTCGTCTGACTGCCGGTTTTTCGTCTTCGATGATTATCGTTTTTATTTTCATTGGTTAATAAATAAATGGTATTAATTTTTTTGTCTGCCTTTTATAATCTATATAATCTTGCCCAAATTGTTCTATAAGAGCTTTTTCTTCAATTTTAATTCTATACAAAAATGCTAAAAATGGCGGAATAAATGCTATAAATAATGTAATCCAATTATTCAAAAACAAACCTAAACCCAGAAATGTTAGCAAAGAAGCAGAATATGAAGGATGTCTCAAAACACTATAAACTCCGTCTTTTTTTATTTGATGACCTTCTCGTATCGTTACATCTACGGTAAAATATTTGCCTAAAGATTTTATGATTAAAAATCTTGTCAAAATCCCGATAAACAACACAATCAATCCAAGAAAGATTATCCAATTTTGGGTTGTTATCATTAAGCTAAAATCTTCAAAATGTATGTTAGCAACAAAAATTGATAGTGATATTGATGAAATGATTACAATCCAAAGCAAGCTGAGAGAAGACTTGTTCTTCCCTTTTTGGTCAGAATTATTGGATGACATTTGGCTTTTATAAAACACTTCGGTAAAAAGCCAAGCTCCCATTAGAATATAAAAAATTATCTGTATCATTTTATCTGTTTTTATTCATTATTTCCCGAATTTTTCGCTCTTCCCAATCTTTTCCGAGAACAAATTGCGGAACAAAAACACTCAGTCCGTGAGCTACCAAACCAATTCCCCAAAAGAATAGTGTGATGAAATTCTTATATTGAAAATAACTTTCACCCGGTTTTAAATCTTGAATATTAATAAACACAATCAATAGATTTACAAGGATATAAATTACCAAATGTGTATAAAACCCTTTCAGTTTTTTCACTCTTCTTCTGGCTTCAAGATATTTGATATCGTCATGTTTGTTAATAATTTCCATTGTTTTGTTTTTTGAGTTCTTTGTTAATCATATCTCTTTCCCAATCGGAATTGAAGAAAAACAGCTTAATTCCTTTGATTGTCAGAATCAATCCCCAAATGATGAAAATCCAAGATACTTCAAATACTGAAATATAATTAAAACCATATTTTGCAAATTTAATCCCATAAACAATTCCAAATACGATGGCGAAAACCAAAATTCCTGTATAGAATTTTTTGATTTTTTGTACTCTTTCCACAGCCACTTCGTAACGTGGATTCTCTTTATTGATGATTTCCATTGTGATTAGTTTTTAAGGTTATTTTGATTATTCATTATTTCACGAATCTTCTTCTGCTCCCAATTTTTTCCTCCGAAAAGATAAATTGCATATCCGAAAATACTGATTCCACATCCTGCTATCGGAAACCAAAACCAGTGAAAATCCGGCGTTGATTTTAGATTAACAAAGATTAAATAAGGCATCAGAATTACGAATCCACCCAACATCGTGTAAAAAGCTTTTACCTCCTCCATTCTAGCTTTGGCTAGTTTTAGTCTCGAATTGTTTGTGTGGTTTTCCATCGTAATTATTTTTTGAAGTTATCCTTATTCATTATCTCTTGGATTTTCTTTTCTTCCCAATTTTTTCCGATTGCAAAGACGTTCATCCCGTGAGCCAGAAGTCCTACTCCCCATCCAAGCATTGGCCAGTAAAACCAAAGTTCTCTTGGAGAAGTGATTAGGTTAAGGATTACCAAAAACGGAATGATAATGCAATATGAGATTAAATTTCCGTAGAATCCTTTGATTTCTTTTACTCTTTTTACTGCTTTTTCGTAAGCAATACTTTCTGTTTCTTGTGTGGTGTAAGCTGTCATTGTCTGAGATTTTTTTTCTATTAATATTGGTATTTTGACTTTAAATGTCTGTTCTGTTTTTTCTATAAATACATTGTCTTTTGTAAGAAGTGCGTATCGCTGAACGATGTTTGCTAAACCAATTCCCGCACTTTCTTTAAGCTGTTCTCTTACTTGAAGGTTATTTTCTATTGAAAGAAATTTTCCTTCTGTAAAGATTCTGATATTCAATGGTTTTGATGAGGTTGCGAAATTATGTTTGATACAATTTTCTAATAATAATTGTAATGAAAGTGGAACCACGAATTTTTGCAAATCATCTGGATTAATATCAAAAGTGAAATCCACACTGTCTTCAAATCTGGTTTTCAGAAGGTTGCAGTAGATTTTAGCAAATTCTATCTCATCCTCCACTTTTACCATTTCCTTATCTTTTTGCTCCAAAACATAACGGTAAATCTTTGACATCGATGTCGTGAATTTCTGCGCCTGTTCCGGATTTTCATCAATCAAAGCTGTCAAAACGTTCAAAGAATTGAATAGAAAATGCGGGTCTAATTGGTTCTTCAAAGATTCGAATTGAGCGTTGGCGGAATTTGCGATTAACTTCTGCTCTACAACTTCTTGTTTGGTATTTTTTTTCAATTCCTCCATAAATCCTTTGGCGTGAAGGAAAGCAGAAATCATCAATGCGAAATTTATCATAAACCAATTAACAAAATTGTACTTCCCAGAAAAAAACACTTCCGGAGTTGTCACTTTTTGGATGATGACATAGTTTAAATAATTACAGACATAAACAATTATGAAATTGACGATAATAGTTGCTACAATTCCTAAGATGGTTCTAAGTCTGGTCTGTTCCGTCCACGACAGTTTTTTATTAAGGAAATCATTTAAATAACCATTACTCAAGCCTAATCCGAAAGCATACATTGCTGAAATAAGCAAGTTGTAACCAAAGCTTTCTAAAGTTTTTTCATCAGAGAAAAAAGTGAAGAAAAAAATGGACGAGCCTAATGTAATCCACGTTAGCGTTATTAATGGTTTTTTATTCATATTCTAATTTCTTGGTTCAAAATTATGACAGAAAGAAAAGTTAAGCAATTATATATGACCGAACTGTTAAAAAATCCGACTGAACTGTAAAATGCCTTGTTAAGAATCTTAAATTTTTGATAAGATCGGTACTGACACGCAAAAAAGGAACATCTTTTGCTTGACAAAAAACCAAAACTTAATATTATATGAATAGAAATGTAGAAATAATCTTTGCAGGACTTTTCGGAACAGCTGCTGTTTTGGGAATTTTTGCAGCGAGGAAATATTTTAAAAACAAGATTTATAACAGCGAATATTCTGATCATCATTTATTATTCGGAAATTCTAAAAGAAAATATTACGCATCTCCAAATGACGGCGTAGAATTGGACGCATTCTTATAACACATACTATTTTATTATACAAATTTCCGGTTCTCGCAAGCCGGATTTTTTTGTGGAAAACTTTCCGGAATTTTAAGATATTTTTCATTTTCCAAGTGATAATTTTATGGTTCAAGATTTAAAGTTTCAAGTTCAATGTTTTTCATATAAATGAAACTTTTAATCCCAACTCTAAACTTTCAACCCTAAACATTGAACTCACAAATTCCAAAAGGTCAAGGTGCGCAACGCAACGTCATCAACCGATTCGACAGATATACTTTCGAGCCGGAAGACTATGAATTGGACAAAATCAAGACTCAGGTTACAGAAGTTTTTCCGAAGACGATTATCAATGTTGTGAAAAGTCCAGATTTGCCAATGGATTATTCTATGAATCCATATCAAGGTTGCGAACACGGTTGTTCCTACTGTTTTGCGAGACCAACTCACGAGTTTTGGGGTTACAGCGCAGGAATAGATTTTGAAAGAAAATTAATGGTTAAGAAAAATGCGCCGGAACTCTTGGAAAAAACATTCCAGAAGAAATCCTACATTCCAAAACCGATTATGCTTTCCGGAAATACAGACTGTTATCAACCAATTGAAAGACAATTTGAAATTACCAGAAAACTGCTTCAGGTTTGTCTGGATTACAGACATCCGATTTCCATTATTACAAAAAATGCTTTGATTCTGAGAGATTTGGATATTCTTGAAAAAATGGCAGAAAAAAATCTGATTTCGGTTTCGATGAGTATTCCGACGCTTAATGAAGATCTGAGACGCGTGATGGAACCTAGAACTTCAACCGCAAAAAATAAATTGAAAGCAATAGAAGTTTTATCCGAGAAAAATATTCCGGTGAATGTGATGATTGCACCTGTCATTCCAGGTTTGACCAGCGACGAAAGTTTATCCATTATGAAATCTGTTTCCGAAGCTGGTGCAAGAAGCTGTGGTTATACTTTGGTCAGATTGAATGATACCGTTGAACCAGTTTTTATCCAATGGCTGGAAACACATTTTCCCGACAGAAAGGACAAAGTCCTGAATCTCATCCGGTCTATGCGTGGTGGAAATCTTGGTGAAAAGCGATTTTATGAAAGATATAAAGGCGAAGGAAATATTGCTGAAATGATTCATAAAACCTTTGAAATCGGAAAGAAGAAATTTTTTAATAATCAAGAAAGAGCAGTTTTGACAACTGAACATTTTACAGGAAGCAAAACGCAACAATTGCGATTGTTTTAAATTCTAAAAATCTCGCAGATATAGAAAATTCTGCATATAAAAATTTGCTAAATCTGCACAATCGGCGAGAAATATTATTAAGGAGTTGAAAAGCTTTCATTAAATTTGCAAACTGATTTATTTCTCAGTAATTTTCCCAAATGAAGCAATATTCCGCAAAACGCAGCATCCAGATTCTCGCACATATTCTTGAACAATACGGCATCGATAAAATCATCATTTCTCCAGGTTCCAGAAACGCACCTTTGGCGATTCATTTTTCTGAGATTGATGCTTTCCAATGTTACAGTATTGTGGACGAAAGAGCGGCGGCTTTTGTAGGTTTAGGAATTTCAAAATCTATTAAAAAACCTGTTGCTATTACGTGTACAAGCGGTTCTGCTGCAGCTAATTATTATCCTGCTGTCGTGGAAGCATTTTATCAGAATGTACCGCTTTTGGTATTGACAGCAGACCGACCGGCAGATTTTGTTGATATTTTTGACGGGCAAACCATTCGTCAAAAAAATATTTTCCAGCAGCATTCTTACGGCGATTTCGAATTATTGGAAGATGAAAAGGACGGCGCCGATGATTATAATTTCGAGACGATTAAAAAAGCGGTTGAACTTTGCATCGAAAGAAGCGGGCCGGTTCATATCAATATTCCTTTGACAGAACCTCTCTACAATTTGTTGGAAGAACTGCCTGTAATGCCGGCTGTTGAGAAAACGATTCAGAAAAAGAATTATGATGTTCCATCTAATTTAATTGCAGATTGGCATACTTCCAAGAGAATTATGATTCTTGCAGGAACGTTGTCCCCAAATCCAGAATTGGAAGCTCAACTTTCGCAATTAGTTAAAAATCACACCGTTGTTGTTTTGACGGAAATGAATTCCAATCTTCAACACGATAAGTTTTTCGCTCATATCGACCGTTATATCACAGATTTTTTTGAAGAAGATTATCATACTTACGCGCCGGATTTGTTGATTACAATCGGACAGAATGTAGTTTCTAAAAGAGTGAAGCAATTCCTGAGAAAAGCCAAACCAAAGCAGCATTGGCATATTGACGAATACTGGCAGCCCGATACATATTTTGTTCTAAGTCAAAAAATTGAAACAAAACCAGAAGTTTTCTTTTCCAAATTATTTAAATCAATTAACCTGGAACCGAGAGCTTATTTCAACCTTTGGGATGTTCTGAAAGATAAAAAAGATGCAAAGCACGAAGAATATCTCAACAAAGCACCTTTTTCAGACTTTTATCTTTTCAATCAATTATCCAATCATATTCCTGAAAATTACAGAGTTCATTTCTCTAATTCTTCGGCAATCCGATATGCACAATTATTTGAGTATCAGAAATATGACGTGTATTGCAATCGTGGAACCAGCGGAATTGACGGATGTACTTCTACCGCGATGGGATTTGCTATGATGGAAGATGAACCAACGATTCTGATTACCGGCGATTTATCGTTTTTCTATGATATCAATGGACTTTGGAATCAGTATATTCCACCTTATACAAGAATTGTGATTTTCAACAATGGGGAAGGCAATATTTTCAAAATCATTCCCGGACCAAGCGGAACTAATGCTTTGGACGAATTTATCGCCACTCAACATCACAGAAATGCAGAATTATTAGCAAAGAATTTTGGATTTGATTATATACGAGTTGAAGACGAAATCTCTCTTGACCGCGTTTTACCCAATTATTTCAAGCCGGATTCTAAACCGAAAATATTGGAAGTAATGACGTCGGAATTTAATAATGCGGATGTGTTGAAGCAGTATTTTGCGGAGTTGAAGTAAATTTTCTCGCAGATTAAACAAATTTTACTTATTTTTAAAGTCTGCGTAATCAGCTAAATCTGCGAGAATTAATAATTCTTTAATAGTTTAAAACTCCAAATCCGATTCTTCTTTTGGAAGATTAATGATTTTTTCAATCGGATAAATGAACATATCATCGAAATCATTCAAAGCATTGATTAACTGAAAATGTGTGAATTCTTTGATATTATGCAGAGTGATCTCGGTTTCTTTTATCTTTTTAAACTGTAAAAGATTTTGTCTCATCACACCATTCAGAAGATAACTTTTTGATGTAAACCAAGTCTTTTCTTTCAAAAATAAAAGATTAGAATATGATGTGTCTGTAATATGATTATTTTTCACAATGATGACTTCCTCAGCGTGACTTTTATCTTTCAATTTTTGTAATTGAGTTCTGTCAGTAGACTTAAAGCTATAATCGATTTCATTATCAATAACCAATTCAAAATCCTCCAATTCTGAAATCGCATAAGGAATAATCTGTGTTTTGAAATTGTTTTCCAAATCATATTCGATTCGGAATTTGTAAAGTCCGTCTTCATCGTGTTCCAGATTGAGAAATAAACTGTAAATATCGATTTTACATTCTTTTCCAAAATTCGAAAAAGTGTCGGTCATTCTTTTCTGATGAAGTTCTTTCAGGAAAATTTTCTGGTCTTCAACTTTGATGCTTTCAATAAATCGGGACATAGATTTTGTTTTTCATTTCTTCATATTCGCTGATAAGGTCACTTTGATGGGTAATTCCACCTCCGCTTTTGAAAAACAGTTTCTCGTTCTCTTTTTCAATAAAACGTATCATTACGCAGGAATCCAGATTTTTTCCGTCAAAGTATCCTGCAATTCCAGTATAAAAACCTCGGTCATATTTCTCAGCTTCGAGAATGATTTCCAAAGTTTTTGGTTTTGGCGCACCCAAAATAGAACCTGCTGGCAACAACTTTTGAAGAATGGTTCCAATTTTATTTTGATATTCCGGTTTGACTTCGCCTTCGATTTCGGAACTCATTGCCAAGAGATTTTTCTGCTTGGTTTTGATATAATCGATTCTTTGAAATTCTTTAACCTGAACATTATCAGCAACTATACTCAAATCATTCCTCAACAAATCTACAACCGTGTAATGTTCTGCTTTTTCTTTTGGATCATTTTTCAGAATATTTTCCGCGTTTTCAATTTCTGCATCAATGGTTCCCTTCATTGGATGTGTAAAAATCTTGTTGTCAACAATTTCTACGAAAGTTTCAGGTGAGAAAAATACGAATTCATCCGGAACTAAAACTTTATATTTTGCTTTTGAAAATCTGAAAATATCTTTTAGACTTAAGCTTGTTTCAATTTCAGTTTTCGTTGTATAATTCGTTAAATAAGAATTTCCTTTTCTGAGATTTTTCTGAACCAATTCGAATCCTTTTTTATAATGTTCTAATGTTTCGGGAAATGATTTCCATTCAAAATTCGGAATTGTCGTGTGTTGATAATTGATATTTATAACATTCGGGAAATCAATCAACAAAGCTTTACTTTCAATTTCGTTTTTTGTGAATATTTTGACCTCATCCATCAAAAAATTAATCAGAAAAAAGAAGGGTTCTTTTCGCTGAGATAATTCGTCCATCTTTTGAAACTGCGGATTCTGAAACATAAAAACAAAAATAGGAATTTGTATCGCAAAGGCGCAATTTAATAATCTAATACAATTGATAAGTCGCAAAGTTTCCAATATTGGATGTTTTGTGCTTTAAAAAGATTTAGATAAATAATTTTGTGCCTTTGCGATATATTTCCAAAACAATAATGGCTACTTTTGCAAAAAAAGTTTGAGAAATGACGACGCAAAAACCGGAAATTGGAAAAATACTGACAGAAGCCTATCAATATTGGATGAGAACTTTGCCGTTCCAGCTGATGTTTACGGTGATTTATTTCAGCATTTATATGTTTGCAGCGATGTATGCGTTCCGATATTACGGACTTTTTGAAGAAATTCAGAAGTTCCAAAATCTTTTCTATTCTGACAGCTCAGCATTCTTGACAAAATATGCAGAATTGATGCAGACGGAAAATGCGGTGAATTTTTCTATTGCGGTTTTGATAATCAAATCTGTGATTTATCCCCTGAATATTGGTTTTTTGAAAATTTATAGAAAGCTGGATATTGGTATTCCGCTGGAATTATCGGATTTGTTTGCCGGTTTCAGGGGTTATCATTTCATAATTTTTGTGGCTTTTGCATTGATTTGGAATTTCATTAATAATTATCTATTCATCATTTCTCTCATCTGGATGCTGATGTTTTTGCTGGTTCCGGCTTTGATTTTCTTCAAAAATTATAATTTCTTTGATGCTTTTAAACTGAGTTTTCAGGTTTTTAACAAGAACGCTCTGTTGATGATTGTGGTTGTTTTGGCTTCTATTATTATTTCTTTTTCGGGAATTATTGTTTTCTTTTTTGGACTTTTTGTGACTTTCCCTTTTTGGAATGCAGTAAATTATGTTCTTTATAAGCATCTGATTGCAGACTTTGAGGAATAATTGTTGTTTTGTTAATTCTATTAAGAGATTTTTTGTGTAGATTTGATAATCAACTATAAAAACAAACTTAATGGACAATTTTAATGAATTCAATTCTTCTGTGCCTGTGCCAGAAAGAGAGGCAGGAAACATCATCTCTCACGCTTTAGAAATTTTTAAAAATACGTTTCTATATTGCTTTTTGGCAGTTGTTATTTATTTTTTACTAAGTCTTCTTGTTCAAATGTTAACAGGATTTGACACTCAACTTTTAATTGAACAAGCGAGAGAAAGTAATGGTAATTTTGGTTATGCAGATATGATTGCAGCACCAGGTTTTGCAGCTTATACTGGTGCAAGTTTTTTGGTAACACTTCTTCTAACACCTGTATTGGTAAGTTTGATTTATGTGGCTAACAAGTCCAATTTCAAACAACCAATTGTAATTTCTGATATCTTTTTTGCATACAGACAGAACTTTATTAATATTTTCATTTACGCTTTAATTACTCAGATTGCTCTTACAATTCTACTTTTTATGTGCGTTTTGCCGGCGGTTTTTGTAATGCCTTTCTTTTTCCTTGGCTATCCAATTTTAATTTTTGAAAAGGCAAGTGCTTTTGATGCTTTGAAGAAGTCTTTTGATATTGTTCAAAATAATTATGGCACGATTTTACTTACCGCATTATTGGCTGGTCTTATCAGTATTGCCGGAGTTGTGCTATGTTGTGTTGGGATTTATCTAACGATTCCATTTGCATACATTGCAATGTATTCTACTTACTGTGCATACTGCGGAACACCAAGACAAATAGAACAATACAAATAAATTCAAATAAACTATGTCAGATTCCGGTAAACCAATAGATTCTGTTGTTATCAAACAGATTGCATTAATTCTTGTTATATGTGTTTTAGTTGGGTTAATCTGCTGGAATCTGGCATTGTTCATTCCTGCTGTTCTGGGAGCAATTACGCTTTATATTGTTTGTAGGAAATATAATTATTATCTGATTGAAGAAAAAAACTGGAAACCGTGGCTATCGGCTACAGTTCTGATGTTAGCATCTTTGATTATTCTGATTCTTCCGGTTTACTTTATTGTAGATATGTTGGTTGCAAAAGCCGGGAATGCGCAGGTTTATATGGAAAAGTTCAATATTTTCCTGGAGAAGATTCACCAGTTTGTTTATCAGAAAGTAGGATTTGATATCTTGAGCAAAGAGAATATTACAAAAGTGACCAATTTTGCAGGAACACTTTCTACGAAAGCTTTGAATACCACTGTGAACACTTTCACAGTAATTACATCAATGTATTTCATTCTGTATTTTATGTTTGTAAAAGCCAGATTATTTGAAAGAATTGTAGCCAAAGCAATGCCTTTTAAAAGAAAAAACATACAGCTTTTAGGAGACAAATTCATAAAACTCGTAATGGCAAACGCGATCGGAATTCCGGTTGTGGCATTAGGACAAGGTGTGGTTGCCTTAATTGGTTATTGGATTTTTGGCTGCCCAAGTCCAATGCTTTTATTTGCTTTAACGGCAGTTGCATCTATGCTACCAGTTGTAGGTGCAGCAATTGTTTATGTTCCTGTTGGGATTTTTATGATTGCTGAAGGACAAACTGGTCCTGGCGTTGGGATTTTGATTTACGGATTGGTAGTAGTTGGTTTAACGGATAATCTTCTGCGATTCACACTACTGAAAAGATTAGAAGACATCCATCCATTAGTAACTGTTTTCGGGATTATTCTGGGGATGAATATTTTTGGTTTCATGGGATTGATCTTTGGTCCGATTCTGATGTCAATTACTGTAATGCTAATTCAGGTTTATAGAGACGAATTTTCAGAAGACGATACTCCACAGTTGGAACTTCCGAATCAAGAAATTGAATTAGAAAACAAAACTGACTTAATCATATAAAATGGATGGCATTAATCCGAATATCCTGAAAGAAATCTGTGAGGTCAGAATGCCTTTCGGAAAATATAAAGAAACAATTTTAGCCGATTTGCCAATTTCCTACCTTGAATGGTTTATCAGAAACGGGGGCTTCCCAAAAGGAAAGTTAGGAATGCAACTTTCCACAATCTACGAGATCAAACTCAATGGATTAATGGATTTGCTAAAACCTCTAAGACATTAATTTTTTCGGTAAATTTGCATTCATAAAGTTGTTATGAAGAAAAAAATAAATGCACTTCGGAGATCTCTAATGCGGGGTCTTACCAAAAATATTGGTAAATCTAATGCAGATATTAAAAGCAATCAAAATATAAAAATCAAGAGAATTCTAATCTCAAGACCCAATCACAGATTAGGAAATTTACTATTATTGACTCCTCTTGTTCAAGAAGTTATCAAAACCTTTCCTGACAGTAAAATAGATTTGTTTGTTAAAGGTGGCGTAACACCGATTATCTATAAAAATTACGAAAATATTGACAGATATATTCAGCTTCCTAAAAAGCCTTTCAGCAACTTGGGGAAATATATCAAAGGTTGGTTTCAGCTAAAGTTTCGAAAATATGACTTGGCAATCAACTCAAATCCAGGTTCATCTTCCGGTAGATTATCTATTCTTGCGACCAATTCTACTTTCAAATTTTTCGGCGATCACGATGAAGAACTTAATTCAAAATATCCCGACTATAATCACGACGCCAAGAAGACAATTTATAATCTCAGAAAATTCTTAACGGAATTAGGCTATCCAGAAAACACTTCTGAGCTTCCTTCGCTAAAACTTATTTTAGATAAGGAAGAACTTGAAACTGGAAAAGAAAATCTGCTAAAAATAGTACAGAACGATAAGAAAACCATTTGCTTATTCACCAACGCAACGGGCGCAAAAATTTATTCTGAAGATTGGTGGGAAGCTTTCTATAACAAATTAAAATCTACGTTTCCAGATTACAACATCATCGAATTGTTGCCTGTGGAAAACATTTCAAAACTGAATTTTAAAATTCCGAATTTCTACAGTACAGACATCCGGGAAATGGGTGGATTTTTGGCCAACTGTGCACTTTTTATTGCCGCTGATAATGGCGTCATGCATCTTGCAAGCTCGGTAAATGTACCTACAATTGGGCTTTTCAAAGTGACAGATGAGACGATGTACAAACCTTATAACGACAAAAGTTTCTCTATCAATACAAATAATTTGGATTTGGATAAAGTAATAGACCTCATCAAAACGTCTTTATAACATTATAACCAAACTGCTATGAACTTTGTACTTTCCGAGGCTTATTCTCAATACAAAAACGACATTCTGAACATTTTAAAGAATTTTAAAAATGAAGGAACTATTGTTGGTCACGGAAATAGAAATGTTGTTAAATTTTTCATTGTTAATGATTTAAAGTTCAATTTCAAATCTTTCAAACAGCACAACATCATCAATCGTCACGTTTACAAATATTATCGAAAATCAAAGTCGAGACGTTCTTATGAGTATGCACAAATGCTTTTGCATAAGGGTTTTTTCACACCAAAACCTGTAGCTTTTATAGAAAATCACGATTGGATTGGTGTAACATCCAGCTATTATGTGAGTGAACAACTTGAAGATGTTTTTACTTTAAGTGATGTTCTTCATAATGTAGATTTTGCAGACAGAGAGAAAATTATTAAAGCTTATACTAATCTCATTTTTCAATTGCACGAAAATGGAATTATTTTTATTGATAACGCTTCCGGAAATTTTTTGATCAAGAAAACAGATGAAAACTTTCAGTTTTTTTTAGTCGATCTGAATAGAATGAATTTTTATGAAAGTATCAATATTGACAAAAGATTAATCAACTTTGAGAGGTTGACCAACGATCTTGAAACCATCAAAATAATTAGTGCAGAATATGCCAGATTATCGGGGAATTCTCCTGAGTTTTGTCTAAAAAAGATCGTCGATTTTACTAATAAAAAAGCATTTAAACGTAAGGTAAAGAAAATACTGAAGTTTTATAAATATTTTCTTCCCAAGCATTAAGCTTTCAGAGCTGCAATCTCATCTCTCAGTTTCGCCGCTTTTATAAAGTCAAGATTTTTCGCTGCTGCTTCCATTTCTTTCTGCTTTTGAGCCACGATTTTCTCGATATCCTCACTTCCATAACTGGCTTTAGTTTCAGCAACTTCTCTTAAAATTTCTTTGTGCGTATATTTTTCATCCGGGAAATCTTTGCTTCTACCAACTAGATTTTCACTGATTTTTTTATTCAATGCTTGAGGAACTTTACCATTATCAGCATTATATTTCATCTGCTTTTCACGACGATAATTGGTCTCATCAATCGTAGCCTGCATAGATTTTGTCATTTTATCGGCATACATTATCGCTCGACCATTCAGGTTTCTTGCGGCTCTACCAACTGTCTGAATCATCGAACGGCGAGAACGCAACATTCCTTCCTTATCCGCATCTAGAATCGCAACTAATGACACTTCCGGCAAATCTAACCCTTCCCTTAATAGATTAACCCCAACCAAAACATCGAATAATCCTAAACGCAAATCCTGCATAATCTGGATTCTTTCCAAAGTCTCCACATCAGAATGGATATATCGTGTTCGGATTCCGACTTTTGTAAAATATTTGGTCAGTTCTTCCGCCATTTTTTTTGTTAATGTCGTTACCAAAACTCTTTCGTCCAGTTCCACTCTTTTGTGAATTTCTTCAATTAAATCATCAATCTGATTCATCGTTGGACGAACTTCTATAATTGGATCCAAAAGTCCCGTTGGACGGATAATTTGCTCAATGTAAGTTCCACCAGATTTTTCCAATTCGTAATCTGCAGGTGTTGCCGACACATAGATCACCTGATTCTGCATATCTTCAAACTCATTAAACTTCAAAGGTCTGTTGTCCATCGCAGCAGGCAAACGGAATCCGTGTTCCACCAAAACTTCTTTTCGGCTTCGGTCACCGCCGTACATCGCGTGAACCTGAGGAACAGTTACGTGACTTTCATCAATCACCATCAGGAAATCCTTAGGAAAATAATCCAGCAAACAGAAAGGTCTGGAGCCCGGAATTCTTCCGTCCATATAACGAGAATAATTCTCAATTCCTGAACAATAACCAAGTTCACGAATCATTTCCAAATCTAATTCCGTTCTTTCTTCCAAACGTTTGGCTTCCAAAGGTTTTTCGATTTCCCTGAAGAAATCAACCTGCTTTACCATATCATCCTGAATCTGTTTGATGGCACTTTGCATCGTTTCAGGTGTCGTTACGAAGAGATTAGCCGGATAAATATTAATCAAATCAAAATTCGAAATCACATTTCCGGAAACTGGGTCAAAACTTTGAATTTTCTCTACATCATCTCCAAAAAACTGAATCCTAATTGCTGTATCAGCATAAGCCGGATAAATATCAATCACATCGCCTTTTACACGAAACGTCCCTCTCTGAAACTCATTTAGCGCTCTGGAATACAATGCACTAACTAATTGATGAAGTAATCTTGTGCGGGATAATTTTTCGTTTTTCTCAATTGTGATTAAGGATTTATGGAATTCACTCGGATTTCCAACACCATAAATACAGGAAACCGAAGCCACAATCAAAACATCTCGTCGCCCAGAAAGTAAACTTGCAATGGCCGAAAGTCTAAGTTTTTCAACCTCTTCATTGATACTCAAATCTTTTTCGATGTAAGTATTAGTAGATGCAATGAAAGCTTCCGGTTGATAATAGTCGTAGTAACTTACAAAATACTCTACCGCATTATCAGGAAAAAACTCTTTGAACTCCATAAAAAGCTGAGCCGCCAAAGTCTTGTTATGCGCCATCACAATTGTTGGTCGCTGGACATTGGCAACCACATTGGCAACGGTAAACGTTTTTCCGGAACCGGTAACTCCGAGAAGGGTTTGATATTTTTCGCCAATATTAATCCCTTCTACCAGTTTCTCAATCGCTTGAGGCTGGTCTCCAGTAGGTTGATAATCTGATTGAAGTTTGAATTGCATTGAACAAAAATACGAAATAAAAAAACGTTTCGGAATGCGAAACGTTTGATCTTGATGATAAAAATATTCTATTGAAAATTCATAGTAATAGGAAGCTGAAAAACTGTAGCAGCTGGCTTTTCGTTTTCTGTTGCTGGTTTCCAAGTTACATTTTCTGTTGCTTGTTTCATTGCTCGTACTGCTTCTGCATTGAACTTGGGATTAGGTCCATCGGCTCTTACATCCGTTGTTTTTCCATTTTCATCAATAGAAATATAGACATTCGTTTTTACAGTTGTTTTCTCTTTCACGAATCCTGAGGAATCAAAAATATTAGAAAAATTCTTGCGAAGCGAATTAATGCCTTCCGGATATTGAGCTGCTGTAATATTACTAGCTGGAGGCGGCGGAGGTGGAATCGGTAATTCATTTTCTTTAAATTCCTTAGGAGTTGGTGGTGTCTTTACTTTTTTTGAATTCTTAAGTTTGACATTATTTTTCCCTTCAGTCTTTTGCGGAATCGTATCAGATTTTATAAAACTTTCAACAGATAATTCCGGCACATTAAGTTGATTTTCAGCTTTAATTTCCGAAGCATAAACTTTTTGAACAAACAAAAGACTCAATCCCGCAAAAGCAGAAACCGCGATTATTTTTTTTGTTTTTTCGAATTTTGACTTTTTTGTGGTCATCATAATAAATCGTTTTTTGGTGTTATTGTAATTGAATTGGTGTGTCAGTTTTAGATTTTGTGTTTGGAGAATTTCTGAAAGAATCAATGTCTGATAATCTTTCACATTATTTTTTTGCTGAATAATGCTTTCATCTGCCAAAAATTCGTGATTATCTGTCATCGCTTTTTTATAAAAATATAAAGCAGGATTGAACCAGGAAATAACTTTTAGAATTTCTAAAAACAGAATATCGAGAGAATGTTTCTGAACCAAATGTGTTTTCTCGTGAAGGAAAATCCTACTATCAATGGTTTGATTTTCGAAGTAACTTTTGTTCAGATAGATTTTGTTCCAAAAACTGAATGGCGGCAAATTTTTGTCCAATAATTTTACTTTCTGATTCTGATAATTAATCTCTTTTCCTTTCAAAGTAATAATTTTTCTAATTGAAATGATTGATTTTATTATCAAAACAATAGAAACAAATCCACAGATCAATGCAATCAAATTCAACCAACTAAAGTCAATTGATTGGGCTGTAGTCTGGATTATTTCCTGAGTTTGGATTTCTTCAAAAATAAGATCATTCTTCTGTTGATAAATCGTAGGAAGGTTGATTTTCACAAACGGAATTACATAAGAAAACACCAAAGCCAACAAAAGATAAAACCTGTTGAAGCGGAACATTTTCTCTCTTTGTAAGAACAAATAATAAATCGCTATCAGTAACGATGAACAAAGGATTATTTTGAAAATAATGGTTAACATTTTAGTCTGTTATTTCTTTGTCAATAATGTCTCGAAGTTCTTTCAATTGTTTCTGGGACAGTTTTGCATTTGATGTGAAAAATGATGCGAACTGGCTCACAGAATTATTAAAAAAACGGTCAATCATAGAAGACATTTCTTCCTGGAAATAATCTTCTTTTTTCACTTTTGGAAAATATTCTCTCGAGTTTCCATAAGTTTTGTAGCCTATCAAATCCTTGTTCCGCATTCTTTTGAGAAGAGTTGCAATGGTTGTTGCAGCAGGTTTTGGTTCAGCATATTCTTCCAAAATATCTTTCATAAAAACCTTTTCTTTCTGCCAGAGAATCTCCATCAAAACAATTTCTGTATCTGTTAATTTTTGCTCTTTCATTCTACAAACATAAAATTCATTCTACAAATGTAGAATTAAAATTTAAACTAACAAATTTTACTGGCATTATTTTTCCATTCCAAACAGAAAATAAATATTATGTTAAAATCCACACTTCCTTTTTTCCTTTCATTAATCGGTGCATTTTATTCGTGCCAAAGCAAAGGGAAACCCAGCAAAGTCTCTGCTAAAGAGGAAAAAGCGAATACGAATTACAAACCTGCATTTGCAGGACAAACAAGAATAACACCTGTAAAAACTACAACACCTTACAATGTTGAAATTTTGAATACTTCTCTCGGAAAACCTTGGGGAATTATCAATTTACCTGATGGAAGATTTTTGATTACCGAGAAAACTGGATTTATGAATGTCGTTTCGGCAGATGGTAAACAAGTTTCGAAAATCGATGGCTTTCCAAAAGTAGATGCTAAAGGGCAAGGCGGAATGCTAGACGTTGCATTGGATCCAGATTTTAAAACCAATAATATTATTTATTTCAGTTTTTCTGAACCTTATGAAGGCGGAAATCATACCGCTGTCGGAAAAGGCAAATTATCTTCTGATCTTAAAACAATTTCTGATGTCAAAGTGATTTTCCGAGCAACACCAACTTACGATGGCGATAAGCACTACGGTAGCCGATTGGTTTTTGACAAAGACGGAAATCTGTTTGTCAGCACAGGCGAAAGATCAGATAAACAAACAAGAGTTTATGCTCAGAAGACAGATAATTATTTAGGTAAAATCCTTAAAATTACCAAAGATGGCCAACCGGCACCGGGAAATCCATTCATAGGAAAAGATGGTTACAAACCTGAGATTTTTGCATACGGAATCCGTAGTCCGCAAGGTTTGGCCTTGGACGAAAAAGGTCAGCTTTGGGATATCGAAATGGGACCAAGAGGCGGTGACGAAATCAACCTGATTCAAGCAGGAAAAAATTACGGTTGGGGCGATGTGACTTACGGAATTGAATATTCTGGAGAAAAAATCAACAATGGAACAACACAGAAAGCTGGAACAGAACAGCCCGTTTACTATTGGGATCCAGTTGTTTCGCCAAGTGGTGTAACATTTTATACAGGAAATATCGAGGAATGGAAAAATAATCTTTTTATAGGATGTCTAAGCGGCGAACATATTAACAGAATCGTGATTAAGGACAACAAAGTGGTTGGCGAAGAAAGATTATTATTGGATCAAAAAGAAAGATTTCGAGATGTTTTGAATGGAATGGATGGTAACCTCTACGGCATTACTGACAGTGGTAAATTGTATCGAATTTCTAAAAAATAAAATACAAAATCCTGATTAACTCAGGATTTTTTTATGCGGTCTGCTTTCTTGATTCCCTGAAAATCTTTTAGATAAAAAGGTTCAAAATAAGCCACACTTTCAAAATCTTTTTGATTGAATTTATCCACAGATTTTTTAATTAATCCTTTTGCGGAAGGATAAATATCGGATTTGAATTCTGCATTTGGAAGATTAAGGATTTCCTGAGCTTTTTTTGCACCATCGCCAATGAACAAAACTTTCTTATCCGCTAATTCTGCAAAGGAATTTTCATCCAAAATTTTAGCTTCGGTTTCCTTTATTATTTCGCCGGAAGTTCCATCAAAAAATGCGGTGTAAACTTCCATTCTTCTTGCATCAATCAACGGAACAATTAATTCAAAACCTTGATTTATAAATTCTTCCACCATAGAATCCAAAGAATTAACGGCAATCAGCGGCAGTTTAAGCCCATAACAAAACCCTTTCGCAGAAGCGGCACCAATTCTAAGACCTGTGTAAGAGCCAGGACCTTTTCCCAAAGAAATAGCATCCAAATCTTTCAGGGAAATTTCTGCGCCTTCCAAAGCCCATTCTACAAAGGAATGTAGGCTTTCGGATTGTTTATAATTATCGGAAACTTCTTCGCAAAGACAAAGGATTTCTTCGCCATTAGAAATGGCAACAGAACAGTTTTTGGACGAGGTTTCTATGTGGAGGATTTTCATTCTGCAAATGTAAGGATTAAGTAAGAATTATTTCAAAGTCGCACTCTGCCGGCTCCACAATTTCCAGATTCCTTTTTGCCGTATCCAGAATTCAAGGACAGATAGTTTCATTTGGAACTCATCGTTTTTGTAAAGTCCTTTGACAGCAACAATTCTACGGATGTTGGCAAATTTATTTTTAATTTTAAATTCCTTCAATTCGGTTTGTTTTACGGATTGATATTTCACTTTTCCTGATTCGAAATCTGTTTTGAAATCCAGATAATTCTGAACCCAGCCGTTGGAATGTCCAAAAGAAACATCATCAGAAAACAATTCGAGAATTTTAGAATCATTATTCTGCATCAACGAATCCAACTTTGAAACCTGTATCAACAATGCTTTTTCTTGCTTGGAATAATTCTGAGAAAATCCGAAGACAAAACAAATTAGAAATATAAAACTTAAAGTCGATTTCATTATTTCCTGTAAATCGTTCTTGGTTCTGCCTGCGCTTTCGGATAAATAGTGAATTCTGCAATCGAAACACGCTCCGGAACATTGATGCAATAAGCAATCGCATCGGCAATATCTTCAGCAATCAAAGGTTCGTAACCAGCGTAAACCTTCGCAGCTCTGTCATCATCTCCTTTGAATCTCACTTTTGAGAAATCAGTTTCTACTGCTCCCGGTTGAATGTTCGTTACCCGAATTCCAAATTCTGTCAACTCCAGTCTCATTCCTTCGGAAATGACGTCAACGGCTTTTTTGGATGCACAATAAACTACGCCGTTCGCATAAGTTTGTCTCGCAGCAACGGAACTGATATTGATGATTTGTCCATTCCTTTTTTCTTTCATTAATTTAATGATTGGTTGAGAAACATAAAGCAAACCTTTCACGTTTCCGTCCATCATAGAGTTCCAGTCTTCGATATTTCCTTCAGAAATTGGGTCTAATCCGTGAGCATTTCCGGCGTTGTTAATCAAAACATCAATGTTTTTCCAATTTTCAGGAAGTGAGTTAATGGCAGAAAAAACTTCATCAGAATTTCGGACATCAAAACTTAAAGTGAAAACTTCAGTTTCTTTAGATAATTCGGTTTGGAGTTCCTCAAGGACTGTTTTATTTCTACCACAAAGAATCAATCTGTTTTTTTGTTGTGCTAAAAGAATTGCAGTCGCTTTACCGATTCCGGAAGTTGCGCCCGTTATGAATATTGTTTTCAATTTTACTTTAGATTTAGTCTTACAAATTTAAGTTATATAAAAGAAAAATCCCGAATAATTCGGGATTGATTTATTTCTTATCTCTTTGAAAATCCAGACTAACAGAATTCATGCAATATCTGGTGCCTGTCGGAGGCGGTCCGTCATTGAAAACGTGTCCCAGATGCGATTCGCAGCGTTTACAAAGCACCTCGATACGTTCCATTCCGTGAGTTGAGTCTCGCTTGTAAATAACACCGTCTTTGTCTGCTTCAAAGAAACTTGGCCAACCACAAGTGCTCGCAAATTTGGAACTTGAACGGAACAAATGATTACCGCAAACGGCACAGTAATATTCTCCAACTTCATCAAAATCGTTGTACTTTCCGGTGAATGGATATTCCGTATTGGCTTCTCTTGCGATGGCATAAACTTCTGGCGAAAGGATTTTTTTCCATTCTTCGTTGGAAACATTCAGTTTAGTTTTATCCGTCCTTGAATAGTAAGGGTTATTGGTGTGTGTATTATTATCTTCCATTTTAGTTTGTTGTTGAGGTTTAGTTAAATCAACTTTTTTCTGCGCACATTGGAGCAGAAATGAATTGATTAATATAAAAAAAAATAATTTTTTCATTGATGTAAATTTACTAAATCTGATATTAGATTCTGTTATCATAAGATAGTTAAACAAAGGCACTCATTCCCGTAATCGACCGACCGACAATCAACGAGTTGATTTCCTTGGTTCCTTCGTAAGAATAGATAGCTTCTGCATCTGCAACAAAACGGGCAACATCGTGTTCCAGAAGAATTCCGTTTCCGCCCATCACTTCTCTTGCTTGTGCAACAACATCGCGCGTTCTCAAGCTACAGAAGACTTTCGCTAATGATGCGTGTTCATCTTTCAAAATATCTTGGTCTTGCATTTCCGACAATCTGAAAACTAAAGTTTGCATCGCGGTTAAATTCGATAACATTTCTACCAAATGTCCTTGAACTAATTGGAAAGAAGCAATCGGTTTCCCGAATTGTTCACGTTTTCTAGTGTAGTCCAAAGCGCTTTCATAAGCACCTCTTGCACAGCCGGTTGCCATCCACGCAACGCCGGCTCTTGTCATTTGTAGCACTTTCGCGGTGTCTTTGAAACTGTTGGCGTGCTCCATTTTTTGAGAATCGGCGACGAAGCAGTCTTTCATCGTAATCAATCCGTTTTGCACAATTCGGAGTGCCATTTTTCCTCGGATTTTTTCGACTGAAAATCCAGCGGTATCTTTTTCAACAATGAAACCTTTGACCTGATTGTCATCTACATCTCTTGCCCAGATAATAATCACATCCGCAAAAGTGGCGTTGCCAATCCATTTTTTTTGTCCGTTCAGAATCCAGCCACCATCTACTTTTTTACAAGTTGTAGTCAATCCGCCCGCCGCTCCCGAACCAACTTCCGGCTCTGTTAATCCAAATGCACCAATCAAATCGAATTGTTGCATTCCGGGAAGATATTTTTGTTTCTGTTCTTCGGAACCGCACATATAAATCGAACCCATTGATAAGCCGGATTGAACTCCGAAAAATGTTGCCAAGGAAGCATCAACTCTTGCGATTTCCATTGCGATAACGCCTTCTATCAAGAAAGGTAAATTGGGGCAACCGTAACCTTCGTAAGTCACGCCGCAAAGATTTAATTTTTTGAATTTTGGGATGAGTTCGTGTGGGAAATCGTCTGTCAGCCAATATCTGTTGACCAAAGGTTTGGCTTCTTTTTCCATAAACTCTCGGACTTTCAGTTGGATTGCTCGTTGCTCGTCTGTCAGTTTCAGATGCAGTTCGTAAAAATCACCGTTGATGGGTGGCAATTCTCTTTTCTTTCCAGAGGAATCCAGCATTTTCGTCAAACCTTTGATTTGATTTTCATCGAGCTTTGAGAACTGATTCATCAGTTTTGGAAGGTCAACTTTCTCGGAAATTTTTGCGATTTGGTCTATATCGATATGTTTCAAAAGATTGAAAACACCTTTAATCTTGGAGATTGTGCTGTTCATAGATTTTGTTTTCGTGGTAGAATGCAATTAATATTCCTAAAAAGCTTTTACAATTCACTAATTATAAATCTTTCTTTGAAAAACAATTTTACAAAACACTCATAATCAATGTTTTGAAATGAAAATTAGTTTACAATTAGTTTCGGATTGATTTGCAGAATTGCTTTCATTTTAATTATCAATTTTGAGAAAGAAGGTTTCAAACAATTGACAAAGCTTGATTTGAAACCGAATCCCGCAGCCCGACTTGAGCGGAAATCCTTTTTTGCTTTTACTCGAGTTCTATTTAAACTGAAATCGTCTGCAAAAAAGATTGGGAGCGGAAGGCGGATAAAGCTGCCCAAATAAAAATATTAATCTCTAAAATAATCTATTATGAAAACTAAAATCTTATCAATCAGCTTACTTGCTTTACTTTTAATTGGATGTAAAAAAGGAGAATATGCAGAATCTGCTTACGCAACTGCAGATAGCGCGGCGGCTGTTTCTGACAATGTTTCTATGGCAGCAACCCAATCTGTCGAAGGCAAACAATTTGTGAAAACGGCGGAAGTGGATATGGAAGTGAAGGATGTTTATGATGCGACCATCTCGATTGAGAAACAACTGCAATCGCTTGGCGGATTTGTGACGAAAAGCAGAATGGAAGCGCAGACTTTGTCGGAAGACACTTATAATACGTCGGATGAATCGGCGATTTTGATTCGAAAATTCCAGAATCATAATAGGATGCAGGTAAGAGTTCCGACTGAGAAATTAGATGAATTTTTGGATTTCATTAATGATAAGAAAGTATTCCTTAATTCCAGAATTATTTCTGCCGAAGATGTTTCTGCCGGAATCCGATTGGCAAAAATGGAATCTGAGAGACAAGCTAAAGCTCAATCCAATATTTCTCAACTGAAAGCCGGAAAAGACAAAGTCAAACTTGATGACAACAATATGTCCGAAGCCAATCTACAGAAATATTCTGACGAAATTCTTGCTGATAATTTGAAATTCTCAACCGTTGATATTTTCATCAAAGAACCAAAAACAAGTGTTGCGAAAATTCCTATCATCAACACCAAAAATATTGATAATGAATACAAATACAATTTCTTGTACGATGTGAAAAATGCTTTCGTGGAAGGATTTTATTTGATTCAGCAATTATTTGTTTTTCTTATTTCTATCTGGCCGATTGTTTTGATTGGCGGTTTGGTATTTTATTTTTTGAGAAGAAGAAAAATGTTTGTGAAAAGTGAAGAATAGTCTTATCGCAAAGCCGCAGGAAATTTATATTCGATGCTTAAAAGTCGCAAAATTTAATTTGCGACTTTTATCAGTATTTAGAGAAAATAATTGCGCCTTTGCGTTTGGATAATTTTTATTTCATAATTTTGCAAAACGATGTTGAGAAGATTGCAACTTTTTATGATGATTTTCTGTTTGGGAATTTTTGTGTTTCCAAAGCAGAATTTCAATGCGCAGGTTGCTCAAAGTTCTTGTTGTGAATCTAAGAAAGACAATTCCGACTGTTGCAAAAAAGACGAGAAAAAAACGGATTCTTGTCATCACGATTCCAAAAAAGAAAAAGACTGCAAAGACAATTGCACGACTTGCAAAACCTGCAGTTCAGGATTCGTTTTTTCGGTTGTTCTGAATAATTTCGATAACAGACTGAAAACACCAATTTTCACCATCAACAATCCTTTTTCTTATTATTCACAATCGCCTCTTGCGCGAACTTTCAACATCTGGCAACCGCCTAAACTTGGTTAATTTTAATTAGTAATCTCTTGCTGATTAAGCAAATTTTGCAGATTTTTTTCTGAAAGTTAATCTGCTAAATCCGTAAAATCTGCGAGAATATAAATTCAAAGATTTATTTAAAAAAATCTTAATTCAATCAAATTAAAATTAATCAAAATGAATACAATCATAAAATCAGGAATTTTATTCCTTTCTATATTTCTATTTTCAAATTTTTCTGCACAAACCAAATCATTCAAAGCCAAGGTAGAAGGCAACTGCGGAATGTGCAAAGAACGCATCGAAACAGCGGTTAAAGCTGATAAAAACGTAAAATCAGCCGACTGGAGTATGAGCAAAAAAGTCCTGACTGTAAGTTATGACGCTTCAAAAACGGACAAAAAATCGATTCTGAAAAGTGTAGCTGAAGTGGGTCACGACAACGAAATGTTCCGTGCTTCTGATAAAGTCTATGACGATTTGGATGCTTGTTGCCAGTACGACCGTCCTGACAACAGCAAAAAGTTGGCAAAAAATGCCGATACAAAACAAGTCTGCGAGCTTAAGTAATTAATTTAAATTTTTTGACGATGAATTATTTAAGTAGAAAACTTATGTTTTCTGTGCTGCTCGTTTGTTCCGTATTCTCTTTTGCGCAAACCGTTACAGAACAGTTTTTGGTAAAAGGAAATTGCAATATGTGCAAAGCCAGAATAGAAAAAGCAGCCTTGAAAGCCGGCGCAACAACTGCCAATTGGACTGCCAATAATCAGACTTTGACAATGACTTTGGACGAATCAAAAGTTAAATGTGACGATATCCTGAAACAAATTGCAGAAGTTGGTCACGACAATGAGAAGTTCAAGGCGTCTGAAGATGCTTACAAAAATTTGCCTCCTTGTTGCTTATATACAAGAGGTTCTGATTTTGAAAAACCGAATGACACACTTGAACATCATTCAGATTCTGATAAAAAAACGAATCAGATTGAAGGTGTAAAACTGACAAGAGAAAAAGAAGCAACCACCATCAGCAAAAAAGAAGCGGGATTGATTTTCAATATCAGTTCCAAAGAATTGTTGAAAGCCGCTTGTTGTAATCTTTCCGAAAGTTTTGAAACCAATGCAACAGTTGATGTTTCATTCAGTAATGCGGTTACTGGAACTAAACAGTTGAAAATGTTGGGATTAGACCAAAAATACACGCTTTTAACGAAAGAACAATTACCGGAAATCCGTGGTTTGGCTTCGCCTTATGGACTCAATTTTATTCCAGGAAAATGGATTGGAGGAATCCAATTGACGAAAGGCGGAAGTACAGTTGTTAACGGCTACGAAAGTATCACAGGACAAATCAATACGGAACTTTTGAAAACCCACAACGATGATAAAAAATCGGAAACGGAAATCAATTTGTTTTCTGATAACAACGGCCGTGTTGAAGCTAATGTAACGAGCACTTCACCAATTTCTGACAAATGGACTCAAAGTGTTTTGCTTCACGGCAACGGAACTTTTGGCGATACGGATATGAATGATGACGGTTTCCTCGACAGGCCAAAAGGAAGCCAGCTAAACGTTGCTTATTTGTTGAATTACAATGACTTGGAAAACTCTGGATTCGCTTCACATTTTGGAATTAATTTTCTGAAAGATGAGCGAACAGCCGGACAAATTGGATTTAATAAAAGAATTCCGCAGAAAGACCAATCGCTTTATGGCGTTGGAATTGATATTTCGAGATTCCAGTTGTGGAACAAAACGGGTTATGTTTTCAAAGGAAAACCTTATCAAAGTTTGGGATGGATGAACCAATTGACTTATCATCAACAAGATAGTTTTTTTGGATTGAGAAATTATTTTGGAAAAGAAACGTCTTATTACTCTAATTTGATTTTCGAAAGTATCATCGGAAATACAAACAATAAATATAAAGTCGGCGCAAGTTTTCTTTATGATAAATATGATGAAGATTATCTTTTGGACAATTACAAAAGAACCGAAACGGTTCCAGGATTGTTTGCGGAATATACTTTGACAGGCGAAAAATTCACTTTGGTAACGGGCGCTCGTGTTGATTTTCACAATCTTGCAGGAACGCAGTTTACGCCGAGAATGAATTTCAAATATGATTTGACACCGAAAACGATTTTCAGAATTTCAGCTGGCAGAGGTTTCCGAACTGCGAATATCTTTGCGGAAAGCCAGTCATATTTTGCTTCGAATCGTGAAATCCAAGTTATTAATAATGGTGGAGAAATCTATGGTTTGAAACCTGAAATCGCTTGGAATTATGGTGTGAGCCTTCAGCAAGAATTCAAATTGTTTGGAAGAAAATCAACCATTTTAGCTGATTTTTTCAGAACCGATTTTCAGAATCAAGTCGTGACGGATTTGGATGAATCAGCTCAGAAAATTCTTTTTTATAATCTTGAAGGAAAATCCTTTGCGAATAGTTTCCAGACGCAATGGGATTTTCAGCCTTTGAAAAATTTAGAATTCCGAGTGGCTTACAAATATTATGATGTGGCTTTGGATTACTTGAGCGGGTTGAAAAAAGTACCATTTATGGCGAAACATCGTGGATTTGCAAACTTAGCTTATTCAACCAATAAAACGGAGAAAGGCAGATTTTGGAGCTTTGACACGACTTTAAATTTAGTCGGAAAACAAAGACTTCCAAACACAAAATCCAATCCTGCAGAATTCCAGATTGGAGATTATTCGCCAAGTTATTCTACTTTGAATGCTCAGATTTCAAGGAATTTCTCTGAGAAAATCAGAGTTTATTTGGGTGGAGAAAACTTAACTGGTTATCAGCAAAAAGTTGCGATTCTTGACGCTGCGAATCCTTTCGGAAATTACTTTGACGGCGGATTGGTCTATGCGCCGATTATGAAACAGAATTTCTATGTTGGTGTAGATTTTAAGTTTTAGAACTTTAAAATATGAATCAAAAAACCTCGTCAGACTTGGCGAGGTTTTGTTTTATTGATTGTCTTTGTTATAAAATTCGATGACTAATTCACTTGCCTTTTCGAAATCATTTTCAGCAACCTTCAGTCGGACACCTTCGCTTGTATTATTAAACAAATTGAAAGTATTTGCCATAATATTTCCGAAGACATAAGCTTCAATGCCATTGGTTTCTAGGAAAATTTTGAGCATCTCCGCTTCTATTTCGGTGTTGAATATTTTGAGTGTGATTAATTCCATATCATTTTCATTAATTTAAATTAGAGCCTATTGGCATTTTCGTTGACCGCTTTCTCTTTGTAATTTGATTTCTTCAATTTGCCAAAGTTATATTTCGCAGAAAACGATATGGTTGGAGTATTCCCAAAAAAGGTGCCAGTTGACGCGATTTTGTCATAAGACATTTTTTGGATGTAATTCATCTGATTGAAAACATCGTTGTAACGCACGGTAAAATCAAAATCGGAAATAGAAGATGTCATCCCAAGATTCACCAGACACATTGCATTGTTTTCGTACAGGCCTTCCACACGTCTTGTGATATAAGAACCATCCAGCAGGATTGACAAATACTTCCATACATTAACCGTATTGTTGGTGGAAAAGTAAACATAAGGTGTCGATTTTTTCAAAACGGCTAAAGAATCTTCGATTTTATCATAATTGACGGAAAGACTGTTTTGTGAAGTCCATTTTTTTCCTTGAAAAAGAGAATCAATACCTAAAGAAACACCCATTTCTTTATCAAAATTAACCGCTGTGAATTTTGAAATATTTTTCTCATCATCATAAACCAAGGTATAACCTAAAGGATTTTTGCTGCTGTAAGCAGATGCGTTTAAAGATATTTTCTTGAGGTTGGCGTTTAAGGAAATGGTATTGGTGTAAGTTGGAACTAAGTCCGGATTACCTTGATATTCAACATACGGACTTCCATACAAACCGCCGGAAGACAAATCTCCGTAGTTGGGACGGGAAATGCTTTTTCTGAAATTCAGCGTATATTCGTAATTGTCATTTTGCTTGAAACTGATTTCTGCATTGGGAAACCAATCCAAATAATCTCTTTTGATTTTAGTCTGATTTTCAATTTTATCAAAGCCTTCTGCATTAGTAGATTCCGTTCTCAAACCAGCGTTGATATTCCATTTCTCTGCATTAAAAGCGAGATTTGTGTAACCTGCAAGATTTGCTTCCTTGAAATGATATAGATAAAATTCCGGATTTTGATTATTCTGATAAGTCGTTTTATTATCATTCTTGGTTTCAGCTTTCGTGTAACTTCCGCCCAATTCCAAACTATAATTTTCACTCAATTTTTTCTCGATATCAACTCTTCCGGAATATACATTTCCCGAATATCGCTGAAGACGAAATTGATTGAACTCGTAACCAGAATTATTGGTATCATTAAAAAAACTATAATCTACATTTTTGCTCTCCCGCTTGAACTGAAATCCTGTCAAAATCTCAGCATCCCAATTTGTTATTTTCTTTTTATAATTAAAGATAGAATTGATTGTCGCCCGTTTGCTGTCTTGCTGATTGAGCGTTTTAATAAACGCAGAATTACCATTTTCCGAGTAAAATGTATTGGTGTTATTATCGCCTTTGTCCGGTCGGAAATTACTGTTGACAGACAATGTCACATAATCGCCGTCATCGTTCAGTTCCTGATACAAACTCGCTCCAAAAATAGTTTGTGGCCGTTTAGTGATAGATTTGATGATGTAATCGGAATAAATATTTTTGCTTGGAACTGAATAATCAAAACCGTTGCTTTCCCAATGGTTAATTTGGTTGTAGGAAGCATTCAGTTTCCACTCAGTCTTATTTTTCTTTTGTTGAAAGTTCGCTGAAAGATAATTACTAAAGCGTTTTTGAAAAGTTGCCGTTTCCGAAACACTCAATTGCGAACCGTCTTTTCTGCTCTTTTTAAGATTAACTTTGATAACTGCTTTTCCTTCTGATTCATATTTAACAGACGGATTTTTGATAACTTCCACCGACTTGATATCATCCACCGAAATTGAAGATAATGTCGCAAAATCGACTCTCTGATTATCAACATAAAGCAAAGGAGTTCCTTTTCCGACAAATGATAATCCTTCGCCGTTGGCATCCACCATCACAAAAGGTAATTTTGATAATAATTCCGTTGAAGTTGGCAATGTATTCAGTGGAGAATTGGCGACATCCAGCGTGATATTCCCATTTTCAACTTTGAAAATCTTTTTCTTTGCAGTGATTGTCACCTCATCAATTTTTTGACTTTTTGGTTCAAAAGCAATTGAAAGCTCCAGATTTTTTTCCAGATAAAATGGCTTTTCATTCTGAATGGTTTCATCTGATGATAACTGAAGATGATAATTACCCGACTTTAATTGGTCAAATTCAAACTTCGAATCCTGGGCGACTGTAGATTTAATTAATTGATTCTCATTATTCAAAAGATAAACAACAATAGGAAAAGTGTTGTTCTCTTTATCAGAATTAATGATTTTTCCATTAATCTTAAGATTTTGCTGGGCGAAAATGAAAGTTGAGATGAAAACAAGAAAAAATAAAATGCTTTTTTTCATAGGAATTAGTCTTTGAAAGGTTGTTTTATTTTAAAACAATTATAATGCATACTTTGTTACATTGTCAGCAAAATAATTTATTCCGTTCTCAGAAATCAACCAAATAAACCGGGCTTATTCTCCTTGAAGAATCGCTTTATTGATTTCATTAATCAACTCTGGGCCTTCGTAGATGAATCCTGTATAAAGCTGAACAAGACTTGCGCCAGCTTCCAGTTTTTCAATCGCATCTTGCGCCGTATGAATTCCGCCAACACCGATGATTGGAAAGGCTTTTCCACTTTTTTCTGATAAAAATCGGATGACTTCTGTCGAACGTTTTGTCAATGGTTTTCCAGATAATCCGCCGGTTTCTGTTTTGTTTTCAGAGACTAAATTTTCTCTTGACAACGTTGTATTGGTTGCAATTACGCCTGCAATCTGAGTTTCTTTAACAATATCAATAATATCCAAAAGTTGTTCATTTGTTAAATCCGGTGCGATTTTCAGAAGAATAGGTTTTTGTTTCGGCTTTTCAAGATTGAGGTTTTGTAGCGTTGACAGCAATTCTGTCAACGGTTTTTTGTCCTGAAGTTCTCGGAGATTTGGAGTGTTTGGCGAACTGACATTCACGACGAAATAATCAACGTGAGGAAATAATTTCTCGAAACAGATTTTGTAATCATTGACTGCTTCTTCGTTTGGAGTGACCTTGTTCTTCCCGATATTTCCGCCAATCAGAACATTTTTGTTTTTCTTTAATCTCTCAATCGCTTCATCAACGCCGCCATTATTGAAACCCATTCTGTTGATGATTGCAGAATCTTCTTTCAATCGGAATAATCTTTTTTTATCGTTTCCAGCCTGAGCTTTGGGCGTCAAAGTTCCGATTTCTATGAAACCAAATCCGAGGTTTGAAAGTTCATTGAAGAGTTTTGCATCTTTATCAAAACCCGCAGCCAAACCAACCGGATTTTTGAATTTCAATCCAAAAACTTCACGCTCGAGACGTTTATCAACAAATGGTTTTGGCAAAAATAATTTGGTAAGAAATCCAAAATTCTTCAGAATAGAAAATGTAAAATGATGAACTTCTTCTGGGTCGAATTTGAAAAGAATCGGACGAATTAGGCTTTTGTACATCGGAGAAAAGTTTTACAAATTTACGTTTTTGTGAGGATAATCAATTAAAATTGCTTAAAAAGTTAAATACAGAAGCATAATGGATAATGTTGTGTTTAAGACTGTGGAAATTCTTTGAAATTTTTACCACGAAAGGCACAAAAGATTTTCCACTAATTTCTTTTGTGCCTTTTGTGGTTTCACTGACATTTTCAGAATTCAGGAAAAATAAACTAAAATCTTTATATCTTTACTTAGATTTTATCCGAAATTTTAAATGATTCCACATACTTTTTATAAAAGTTTAATTTATATATTGTTCCTTTTGTTTCTGCCTTTTCAAGCTTTTGCAATCACGCCAAAGGATTGCGAAAAAATGATTATTGAGGGTGTTGAAGCGATGAATAAAAAGGATTTTACCAAGTCTCTGCAAATTCTTACCAAAACAAGAAAAATTGCTCAGGATAATAAATGGTACCGCGAAGAATTCCTTGCAACAAACAACATCGGTGCGAATTATTATATGCGATTGGATTATGGCGAAGCACTCAATAATTACCTTGATGCTTACAAAATTGCCGTTGCTCATCTGGACGAGAAATCAGAAATGACAGTTCTCAATAACATTGCAATTCTCTATTCCCGGGACAACAAAATCGATAAAGCAAAAGAGTATTTTTCCAAAGCCTACGAACTCGCGGGAAAAGTTAACAACAACACTTCCAAAGGTTTATACGCTATTAACCTGACCATTGTTTACAACGAAAAAGGCGATTATAAAACGGCAAAAAAATATATTGATGAAGCTTTGAAATTGACATTAAATTCGCCTTATCATCTGCTCGCAAAGTCTACCGAGATGGAAACATTGGTGAATCTGGAAAAATACGATGAAGCCACAAGAATTGCTAATGAACTTTTACCAAAACTGACCGGTGTAGAATATTCTGAATACAAAACCCAGGTATTATACAATCTTTCTGTGATTGCAGAGCATAAAAATGATCTGCCTAAATCTTTTCATTATCTGGAATTAGCCGAGAAAAGTAATCTGAATTATGATTTTAAAGAAAATCTTTTCGAGAGATTCAGCAAACTTTACCAAAAAGCGAATAATATTGACCGCGCAGTTGCTTACAAAGATTCGATAATGGCAGTGAAAGATTCGGTGAATCGGATTAAAAATGGACAACTTTTCGAGAATAGTAAAATTAAATTTGAACTTCAGAATTCTCAAAAAGATTTGGCAGAAAGTCAAGGGAAACTGACGACCCAGCGTTCTTATTTTATTAAAGGAATTTTGTTGGCGATTTTTATTATTGCAATTATTTTTTGGGCACTCAGAAATAGTATTCTGAAAAATAAACAGCAGAAAATCATCGAACAGAACAATGCAGAGATTGCTAAACTTGAACTCGAAAAAGAAAAAAAAAATAAGGAAATCCTTGAAAATCAATTAAAAGAAAAAGAAGTTTCGGCTTTGCTGGAAGAAGAGAAATACAAAAATGAAATCGAAGCTAAAAACAGAAAACTGACAACAAAAGCTTTACAGCTCTCTACGAAAATAGAACTCATTGACGACCTCATCAACACGCTTTCCCGAGAATCGGATGATTTGAACAATGTTGATATCAGTAGCATCATCAAGCAATTCAAAATTCTTCAGAAACAAACACACGACGAAGAAAGTTTTCTGGTACATTTCGAAGAAGTGAATCAAGGTTTTCTTTCCAGATTGAAACAACTTCATCCTGACCTTAATTCCAATGACATCAGATTCCTTTCTTATGTCTATATGAATCTGTCGGTAAAAGAGATTTCGACGATTTTTAACATCACTCCAGAAGCTTGTCGCAAGAGAAAAGAGCGGATTACTAAGAAGATTGGCGGCGATGAAAATTTAGACCTATATACTTACATTACAAGCATTTAACAAAAATGTCACTTTATTTCTGAAGCATCGTCCTATTAATTCCGTTTAGTTTTTTTGCATTGCTAATTTTTATCACAAAATTTGGTTATAAAATTAGATATATGAAGAAAATTACTTTTTTTGCGGGATTACTGTTTGCGCTTTTTACCAATAAAACGAATGCCCAAATTCAGGTTTTGGGTAAGAATGAATTCGGAAGAATCTTCGAAGTTACATATAGCATAACAGAACAAAACACTGTCTATGCAACAACAATTACCAATCACATTCTGGTTTCCCACGACAACGGAACTTCTTGGGAAGTTTTCTATTCCCTGCCGACAGAATATGGAAATATTACCAAACTGAATATCAGCAAAGACGGTTCATTTTTGTCTTTTTCGACTTTGAAAGATGGAATTGGGGAATTGCATATTTTTGATATCCCGTCAAAAACAATTACCAAAACTTTTTCAATGCCAAATTACTCAGAAGGTGCTTTTGTTTCGGCTTATAATTTCTTTGAGAATGATAAAAACACTTTGATTGTAAGCTCTCAGTTTCCGTATGGTCTTGGAACAGCAAACCGGGTTTTTACAACAACTGACGGCGGAGAAAACTGGAAAGAAGTTTATTACTCTGTAGATGATAACCATAATATTATAACGAGTTATGTAGCCTTCAACCCAACTGATAAAAGCAAGATCTACATTGCCAACGGAAATGGAAGCGAAGGTGTTTACGGCGGACTGATGATTTCCAACGATGGTGGTGATACTTTCACAACCAAACTGGAGGGCAGTGTTCTCAGCACGTTGGAATTCAACCCGAACAATCCGAACGAAATCTTTGCCGGAACCGGAATCAGTTTTGGGATGAGTCCGGAAAAACTTCATCATTCTACAGACGGCGGCGCAACTTGGGAAGACAAAAATATCACTTGGGGAAGCAACGGCATCCTGAATAACATTATCGATATCAAATTCAATCCGTTGGATAACAATCACGTGATTGTTTTGGAAGAAGACGAGATCGTTTCCACAAAAGACGGTGGCGCAACTTGGCAAAGTGTAGAATATCCTTATGATAATTTGGACAGCTATTATTACGGAATCAAAGCAAGCTTCAATCCTTTCAAAGCAGGCGAGTTGTTCATTACTGCGAACTATAAACCTTTGTTTTCTACAGACAACGGAGCAACTTTGGCTCAGGTTCAGACGCCTTTTTACAGTTCTACGGGAAGAGTTAATCTGTTTGAAAATTCCACTGCGAAACATTTGTTCTACAGCGTTCAGAGTGGTTTTGTCCATAGGAATTTAGCGGATAACTCAGAAAACGCTTTTAATATCGAGCCTCTTAATATTTTCAGTACCAATAATACGCCTTCATATATTTCTGATTCTAAAACAGAAGGAAGAATCTATACTTTCAAAGGTGGATTTATGGGTTCAACTTTGTCTATGAGTAATGATTTCGGTGCAACTTCCAATACTATTTTCGAAACGTTTACGAGCGGATTGACCAATGTTATTCCTGACCCGCAGGTCAACAATCAAATCTATACCACTTTCGATAACTGGGGACAAGGCGAATTGGATAAAATCAATTTCAACGACCAAAATAATATTATAACAACTAATATTCCCTTGCCTGCACAAGCAAGTGTTTACAAGATTCTGCATCCGAATAATATCTCAGACGAATTCTTTATCCTGATTGGTTCCGAAGTTTATAAAACAACGAACGGCGGAACAGATTGGACTCCGGTTTCTTTAGGAAGTGATTTCCCTTCAGATGCTGCAGTTTTTGATATCGTTCAGAATCCTAAAAATACCAATCAATTGGCGTTAGGAACTTCTAGCGGTGTTTATGTTTCGAACGACAAAGGTGTAACCTGGGCTCTAACTGGAGAATTTGTAGCGAACAAAGTAGCTTATTCTGATATCAATTCCGGAGTGCTGATTGCAACAACTTATACTTCTCAATTCACTCAATTCAATGTTTATTATTCTGTGGATAACGGCACCAATTGGGAAAGTGTCGACAGAAAAGACCTTTTGTACTCAGAAACTAGTTCTGTGACGATAGATTTCTCGGATAAAAACGCCTACATCTACATTGCATCAGCTGACTTAGGATTGCTAGGTTATAGTCTGAATCTCGACATTTTAGCAACCGGCGAAGTTTCCGGTGAAAAGGCCAAAGTTCTGGTTTATCCGAACCCTGTTGTAGATGTTGTTCACATCGATAACAAGAACCTTAAATCTGTTGCGCTTTACAATATGGAAGGCAAAAAGTTATTGGAAACTAAGAGCAATGAAATGAATGTTTCTAAGCTTCCAAACGGCGTTTATGTTCTTAGAATCGTAACTTCTGACAACAGCATCGTAAGCAAAAAAATAATCAAAAAATAATAGTTAGTAAAAATGATCAGAAAGGCTTCTCAGAAATGGGAAGCTTTTTTTAATAATCAAATATTAAATGTAACCTTCAAAATCAAAACCTAAGATTTTTCCTATCTGTAAAAAATCTGGATTCACATTTAAACTTGCATTAAGGAAAATATTTTCTTCTGTAATGGGATGTTTAAAATTAAGCTGGTGGGAATGCAGAGGCATTGCAGTAATATTAAAAGCATTCAGCCACAGCTTATTTTGCTTATTACAACCGTGTTTTCTGCAACCCAAAATCGGATGTAAAATATGTTTGAAATGCTTTCTTAATTGATGAAATCTACCAGTTTCAGGAATGGCTTCCACCAGAGAATAACGTGACGTTGGATGTTTTAGAAATGGTAAATCTATTTCAGAAATTTGTAAACGACGATAATAAGTGATTGCATTTTGAACAATTTCATTCTCATTGGTCAAATCGTAATCAATTGTTTCTTCCTCTTTTGTCCAACCACGGAGAATCGCCAGATATTTTTTTTCAACTTTGCGATCCATAAATTGGTCACTCAGTAATTTTAGGGTTTCCTTATCAAAAGCAAATAATAAAACACCAGACGTTTTACGATCCAAACGATGCACAAGATGAACATTTTTGCCAATTTGATTCGTTAATTTCTCTACCGCATATTCGTCTGCTGGGCCTGCATATTTTGACTTATGAACCAAAAGTCCACTCGGTTTGTTGATGGCAATGAGGTAGTCGTCTTGATAAAGGATTTCTAACATCGGACAAAAGTAGAGATTTCTGAATGAATTTCTAGCCCTGATTGTAGCGGCATCCTTTTGTCTGCCTTACGCAACGGAGTGGAGAAAGATAGACAAAAGATATAGCGGAAAGCAGGTTCCCGGCTCCTAAAAAAAATCATTCAAAATCACTTAAAATCGTTATTTTTGCACTTCAATTCAACATAAATTATGGCAAAGCAAGAAGATGTTTTCAAAAAAGTGGTTTCCCACGCTAAAGAATATGGTTTTATTTTTCCTTCCAGCGAGATCTATGACGGACTTTCGGCCATCTACGATTATGGACAGAACGGCGCGGAACTGAAAAATAACATCAAACAATACTGGTGGAAAGCGATGGTTCAGCTGAACGAAAATATCGTCGGGATTGATTCTGCCATTTTTATGCACCCAACCATCTGGAAAGCTTCCGGACACGTGGATGCGTTCAACGACCCGTTGATTGACAACAAAGATTCTAAAAAACGTTTCCGTGCGGATGTTTTGGTGGAAGATTACTGCCTGAAAATCGAGGACAAGGAAAATAAAGAAATAGAAAAAGCGGCGAAAAGATTTGGTGATGCTTTTGATAAAGCCGAATTCGTAGCAACCAATCCAAGAGTTTTGGAATACAGAGCAAAAAGGGAAGCAATCCTTTCCAGATTGGCAAAATCTCTTGAAAAAGAAGACCTTGCGGATGTAAAAGCTTTGATTGAGGAATTGGAAATTGCTGACCCAGATACTGGTTCTAAAAACTGGACGGAAGTAAGACAATTCAACCTGATGTTTGGGACTAAATTGGGTGCTTCTGCAGATTCTGCAACCGACCTTTACTTAAGACCAGAAACGGCTCAAGGTATTTTTGTGAATTATCTTAACGTTCAGAAAACTTCTCGTCATAAATTGCCTTTCGGGATTGCTCAGATTGGTAAAGCATTTAGAAATGAGATTGTTGCGAGACAGTTTATTTTCAGAATGAGAGAATTTGAACAGATGGAAATGCAATATTTCGTTCCACCTGGAACTGAGTTGGAATTCTATGAACAATGGAAAAAAACACGTCTTAACTGGCATTTGGCGCTTGGTCTTGGCGAAGATAATTACCGTTTCCACGACCACGAGAAACTGGCTCATTATGCCAACGCTGCTGCTGACATCGAGTTTAATTTCCCATTTGGATTCAAAGAATTGGAAGGTATCCATTCTAGAACGGATTTTGACCTTTCGGCGCACGAGAAATTCTCTGGTAGAAAAATCCAGTATTTTGACCCGGAAAGAAATGAGAATTATGTGCCTTATGTTGTAGAAACTTCGGTTGGTTTGGACAGATTGTTCTTAGCAATCTTCTCCAACTCTCTGAAAGATGAGGTTTTGGAAGATGGTTCAGAAAGAACAGTTTTGAGCTTACCACCAGCTTTAGCACCTGTAAAAGCAGCAATTCTTCCATTAGTTAAAAAAGATGGACTACCAGAATTCGCCGATAAGATCTTCAATGATCTGAAGTTTGATTTCAATGTAATTTTTGAAGAGAAAGATAGTATCGGAAAACGTTACAGAAGACAGGACGCCATCGGAACACCTTTCTGTATCACTGTTGACCACGATTCTTTGAACGACAATACTGTAACCCTGAGATACAGAGATACAATGGAGCAAGAAAGAGTTCCGGTTTCTGAACTGAGAAGAATTATTGATGAGAAAGTGAATTTCAGAACTTTGCTTTCTAAGATTTAAAATAAAGTTGACTTTATATAATGAAAATCCCGACATTTGAGTTCGGGATTTTTTATTTTAAGCCATGAATCAAACAATTACTTTCTCTGCAGAAATCCAGCAGCATCAGGACATCAACGCTGCCTTTGTCAATTTTCCATTTGACACAGTTGAATTATTTGGCAAGAAAGGGCAAGTCAAAGTTAAAGTCTTATTTGATGACAAAGTGGAATACAGAAGCAGCCTCGCCAATATGGGTGGCGGCTGTCACAGATTGGGATTGACTCAGGATATTAGAAAAGAATTGGGGAAGACATTTGGAGATATTGTGGAAGTTAAGCTTTGGGAAGATAAAGAAGAGCGGATTGTCATTGTTCCCGATGATGTTCAGAAATTACTTGATCAAAACGAAAAAGCAAAAGAATTCTACGAGAAAATGTCTTACACACACAAGAAAGAATACATCCGCTGGATAGAAGAAGCCAAAAAAGAAGAAACGCGCGAACGTCGAAAAATCAAAATGATAGAAATGCTTCTTGAAGGCAAAAAAGGGATTTAAAATTATTTTAAATCCCTTTTATTTTTTATTTTATTCTTGCGAGATGCATCACCTGATTATCCTGAGAAATCAGAAGCGAATCGCCTTTGGTTTCAGCCGAAATCGTATTTCTTTCGTAGAATTCTCCCTCTGAAGTTTTCTTTTTGAAATCCAAAACAAATTTGTTATTATTAGCTTCCAAAGTAATGGTTTTTGATTTACCATTGTCGGTAAAAGTCGCCTTTGCTCGGCTTCCGTCAACAGCTTTGTAAGGAACCGAATATTCCTGTACTTTCTTACCGTCCACAGTTTTCTCCATAGAAGTAGTTGTTACACTATCGATTTTACCATTCTCATCAGTAACAGTTGTTTCTGTGGAATAAGATTCGGAAGTCATTTTAGTATCATTTTTTTTGCAGGAAACTAATGCTATAGCAACTGCAAAGCCAGGAATTAAAATGTATTTTTTCATAGTTATAAAGGTTTTAAATGAGTGATTTTTTTTGTATCAAATTGTTGTCCAAAAACAAAAAATCCCGAAACTAATTTCGGGATTTTTATCATAATAATTGCAATTTTACTTTTTCAAGGATTTGATTCCCATTTCGAATAATGCAAAACTCAACAAATCTGCATTTTCGCCAATCACTTGTTCTGTAGAACGGCCTGCGCCGTGACCTGCATTCTTCTCGATTCTTAATAGAATTGGATTGTTACAAGATTGTTTTTCCTGCAACTCAGCGCCGAACTTGAAAGAATGTGCCGGCACCACTCTGTCATCGTGATCACTGGTGATAATCATTGTGGATGGATAACAGGTTCCCGCTTTTACATTGTGAACCGGAGAATAAGATTTAAGATATTCGAACATTTCTTTGCTGTCTTCCGCAGTTCCGTAATCGTAAGACCAACCGGCTCCGGCTGTGAATTTGTTATATCTCAGCATATCCAAAACCCCAACGCCAGGAAAAGCTACTTTTGCCAAATCTGGTCTGATGGTCATCGTAGCACCAACCAGAAGTCCACCGTTGGAACGGCCGGAAAGTGCCATATATTCCTTCGAAGTATAGCCTTTCGACTGTAAGTATTCTCCAGCAGCAATAAAGTCATCAAACACATTCTTCTTCTGTTGCTTAGTTCCTGCATCGTGCCATTTTTTACCATATTCTCCACCGCCTCGGATATTTGGAACCGCATAAATACCGCCATTTTCCATCCAGATCGCATTTACCACAGAGAAACTTGGCTGAAGGCTGATGTTGAAACCACCGTAAGAATAAAGAATCGTTGGATTTTTCCCATCCAGCTTAGTTCCTTTTTTGTAGTTGATCATCATCGGAACTTTGGTTCCGTCTTTTGATGTGTAGAAAACCTGCTCAGAAACATAATCTTCCGGGTTGAATTTCACTTTAGGCTTTTGATAAACTTCTGATTTACCAGAAGCCACATTGTATTTATAAATTGTTCCTGGTGTAATATAGTTTGTAAAAGAATAGTAAATGTCTTTATCTTCTTTCTTACCTCCAAATCCGGAAACAGTTCCTTTTCCTGGCAACGTGATTTCTCTGACCAATTTTCCTGTTTTATCAAATTGCTTTACAAGGCTGATTGCATCTTTCATATATTTCCCGAAAAAATAGCCGCCAGCTTCAGAGATGCTCAGTACATTTTCCGTTTCTGGGATGACATCTTTCCAGTTTTCAGGACTTGGATTTTTGATGCTCACTTTTACCAATCTCATATTAGGAGCATCTTTGTCCGTGAAGATGAACAAGTCGTCGCCTTGCGTATCTACAATATCAGCATTGATGTCAAAACCTTTGTTGATTTGGACAAAATCACCACCGTTTTTCAAATCTTTGATGAATAATTCATTTCCATTGGTTGCATTAGCTCCGGAAATAATCAGAAATCTTTGGTCTTCTGAAACATCAGCCGAAAGATATCTTCTTGGTGTTTTTTCGCCTCCGAAAATCAATTGGTCTTCAGACTGTTTTGTGCCGAGTTTGTGGAAATAAACTTTGTGTTTATCCGTCATTCCGGAAAGAACTGTTCCCTCTTTCGGTTTGTCATAGCTGGAGTAATAGAAGCCTTCATCGCCTTTCCAAGCGATGCCACTGAATTTCACATCAACCAGAGTTTCATCAATTTGTTTCTTGGAAATCGCATCGATAATGATGATTTTGTTCCAGTCACTTCCTCCTTCTGAGATAGAATAGGCTGCAAGATTTCCTTTTTTGTTGAATGACAAATTGGAAAGTGAAGTGGTTCCTTTCTCAGAAAATGTATTCGGGTCTAGGAAAACCTCTATATTTTTGGTCTTAAGTCCAGTTCTGTAAATCACAGATTGTGCCTGCAGACCATTATTTTTGGAATAATAAGTATAATCGCCTTCTTTGAACGGTGCAGAGATTTTTTCGTAGTTCCAAATGTCTCTCAGCTGACTTTTGATAGTTTCTCTGAAAGGGATTTCGGATAGGTAATTTTGGCTGTAAGCAACTTCCTCGTCCACCCATTTCTTAGTCGCATCGGAATCGTTTTCCAAATCGCGATAAACATCTGCTACCTGAGTTCCGAAATAGTTATCGACTTGAGTTCCTTTTACGGCTTTGGGATAATTTGATTTTGACATAGATTGAGCTTGGGCACCAACATAAAAAACAACGGCTGCTGTTGCAAAGATTGATTTTACTTTCATTTTTAATTTTTTGAATGTTTCCAAAAATAGTGAAAATTCCATTGTTAGCTGTACTCAGGATATAATAAAAGTTTGTTATCACTAACTCATACTACACCTTGTATGACTTTCTATCATTAGCAATCTATTTTTCCTCCAAAAATAAACGAGAGCAGGTAATTCCTACTCTCGTTTTTAATATTTTAATTAATTATTTGATTTGATTTTCAACAGGTTAATATTGAAAACCATATCCATCACTACTTTGAAACATTACCAGTCCTCTTTATTTCAGCATATTTTGCCTTCTTGCGACCTCAAATAAATTATTTTTTATAATACTATCACCTCTAAAAATATACTCTATCGAATCTCCTCTTTTTTTTGAAATTGAATCTCCAATCTTGTATAAATAATTGTAATTTGAAACTCCACCTCTTGCAAGTTTGATATATATATAATTATGCTCTTTTTTTACTCTAAAAATATCAATAATCTTATCGTGCCTTTCCTTATTTAGTATGTTCCGTTTTGTGATTTTTTCATTATTATAATTCATATAAAAAAAAACAGAAAATACTATCGAGCCAAATATTAATCCAAAAATAGCCAAGGATTTTCTACTAGACTTGTCAATAGTGAAAACATTATTATTGTCCATATACTCTAGTTTTAGATTTCGTCCACATTACAGGTAATGCTTGAGCAGAGCCCTTAAAAATACCCATTCCTGCTGTGTTGTATCCATTGTTAATACCATCAGAATTCTGTCCAAAGTGAGAAGGTATGAAATTATGAATATTTGTGTAGCCTTCATATTGATCATTAAAATTACCCCCATAAGAGAGATTAAGAGGACCATCTCCACCAGAATAAGAAACACCTATTCCAGCAAAATCTGAGGTTTCAAAAGCATGGTTGGGATCCGTCGGCATAATAATTCCAGTCTCGTATCCTACTGAAGCACCAAAACCGATATTTCCATTAAAGGATGCAAACCATTTTGAATCCCCTGACTTATTTGCACTTACCTTACCAAAAGAAAAACCTATTCCGCCACCTATTGCATAATTTGCACTAAAGCTCCAATAATTGCCTGTATTTGTAATACCAGAACCCACTATAGTTGTACCTCCTTCTGTAACTGTATTTTCATAATTAGATATATTACTTCCAGACATATCAGAAACGGTTCCATCATTATGAAAGGTGTATTGTGATTTTACTTCTCCACCAATTTTAGTTGTAATTGTGCTGCCTTCACCTAAGTGTTGACTGCCTTCATAAGTGGCGGATGCCTGTTCTTGGGTTTTTATTTTCGAATCAAAGAATATTCGGTTTCCCTGTTTCACCCAATCTTCTGTTCCTCTACCATCTGGATCTATAAAACGTATAGGATTGTTCATCCCATAATTAAATGGCGACCATCTTCTATATTGTTCCGCCAGTGGGTCAACAACACCCCATCTTCCGATACCCGGCATATACATCCTTGCACCGTAGTCATACATTCCGGTCTCTTGAAGCTCCTTCCCGTTGTACTTATACTGATAAGCAACCTCATAAAATACAAGGTTACTTATTATCTCCCACACGATACAATCGTGCGGGAGCGAGGAAGAATCTATCTTTATCTACATATAGGATATAATATAGGTTTAAAGTCATCGTCCTCTTTTAAATATGTCTTTTTATTGTTTGATGTTATGACCCTTTTATTATAAAAATTAGGTTTTACAAACCCTAAATAAAATTTGTTTATTTCTGAAGGCAGTTTCATAATTATCAGATTTTTGTTCTCATTTCTTTGAATATACGAACACTCTCCAATACTAATACTATTTTTTTGCCTATCTTTTGAACTAATAAAACCAATTCCATCATCATTATATAAGAAAATTTGATGATTTTCAATTGCTCTTTGAATATTCTTTGTAGATTCCAACAAATCTTCACTCAAAATGAACTTGCCATCATATCCTTTAATCATTATTATAATTGGCTTATTTATAGTAACAGTGTCTTTAGTTACATAAGACTCGCCTAATGATTGAGAGAATAATTGATTACTTAAAATTAAAAGCAAAATAATGAAAATAAATTTATTCGGCTTGTTGTATACTTCCATTTCTAAATCTTTTATATTCTTTATCTGTTTGCAAATTATTATTTTGAATATGAATAGTTGCTTGTCCTAATCCACCTGTGGCAGTTTTAGCTTTATTAGGTTCTGAAGGAGTACCGATAATAGCATTCATAACATCTGAGATATTAGAAGAAGTAATATCATTTGATCGATTAGGATCACCAGAAGAAGTCGTTAGAATACCACTCGTAGTGTGATCCGCACCAAGAGTATGACCTACTTCGTGAGCTCCAGTTTCGCTATCTGCTCTAGAATCTTTGACTCTTATACTATTTCCTCCTGCTGTAACTCCATTATCACCAGATTCCATATCTTTTGCTGCTGCTACTCTATAAATATTACCTTCTCCCTTAGTTGCTGATTCCATTGCTTTATTGAGAACATCTAAGCGTTTTTCACCTTTACCAACACTTACTTCAGAGGTTTGTAAGTCAAACTTAATTTTCATAGACACATCTTTGCCATTTGCATCTCTATAAGTGTAATTATACTTACCACTCACATCATTCCACATTTTTACTGCTTGATTAGCTGATTTCATATCATTCGCTGTAGCATAATAAGTTGCTTTTATTGTAACAGTTCCTGTTTTGAAATCAATATACACACCATAATCTCTACCATCATAATCTACAAACATTGCAGGATTGTTGCCTGCGTAGGTGTATGGTGACATTCTTCTATACTTCTCCGCCAGCGGATCTACAACGCCCCATCTACCAATATCCGGCATATACATCCTTGCCCCATAATCATACATCCCCGTCTCTTGCAGTTCCTTGCCGTTGTACTTGTAGTTAAACGGAGTTCCTCTAGCATCAAAGATACTACCTGCATCACTGCCTCCTATATTCTGGAAGTTCATCCCAAACGGGTAATAGTCATTCCCGTCCAGAACTTGTGCTTCATTGGTAGCCGGGTTTCTTCCATAGCTCAATCTCACATTCCCTAGATGATCCTTGTACTGGTAAATATACTTAGAATTAGCGTAATCATAAAATCCTTCTTCTATCGGGAGAACTCCATCACTAACTCTGATACCTGTTATGATTCTCAATCATTTGAACCATGTTTTTCCTGCAAAAATAAACGAGGATAGATTATTCTACCCTCGCTATTTATATTTTTTAATTATTATTTTAATTGATTTTCAATAAGTTAATATTAAAAATTATCACCATCACTAAATTTAATACATTACCACTTTATATTACAATTTGAAAAAAGGACCAAAAAACTCTACATAAATTCTTATAAAAACAATAATAGATATTGGTGATGAAAATATATAAAATAGATATATGAATATACAGTTCTTTTTAAAGAAAGTTTTCTTAAACCATAACAAATAAAAAGTAAAAAAGCACACAAGTAATGATATAATTAAAGCTTCAAATTCATAAAAAAAATTTTTAGTATATTCTGATATTTTAGCAAGATAAATTAAATACCAAATTAAAATACTTGATAAAATTAATAGTAGCTTAAATAAATTATTATATTTCATTTTATTTTAGGTATTGAAAGATCAATCATTTGCTTATTCGCATTTAGAGCTTTTTCATCAATATTCTGATGAGTAGTATCTTTTGAAGTAGAATTTACATTGACCACGTCTGTCTTTTTAGAGTTTTCTGCTTTAATTGGTCCCCCACTTGCGGTTGAATTAGGATCTGGTGTTGTTTGATAGGTATTCACTGCTACCAATGTATTGTCAGAAACATCAGTCTTTACTGTAGAATTCCCTAAAGGTCCATCTGAAGAATCAACAATCATAAATAGTTGAACAGGAATGTTTTTATCTTTAAGTTCTGAACCTAATTCCATAGAATTATCTCCTCCGTAGCTATATCCATAAGTAATTACTATATCTCCTTTTTCATAATTATTTTCAATAAATTTAGTCCCTTTAGAAACACTAGAACCATTCGTGAAACCTGATCCTATAATAGCTCCTTTAAATCCATAACCTTTTTCTCGAGCATTAGATGCAGCATAATTAAACAATTGTCCAGTTGTTCCCGCCTCTGAAGCTTTAGGATATACCTTAGCAGCCCCTTGAGCACCACCTGTATAAAATATAGCTAAAACTTTTTCTAGTCCTTCTAATTCCCTATATGAAATAACAGCATTTTCAGAAAATGCATAAGTACTATTGTAGGTATATTTCTCTGCCAATGGATCTACATTAAAGAACCGTCCAACATCCGGCATATAGTTTCTCCATTTGAATGCATAGAATCCCGTCTCCTGTAACTCTTGTTCCTGAAACTTGTAGTTCTTATCAGTTTTAACTATCCGAGTTAATACTTGTAATCCTGAAAAATTAAAATACCATAACCTTTAAACCCATAGATGTCTGAGTAATTAATTTTAATTATTAAAAATTTTTTATTTCTTTCTAATATTTCAATAGTATTAATTCTTTCTGAGTGACTTGGAAAATTACCTGTTGTTGGTACAGAAATAAAATTTTCATTGCTTTCTTGAATTAAACTAAAATATCTAAACACTCCCAAATAATTTTCCGAAGAAACTTTTTCTCCTATACTATTAAATTTTAAAAAAGTTTTAAACTCTTTTTTGTCTGAATTATACAAATATAAAGTATTCTCGTCTGAACTATATTTAAAAAAAGATTCTTCAATTTTAGCCAAATTGGGATTAAAATAATCTAAAATTACTTTACTTACTTTTTCATTATTAACACAGCCATCTGGAAGATTACTAATCAATATTGGAGTAAAAAGTTTTAAATCTTGACAATAAAAATATGCATTCCACGATGTTAGTAGAGTAATTAAACTACTTACTATTATTTTTTTCATATTTTTTTTCATTTTCCTTTCTAATTACATCAATTAATTGCTGTTGAAATGTTGCCATAGGAGAGTTTGGAGCAACATATCCTTTAAAATTTGTTGTGCCCAAATTGCTATGTTCTTTATCTGGATCTCCGACATTTCCTTCTACATGTCCTTGCATTTCGTGAAACACGGTTTTTGTTAAATCCATTTGTTCATATTCCTCTGTAAAAGTTCCCAAAGTAGCACTTTCAGTCGTCTTTGTATATTTATCTGATGCCTCATTTTGAAAAAAAGATTCATTAAGAGATATTAAATGAATATTCTTATCTCCCGATTTTGAAATATCTACTCCTTCAAAACTCTCCATGGATGAGTAAGCTTTACTAATACCATTAATTTTGCCATCTTTTATAAAAGATTCGTCCCCTTTCAAATTTAATGTTTCACCAATAGTTCTAGATGAATTCGATGAAAAAACACTAGAGTTTATATAAATATCATCGGTCTTACTAGTTGAGTACTTATCCCAAATTCTTTTTCCTTCAGCCGTTTTATACATTTGTTCTTTGGAAGCTTTAAATGATCCATTTTGAGTTAGTATAATTATATCTTTAGGACTTCTTCCATCAGGATCAATGAAAAAAATAGGATTATCAAATGCATAATTATACGGGCTATGTCTCCTCATCTTCTCCGCAAGCGGGTCAATCACACCCCATCTCCCGATATCCGGCATATAGAATCTTGCGCCGTAATCATACATCCCTGTCTCCTGCAATTCCTTACCGTTGTACTTGTAATTAAACGGTGTTCCCCTAGCATCAAAGATATTACCT